>Ga0075364_10002382_pt1 | contig 10547 bp, 8 predicted proteins | sample EndMetdeltDD1764_FD_71517 | JGI IMG/M metagenome (GOLD analysis project Ga0075364, IMG submission 71517) | Populus endosphere microbial communities from Tennessee, USA - Endosphere MetaG P. deltoides DD176-4 | ecosystem: Host-associated > Plants > Roots > Endosphere | place: USA: Tennessee...
GGTCTCCCGCTCGAAGTCGTTCCAGTACTGGTGCAGTTCTTCGCTCGGATCGGACCAGTCGATGTTGCCTTGTGCGTCGGCGATGTACCCGTCCACCGACACGTTGAAGCCATAGATGAGTCTGCCCATGCAGATCAGACTGCACCGGAGGGCAAAACTCATCGCGACGCCACACGAGATATTCTCAAATCCTTATGGATGGGCGAGCACCCACAGTGTCGATCATTGCTCGGGCTATCGCTCACAATGCGTCACTGTGACGAATGAGGTTGTGGTACAGGCTTATTGGCGACCGCAGCATTAAGCGACATCGATGCGAGCGATTGCAGTGTCGGGCCATACTTTGCGATCGCGGGCGTGAGCCAGGTGGTGGCGAGACCGGCACGCTCGACAAGGATCGCTTAGGGTAACCTAAGTTCGATGAGCTTTTCGTATGCCTCCGTCATCGCGACGAGGCAGCTGAGTCCGCGCCTGCGCCGGATCACGCTGCGGATCGACGATCCCGAGACCCTCGCCGTACAGCGGGCCGGTGACTCCGCGGTCGGCGTCTACTTCCCCACTGTGACGCCGGACGGCGAACGCATCCCGCCGCCCATCGCGACCGGCACCGACGGCACCCGCTATGTCGACCCGGCATCCGACGCGCAGGGACGCAACTACTCCATCCGGTACCACGACGGCGACCTGATCGTCGTCGACATCATCCTGCATGCCAGCGGCGCCGGGACGACATGGGCGGCCGCCACCGCAGCCGGCGACCGGGTCGGACTCGACCACGCGCGGTCCTGGTACCGGCCCGAGCCGACCACCGACTGGCAGCTGCTCGTCGCCGACCTGTCCGGCCTGCCCGCCATCGCCCGCATCATCGAGGAGTTGCCCGAAGGCATGCCAGCGACGGCGATCGTCGAGGTCACCGACCGCGATGACCTCGACTACCTCCGGCCGAGGCTGGGCGTCACAGTCGTCCCGAGTATCGGAACCGGAAACGGCCACGCACCAAGCCAACTCGCGCACCTCGTCGCAGCACACACGCCGCTCGACGGTCGCGGCTACTGCTGGTTCGCCGGTGAGGCCGCCGAATCCCGCGCTGTGCGAAAGTATTTCCGCGGCCTTGGCTGGACGATCGACCAGCTCGACATCACCGGTTACTGGCGATTCGACAGCGAGACCTGGGACGCGAAATTCGCCCTCGTCGAAAACGACGTTCTCGCAGTCTACGAACGCGCCCTCGCAGACGGCAAGGGCGAGAAGGTGGCCTCCGAGGAGTTCGACGACGCACTCGAACGAGTCGGTCTCTAACGACCGTGACCGCCTACGCCCGGGCGCCGGCAGCGCCCACCAAGGCGCGTCACCCGACGCAACGCAGTCGAGTCGTCGGGCTTCTCCTGGCCACCGCGCTCCTCGCCGCGACATGTGTGGCAAGTCTGGCGATCGGCACTCAGAACGTTTCCCTGCCGACCGTCTGGCAGGCCGTCACCGACTACCACGACATCGGCGACCAATGGATTGTGTACGAGCTACGGATCCCACGCACCGTGCTCGCCCTGCTTGTCGGTCTCGCCCTCGGGCTGTCGGGCACCCTCATTCAGGCAGTAGGCCGCAATCCGCTGGCCGACTCAGAGGTTCTCGGAATCAACTCCGGTGCAGCGCTATTCGTCGTGGCCGCCATCTCTTTCCTGGGCATGACCGGCATCTGGACCTATATCTGGTTCGCCTTCGCCGGCGCGCTGTTCGCGATGCTGCTGGTCTATCTCGTCGGAATGACCGGCCGCTCCACCGTCACCCCGGTCCGCGTCCTGCTCGCCGGCGTCGCCGTCGGCGCGGCGATGGACGGCATCGGGTTCGCCATCCGATTGCGCAACCCGCGGGCCTTCGACAACATGCGGTTCTGGGACGCCGGCGGGCTCGACGGCCGCTCCCTCGACGTGGCCGCGACCATCGCCCCGTTCATCGCGATCGGCGTCGCACTGTGTCTCATCATCGGGCGCTCGCTCAACATCACCGCCCTCGGCGACGATCTCGCAAAAAGCATGGGCGGCAACGTCGCCCGAACTCAGGCGCTCGGTTTGACCGCCGTCACCCTGCTGGCCGGAGCGGCCACCGCAGGCGCCGGCCCGATCGGATTCGTAGGGCTGATGGTGCCGCATGCGGTGCGACGCTTCACCGGTCCGGACTGGCGGTGGATCCTCGCCTATGCCACCGTCGTCGCACCCGCCCTGCTGCTGGCAGCCGATATTCTCGGACGGGTCATCATCCGCCCCGCCGAGCTTCCGGCCGGCATCGTCACCGCGTTCCTCGGTGCGCCCGTTCTGATCTGGTTGATCCGCAAGCGGGGATCGGACCGGTCTTGACGATCACTTCGGACCACGTGGAATTCGGCCGACGCCAGTGTGTCGTCCGCGTCGGCGGCCTGTCGGCACGGGCATCCTGGCGTGCGATCGTCGTCGTCGCGGCGCTACTGGCGGGCGCCGTCGTCGTCGCGATCGTTGCTATCGGGATCGGCAAGTACACCGTCGCACCCGCCGATGTGCTCGGCGTCCTACTGGGCACCAACACATCGTTCGACCGCGTGGTCGTTTTGGAATGGCGGATGCCCCGCATGCTGATGGCGCTGCTGATCGGCGCCGCACTCGGCGTCTCCGGCGCGATCTTTCAAGCACTGACCCGCAATCCGCTGGGCAGCCCGGACATCATCGGCGTCAACTCGGGTGCGTACACCGGAGCGCTGATCGTCATCGCGGGCCTCGGCGGCGGCTACTACGCCACCGCCGCCGGCGCCATAGTGGGCGGCCTGGTCACCGCCGTCGTCGTCTACACCTTGTCCTACCGCAATGGCTTGGCGGGCTACCGGCTCATCGTCGTCGGCATCGGGGTCAGCGCGGTGGTGAATTCGGTGAACCAGTGGATCGTCATCAAACTCGACTTCCACACCGCTGTCACCGCATCGGTGTGGCAGCAGGGCACGCTCAGCGGACTCGGCTGGAGTCAGGTGCTGCCGATGACGGTATGCCTGATCGTCGTGGCCGTGGCCCTCGTCGTGCTCGGACCGCAGCTTCCCGTGCTGCAGATGGGCGACGATGCTGCCGGTGCGCTAGGCGTTCGGCCCGACCGCGCGCGGTTGGCCTACCTCGCCGTCGGCGTCGGCCTCGTCGCCATCGCGTGCGCTGCGGCAGGCCCGATCTCGTTCGTCGCACTGGCGGCGCCACAGCTCGCACGACGCCTCACCGCAAGTCCCGGTGTCGGCCTCGTGCCGTCCGCGGCGATGGGGGCGGTACTGCTGTTGGTCAGCGACATCATTGCCCAGCAATTGTTCAGCACCAACGAGCTGCCGGTCGGCACGGTGACCGTGTCGGTGGGCGGGTTGTATCTGGTCTATCTGCTGATCACACAGGCGCGCCAACGCTTATGACACCGAGAGTGAATTCCTTGACAGGACAGCCCGTTTCCCGGCTCCGCGCCGACCACGTCTCGATCGGCTACGAGGACACCGCGGTCATCACAGACTTGTCCGTCGATGTGCTCAACGGCTGCTTCACCGCGATCGTCGGCCCCAATGCGTGCGGCAAGTCCACCCTGTTGCGGGGATTGGCCCGCCTGCTCAAACCATCCGGCGGCCAGGTGATCCTGGACGGACACGACATCGGCAGCCTGCACACCAAGGAGGTCGCTCGCCGGCTGGGCCTGCTCCCCCAGACATCGAGCGCGCCCGAGGGCATCACCGTCGCCGATCTGGTGTCACGAGGAAGGTTCCCCCACCAGAAGGTGCTTCGCCAATGGTCGCGTAACGACGACACCGCCGTAGCCGACGCGATGCGATGCGTCGGCGTGACCGAATTGGCCGGACGCCTGGTCGATGAACTGTCCGGCGGTCAGCGCCAACGGGTTTGGGTGGCGATGGTCCTCGCACAGCAGACTCCGCTGGTGCTGCTCGACGAGCCGACCACCTATCTCGACATCGCCCACCAGGTGGAGCTGCTGGATCTCTTCGCGATGCTCAACCGCGAGGAGAACCGCACGGTCGTGACGGTGCTGCACGATCTCAACCACGCCTGCCGCTACGCCGGCCAGATTATCGTCATGAACGCCGGAAGCATTGTCGCCCAGGGTGATCCGAACTCCATTGTCACCGAGGAGCTGGTCGAGACCGTCTACGGCCTCAAGTGCCAGATCATCGACGACCCCCAGACCGGTTCACCGCTCGTGGTGCCCCGCGCGTCACCGCATGTCACGGTTCGGCGGTGAGGTATCCGCCACCATGCCCGAAGTAGGCTAGCGCGTGGTGGTCGACACCGTCGTCGGTGCGCACCACGTCAAGCACCAGCCCCGGCGACTGCCCACGGTAAGCGTCGGCGCCGGCCACGATCACCATGCCGCCGTCTTCCTCGATGAACACCCGCCCTGGCGTCCCGCCATAGGTGCACCGCGACACGTGCGACGCGATCAGCCGCAGCCGCTCACCGCGAAAGTAACTGTAGGCGTTGGGATACGGGTCAGACAGGGCCCGCACGAACCTCGCGATGTCGGCCGCTGGCCATGTCCAGTCGACCAGGCTGTCGCGCTCGGAGCGCTTGTGGAAGAAGGTGCGCTGACTCAGGTCTTGCGGTACCGCGGTGACGGTCCCGAACTCCAGCCGGTCAAGTGCTTCGTCGAGCACCTCGGGCACCAGGCCCAGCGTGTCGAGCACCAGGCTGGTGCCGGTACTGGTCGGGGTGATCTCCACGGCGCGCTGCACCACGATGTCACCGGTGTCCAGGTCGCCGTCCATCAGGTGCGCGGTCAGCCCGGTGTGACTGGCTCCGCTGATCAGCGACCAGATGACCGGCGAGAACCCGGTGAACTTCGGCAGCAGCGAGTCGTGCAGATTCAGCGTGCCGTGCACGGGGATCCCGAACAGCTCTTCCGGCAGTCGGGTGCGCCAGTTGTTTGCGACCATCACCTCGGGCGCCACCTCGGCCACCCGCTCGATCAGCTCCGGCGTTGGGCGTTTGGCCAGGAACACCTCGATGCCCTCGCTGCGCGCAAGATCCTCGACCGAGTCCGCCCAAATCGACTCGTACGCATGGTCACTGGTCGGATGCGTGACGACCAGGCACACTTCGTGCCGCGACTTCAACAACGCCCGAAGGGTGCGGTGTCCCCACGTCTGGTATCCGAACATGACGACGCGCACGGTCCAACCTCCCAGTCATTTCCCAGCCACTTCAGGGCTAGCCTACTGTGGTTAGCCTAACCTTTGATAGCATCCCCAGGTATTGCGCTGGCGGCCACGTCCGCGCACCGGTGGCAGTTGTGGGTATGGAAGGAAACGTCTTGTCCAGCAATCCCTTTGACGATCCGGACGGCCGTTTTCTGGTGCTCGTCAACGGCGAAGAGCAGTACTCGCTGTGGCCGGCGTTCGCCGAGGTCCCGACCGGCTGGACGGTAGCGTCAGGCGGTCCCGACGGTACCGATCGAGACAGCGCACTGCGCTATGTCGACGAGAACTGGACTGACATGCGTCCCCGATCGCTGCGCGAGCGCATGGAACGTGCGAACGCCGGCGCGATCTCGCCGGCTTGAGTACCGGATTGAACACAGGCGCCCCGGACAACACATCTGACCGCTGGACCGGCGCGGCGGTGCTGCGCCGCACCGTCACCCGCAACCTGCGCTGGCTGGCGTCGGGCACCGGGCTGATCGCGCTGCACCAGCTATGCGAGGTCGCGGTGCCGGTGCTGATCGGGATCATCGTCGACCGCGCGGTCCTCACCGGCAGTGTCACCGCCATCGCCCTGTGGATCGGGGTGCTGGCCGGCCTGTTCGTCATCCTGACGCTGGTGTACCGGTTCGGCGCCCGGCTGCTGATGTTCGCCATCGCCCGCGAATCCCATCTGCTCCGGGTCGAGCTGAGCGACAAGATCCTTGACCCGCTTGGCATCCGCACCGAATTCAAAACCGGTGAACTCCTGTCCATCTCGTCGACCGATGCCGACGAGACCTCCTACGTGCTCGACTATGTGCCCCGTGTCGCCGGTGCCGTGGTCGCCACCGTCGCCTGCGGTGCCGTGCTGTTGCGCATCGACGTGTCACTGGGCCTGATGGTGCTGATCGGTGTGCCCGTCGTGGTGGCCGGCCTGCAACAGACGGCGCCGATGATCGCCAAGCGCGTCGAGGATCAACAGGCAGAGATCGGCCGTGCCACCGCACTGGCCACCGACCTGATCAGTGGGCACCGTCCGCTGCAGGGCATCGGCGCACAGACCAACGCCGCGGCCCGATACCGCGCCGCCAGCCGGCGGTCCCTGGCCGCCACCCTGCGCGCGGCACGCATCCAGAGCGTCCACGCGGGCGCTGCAGCCGCCGCCGGTGCGCTGGCCGCGATGGCGGTCGCCGTCGTCGCGGCCTACTTCGCATTGCACGGCACTCTGTCGCTCGGCGAACTGATCACCGTGATCGGCTTGGTGCAGTTTCTGATCGAGCCGTTCTCGTTGCTGGCCATCGTGCCCAGCTGGGTCGCCGAAGCGCGTGCGTCAGCGAACCGGGTCGCCACCGTCCTCAACGCGCCGACCCGCCATGAACAGCAGACCCCCGCGTCCGCACCCGACGGTGCCGCCGCAACGCTGACCGTTCGCGACGCCGCGCACGCGACCCTGGACGGACTGTCGCTGGACGTCGAACCCGGCGAGTTCGTCGCGGTGCTGACCTCCGACGCGCGAGACGCGACCGCGCTGATCGACCTGTTGTCCGGGCAGGTGCGGTCCTCGGGTGCAGGCACCGTGCTGGTCGGCGGCCGCCAGATCGGCGAGATCCCGCGTGGCGAACGACGGACCGCCCTGCTCGTCGAGCACCACCACAGCGACTTGTTCAGCGGCACACTGGAATCCAACCTGACCGCGGGCGGGGGCACTGACGTCCAGGCCGCACTGGAGGCGTCGTGCGCGGTCGACGTCGTCGCATTGCACCCCGACGGCCTGGCGCACCCGGTCGTCGAGCGCGGCGCGAGCCTGTCCGGCGGGCAACGCCAACGGTGGACCCTGGCCAGAGCGCTGGCGTCCGACCCGGACGTGCTGGTGCTGCACGACCCCACGACTTCGGTCGACGCCGTCACCGAGCAGGCCATCGCCGACGGCATCCGCCGGCTGCGGACTGCCGCGGGACGTACGACGGTCGTGCTCACCAGCAGTCCCGCGCTGCTCGCCGCCGCCGACCGCGTCGTGCTCGTGGTCGACGGGCGCGTGCAGGCCGACGGCACCCACCACACCCTGGTCGACACCCATTCGGAATACCGCGGGCTGGTGGCGAGATGATCAGCGACGAACCGATCACGCCGCCGGTGCTGCCGGTGGCCACCACCTCGCGCGCGGGGTCGTGGCTGGCTTCCGATCTGCGTGGCCGGCGCGGTGGGGCGGCCGCCGCGATGCTCGTCGGCCTGGCGGCCGCCGCCGCCTCGATCGTCCCCATCTACCTGCTGGGCACCCTCGTCGACCGGGTCCGCGACGGCGATACCGCGGGAAGTCTGGTGGGCCTGGCGACCGCGATCGGTCTCAGCGCACTCGTCGGTGGCCTTGGCACCGGACTCGCGTCGTACCTGACCGCCCGCCTCGGCGAACAGACGTTGGCCGATGTGCGCGAGCAGGTGCTGGAACGCGCGTTGAACCTGCCCGCCACCATGATCGAGGAGAGCGGCCGAGGCGACCTGCTGTCGCGTGTCGGACCGGACGTCGCGGTAGTGGCCAGGGCGGTGTCCCAGGTGCTGCCGACGATCCTCAACGGGTTGTTCCTCGCTGTCGTCACGCTGGTCGGCATGACCAGTCTCGACTGGCGGCTGGGATTGGCGGGCGCAGTGGCCATTCCGGCGTACGTCACGGGCCTTTGGTGGTATCTGCCGCGGTCGGCGCCCATGTACGCCGAGGAACGCGTGGCCATCGCCAACCGCGCCCAGGTGACCGTCGAATCCATTCAGGGCGTTAAGACCATCGACGCCTACGAGATCCACGACAGGCACCTCGCTGATATCAACCGTGCGTCGGCGCGGGCCCGCGACATCTCGATCTCGGTGTTCACGTTCTTCACCCGCCTTGTCGGCCGCGTCAACCGTGCCGAATTCATCGGTCTCACCGCCACACTGGTGGTCGGGTTCCTCCTGGTGCGGTCCGGCACGGTCACGGTCGGACAGACCACCGCGGCGGCGTTGATGTTCCACCGCCTGTTCAACCCCATCGGCGAGTTGATGTACAACTTCGACGAGATCCAGTCCGCGGCCGCCAGCCTGGCCCGCCTCGTCGGGGTCATCGACCTGCGCACCCCGCACGACATCGAGCGGCCCCCTGGCATGAAGCCGGCCGGCTCCGACGTCGAGATCGACGGCGTCTCGTACTCCTACGGTGCCGGACCTGAAGTGCTGCACGATGTTTCGCTCAAGATCCCGGCCGGCACTCGGTGCGCGCTCGTCGGTACCACCGGTGCGGGTAAGAGCACCCTGGCCGCGGTCGTGGCCGGCCTGCTCGTCCCCACCCGCGGACATGCCTGGATCGGCGCCACCGCAGTCAACGACATCGACCGCGACCACCTTCGCCAATGGGTCGCCACCATCACCCAGGAAGTGCACGTCTTCTCCGGGCCGCTGATCGACGATTTGCGACTTGTCGCTCCGCAGGTGAGCCGCGACGAAGTCTGGGCCGCCCTGCACCAGGTGGGCGCCGGCGGGTGGGTCGAGGCCCTCGACGACGGGCTGGACACCCTGGTCGGCGAACACGGCGTCACGCTGACCGCCGCGCAGGCCCAACATGTCGCGATGGCCCGGCTGGTGCTGGCCGACCCGCGGGTGGTGATTCTCGACGAGGCCACCGCCGAAGCCGGCAGCTCTCACGCCGCCGAACTCGAGGAGGCAGCGACCGCCGCGACGAAAGGCCGCACGACGCTTGTCGTCGCCCATCGACTCACCCAGGCCGCCACGGCCGACCAGATCGCCGTGATGGACCACGGACGCATCGTCGAACGCGGCACCCACACCGAGCTCATCGCGCTCGACGGCCGCTACGCGCGGCTCTGGCGGGCGTGGAGCACGCACACCTGACACCGACGGAGGTTGCTCGAACGTGACCACGCATTCGCTGGACATCGCAGAGCTCTTGGACCTGTGGAACAACCACTCGACGCCCGAGTGGACGTCCACGGTGCCAGCGCTTTTCGCTGCCCAGTGCGCCGCAACGCCTGACGCCGTCGCCGTAGTGCACGGCGACCGTCGACTGACCTACCGCGAACTCGGCGAGCGCGCCGCACAGCTGGCGCACGCGGTGCGCGAAATCGATGTGACGGCCGAGGCGATGGTCGCCGTCGGGGTCCCTCGTTCCGCCGAGATGGTGGTCTGCGTACTGGCCGCGATGATGTCCGGTGCCGCGTTCGTGCCGCTCGATCCGGCGTGGCCGGAGCACCGTCGCGAGCAGGTGCTTGCTGACGCGGGCGCGGTGGCTGCGTTCGTCGCGTCCGATGACGAATCCGACTGGGGTGTAGGGACTCTGGTGGTCGACCTCGCTGACTGGCGTTACGCGGGCCGGCCGGGGGACGCACCGATGGTGCCCGTGGAGGCCGCGCAGCTTGCCTACGTCATCTTCACCTCGGGCTCCACGGGCAAGCCGAAGGGCGCGATGATCCGCCACGAGGCGATAGCCGAGCGATTGCTGTGGCAGCGCGACCACATCCTCGGGTTCGGCGACAATGATGCGGCGCTGTTCAAAGCGCCACTGTCATTTGACATCTCGGTCAACGAGACCCTGCTGCCGCTCATCAGCGGCGGGCGGGTGGTGGTCGCCGAACCCGGCGGCGAGAAGGATCCCGAGTACCTGCTGGACCTGATCCGCAGCCAGCGCGTGACGTTCGTCTACCTGGTGTCGTCGATGCTCGACACGCTGCTTGAACTCGACCGGCTCGCCCAGGCAGACGGCGGACCCAGCTCACTGTCATCGCTGCGCCACGTGTGGTGTGGCGGCGAGGTGCTCACCCCCGGGCTGTTCGCCCGGTTCCGCGGCCAGCTGTCCACCACGCTGTATCACGGGTACGGCCCCGCCGAGGCGACCATCGGTGTCTCACATGTGATCTACCGCGACTCCGCCGAACGGATAGCCACCTCCATCGGCAGGCCCAACCCGCACACCCAGCTATACGTGCTCGACGACGACATGCGCCCGGTACCGCCGGGCGTCGGCGGCGAGCTGTACGCGGCCGGTTTCCTGTTGGGGCGCGGCTATGCCAATGCGTCGGCGCTGACTGCATCGCGGTTCGTGGCAAACCCGTTCGACTCCACCGGATCCCGCATGTATCGCACGGGCGACCTGGCACGGTGGACCGCCGACGGCTCACTCGAATTTCTCGGCCGGGCCGACAATCAGGTCAAGATCCGCGGCAGGCGCATCGAGCTGGAGGAGATCGAGTCGCAACTGGCCGACCACCCCGCGGTGCGCCAGGCCGTCGTCGGTGTCTTTCGCAGGTCCACGGACACTGGCGGCGCCGAGCAGTTGGTCGGCTACCTCGTCACCGTGGACGGTGTCGCCAACGATGCGGACCTGCAC
>Ga0075364_10002383_pt1 | contig 10545 bp, 6 predicted proteins | sample EndMetdeltDD1764_FD_71517 | JGI IMG/M metagenome (GOLD analysis project Ga0075364, IMG submission 71517) | Populus endosphere microbial communities from Tennessee, USA - Endosphere MetaG P. deltoides DD176-4 | ecosystem: Host-associated > Plants > Roots > Endosphere | place: USA: Tennessee...
GATGAGGTGCTGACGTGGTTCAAGGATCGTGTCCGGGCAAATATGAGTACCCTGATCGCGGCGGCGGGCCACGGTGAGCTCGCTCGTAAGTTCCCTGGGGCCTTGACCTTCGGCCACCGTATCCTGGTGCCAACCGGCACAGTACGCTCCAGAAACAGTGAGGGGTACCAGGATTGGCCCGGAAGCTCGGATCCAGAGGGCACTACCCTGGTGTCCATTATGACAACGGTGACTCGCGAGCAGTATCGGAGCGATTATTTGACCTACAGCGCTCGATGGAATCCGGGTTGGTCCCTCTCTGCTGCGGGGCCTTCGGGGGATCCATTGTGCGTTCTGACCGACGTACAGTCGTTGCACTGCATGGTGTCGTTCTTCCCTGTGGAAGCCGAGGATCTCGCCTGGATGGCCGGCTGCGAAGTTTCTGAATTGCCGGACGTGCTCCAGCACTTTAACGGGCGGGGGGTGTACACAGGGAACTCGATCCTCAATCGAATCGACCCTGCCGCCTCATTGCTTCACAATCCGTGGCTCAAGCTCAAGTTGGGTGTGCGTCTTGCTCTTTCCAAGAGGGGGCTGCAAAAGGCCATGGCGCTGCGTACCGACGAAGCGCTCAAACGGTATGGGCCGGTACAGAAGAACCCTAGCTGAGCCCGGAGTTAGGCCCTACAACCTCCATAACAGGATTGGCAACTAGGAGGCGAGCCACCGCAAGGTCTCCCTCATCTAAGCTACTTCCGCTTTCCAGGAGGGTCAGCAAGCCCGGGACTGCTTGGTAGTTGTAGGCTACCGGTCCCGCGGCCCGGGCAACCTCGCTATGGGTCTTTATCGAGGCCAAGGGCGCTAGGAGGAAGTCTGGCGCCCAGTCAACACTGGTCTTGCCTCCGTCCATTGCATCGAGCTTCTGTCCCTTGACGGGAAGCTGATAGGTCGTCAGATCGAGTAGGAGATCACTCTCTGGTAGCACCAGCCAGGCGTGATAGGCTGTGCTTGCCACATCCTCAGGCTTGTAGGCAGGAACATTGGGGATGTGGGCGATGACATCGCCGTCGCCACCTCCGACGCGCCACGATGAATATCCGGCGTGGATCTGTGCCTGAATTCCTTGGTCAGCCAGTAGCTTCTGACCCAGTATGGCCAAAAGATAGCAGTCAGACCCCAGATTGCTACTTGCGGCCAGGGTCAGGCGCCGCAGGGCGTGTGACACAGCCGATACCGGTTGCTGTAGCTGCTGAGTAGAGGCCTCTTGATGCAGACGCTTATTTTTGGCTTGACCCATCCAGGAACCTTGGAAGTAAGAAGCCCAGATTGTAGCGGACATTAAGCAAGGAGGCCGGCATTTAGCCAGCCTCCTTAATTAACTTTTTGCATTAAATGCAGTAAGTAATCTGATCGCCCTCAATCATCCTCGTCGTCATCTTCGTACCCCATTGCCTTGCGCCTGATACGCTGCGTGGGATCGATGGTGTCTCGGGCCTGCGTGGCATGCTGAAGGATTCGCATGTGGTCCGATGCCAAGGTCTTGATGAACCAAATGATGAAGGTGCTCTTGTGCTTGAGCATCTCAGTGGTGAACTCGACGATCCCCTTGAAAATGGCTTCAGCCAGGATCTTCACGCCGGGGATGACCAGGCACACAAGAAGCACGCCAAAACCAATGCCGATGTACATCAAATACTGATTCATACAGTCCTTCCAGTAGACACGCCTGTGGCTGCCGGCTCATGAGTCTCCTCGTCGGCCAGAAGTTAAGAGAGAGCAATTTCGTTAATTTAGTATATCTATTTGGGCTGCTACAGCGCTTCAGCGACGGCGGGTGTGGACGCAGGGTTTCGCAATCCGATCAGGAACTGCTCGTACTGGCCGTCCAAGCCCAGGGTGGTCCATCCTGCTGGCAGAGCCGTCGGGTAGTGATTCTTCTCGAACTCAGGGACCGGAGGGAACTCCAGGGCCTGCGTCGACACGTGGAATGTGCGCGATCCTGAGGCCACAACGCACTCACCCACGCCCAAGCGGGTCAGCTTGTCGGGGGAAATACGGTACTCCTCGGCCTGGCGCCAGCTTTCACCGATCCCGCCCGATTCCGATTGAGACGATTCAGGCGTGACACGCAACGACTGAGCTGAGGCGCTTTCTGAGCGGGATGCTGATACGGAGTGCATGTAGTTCTTGCGTTGACCGATCAAGTCCGCGGCCTTCGTGGCGGAGTCGACCGAACCAAGCTTGAAGAAGCACTTCGTCCACGTGTTTCCGATGATCATTTCCTCGAACTCAGGGCTAACCGAGGCCAGGTTGGCAAATGTCTGGAAGGCGGGGATCATCATCACGCCGGCAGATCGTGCCTGCTCAAAAACTCTTGAAATGCCTGGCATTACGTAGCTGCCCATCTCATCTGCGAAGCAGATAAACGGGGGATTTGGTCGTTCGCTCTTCGTGAGGCCCTGCATCTTGGCCACGGCGGTGCGAAGATCGGAGAGCACCATCTTGCCCAGGTTCAAGGCGGCAGCATCCTTGCCCATGGTGGGCAACATGACGTAGCACATCTTGTTATTGCGCACGATGTCGGTCAGGTCGATCTCTGGCGCCGTCGTGTTGAAGACCTTGCCAAACTTGCCCTGAGCGAATTGGGCAATGCGGCCGGACATACCACCCAGGATCTGCTTGAGCTTGTCCGTGTCGACCTGGACACCACTCTTGTCCTTCTTCTTGAACGTGTCCAAGAAGACCTGCAAAACCATGAACGCCTGGCTGTCCAGGGGGACGAGCGTCTCCACTTTCCCAATGGCCGCGGCCGATTGCAGCATGATGGCCAGGTCCATGAAGGTGTAACGCTTCTTGGCCTCTTGCAGCGCACCGATCAACACGGTCAGCGCGTAGTTGGCCGACTGCTTGTAGAAGTCCGAGCCCGGGTTGTTGTCGCTGGAGGGAAGCAGGTTGAGCAACCGGGATGCGATTTCGTCCGGGTCCCCATTGAGCAGCGGATTGTAGGTGTTCGAGTTGTCCGGATCGTCCACGTTCATCACGTAGAACTCATCCTCCCGACCGAAAACGCGCGTCATGTACGCCAGCTGATCGCGGGTGTCCTTGTCGAGCTTTGCGTCAATGAACAACCATCCGCCGCCTCGAGCAGTCTGCTGCCAGAGCAGATTCATGCCCAGAACGGTCTTCCCTACCCCCGACTGGCCAATGATGGCCAGGTGGCGCATCGCTTTGTCGTTTTCGACGTCGAGAGGCAAATGGCGGTCCTTCGTGTACCCCAGGCGCAGCCCGTTCAGACCCATGGTCTCGGGAAAGGTCTTGTCTGAGGGCAGCACAAACCCTTCTGACTTGTCTTCGTCGACCGAACGCAGTCGCCGGCGGGCTTCCACGTCAAAGTACCGGTAGGAGCCGTATCCAGCCACCGCGGCAGCCGCAATAGCTACCGGGGCCCCAGCCAGGGCTGGGTGAGTTGCTGCCAGGCCGGCGGCGATCGGGGCAGCAACTGGCCAGAAGTCCTCCCGGCCGATGAGGTTGCGAATTCCAGGCATCCTGATCCTTAGTTGGTTTTGTTGATCTGGGAGCCTTGCCGGTCAAACTGATCGACCATGCCAGGTGCCAGGGTTTCGATGTTTCCGGGCGCTTGGTTGATACCGCCAATCGTGTCCGCCGGATTGAATTCGCCTTGGGACTGCCCCACACTGCCAGGGTGGTCGAAGTCCAGCGAGCCCTTGCTTGGCATGCCACCCTGGGACGGGATGAGCGTCACAAACGAGGTCAAGCGCTGAGGACCGTTGGCTTCAGTGTCGAAGGTCACCTCGACCTTGTATCGACCGGGCTCCAGGTCGCCGTAGTCGTGCTCGTGGATCCAGGCCTTGCCCTCTGGATGCTTGATCATGGTTTCAACCGGCGAGCCGTCGCCCCAGTCAACTCGCACGTTGGTGACAGGGTTGTTGTTGGGCTGATCAACAAACCAGTTCGGCCAGTTCGCCGGAACCGCAGCCTGCAAGTGGTATGCAGCGAAGTCGTAGCCGCTGATCTTGGGCAGGGAGTCAGAGCTGAGGACCAGCGCCTTGGTCCCCGGCGTGGGGTTGTTGATCGGCTTGTTCTCGCGCACGGCGCCGTAGAAGGAGTCCGCGGACTTCAGTACCGAGTCGGTCATTGCCTGCGCGGCCTCGGGCGTCAGATCCGTCGAGGCATCCAGGTCCAGGGAGTTGATCCACTTGGACAGATCCATGCGATCGAAGTCGAGCGCCGCCATCTGCTCGATGGAGAAGCCCCAGCAACGCGGTTCCTTCGCGGAGCCCCAGGGATGGCGCGCCACGTTCAGATCGACCTCCACGGTGTAGTTACACCACTTCGAGTTCGGATCGCACTGACCCGACAGGTAGAAGTACTCTCCCGCAGCTGCTTGGTTGCCGTAGGGGTAGAAGCCTTGGGTACCGACTGGCAAAGAAGACGGGATGGCCAACGGGGTGTAGTCGTTTGCCGGCGTTGCAACGTCCTTCTTCGTGGTCGCGTGCTCGAGCAACAGCTTCGTGTGGATGTTGCCGTTGATCGGCGAGCGGATGAAGTGCGGATGGAAGATGAAGCGTTGGTTGCTCACCTCCAGGGAGTTGCCCACGCCCCGGTTGGGATCAGCCATGTAGTCGCCCATGGAGAAGTTACCTTCCTTGTCCATGTAGTTGATGCCAGGCCAGGCCGAGTTTGGAACGACCGTGTAGAGCGGGAACTGGGCGTAGTCCTTCGTACGCTTACGCGCGCCCAGACCACCGTTGGACGTCTTGTCGGTCACCGAAAAGTAGTACAAGCACTGCCCGTTCTCTTTGTGGCAGGAACCAACGGCCGTGGCGAATTCGCTCACGCTCATGGTGACCGCTGCAAACGCAGAGTTCGAGGGCATGGTCGCTGTGACACCGTAGTCGCCCGGCTTGAAGAACGAGCGGCCTTGCTGGATATTCCAATTGACGTCAGCTTGGGATACGTTGGCACCGGAAAGGTCGACCTCGACGCCGGATGGGCTCTCTGGCAGCTTATCCAGGCCGCACGAATCATCTGCGCGACCGCAGGTCATGAAGGCCATCGTCCCGGGCGTGGGCGCGCATTCTTGGAACGGCTTGATGTCCAGCATCCGGAGGATGGTTCCAGCCGCTTCTTGCTGGGTCATCTTGTCTGGCTGAATGCCCTTGGTGTCGGCGGCCGCATTCATTTCGGCGTTCCACTTCTCATACGCAGCAGCTTGCTTGGTCTGGTCGGCGCAGTACCCCGGGTACTGCCAGGTCAAAACCTTGGAGCCGTTATGGGAGACGCGCTGAACCCAGCTACCGGTGTCCAGGTAGCCCGAGTACTGCGGAACGGTCGTGGGATCGATGTAGTTGCCGTACAGGGAGAACGACACCGGTGCGCTCGTCGACGTCGAGGCAGAATCGGCCATCGCGATTTCATCGAGCTGCGCGCGGCCCTGCTCGTTCACCACCAGGGCGAGCATGTCGTCAAATACGCAGTACGATTTGGTGCGCTGAACGCATTGCTTGATGGGGAAGCCCGCGCGCTTGGAGCAGTAGTCGCCCAAGTAGTAGGACAGCCCCTTTTGCTTGGCCACCGATAGCTTAATCTCATCGGCCGAGCACTCACGCAGCTTCCAGGGCTTGTCGCTTCCCTCGATGTGAGCGGTTTCGCGGCAGCAGTTACCCCCGAAAGCCTTCGAGTTTGGTGCGTCTGCTGCAAACGCCAATCCGGTCTGAACAGCCGCAGCAGTTGCGTTTGCCGCAGCAGCGGACATCGCGGCCTGGCCCATTACCGCAGAGCTTTGAAGCGCGGTCGACAACATACCAACGGATGCGCCGGAAGTAGCAACGAACGTCACCGCCAATACTGCGACCATGATGAAGGTGTTCAGGAAGTTGCCGACTGCATAGTGGCAGCGCAGGTCTTGGCCGGAGAAGATGAATGGATCTTCAGCATTCATGCCCTTGTCGATACCTTCGAGGCGCGACATGGCCTGGTTGTACTCACCCAGGCCCTGGCCGATCTGGTTTGCGATCGACAGGTTGTCCCAGCCCCAGGCATTCACGTGAACGCAGCTGCTGACTTCCGACAGTTCGGTGCAGGTGGTGGTGGAGTTCGAGCAGACGTAGGTTTGCTCCTCACCGGCTGCAAAACCGTTGTTCTGGATGTCTGTGGGTGCTGTGCCCGACAGCTGGCAGTTGTCCTTGCTCAGGCAGCGCGGTACCGTACCGGCCGAGCAAATTTGCTGCTCGGTGCTGTTGATGCAGCGGCCGTCAGGTCCCAGAGCCAGATTGGCGTTTGCCGGATCAGTGCCCGTTACCTCGCCTTCGCAATAGGTCGACGAGGTTTGGCATTGCTGAACCTGGTTCCCGCAAGGTACTGGCACCTCCTTCAGGGTGCCCGTGGCGGGATCCCGGACGGTTTCATAGCAGGTGTCCGTGCAGGTGGTAACCGGAGGCGAGTAGCACACAAATTCGTCGGCACGCGTCTCGGTGGTCGGGATTTGGATGGTCAGGCCCGTCGAGCCAGGATCGGCGCCAGGCGGTGCTGCGGGCACGTGCCCGGTGTAGTTGAATTCCTCGTCGAGCTTGACGCACTCCTTGTTGTTGGGGAGCTGGTCGTTGGTGGTGGGCTCGCCGTAAGCGCAACGATAGGTGTAATCAGCTTCGGTGATGTAGTTGATCGAATTGATCGTGACTGAGGACTTGACGGCAGCTGCGGTCAAATTACAGTCGTTCTTGACCGTGTTGAAGTTGTTGCCGGAGTCGCACCAGAGCTGGGGATCGGTCTCCACACACTGGAACTTACGATTCCAGGTCCAGCAGGCGCTCGGGTACCCGGGGATCACAGGCGCTGCAATCGCGGCATACTGGCCCGGGGCCAGGTTGACCTGTCGAGGGGCGCCGTCCGTGCAGGTCCGTGCAGCAACTCGTTCCTCGCATTTCAAAGCTGCTTCGGCCGGCGCAGACAGAAGGGAACCGGCCACCAGCATGAAAGCTGCGGCGAGCCCCGTGAGATAGTAGGAATTGAAGAAGCGTTTCACAATGAGGAATCCGGAATGCCCGAAGTAATCGGGCTCCAGTAGTATAAGTCGAAAAGCCAAAAAAGCCGACATTGAGCCGGCTTGTGTCTGGCACTTCGTGATTCGTCAGAGAAGCGCGGCTTTGGCTTAGAAGCGCCTGCGTGCTCGCTTCGGGCCCTCGGAGGTCAGAGGGACAACGGTGTTCCCCTTGTACTTTCGACCTGCGGGGATGGTCCCCTTCTGGACTTCAGTGGCTTCGGCAGTGAAATACTTGTCGCCGATCGCCAGATGGGGAAACAGTTGGATCGCAGCAGCATCAGCGATGGCCAGTCCCGCGCGGATCTCTGTCCGGCTCAAGGCTGGCGCGGGTGCAGCATCGGCTGACAGGCCTGGCATGCTTGGAGCTGGTGCTGGCGCTGGTGCGGGCGGCACGGCCACGACGGGTTTTTCAACCGGCGGGGCTTTTGGGTCTTCCAATTCAGGGGCTGCTGCTTTGGGCTCATCTTCCTGGGCGGGAAGCTCGGGCTCGAGCGATGGAGATTCTGCCGGGATTGCCTCTTCGACCTGGTCAGCCAGTACTGGAGCCTCTACCTTTGGCTCGGGCACAGACGTCAGCCCAAACATGCTGTCCTGGACCTTAGACGGCGTGTCGCTGCGGAACGTCGCTTTGCTGCGTGCTCGAGGATTTCGCTTCGGAGTGGCGCCGGCCGTAGCAGGGGAGGCAGGATCCGCCAGCCCAACGTCGGCCAGGCTGCCTTGGGTGCTGATGTCGAGCTTCAGACCATCGCTTACTTCAGGGGCCCCAGAAGTCGTCGTATCAGCCTTAGGCGCCGTATTGACCTTCCCGTCGGCATCCGCGTTGGGGGCGATGATCTTCACGGGGAATGGTGACTTAACGCTCAGCCGGTAATTCAGCTTCTCCCACAGGGGATCCGCATCCAGGGCCAGGACGCCGCGGAACACGACGGACTTCTCTCCGGTACCCGACTGGATATCCCACAACGGGTTGTGCTCGGTGACTGACTGAGCTTCATGCGTCTCAAGCAGCAGCCCTTCCTTGCGCAGTCGTTCAACCAGGATCTTCGTGTACTTGGCCAGTTTGCCCGGATCTCGGCGAGTCAGGTCCAAGGCCGCGGCCACCTCAGGCGGCATTCGTCGAATCGCAGCTTCTCGCCAGGCGGCTTCATAGATGAAGAGGTATGGGCTATCCGGGGGGTTATTCACCATGTTGGTGCCACCCTTCTTGCCTCGCGTCGCAATGGGGGCTTCACGCAGGAAGTCTGTGAAGTCCTTCCAGAGCAGATCCTCGGGTTGGAGGCGCTCGAGATGTCGAGCCTTCTCGTCAGCAGTAGCTGCTCGATCGGCCTGTGACAGTGCGTTGATGATGCGCAATGCCAGCATGCTGGCGTCGCGATCACCCCTGAGCTGAGGCATTTTGTTCGGCGAATGGTCGTACTTGACTGCCAAAATCAGGGCGCGCTGATGGATCTCGGGCAATTCTTGGAAGCCTGGCAGCGTGGCGAGGATCCGTGCGCTTTCCCGCGAATGCAAGCCGCGACGCACCCATCCTCCTTCGCCGTCAGGTTGGAAGGTGATCAGCTTGCCCACGTCATGTGCAAACGCAGCCAGCAGCGGCAGCCTAAACTCAGGGGTGCACTTGCCTGCCGCCTCGGAAACCACATTCAGCGTATGCGCAAGCAGCCCAACCCCGTGGCCCAGGCCGGCATAGTGTTGAGGAGCTGCGCTGAGCAATTGAACAAGCTCTTCACAGAGCTGCCGCTCCCCGGCAGAAAGCATCTTGATCGTGTCCGCAACGACTCCCTTGAACTCAACAAAGCCTTCACCAGCCTTCGCATCCGCCTTCGAAAAGGTGATTCGGCCACCGCTGAGCGCGGGGACCGTCGACAGCGGAAGCGCGCCCAAGGAGTACGCGGCTACCGATACCTGACCGAACGATCCCGTAGGGCGCAGGTTTTTCAGCTGCTGACGCATAGTGAGCTGGCAGCGCACCTCCGAGATGGCGGCGCCCAGAATGATGGCCAAAAACCACAGCCCAGCGACTGGGGCAGTCCAATAGATGAGCAGGCGCCATTGAACGGCTGCCGCGGTACTCAGGCCGTCGAACTCCGTCTCAGGGACCCATGGGAACAGCTGAGCCATGCGAAGGTAACCAGCCTCGGCCCAATCGGGATGGCCGATGAACAGCAACAGAAAGCCGATTACGTACCAAAAGATGGTGATGCGCGTAAGCGAATTTGGGAGGGAACTGATCATGACTGATCCGAATGCGGTGATCAGTGGTATAGCGAAAAACGGTCACTATCGACGGTTAATTGACCGATTACTGGGCCAAGATAATTGTTGACGGCATCCTTTTTTGGTGGTAAAAATAAACTACACCACTAGATATAGTGTTTAGTTAACGATCCACCACTAGGTGTGCTTTATCTGCTTTCCAAGATAGGAGTCAGATCCGCACCTGTTCCATAACAAGGATCAAGCCATAACCGATTTGAGATGAACATGAGTTCGAGACTGAAGCACCTTCCTCCCCTGCCCCTGAACCGTCGACTGTATGACGGTGCCATCGACATTTGCGAGCGCGTCGGCTCGTTCGCCGTCCACGCGGTTGGTTGGTTCCTCTTCCACTTGATCTTTCCTGCCCTGGTCGCCGCCGTCGTGATGGCTGTTGTTCTGATCTTCGCTGACTCGCCTGACGGCCGCTTCACTTCGCTGGAAGGACTGAAGGACGTTCTCATGGGCTATGGCCGTCTTTTCCTGGTCTTCAGCGTTCCGTACCTCTTGTTCCGGCTCTTTGTGCCTTCGCCAAATTTCTAAAGCTTCAATGACCTAAACAACAAAGCCTCCAATGGAGGCTTTGTTGTTTGCTGCGCTAGGATGTGCGGCTGGTGTATACCTCAGCTTCTTGCATGATGCTCAGGTGCTCACTAGCTGGCCGATTCTCTGCGCCCTGAAGCAGTTCGCTCGCGTTGCGCATGTTCTCGCGCAGTCGCTCAGCCCGTTGCTCCGCCATCTGCACTTGTGCTTGGGCAGTCTGCCCATTCTGGTCTTGTTGGCCAGAAAGCGGGTTCGGCGTGCCATTAGGGGCCATCAGGTTTGGAAACAGGAATGGCTGTTCAGCTGCGGGACTTGTTGGAGCCGCTGGCCCTTGCTGACCAAGTGTTGGTGGTGGCAGCGGTTGCGCTTGAGCAGGTTGTGCCATTGCGATTGGCACAGCAGCGGCTACCGGTGTGTGCTGCTCGCGCCGATCGTCGGTCTGATTGTTGCCGTTTTCTTGATTCGATTCGGTACGCGTTCCCTTGGGGTTCTGACCCCCTTGGCGATTCTCCGATTGACCACGTGCACCGTTTGCTGCCGGCTCGTTACCTTGCTGGTTGACGTTGCTCAATGCAGCGCCGGTCACTGGAGCAACGGCATGTTGCCGACCGAGGTCGTTACGTCCCTCGGACTGAGGTGCGACACTATTTGCGGCCAACTGAGGGTTGGCTGGGGTCGCAGGTTGCGCATCACGTTGACCTGGC
>Ga0075364_10002384_pt1 | contig 10541 bp, 9 predicted proteins | sample EndMetdeltDD1764_FD_71517 | JGI IMG/M metagenome (GOLD analysis project Ga0075364, IMG submission 71517) | Populus endosphere microbial communities from Tennessee, USA - Endosphere MetaG P. deltoides DD176-4 | ecosystem: Host-associated > Plants > Roots > Endosphere | place: USA: Tennessee...
CCGGTCGAGGGATCCTCGATCCGGTCCTCCACCTCGCGCAGGCCGAAGCGCCAGTAGGCGCTTTCGTCCCAGTAGAGTTCGCCGCCGACATGGTGGAAGGTGAAGGCACTATCGCGCGCAACGGCTTCCCAGTCGGCGCGCGGTGCGATCGAATGACGTTCCATATTGTCGGTTTCCCGTTGTATTTGTTCGTGCGATTACTGCTTGGTAACTGCTTTGCGCTAGCTACCGCTTGTGAAATCGGCGTTAATTCGGGGGTATTTCGTGGGGGCTGTCGAACCCAAGGGTAACAAGCGTTCGGGCCGGGTCGGGCTTTCGACGATGCTGGCGGCGACGACGCTGGCGGGAAGCCCGCTGCTGTCGGGCTGCGGCAGCGAGGCGCCCGCGCCGCCGGCCGCGCCCGAGAAAGGCGCCGATTCCAAGGAAGTCCAGGCGTTCGGCAACGTCTTCGAATGCGCCGCGCAGACCGATCTCAGCCAGGAGCAATGCGCCGAGGCACGCAAGCAGGCTGTCGCCGAGAGCGAGAAAGTGGCGCCGCGTTTTGCCGGACAGGGCGATTGCGAGAACGAGTGGGGTGCGGGCAACTGCGTCTCGCACAGCAGCGGCGGCACCAGTTTCTTCATGCCGTTCGTGACCGGGTTTTTGGTGGGCAAGATGCTCGATGGCGGCCGGCGCGACTACCTGCCGCTCTATCGCAAGGCCGGTGACCAGGCCTATTCGACCGCCAACGGCGTGCGGCTGGGCTATGGCGGCGCGCCGGGCAAGTACTACGCATCGGCACGCGCGCTGGAGCATCCGCGGACCGTCACGGCGATAAAGGCCAATAGCGGAGCGGTTGCACGCGGCGGCATTGTGTCGGGGGCGAACGACGCTTCGGACGATCGTTGGGGGGGCAGCGGCAGGTCGTCGCGCTGGGGGCGCAGTTTCGGCGGCTGAGACCTCGCCCGTCAGGGCGCTCCGCGCCGCTCGGGCTGGGTCAGGATGCGGTCTCGCGCCGCGCGCAGATCTCCCGTCTCGATCTGCTTGCGGAAGCGCTCGCGGTCGCGAACGCGGTACATGTCTTCGGCGCGGTCGATTTCCTCCTCGCCGACGTCGAGTTCCTCCAGCGCCAGGCGCGCCATCTTCACCGCCGATTCCAGCACCTCGCGGACGACGTATCTGGCTGGGCTGCCGTCTAGTTCGATCACGGTTCGGCGGTCGAAGCCGCGGACGTAGATCGCGGCGTTGGGGAAGGCGCGGTGGACTTCCTCGAGCATTTCCGAAGTGACCTGCTCGCCGTCGAGGCAGAACAGGATGAGCTGCGATTCCTCGCCGCCCGCCTGGCGCAGCAGGTCGATCCGGGTGCCGTCGCCGAAATAGACTTTCGCGCCGAAGCTGCCGGCGACGTCGATCATCTCGATGTCGCGGTCGATCAGGGTGACCGGGATCTCGCTGGCTATCAGCATCTGCGCCACGGTCTGGCCGAAGCGTCCGTAGCCCACGATCAGCGCATGAGCGCCGTCGATCCGCGGGCCTTCGCGGTCCTCGTCGGCGCGCTCGATCGGGACTTCGCGGAAGCGGCGCGTCGCGGCCATCAGGAACGGCGTCGTCGCCATCGACAGCGTCACGACCGCCCCGAACAGGCTCGCCGTATCGGGCTCGATCAGATAGGCGCCGGCCGCCTGCGCGAACAGCACGAAGCCGAACTCGCCGCCCTGGCTCAGCAGCACGCCCAGGCCCAGCGCGCTGCGCCAGTTCATGCGGAAGGCCATGCCGATGGCGAAGATCACGCCGGTCTTCACCGCGATCAGCGCCAGCGCCATGCCGGCGACGAACAGCGGCCGCTCGGCGATGGAGTGGAGGTTCAGCATCATGCCGACGGTCAGGAAGAACAGGCCGAGCAAGATCGAGCGGAACGGCTCGACGTCGGCCTCCAGCTCGTGGCGATAGGGTGAATCGGCGAGCATCACCCCGGCGATGAAGGCGCCGAGCGCGGTCGAAAGGCCGACCGCCTCCATCAGCGCGGCCGAGGCGATGACGGTGAACAGCGCCGCGAAGACGAACATCTCGCGCTCGCCCAGGTCGCCGATCAGGCGGAACATCGGCCGGATCAGGAAGCGCCCGGCCGCGACCAGCCCGGCGACCGCGGCGAACGTGTAGAGCGTCAGCAGCCAGCCCGGCGGACCGCCGGCTTGCGCGGGATTGCGGCTCATCGCGGCGATGATCGTGATCAGCGGGATCAGCGAGAGGTCCTGGAACAGCAGGATCGAAAACGCGCGCTCGCCGAACGGCGTGCGCAGCCGGCCCGACGATCGCAGCAGCGGCAGCACCTGCGCGGTCGACGACAGCGCCAGCGGCAGCCCCAGCGCCAGCGCCGCCTCGGGAGAGAACCCGGCAATCATGATGACGCCGGTGATGGCGAGGCCGCAGGCGACCACCTGCAGCAGGCCCACTCCCAGGATCTCGCGCTTCATCCGCCACAGCCGCGACGGATTGAGCTCCAGCCCGACGACGAACAGCAGCAGCGTGATGCCCAGTTCGGCGATGCCCAGCTTTCCTTCGGCATCGCTGACGAGACCCAGCACCTGCGGCCCGACGACAGCACCCGCGACGAGGAAGCCCAGCGTGGCGCCCAGCCCCAGCCGGCGGAACAGCAGTACGAATACGAGCGCGAAGCCGAGCAGCAGGAAGATGTCGCGAAGCAGCGAAGGCGTGGGGTCGTGCATGGCGGCAGCGTGGGGAATGGGGCGGACGGGCACAAGCGGTAATCGACGCGACGCAGCGAATGAACTTGACATTTTACGCCATTTGGGTTATAGCCATTGTCACGGCGGGGCGGGAGCGTGACAGCGCATCGCTCTCCCCTCCCGCACTGCGGCCGGCGTTCCATGGGCTGGAATGCCCGCTCTCACTCCTGTCGCGCGGCGAGAGCCTGACAACCTCTCGCAGCAAGCTTCGCGGGACTAGCGACCCTGCGAGGCACAGCACGGCTTCCCGCGACCCCGCGCTCGCCGGCGGGCGATCTGCCGTGCCTACCGCAGTTCCTCCCCCTGCGGGGGAGGTGGCAGCACGCAGTGCTGACGGAGGGGTGTCGAACCTATCGAGAGGGCAGACACCCCTCCACCACGCCGCTTCGCGTCGCGGTCCCCCTCCCCCAACGGGGGGAGGATCAGGAAGGGGCGGCTTTTTGTTCCTCTGGACTGTGTCAACTGTGTCAACACAGTGTCAACCGCGCGCTCACCGATCCTCGCCAAGGGGAAGATCGGCGCAAGGCGGGCTCGGTTCTAGTGCTTGGCGGCCGGAGCGGCAGATGCGGTGGCGGCGGGCGCCGCGGCCTCGCTCGCAGCCGGCGCGGCGCCGCTCGCGGCAGCGGCGGGAGCGGCTTCGCCTTCCTTCGCCGGCGCTGCGTCGGCCGCGGGAGCGGCGGGCAGCGGCAGGTTCGAGCCCTGCGTGTTCAGATAGGCGATCAGGTTGGCACGGTCCTCGGCCTTGCCGAGGCCGGCGAAGGTCATCTTGGTGCCCGGCGCGAATTTCTTGGGATTGTGGAGCCAGTCGCTGAGGTTCTTCCAGTCCCAGGTGCCGCCATGGCTCTTGAGCGCGTCCGAGAAGGCAAAGCCGCCGCGGCCTTCGGCGATCTTGTCGCCGACCACGCCCTGCAGGTTCGGCCCGATGCCGTTGGCCCCGCCGGCGTCGATCGTGTGGCACGAGGTGCACTTCTTGAACACTTCCGCGCCCTTGGCGGGATCGGCCTTGGCCAGCAGCGCCTCGATCGGCTGCTCGGCCGCTTCGCCGCCCTCGCTCGAGACGACGCCTTCGATCTCGTAGCCCATCTTCTCGGGACGGTGGCTCTTGTCGGCCTCGAAATATTTGTGGCTGAGGCTCGATAGCCCCAGCGCGACGATGCCGGAGAACAGAGCCCAGCCGGAGATTGTATTGAAACGGTCGTCCATCGAAGAGTGCCCCGTGGGTATTGCCTGCCGCGATTGCGCGCCGCTCTAGTCAGCCCGGTGGCCGAGCGCAAGGGCCATTGCGGCTTTCGCCAATGCTGCTAATCGCGTGCCCCCATCATGCACAGTTTTCCCGCCCCCGCCGTAGCCCTGGTCGACCAGATGACGCGCGCCGCCGCCGCCGATCCGGCGCGCGCGGTGGCGCTGCAGGGCGCGCCCGGCTGCAACGGCCACCGCGCCGCGCTCGAATACGATCCGGACTGCCTGCCGCTGCCCTGCTTCAGCTTCGAGGACGCGCTCGACGCGGTGAAGGACGGCAAGGCCGCGCGCGCGATCATCCCGATCGAGAATTCGCAGCACGGCCGCGTCGCCGATATCCACTTCCTGCTGCCCGAAAGCGGCCTCGCCATCACCGGCGAGCACTTCCTGTCGATCCATCACGCGCTGATGGCGCTTTCGGACGGGCCGTTCGCCGCCGCCTACAGCCATCCTCAGGCGCTCGGCCAGTCGCGGCATTACCTGCGGACACGCGGCATCGTGCCGATGACTTATCCCGACACGGCGGGCGCGGCCGCCTACGTCAAGGAGCAGGGCGATACCGACGCCTGCGCGATCGCGCCCAAGCTGGCGGCCGAACTCTATGGCCTCAAGGTGATCGAGGAGAACGTCGAGGATGCGGCCGACAACACCACGCGCTTCGTCGTGCTGGCCAAGCAGCCGCTTCCACCGGCCGCGCTCGAAGGGCGCGCCGCGATGACGACGTTCGTGTTCGAAGTGAAGAACGTGCCCGCCGCCCTGTACAAGGCGCTGGGCGGCTTCGCCACCAACGGCGTCAACATGACCAAGCTCGAAAGCTACCAGAAGGGCGCGAGCTTCGCGGCGACGACGTTCTACGCCGACATCGAGGGCGCGCCGGGCGATCCCGCGATCGACCGCGCGCTGGCCGAGCTGGACTTCCACTGCAAGTACGTCCGCATGCTGGGCAGCTATCCGCAGGCGCGGGCTCGGGGGTAATTCCTCGCCGAGCTTGCTCGGGGAGGAATGCTTGCCCTTCGCTTCCCGCCATGCCACCAAGCGCGCGTGGCAGCTCAAGGGGCACAGATCGCAGGAGCGTCAGCAGCGGCGGACGCCGCGCGCGATTGGCAGGCCACGCGCGCCGACGGCGATATCCAGTATGCCCCGCTGCCCCCGTACAAGCCGCCCGAAGCGCCCGGCTGGCTGAAGACGCTGGGTGAGTGGCTGAAGTCCACGCTCGAGCCGCTGGCCAACGCGATCGGCATGTCGTGGCCGGTGGTCAAGGTGCTGCTCTATGCCGCGGCGATCCTGTGCGTGCTGTTCATCCTCTGGCGTCTGATCCAGCCGCTGCTCGGCCGCATGCGCCAGGCCAGGCCCGAAGCAGCCCCGGAATGGGCGCCCGATCGCGCTGCCGCGGTCGCCCTGCTCGAGGATGCTGACCGCCTCGCCGCCGCCGGACGCTATGGCGAGGCGGTTCACCTGCTGCTCCAGCGCAGCGTCGGCCATATCTCCGATGCCCGGCCCGACTGGCTGCTGCCCGCCAGCACCGCGCGCGAGATCGCGGCCTTTCCGATGCTGCCCGATCGCGCGCGCCAGGCCTTCGCCGCGATCGCGGCGCGAGTCGAGCGCAGCCTGTTCGCGCTGCGCGATCTGGAAATGGCCGACTGGACGGCGGCGCGGACGGCCTATGCGGATTTCGCGCTGGCGGACCTCAAGGCATGAGCGAGGCCGCGCCCATCGCCGAGGCGGAGGGCAGCCCGTTCTCGCCGCGCGCGGCGCTGCTGCTTGTCGGCTTTGGCGCGCTGGTCTTCGTAGCACTGCTCTACATGTTCGGGGCGGGCATGACCTCGGGCTCCGCGAACGACGGCGGCAGCCACGCCGGCGGGCGCGGGCTCAACGGCTATGCGGCGCTGGCGGGCTACCTCGAAAAACGCGGCTACGTCGTGCGCCGCGCGCAGGACAAGGCGGTGCTCGACGACTCCGGGCTGCTGGTGCTGACCCCGCCGCAAGGGGCCGATGGCGCGGAACTGGACAAGATCGTCAGCGCGCGGCGGGCCATCGGTCCCACGCTGATCGTCACGCCCAAATGGATCGCGGCGCCGGCCGTCACCGGCATGCCGGGTGCGAAGAAGGGCTGGGTGAACCTGCTGGGAGCGCAGTCGCCCGAGTGGAAGGGCTTCCTCGACGACGTCACCGTCCGGATCGCGCCCGCGCCGGGCGGGCAATGGCTCGGCGGCGGAATCGCGGGCAAGCTGCCGCAGGCCAAGGCGGTCCAGTCGGGCAACGGGACGCGGGTGATCCCGCTCGTCCAGTCGCGCGGCGACGGCAGGATACTTGCAGGCTATCTTGGCGATGGTGACGGCGGCACGATATCCCGCGACCTGGCGCCCGGATCGCTGGGCGCGAACTGCGAGGATACTTGCCTCTATCCGGTGATCCTGGTGTTCGAACCCGACCTGCTCGACAACTACGGCATGGCCGATGTGGCCAACGCGCGGCTTGCCGAAGCGCTGCTGCGCGCGATCGACGACCAGCCGGGCAGGGCAGTGAATTTCGACCTGACGCTCAACGGCCACGTCCGCTCGAAGAACCTGCTGACGCTGGCGTTCACGCCGCCCTTCCTGGCGGCGACGCTGTGCCTGCTGATCGCCGCGATCGCTGCCGGCTGGCGCGCCTTCCTGCGCTTCGGTCCGCCGATCCGCGGCATGCGGGCGATCGCCTTCGGCAAGCGCGCGCTGGTCGCCAATACCGCCGGGCTGATCCGGCGCACGCGGCGCGGGCACCTGGTCGCCGCTCCTTATGCGAACGCCGCGCGCGACCGCATCGCCCGGATGCTCGCGCTGCCGCGCATGCCCGACGCGGCTGCCACCGACGCCGCGATCGACCGCGCGCTCGCCGGCCGGCATCCGGACGCCGCGCCGTTTTCGATCACCGCCGCGCGGCTCGCCGCCGCCCGCCGCCCGCACGAATTGCTGAAAGCGGCGCAAGACCTCCATGCGCTCGAAAGGAAGCTGCATCGATGACTGACATGATGACACTGGACGAGGTCGGCCAACTCGCCGGAGCGATCCGGGGAGAGGTCGCCAAGGCGGTGGTCGGCCAGACCGGCACCGTCGACCACATGCTGGTGGCGCTGCTGGCGCGCGGGCACGTGCTGCTCGAAGGCCCGCCGGGCACTGCCAAGACCTTCCTCGCGCAAAGCTTCGCCGCCTCGCTGGGGCTCGACTTCGGGCGCATCCAGTTCACCCCCGACCTGATGCCGGGCGATATCCTGGGATCGAACCTGTTCAACTTTCAGACCAGCGCATTCACGCTGACGCGCGGGCCGATCTTCTGCGACCTGCTGCTCGCCGACGAGATCAACCGCACCCCGCCCAAGACGCAGGCGGCGCTGCTCGAAGCCATGCAGGAGCGGCGGGTGACGCTCGACGGCAGCCCCCATGCGCTGCCCTCGCAGTTCATGGTGGTGGCGACGCAGAACCCGATCGAGAGCCAGGGCGTCTATCCGCTGCCCGAGGCGCAGCTCGACCGCTTCCTGTTCAAGCTGCTGATCCCCTATCCGAGCATCGAGGAAGAAGCCCGGATCGTATCGCGCTATGGCGAACGCAGCGGGCTGCCGAGTCCGGCCGAGCTGGGCATCGTCGCGGTGGCCGATCATGCCCGGCTCGATGCCGCGGTGGCGGCGGTCAAGGCGGTGAAGCTGGCCGACAGCGTGACCGACTACGTCGTGCGGCTGGTCCGGGCGACGCGCGAGAGCGCCGATCTTGCCAGCGGCGCGTCCCCGCGCGCCGCCGTCCTCCTTGCCAGCGCTGCGCGGGCGCGGGCGGCGCTCGACGGGCGCGACTATGTGGTGCCCGACGACGTGAAGGCGCTGGCGACCTCGGTGCTGCGCCACCGCCTGCTGCTGAGCCCGGCGGCGGAGATCGAGGGCAAGCAGGTCGAGGCGCTGGTCGCCGAACTGGTCCGGCAGACCGAGGCGCCGCGGTAAGCGGTTAGACGGTGACCCCCATCGCCCCCACCCTGCGCGCTGCGGTGCTGGTCGCGCTCGCCGCGCCGGTCGCGCTGGTGGTCGCGGCGGTGGCGCCAGGGGCATGGATCGTCGCGCCGGCGCTGGGCGGGGCGTTGCTGGTGCTGGTCGTCGCCGACGCGCTGCTCGCCGGCAGTCTCGACGATATTGCTCTCACCATGCCCGCCGACGTCGAGGTCGGCGCGGAAGTCGCGGTGCTGGCGAACGCGCGCTTCGCCGGCGGCATGCGCGAACGCGTCGATTGCGCGCTCGCGCTCGATCCGCGACTGGCGCCGGGCGGGCGGATGGCGTTCGCGCTGGAACGGCTGGGCGGCCGCGAATGGAGCGCCGCGGTCCACTGCCGCCCGAGCCGGCGCGGGACCGGGAAGATCGATACGCTGTGGCTGCGCTGGACCGGGCCGCTGGGCCTGGGCGCGCGGCAGGCGAAGCGGCAGCTCGACCGGGCGGTGCGGATCTGGCCCAACATCGGCGAGGTCCGCTCGCCCGCGCTCCAGACGTTCCTGAAGGACGCGCAGTTCGGCCTGATCGCCCGGCGCATCCGCGGCGAGGGCACCCAGTTCGAGGCGCTGACCGAATACCAGCCCGGCATGGACCGCCGCCGGATCGACTGGAAGAGCTCGGCCCGCCACGTCCATCTCTATGCCAAGGAGTTCGAGACCGAGCGCAACAACCAGATCGTCTTTGCCTTCGACTGCGGCCAGGCGATGTGCGAGCCGGTCGGCGGCCAAGGCGATGGAGTTCCTCGCATCGACCGCGCGGTCTCGGCGGGGCTGGTGACGTCCTACGTCGCGCTCAAGGGCGGTGACCGCGTCGCGCTGTTCGGTTTCGCGGCGCGGCCCGAGGTGATGACGCCGTTCGTCGCCGACAGCCGCGAATTCCACCGCCTGCAGAGCGCCGCCGCCGCGCTCGACTATCACGCGCAGGAGCCCAACTTCACGCTGGCGCTGGCGACGCTGGCCGGGCGGTTGCAGCGCCGCTCGCTGATCGTCGTGTTCAGCGACTTCACCGATCCGACCAGCGCCGAGCTGATGATCGAGAGCATCGGCCGCCTCGTCTCGCGGCACTTGGTGCTGTTCGTGACGATGGAGGACCTGGAACTGGAGGATCTGGCCGCCGCCGAGCCCGCCGACATGCAGCGCCTCGCCATGGCGGTCACCGCCGATTCGCTGCTGCGCCAGCGCGCGCTGGTGACGCGGCGATTGCAGCAGCTCGGCGTCGACGTGATCGAGGCGCCGCACCACCTGATCGGCACGCGGCTGATCGATGCTTACCTCTCGATCAAGCGTTCCGGGGCGATCGGGTGATGGCCAGCCAGATGGGAACTTCGGCCGACGTTACCGCCATCGAGGCCGCCGCGCTGCGCTCCGACCGCTTCCGGCTGGAGCGCGAGGCGGACTGGAAGCGGCTGGAAGCGATCGTCACGCGGATGGAAGGCGGACGGCTGCGCAAGCTGTCGGACGAGGACCTGCTGGCGCTCCCCGTGCTCTACCGCACCGTCGCCTCCAGCCTGTCGATCGCGCGCGAAACCTCGCTCGACGCGGCGACATTGGCTTATCTGGAGACGCTGGTGCAGCGCGCCTGGTTCATCGTCTATGGCCCGCGCGCCTCGCTGGGGTCGTGGCTGCGGCGGTTCCTGGGCGGGGGCTGGAGCGCGGCGGTGCGGGCGATCTGGCTCGACGTGCTGATCGCGCTGGCGGTGATGGTCGCGGGCACCGCGGTCGGCTGGCTGCTCGTGGCGAGCGACAGCGAATGGTATCACGTCCTCGTCCCCGGCCAGTTCGCCGATTCGCGCGTGCCCGGCGCGACGCGAGAGGCGCTGCACGCCACCATCTTCGGCCATGACGGCAAGGACCCGCTGGGCGCCTTCGCCGCATACCTGTTCAGCAACAACGCACAGGTGTCGATCCTGGCCTTCGCGCTGGGGTTCGCCTTCGGCATCCCTTCGCTGATGCTGCTGGTGCAGAACACCGCGACACTGGGCGCGATGCTGTGGCTGTTCCACAGCGCGGGGCTGACGGTCGATTTCGTCGGCTGGCTTTCGATCCACGGTACGACCGAGCTTTTCGCGATCCTGCTGGCGGGCGGGGCGGGCTTGCACATCGGCCGGTCGATGGCCTTTCCGGGCGAGCGTTCGGTGATGCAGGCCGCGGCCGAGGCGGGCCGCCGCGCCGCGCAGGTGATGATGGGCGTCGTGCTGATGCTCGTCGTCGCCGCCATGCTCGAAGGCTTCGCGCGCCAGCTGATCGACAACACGCCGGGGCGCTACACGGTGGGCGGCACGGTGCTGCTGTTCTGGCTTGCATACTTCTATGCTTTCCGCGGCCGGACCGAGGGAGGCGACGCGCCATGAGCACCGCCGCGATCCCGACCCGCCTGCGCCGGAGCGGCCGCGACCGGACGATGATCACGCCCGAGGGCATCGCGCTGCCGCTCACCCTGGCGAGCCGCGGCGCGCGCGCCGGCGCGCTGATGCTCGACCTGTTCTTCATCGGCCTGTCGATGGTGCTGACCACGATCGGCCTGCTGTGGCTGGCGGGCGGCGTGACCACGCTCGCCGCGCGGGCGGAGGAGCC
>Ga0075364_10002385_pt1 | contig 10540 bp, 11 predicted proteins | sample EndMetdeltDD1764_FD_71517 | JGI IMG/M metagenome (GOLD analysis project Ga0075364, IMG submission 71517) | Populus endosphere microbial communities from Tennessee, USA - Endosphere MetaG P. deltoides DD176-4 | ecosystem: Host-associated > Plants > Roots > Endosphere | place: USA: Tennessee...
GGCACCATCCCGCACACGATCGTGACCGGCATCGGCGCGCGCGTGCAGCGGAGCATCGCGTGATGCCGCACGTGCTGGTCATCGGCGGCGGACAGAACGCCGAGCACGAGGTGTCGCTGGCGTCGGCCGGTGCCGTCGCGGCGGCGCTCCGGATCACCGGGCACACCGTGACGACCGTGACGATCGATCGTGACGGGATCTGGCGGGCCGACGGCATCCCGCCGTGCGTCTCGCCGGCGGAATCCCTGAGCCGCGCGCTGCCCCTGATCGCGGAGGCCGACGTCATATTCCCTGCGGTGCATGGAGCGCTCGGGGAGGACGGCGCGCTCGCGGCGTTGGCGGCGCTCGCCGGTGCCCGAGTCGTCGGCTCCGACCTCCGGGCAGGAGCGATCGGCATGGACAAGTGGGCGACGAAGCTCGTGGCGGATGCCGTCGGCATCCGCACCGCAAGGGGAAGGCTCGTCTCGGTCGACGACATCGGCGACGCGGAGTTCGAGGAGGAGGTCGTCGTCAAGCCGGTCTCCGCCGGGTCGAGCTACGGTGTGAGCCTCGTGACGGAGGCCGGCGATCTGCTCGGAGCGCTGCACAACGCGGCGCGATTCGACCGGCGGATCCTCGTGGAGGAGGTCGTGCGGGCGCGGGAGATCGACGTCGCGGTGCTGCGCGAGGCCGGCGGCATCCGCTGGGCCGCTCCGCCGCTGGAGATCCATGCGACCGGACTCTTCGACACCGCGACCAAGTACGACGGCAGCGCCCGCTTCACGGTGCCCGCCCATCTCGACGCCGCCGAGACCTCGGCGCTGAAGCGGGCGGCCATCGCGATGTTCGATGCCCTCGGATGCGCGGGCGTCGCCCGGATGGACTTCTTCCTCACGGACGACGGCCCGGTGCTGAACGAGGTGAATACCATGCCGGGGCTGACCGCCGCCTCGCAGGTGCCGCGGATGTTCGCGGCCGCGGGGGTGGAGTACACGGACCTCGTCACGAGGATGGTGCGGGCGGCGCTGGCGGGGTGACGGCGTCGTCCGATCCCGCCGTACTCGCTGACAGATGTCACGGGGGTCGGTGACACCGGCACACTGTCGTGATCCGCACCTCGCTGGTGGGATTGAGGGATGACGGAAGATGTGCGCCCCGACGTGCCATCGCGGGTGATCGAAGCCGTGCGGCGTTCATCAGGCGAGTTCCTCGAGGCCACCGGAGTCGCGAGAGATCGACGACGAGAGACCCTCGCCCTCGGGATCGGCGCGATCGCTCTGGTCGCCAGTGCGTTGGTCGTCCTGGTGCTCTTCCGCCTCCGGCCGCTGCCGATCACCGGTGATGAATCGATCGGCCTGTTCAGCGCCGCCGCGTCGGCGGTCGTGGCGGTCGGGGCCTTCCTGGCCGGTCGGTGGGTGGTCCGTGCGCGCCGTGACACGCATCCGTTGCTGTACATCCTGGATACTGTCGCCCTGGCCTTCGCGCACGGCGTGATCAGCCTGGTGTCGTGGTCGCTCCTCTCCGGCGTCGTCGAGAGCGGATTCCCCGGGGCACCGGTGTTCGGTTTTCCGAGCATGCTCATCGCTGGGACGACGGCGGGGCTGACCGCCTATATCGCGTTCCTGTCGGGCACGCGCATGAGCGCGTCGTCGCTGGCGGTGCTGCTTCCGCTGTTCCTCATCGAGGGCCTCTTCGCGAGCATGCTGACCGCCGGCGATCGCCAATGGTGGAAGCGGAATCTCAGCGCGCTCGGCGAGACCGACGACCCGTCCGCGATCGCTTTCAACGTGACGCTGGTGGTGGGCGGATTCATCGTCACCACACTCGCCAGGTACGCCACGCGCGGCATTCCCTCCGCACCTACCCACGGCCTCGCGCGCGTGCGGCTCGGTCTCGTCCTCGTCGGCGTCTCGCTGATGCTGGTGGGAGCCCTCCCCGCCGATGCCTTCTATTGGCCGCACACTCTGAGCGCCGCGGCGATGGCCCTCGTCTTCGGTGTCGTGGTCGTCTTCCTGCCGCGGTGGATTCCCGGTCTGCCACGGCTCTTCCTCTTCCTCGGCTGGCTGCTCGCCGCGATCCTGGTGGTGCAGTTCGTCCTGTTCGCGACGGGGTACTACACGCTGACGGCGGTCGAGCTCGTCGTCGGCATCCTGGTCGTCGTGTGGATCAGCCTTTTCGTCCGCATCACGGCGGGCCGGCGGTGAGATCATGGCCGCATGGATCGTCCCGTGATCAGCTGGCGCCCCGTCGAGGCGAGCGACTTCCCGCTGCTGGCCGGTTGGCTGTCGCGGCCGCACGTGCACCGCTACTGGCATCACGACTTCTCACCGGAGGGCGTCGCGCGCGACTTCGGGCCCGGCACGCGGGGTGAGGAGGCCGGTGAGGACCTGCTCGTCTCGGTCGACGGGGTGCCCTCGGCGCTCGTTCAGCGCTCGCGGATCGCGGACTATGCCGAGGACTTCGATGAGCTGTCGGCGATCGTCGAGGTACCCGCCGAGGCGGTGACGATCGACTACCTCATCGCGGATGCCGCGAGCACTGGTCGTGGGCTGGGCACGGCCATCATTCGCGCGGTCGTCGCCAACACCTGGCTTACGTATCCCGACGCTCCGGCGATCATCGTTCCGGTCGTCGCCGGCAACATCGGCTCCTGGCGGGCGCTCGAGAAGGCCGGATTCCGGCGCGTCGGCGAAGGGGACATGGAACCCGACAACCCGATCGACGCGCCGCTGCACGTCGTGTCGCGGATCGACCGGCCGGCGAGCTGAGGTATTGGCGGCGAGGTCTAGGCAGCGAGTGCCAGCGGCGAGGAGTTGCTGCTGCGGCGACGCCTGCCTCGCACGGTGCTGTCTCTCTCAGCTTTGGCGACGTTCGCGTATTACACGCTCGACTATCCGCAGATCGGCGTGGCTGTACCCATCGTCGGTGCGTTGCTTTCCGCCGCCCAGGCAGGTCTGGTGCTGTGGCCGGTCATCACAGCGCTCGGCGTGTACGCAGTATCGACATACTTCCGCATCCGCGACGGAGTCGAGCCCTTCGGCACCTTGATCGGTTACGAATCCGTGTCCAACCTCGCGCTGTCGGCTGCAGCGATCGCCGTCGGCTACACGATCTACGCCCGCCGGATCGCAACCGCGCAGCGAGCGCGCATCGCGGAACTGACCGACGATCAATTGCGCCGTGAGACCGACCTCCAAGTACGGAGCGAGCGTGCTCGCATCTCGCGCGAGCTGCACGATACCGTCGGACATACCCTGTCCATCATCGCCCTGCATGCGGGCGTCGCCGACGAGGCCATCGGGCGCGACGATGACGCTGCGCGCGAGGCCATCGGACGCATCCGCCTCGCGAGCCGGGATTCGTTGACCGAGTTGCGATCGATGGTGCGAGTCCTGCGGGAAAGTGGTGACGGACCCGCGCAACTGTCGTCGCTCGCGGCCGTGGACCTCCTCGTCGACGCCGCTTCCTCGACGGGTCTCGCTGTGGACACGCAGATCAGCGCCTCGCGCGAGCATCTCTCTCCGACGGTGGATGCCGCGGCCTTCAGGGTCGTGCAGGAGGCGCTCACGAACGTCATCCGACATGCGCACGCGACCCGGGCAACGGTGACCGCCGATATCGTCGATGGTCGTCTGCGGATCGCCGTGATCGACGACGGCAGCGTCGCAGCGTTCGATGTCGAAGCCGGGTCGGGGCTGAAAGGGATGGACGAGCGTGTCCGCCTGATCGGCGGCACCCTTCGCGCGCAGCGCAGGGAAGAAGGAGGGTTCATCGTGGAAGCCAACATGCCCGTCCGGTTCGACGAATGATCCGCGTCTCGATCATCGACGACCAGGAGCTCGTACGCATGGGGCTGCGGGCCCTCGTCGTCGCCGACGGCGATATCGAAGTCATCGGCGAAGCCGACAACGGGCGCGCCGGGGTCGGGTTGGTGCGGGATCTCCGTCCGGACGTCGTGCTCATGGACCTGCGGATGCCGCAGCTCGACGGCATCCGCGCCACTCGCGCGATAACGGAAGATCCCGCCCTCGCGACAGTGCGAGTCATCGCTCTGACGACATTCGACGGCGACGATGAGATCGCCGGGGCGATCGAGGCCGGCGCCTCGGGCTACCTGCTGAAGGACATTCCCCCAGCCGACCTGCGTGGAGCAATCCGCACCGTACACTCCGGGGACGCGCTCCTGTCTCCCACGGTGACACGAAAAGTGCTCTGGACGCTGGCGGCTCGTACCCGAGTGGAGGTGCGGCCAGAGCTCGTCGCCTCGCTCACGGACCGCGAACGCGACGTACTCCGGCACATCGCGCTCGGGGAATCGAACGACGAGGTGGGGGCGGCGCTGTTCATCAGCCCGGCAACCGCGCGCACCTACGTCAGCCGCCTTCTCGCAAAGCTCGCCGCACGCGACCGGTCGCAACTCGTGGTCCTGGCATACGAATCGGGACTGGTCACGCCCGGGGCCGCGCACTGATCTCCCGTCGACGAGACGGCCGGAGCACCCGTGCGACATCGATCGCTTTCGGATGTCGCGGTCAATCCGCCGAAGGCTCCTCCTGCAGGGCGCGCACTTCGATTCGGCTGCCGAGTGCTCGGGCGGCCCGCTCTGCCCATGCGATCGCCTCAGCCTCATCGGCGGTCTCGACGATCCAGAACCCGCCCACGTACGACGTTGCAACGACGAACGGTGAGTCGACGACACTCATCGACTCACCTTCGATGAGAACGGTCTTCGCGGTGCTGGGCGGCTGCAGTCCTCCGGCGTAGCGGAACGATCCAGACTCTTTGAGTGCGGTGTTGAAGGCGTCGACGTCCGCCATCATCTGCTCGAGAAGTGCGGGGTCGAACTCTTCCATCGACTCCATGGTGGGCTCGTCGGCTGAGTCGTGCGGCACGGTCAGGAAGTACTCGGTCATCTCGGTTCCCTCTGTTCGATGGTGTGGCTTCCTTGCGGAACTGTCGCAGTGGGGCGACGAATCCAGACTCTCCGCCCCAGACGACAGATCACACAGTTTCGATCTCCGTCGAAACATGGCGCGCGAGGGGCACCGTGCCAAGATAGCTTGGTATATATCTGTTTGGCGTTATATAATCGCATCGTGAACCAGTTCGCTGCTCTCGCCGAGCCTGCTCGTCTGCGAATCGTGGAGGAGCTGGCGAGAAGCGAGCGGTCGGCTGGTGAACTCGGCGCGATCGTGGAGACCGAGTACGGACTGAGCCAGCCGGCGACGTCTCGACATCTCCGTGTGCTGCGCGAAGCGGATCTCGTCCACTCCCGCGTGGACGGAACGCGACGCATCTATGCGCTCAACCGTCAGAGGATCGAGCAGATCTCGGACTGGACGGAGCAGTTGCGTGCATTGTGGGAGACATCGCTCTCCGCCCTCGAGGTCGAGATCGTCCGAGGCAAGCGGGACCGCCGGCACCAGGAGTGAAGGAGCACCTCATGACCATCGCCAGCCAGATCACCGATGTCCTCCGTCGAGTCGACATGACCGGTTCCGGGCATGTCCTCACGATCTCGCAGACGTATCGCACCAGTGTCGAGGATCTCTGGGACGCGTGCACCACCCCGGAGAGGCTCGAGCGCTGGTTCGAAGCCGTAGAGGGGGACCTGCACCGCGGTGGACGATACCGTCTCGCGGACAGCGGTACCGAAGGCACGATCGAGCAGTGCGATGCGCCGCGCTCGCTCGGCATCACATGGGAATACGGCGACGACATCTCCCGAGTCCTCCTGTCAATCGACGAGACCGACGCCGGGGCAGCCAGCCTGACCATTCGGCACCTGGGCGACAACAACGAGCACTGGCAGGCCTATGGACCCGCGGCCGGCGGTTCGGGCTGGGACACATCGCTCCTGGGGTTGGCGCTTCACCTCGAGAACGACCCCCCGATGTCACACCTCGTCGACCTCATGGCTTCCGACGATGGCGCCCAGTTCCTGCGTGCCACAGGAGCTGCCTGGGCTGCCGCGCACGAGGCGGCCGACGCAGATGTGGAGGATGCGGCGGTGAGGGCCGAGCGCGCGATCGAGCGAAACATCGCGCTCTGGTCGGCGGGCGAGGACCCTCATGACAGCCTGATTCGTGCCGAGATCACGCATCGTTTCGACGCAACGCCCGAGGAAGTGTTCGATGCCTGGCTCGATGCCGACCTCGTGTCGAGATGGATGTCTTCCACGCTGAAGACATCGGCACCCGGGACCGAACTGCTCACTGTCGAGATAGACGCACGGGTGGGAGGCGCGTTCCGTTTCATCGACTCGCGGGACCCCGACCAGGATGGTCCCACCGGCACGTACCTCGAGATCGATCGTCCTCGACGACTGTCGTTCACCTGGCTGCCCGAGGAAGGTGAGCACTCCATCGTCTCCATCGACATCCGTCGCGACGACGACGGAGCGATCCTCACTCTCGTGCACGAGATGGAGGCGAAGTGGGAAGAATACCTCGACGACACGCGGCGGGCATGGACTCGCATGACAGAGCAGATCGAACTGCTGCTGCGCTGATCTCCGCACCGGACCGCTATGTCTCGTCTCATCGCCGACGAGCCGACCACCGCACTCGACGTGACGGTGCAGGCCGAGGTCCTCGACGTGCTCGCCCGGCTCGGACGCCGTGAGGGCCGGGCGATCCTGCTGATCACCCATGACATGGGCGTGGTGGCCGAACTCGCCGACCGCGTCGTGGTCATGCGCCACGGAGAACTGGTCGAGACGGGCTCCGCCCGGAGCGTACTGCTCACACCCACGGCCGGCTACACCCGTCAGCTGCTCGACGCCGTGCCCCGCATCGGTTCCCGCGGAGCGGCCGCCGACCTGGATGCTGCGGCCGCGGTTCTCGAGATCGACGATCTCGTCGTCGCCTACGGCAGCCGCCTGCGGGGTGTCTTCCGCGCGGTCGACGGTGTGAGCATGCGCGTGCAGAAGGGCGAGATCCTCGGGCTGGTCGGCGAGTCCGGCAGCGGGAAGTCCACGATCGGGCGCGCCGTGATCGGCGCGGCCCCGGTCGCCGAGGGCACGATCCGGATCGAAGGCGTCGACATGCGCACCGCTTCCCGAGCGGAGCGCCGGCGCACCCGTCGACGTGTCGGGGTGGTCTTCCAGAACCCGGCGCTGTCGCTCAACCCGCGGTACACCGCGCGGCAGAGCGTCGAAGAGCCGCTGCACAGCATCCTGGGTCTGCGCGGGCGGGCGCTGAGCGAACGCGTCGAGGAGCTCCTGGAATCCGTCGGGCTCTCGGATCGCGCCGACCGGTATCCGCACGAGCTCTCGGGAGGGCAGAAGCAGCGGGTCGCGATCGCGCGGGCGGTGTCGCTCGACCCGGCGCTGCTCATCGCCGACGAGCCGACCAGCGCTCTCGACGTTTCGGTGCAGGCGCAGGTGCTCGAGGTGTTCCGCGAGCTGCAGTCCCGGCTCGCGTTCGCGTGCGTATTCATCAGCCACGACCTCGCGGTGATCGACGAGCTGTGCGACAGCGTGATGGTGCTCAACACCGGTCGCGTCGTCGAGTCCGGTTCGCGGACGCGGGTGCTGGAGCATCCGGAGGACCCGTACACGCGTCGTCTGCTCGCGGCTGCGCCTGTCCCCGACCCGGATGTGCAGCAGGAGCGCCGTGCCGCACGGCTGGCCGCGATCGCGGGCGCCTGATGCGACACACACCGGACTACGTGCTCGACGACGTCGAGGCGGTGCGCGCCCTCGTGCGGGAGAACCCGTGGGGCACGATCGTGAGCTTCGTGCCCGGCAAGGGACTCGTCGCTTCGCACTATCCGCTGCTGCTCGACGAGGATGCCGAGGGCGTCGTGCTCGTGAGTCATGTCGGGCGTCCCGACGAGCGCCTGCACGAACTCGGCGCGCACGAGCTGATGGTGATCGTCTACGGCCCGCAGGGGTACGTCTCGCCCGGATGGTACGACGCCCCGCAGGCCGTGCCGACGTGGAACTTCGCGGTCGCGCACCTGCACGGCACCCCCGAGCTCCTCTCGGACGAAGAGAACCTGCGAGTGCTCGACCGGCTCGTCGCGCATTTCGAGAACGTGCTGCCCGAGCCGTACCTGATGCGCGGGACCCTCGAGAACAGCGACTATGCGGAGCGCATCGTGAACGGCACGGTGGGCTTCCGGCTGCGCGTCGATCGATTCGAGGCGAAAGAGAAGATGAGTCAGGACAAGCCGGCCGAGGTCGTCGACCGCGTGATCGATGCGCTCGGTAAGCCGGGTCCGTACCGGAACCCTGCGTTGGCCGCGCGCATGGCGCGTGTGCATGGAAGGGAGCACGGCGCATGACCGTGTTGTCCGGGGGCGATGTCACCCTGCAGAACGTCCGCCCCTATGACGGCGGCGAGCCTGTCGACGTGGTCATGCGCGACGGGCTCATCGCGCGGATCGCCCCCGCGCGGACGACGGATGCCGAGGGCGAACGCGTCGATGCGGACGGGCGGTTCATCGGCCCGGGGCTGTGGGATGCGCACGTGCATTTCACGCAGCACGTCATCCGGCGTCGTCGGGTCGACCTGACGGAGACCCGCAGTGCCGCCGACGTGCTCGATGTCGTGCGGCGGGCGCGGGCGGCGAACGCGCCGCTGAGCGACGGGATGCTGATGGGCTACGGGTTCCGCGACGGTCTGTGGCCGGTGCCTGCCTCGCTCGATGCCCTCGACGCTGTGGTGTCCGACATCCCGGTCGTGCTGGTGAGCGGCGACCTGCACTGCGGGTGGATGAACCGCGCCGCCGCCGCACGCTTCGGCATCGAGCTCGATGAGACCGGTCTGCTGCGGGAGGGTCCGTGGATCGAACTGCTGCACTCGTTCGATCAGGCGGGAGACCTGCCGCTCTCCGCGTATCGCGAGGCCGCCGACGATGCGGCCTCGCGCGGTGTCGTCGGGATCGTCGAGTACGAGAAGACCGACAACGTCACGGAGTGGTCGGAGCGCACCGCGAGCGGGCTCACGAGCCTCCGCGCCGACATCGCCGTGTGGCCCGACCTGCTGGAATCGGTGATCGCCGACGGTCGCCGCACCGGCGACGTGGTCGACGAGCAGGGCCTCATCACCTTCGGTCGCCTGAAGGTGATCGTGGACGGATCGCTGAATACCCGCACCGCCTGGTGCTGGGATCCGTATCCGGGCCTGGACCCGGGTCATCCCCACGCGTGCGGCATGGAGAGCGTGCCGATCCCCGAACTGCGGCGGCTGCTGGAGCGTGCGCGCGGTGCCGGCATCGAGGCCGCCGTGCACGCGATCGGCGACCGCGCGAACACCGAGGTGCTCGACACGTTCGACGCGCTCGGCATGAAGGGCGTGATCGAGCACGCGCAACTCGTGCGCGACGAGGACTTCGCGCGGTTCGCGCAGCTGGGCCTGATCGCGAGCGTGCAGCCCGAGCACGCGATGGACGACCGTGACGTCGCCGATCACCACTGGGCCGGGCGCACCGGGCGGGCCTTCGCGTTCGGATCGCTGCATCGCTCCGGCGCCGGGCTGCGGTTGGGGTCCGATGCCCCGGTGGCGCCGCTGGACCCGTGGGTCTCGCTGAGCGCGGCGACGTCTCGCAGCCGAGGAGACCGCGAGGCGTGGCATCCGGAGCAGCGTCTGCCGCTCGACGTCGCGCTCGCGGCATCCGCTCGCACGTCGCTGGTCGTCGGCCAGCCGGCCGACCTCGTGCTCACCGATCGCGACCCGTACGCGAGCGACCGCGATCAGCTGCGCGCGATGCCCGTCGCGGCCACTCTGCTCGGCGGACGCTTCACCTGGCGGACGCTCTAGAGGGATGGTCCGTACGATCGATCCATGACCTCATCGCAGACATGGATCATCACCGGTGCCAATCGCGGCCTGGGTCGAGCGCTCACGGAGGCCGCCCTCGGCGCCGGTCACACCGTGGTGGCAACCGTCAGAGGCGACCACACGCTGCCCGACGACGATCGCCTGACGGTGATGCGCCTCGACGTTCGCGACCGCGCTGCGGCGCAGGCGACGATCGAACGCGCGGCCGAACTTCTCGGACGCGTCGACGTGCTCGTGAACAACGCCGGCTACGGCCTGATCGGCGCGATCGAAGAAGCATCGGAAGAAGAGGTGCGCGCGATCGTCGACACCAATATGCTCGGCCCGCTCTGGCTGAGCCAAGCCGCGATACCGGTCATGCGCCGCCAAGGGGGCGGACACATCGTGCAGATCTCCACGGTGGGCGCGGTCGGCACGATGCCGATGCTCGGGCTCTACAACTCCACGAAGTGGGGACTGGAAGCCTTCAGCGAAGCGATGGCCGCCGAGGTCGAGCGTTTCGGCATCCGGGTATCCCTGATCGAACCGGGGGAACTCGCCACGGAGTGGGCGGGCGGGAGCATGCGGTTCGCATCGCCGGTGGACGCGTACGACGAGCAGCGGACCGAGATGTTCGGCACCGCGGAGGTTCCCTGGCCGGTGCAGGAGGAGTCGAGCGGCGGAACCGCACCCGAGGAAGCGGCCTCCGCGATTCTCGAGCGGGTCGCCGCCGCAGACGATCAGCGCCTGCGCGTGCTCATCGGCGATGACGCCCCTGCACAGGTGCACGCGGC
>Ga0075364_10002386_pt1 | contig 10538 bp, 10 predicted proteins | sample EndMetdeltDD1764_FD_71517 | JGI IMG/M metagenome (GOLD analysis project Ga0075364, IMG submission 71517) | Populus endosphere microbial communities from Tennessee, USA - Endosphere MetaG P. deltoides DD176-4 | ecosystem: Host-associated > Plants > Roots > Endosphere | place: USA: Tennessee...
GCTATACCCTGGTCAATGCGCTGGCCAGCTATGACATCAACAAGAACGTGCAGGCTCAATTGCGGTGGAACAACATCTTCAATCGCGACTACACGCTGGTCCAGGGATACGAGACGCCGGGTTCGAACGTCTTCGTGAACATCGCCTGGCGCCTGTGATCGGCGGGTGCCGTCGCCTGTGGCGGCGGCGCGCATGGGTGGGCGCACGCGTGCGAGCCGCCTGTGCGCCACGATTCGCGGCAATGGGCCCTGCCCTGGCCCTGAGTCTGAGCCTGGCCCTGGGCCTGTGCGGCCCCGGGCATGCTGCGCCCCCGCGCACGATCGCGCTGGCACCCCATATCGTCGAGCTGGTCTTCGCTGCCGGCGCGGGCGCGGCGCTGGTCGGCGTCGCACAGGGCAGCGACCATCCGCCCGCCGCCCGGCAGTTGCCCACTATCGGCGATGGCAACCGGCCGGGTGTCGAAGGCGTGCTGGCGCTGCGCCCTGACCTGGTCATCGGCTGGCAGCATCCCCCGTTGCGCGCACTCACCCCTTTGCTGGATGCACGCAACATTCGAATCGAGTACAGCGATCCGTCCACCCTGACTGGGATCGCCGACGACATCGCCCGCCTGGGCCATCTGCTGGGCACCCCGGAGATCGCCGATGCGCGTGCGAACCGGCTGCGTACCCGGCTTGCGGCGCTGGCCCAGCGCTTTGCGCATGCCGCCCCCGTACGGGTGTTCGTGCAGATCGGCACCGATCCGATGTTCTCGGCCGGCGCCGGAGCCATCGTGACCGACGCGCTGTCCTATTGCGGCGCGGTCAATGTCATGGCATCGGCAGCGGTGCCCTCTCCAAGAGTCTCGATCGAAGGCGTGCTGGCGGCCTCGCCCGACGTCATCCTGTCTGGCGTCTCCAGTGCGCAGGAGACGGCTGCGCTGCAGCAGTTCTGGGCCCGCCGCGGCTGGCCGGTGGATGCACCCGCCCGTCTCATCACCCTCGATGCCGACGCCCTGTATCGCCCCACGCCCCGCATGATCGATGCCGTCGAAGCCCTGTGCGAGCGGCTCGACAGCGTGCGATTGCCGACACACTGAACGGAAATGGTCGGAGCAGACGCGCTATGATGTTCGATCGTTCCGAATTCCTTGCAGGACCCGCTCATGACCGCAGAAGACACTCTCACCATCGCCGGCAAGACGTATCGCTCGCGCCTGCTGGTGGGCACTGGCAAATACCGCGATTTCGAACAGACCCGCGCCGCCCTGGACGCCAGTGGCGCGCAGATCGTCACGGTAGCCATCCGCCGCACGAACATCGGCCAGAATGCCAACGAGCCCAGCCTGCTGGATCACGTCCCTCCCTCCACGTTCACCTTGCTGCCGAACACGGCCGGCTGCTATAGCGCAGACGAAGCGGTGCGCACGCTGCGACTGGCGCGCGAACTGCTTGATGGGCACGACCTGGTCAAGCTCGAAGTCCTGGGTGACTCGCACACGCTGTTTCCCAACATGCCCGAGACCCTGGCCGCCACGCGCACGCTGGTGGCTGACGGCTTCAAGGTCATGGTCTATTGCACCGACGATCCGATCCAGTGCCGCATGCTCGAAGACCTGGGTGCGGTGGCCGTCATGCCGCTGGCCTCGCTGATCGGATCGGGCATGGGCATCCTGAACCCCTGGAACCTGCAGCTGATCATCGACCAGGCCCGCGTGCCGGTCATCGTCGACGCGGGTGTGGGCACGGCCTCGGATGCGGCCATCGCCATGGAACTGGGATGCGACGGCGTATTGATGAACACCGCCATCGCCGCCGCGAAAGATCCGGTGCGCATGGCCCGCGCCATGAACTACGGCGTGCAGGCCGGACGTGATGCCTACCTGGCCGGGCGCATGCCCCGCAAACTCTACAGTGCCGCGCCGTCCTCTCCGACCGAAGGCTTGATCAAGTGATTCCGAACAGCGTCAGTATCGCCGGTATCGATCCTTCCGGCGGCGCGGGCATCCTGGCCGACGTCAAGGCCATGAGCGCCCTGGGCGCCTATGGTTGCGCCATCGTGGCGGCGCTGACCGCACAGAACACGCACGGCGTGACCCATATCTGGCCCGTGGACCCGGGTTTCGTGGGTCAGCAGATCGACACGCTGTGGGCCGACGTGCGCATCGATTCCGTCAAGATCGGCATGCTCGGTCAGGCGTTGGTGACCCGCGTCGTGGCCGACAAGCTGGCCGCGCTCAAGCCCGCGCATCTCGTGCTCGACCCGGTGATGATCGCCACCAGCGGCGACACCCTGCTCGAACCTGATGCCATCGCGGTGATGCGCGAAGGCCTGTTTCCGCTGACCACGGTGCTGACCCCGAATCTGCCCGAAGCGGCCGTCATCCTCGAATCGTATCCGGTCGATTCGCTGCGCGACATGCGGCGCGTGGCCGAAAAGCTGCGCAACAAGCTGGCGCACAACGGCGAGCGCTGGGTGTTGCTCAAGGGCGGACATCTGTCCGGGCCGGACGCCATCGACCTGCTGCATGACGGTGATCGCATGATCGAGTTGCCGGGCCGCCGGATCGATACCAAGAACACGCACGGCACCGGGTGCACGCTCTCGGCTGCCCTGGCGGCGGTGCTGCCGCAGACGGGCGATGTGCCCGAAGCGGCGCGCCGCGTCAAACACTACATGACCGAAGCCATCGCCCACGCCGACCGGCTGGAAGTGGGCACAGGCCACGGCCCCGTGCACCACTTCCATGGTTGGTGGTGAACCAAACCGGTACAATCCCGGTCGTACTTTCTCATCGTTGCCTCTCGTTGCCATGACCGCATCCACTCTGCCTGACGTCGAACAACTCCGCTTCAATATGGTGGAGCAGCAAATCCGCACCTGGGAGGTGCTGGACCCCAAGGTCCTGGAGGCGCTCGGCGCGGTCCACCGCGAACGTTACGTCCCCGCCGATCGCCGCGCCCTGGCGTTTTCCGATCTCGAGCTGCCGCTGGTCATCAATGGCGTGGATACGCGCGAAACGATGCTGGCGCCCAAGATCGAAGCCCGGTTGGCGCAGGAACTGCTGCTCACGGCCACGGATTGCGTGCTGGAGATCGGCACAGGCTCGGGCTACCAGGCAGCGTTGATCGCGGCCCTGGCCCAGCAGGTGACCACGGTCGAGATCGACAGCCGGCTGGCAGCGTTCGCACAGCAGAATCTGCAGCAGGACCGCGTCACCAACGTCAAGGTCGAAACCGGTGACGGCCGCAATGGCTGGGGCTCGACGGAATACGACGCCATTGTGGTCACCGGCTCGGTGCCGGTCGTACCCGACGCGCTGAAGTACCAGTTGCGCGTGGGTGGACGACTGGTCATCGTCGTGGGCCAGGCGCCCGTGATGACGGCCTGTCGCATCACCCGCACCACTGCGGCGACATTCGAGACCGAAACCCTGTTCGAAACCATCATCAAACCGCTGCGCGGCGCGACCGTATCGCAGTTCAAGTTCTGAGCATGGCCGGGACGCGCTGGCTGAGAGCTGTCTCGCTTGCGCTTGCCCTGGCTGCGGGCGGCACCGCTTCTGCGCAGGATCTGATGCAGACCTGGCAGAGCGCCCTGGCCTCGGACCCGGTATACGGGGCGGCGCGTGCCCAATACCGCGCCGGCATCGAGCGCCTACCCCAGGCGCGAGCCACCCTGCGCCCCCTGGTCACCGCCGAGATCGGCGCCATCTACTCGGATGTGCGCAGCACCCATAGCCTGCGTCGCAGGGACGACCGCGCGCGCGGGGCCTGGGATCTGGTGCTCACGCAACCCCTGTTCGACTGGGGCCGCTGGCAGGGCTACGAACAGGCCAAGCTGGTGGTCGCGTTCTTCGAGATCCAGTTGCGCCAGGCGCAGCAGGATCTCATGCTGCGGGTTGCCGATGCCTACTTCAACACCCTGTCCGCCCAGGACCAGCTCAGTGCCACATTGAGCGAGAAGTCGGCCGTCGAGCAGCAGCTCGCCTTTGCCCGCCGCAACTTCGAGCTGGGCAGTGCCACCATTACCGACACGCACGAAGCCCAGGCGCGATCCGACCTGGTGCGGGCGCGCGAAATCCTGCTGCGCAATACCGTAGAGGTACAACGCGACCTGCTGGCCCGGCTGACGGGCAGCCCCCCGGGAGAGCTGGCGCGCCTGCCGCCCGGTGTGGTCTTGCCCATGCCCGAGCCGGCCGACGTGATGGCCTGGTCCGAGCAGGCCCAGACCTCGGCACTGAGTGTCGTGCTGGCCGAGTTGCAGAGCCGCATTTCCGAGCGGGACATCGACATCGCGCGCAGCGGCCACTATCCCACGCTCAACCTACAGGCGGCCACCGGCACGGCCAATGCCCGTAACAACAGCCAGATCGACCGCGGACGGCCGATCGACAGCAGCATTGGCGTGGTGCTCTCCATCCCGTTGTATTCCGGCGGGGGCACGTCCTCGCGCGTCACCGAAGCGGTTGCCTTGCAGCAGAAGGCGCGACAGGACATGTTTGCCGCACAACGCGCCGCGGTCCAGCTTTCACGTGAGTACTTCACGGGTGTCACCAGCGGATTGCTGCGCGTGCAGGCCCTGCAGGCGGGCGAACAGGCGGGGCAGGCGTCGGTCCAGGCCAACCGCACGGCCTACGAAATCGGCGTGCGGGTCAACCAGGATGTGCTCAATGCCCAGCAGCAGCTGTTCGAGACGCAGCGTGACCTGGCACAGGCGCGCTACGCGACCGTCATGTCCGGTCTGCGCCTGAAGGCCAACAATGGCACGCTGAACGAGGCCGATCTGAACGCCATCAACCAACTGCTGCGCCTGCCGCCTCGCTGAGCCATCAACCCGCCCGGATCTTGCGCAGCAATGCGGTCGTGGACCGCTCGTGCTGGAAAGCGATCGCCACAGCATCGCCGCCCCATGCCTTGACGGCGGCCGTCTCCGGCAGCACGGCCATGTCGTAATCACCACCCTTGACGATGATGTCCGGGCGCAGTGCCTCGATCAAGGCCTGTGGGGTGTCCTCATCGAACTGCGTAACGGCGGTGACACTGGCCAATGCGGCCAGCATCGCGGCCCGGTCTTCGGCCGTGTTCAAGGGACGATCGTCACCCTTGCCCAGGCGTTTGACCGACGCGTCGGTATTGACCGCCACGACCAGCGTGGCGCCCAATTGGGCCGCCTCGTCGAGATAAGTGACATGGCCCCGGTGCAGGATGTCGAACACCCCGTTGGTGAAGACCAGGGGCCGGGCGAGCGTCCCGTCGGCCGCAGCGGCGACGCACTGTGCGCGCGACAGGATCTTTGATTCGAACCGCACCTGCCCCACGTCACGCGCCCTGCGGCAGGATCAGTGCAGGGTCGGTGCCCGCACTCTTGGCCACGCGCTGGGCGACGTCCTTGCGAAAGCGGCTCAGATCCTTGACCGTCTCGAAGCTTTGTCCCATCAGACTGGACAGCTTGTTCAGGATATTGGACGCGACCTTATTCTCGTAGGTCGCGTCAAAGCGGATCTGGTTGTTCAGCCAATGCTCCAGCCATTCCGGCTCGGGCATGCGCGACTGGACCGTGTTGTGGGTCAATTCGGACTTGCTCACCGGAATCGTGGTCGGATGCAGGGGCTGCGAGGTACGCGAAGTCGAGGTCATCAACACGCCCACCTTGGAGAACGCCAGACGCGCCTTCATGCTGACATCCTCTCCGCGCTCCACCAGGGCGCGGCGCATGTACTGCTGATACGCACCTGCGTGACGCGATTCATCGCGCGACAGCACTTTGTAGATGAACTTGATCACCGGCTCGGTGTGCCATTCGGCAGCGCGCGTGTACCAGTGGGTCAGGCGGATCTCGCCGCAGAAATGCAGCATCAGCGTTTCGAGTTCCGGCGCCGGATCGAAGTCGAAGCGAATGCGATGCAGCTCTTCCTCGGTCGGTACCATTTCGGGGCGGAAGCGGCGCAGGTATTCCATCATCACCAGCGAATGCTTCTGTTCCTCAAAGAACCAGACCGACATGAAGGCGCTGAAATCGCTGTCGCCACGGTTGTCACGCAGGAACATTTCCACCGCCGGCAATGCCGCCCACTCCGTGATGGCGTTCATCTTGATGGTGTGCGCCTGCTCGTCCGAAAGCTTGCTGGCGTCGAACTCGTCCCAGGGAATGTCGGTGCCCATGTTCCAGCGCACCTTTTCCATCTGTTTGAATAATTCCGGATACAGCATCAAAACACCCCTCTTTAAATTGGCGTCGATCCCGGCCGTCCCCCGCTGGCAACGCTCGAAACCGACGTGGCAGGCCGCACTCCGTGCGACGCTGCTTGATTGACTGGACCCGCCTGCGGCCACCTTAGCCGCGGCAGATGCCGATCTGATGACACCCGCAGGTGTCTGGCCGGATCGGCGGCGCATATGCGCGAGGCATCGGGCGTCATCCGCAGGTGCCGTGCCAGCCCTGCCAGACGGCCCACCGCCCAAGCTTACCTGAGGACCATCCAGACCCCGGTTGCGACCGCCCCGGTGATGACCACCGTCAGTACAGCCAACAGCCGGTTGCCGTGCTCCTGGGCACGCCTCATTCGGACCACCTCGGACAACAAGAGTGGATCGACGTTCGGTCGGTTCAGATTATCGTGGATCAGGCGGGGCAGCTCGGGCAGCGTTTGCGCCCAATGCACGGCTTCCTTGCGCAACTTGGTCTTCAGACCGGGCCAACCCATGCGTTCGTGCATCCAGCGCTCGAGGTACGGCTTGGCAGTTTTCCACAAGTCCAGGTTCGGGTCCAGGTCACGGCCCATTCCCTCGATGTTCAGCAGCGTTTTCTGCAATAACACCAGCTGCGGCTGGATCTCGACATTGAAGCGGCGTGAGGTCTGAAACAGGCGCAACAGCACCTGACCGAGTGAGATTTCCGACAACGGTCGATCGAAGTAGGGTTCGCACACGGCACGCACTGCCCCTTCCAGCTCTTCCTCGCGCGTGTCCAGGGGCACCCATCCGGACTCGATGTGCAGCTGGGCGACGCGCCGGTAATCGCGCTGGAAGAACGCGAGGAAGTTCTGCGCCAGATAGTTCTTGTCGAACTCCGAAAGCGAGCCCACGATACCGAAGTCCAGCGCCACGTACTGTCCAAGCGTCTCGGGCTGGTCGGACACATAGATGTTGCCCGGGTGCATGTCGGCGTGAAAGAAGCCGTCGGCAAACACCTGGGTGAAAAAGATCTCGACACCCTTGCGGGCCACATCCTCGACATCGATGCCCGCCGCGCGCAGCCGGTCGATCTGGCTGATGGGGATGCCGCGCATGCGCTGCATGGTGAAGACGGTCTTGGCGGTGTACTCCCAGACCACTTCGGGCACCAGCAGGATGCCGCCCCGGCCCGAATCCACCCCGAAATTGCGGCCGAGCTGACTGCAATTGGACGCTTCGCGCACCAGATCGAGCTCGTCGTGCAGGTACTTGTCGAATTCAGCGACGACTTCGCGCGGTTTGAGCCGTCTGCCATCCGGTCCGAGGCGCTCCAGCACACTGGCCACCCGCCGCAGCAAGGCCAGATCCTTCTCGATGACGGCCAGCATGCCGGGACGCAGCACCTTGACCGCCACTTCGCGCCCGTCATGCAGCACCGCGAAGTGCACCTGGGCAATCGAGGCCGAGGCGATGGGGTCGGTATCGAACTGCGCAAAGAGTTGCGCCGGCGGCGCACCCAGCGCCACCCGAATGCATTCGGCCGCCTGCGCCGAGGGGAACGGCGGCACCCGGTCCTGCAGCAGCGCCAGCTCGTTGGCCACATCCAGGGGAATCAGATCACGCCGCGTGGACATGACCTGACCGAATTTCACGAAGACAGGGCCGAGCGACTCGAGTGCCAGGCGCAGGCGCACGCCACGGGCGGCGCGCGGCGCCCGGCCCAGGCGTACCACCCGCAACAGGAAGGTGGCCACAGGATGCGAGATGCCCGACAGCACCAGTTCATCGAGACGGAACCGCAGGCACACCCAGATGATGCGAATCAGGCGAAGCAGTGTCATGTCGTCCGATCCTGGCGCGCGGCGCGAGCGTCGAGCCGCGCCTCGAGTGCATCGAGGGCGGTGAGGGTGTCCGCCAACTGGCGACAGTGATCGTCAAACATCGGTTTGCCCAATAAGACATGGCGTTCTTCGGAGAGGTACTCGGCCACATTGGCACCCAGCCGCGCGCTGCTGCTGCGCACCCCGTCGGACAGACCCCGCAGGACGCTCAGGACCCGCATCGCGGGCGCGTCGCCAATGCGTTGTGCCAGCTCGTCTTCCACGTCCAGCCGCAGATGCCGCGCCAGTTCGCCCACTGCCTGTGCCAGCCCGGCATCGCCCGAGATGCGGGTGATGTCCATGAGAGCCTGTCCGTCCCTGTCATTGCGCAGCGACAGCAGCTGAGAGAGCGACAGCGTGTGCAAGGCCAGCGTGACGGTGACGTCAGGCACGATGGCCGGGTCGGCGGCCGACGCGAACCCTTCGCTGGTGATCGTCAGGCCCACGCGCGAATGACGCAGGACAATGCGCACCGTCTTGCCGGCGTGTCGCAGCAAGGTCTCGCGCGCCCAGCTTTCACGGCGCAGCAGCGCATTGATCGCCCGCTCGGCCAATTGGCCAGGATCGGGCAGCGCCGGCACGTTCAGGCGCGGCAGGGGCAGCGGCAGGCGCGGCCACGCGGCGGGCAGAATGCGGCGGGTACGGGTATCGTCTAAAGGCATGATGCAGCAAGTTTACCGGGTCTGCAGTCGCCCCAATGCAAGCACATGAAAACGGCGCCCGAGGCGCCGTGTGTCATGGCCCGGGCGACACCCGAAAAATCAGGGTGACGCGCCGGGCGATCGAGCCCAGCCGTGCTCAGCTGGCGTACTCGACCGGGATCTGCTGGATGCCAGCCAGCAGCCAGCCGCCAGCCTGGGGCTTGTACAGATTCCAGACTTCCTCGAAGCGGAACGCTTCGGTACCCGGCTGCTCGCGCAGCATGCCCGAGAAGCGCACGCTGGCCAGGTGGCCGTCCGAGACCGCTTCGATGCCCAGCATTTCGGCATTGAGCAGCACCACTTCGGTCTTGTGATCGGCCGCGCCACGCTCTTGCAGCTGCGGCTTGAGTTCGGCGATCAAGTCGTCGGTCAGATAATCGCGCAGCTTGTCGGTGTTGCCCGAATCCCAGACGCCCTGGATTTCGATGAACTGCGCCTTGGCCTGCGTCAGGAAGCGCTGGGTATCGAAATCGCCCGGAATGAACCAATTGCCTTCTGCATCGGCCTTGGGCACGGCAGTCGCAGCTGCGGGAGCGGCTGCTGCCGCCACGGGTGCCGCAGCAGCAGGCTGCAACGGCTGGCTGGACTCGCGCCACATCGGCTTGGCGGTCTCCTGACCGGCGTCCCGACGCGAATTCTGACCATACGCCCCCTGAGTGGCCGGACGAGGACCGGATCCGCGCAGGCGACGCACCAGGAAGATGACGGCGAACACGACCAGAGCGATCAGCAACATGCTGCCCAGGAACTCGGCCACGGCGCCGGACAGGCCCATGTGCGAGAGCAGTGCGGCAATACCCAGACCGGCGGCGATACCGGCGATCGGGCCGAACCAGCGCGACGCGCCGCTACGGGCACCAGCGGCGGCCGTCCCTGCGGCTGCAGCGCCAGCGGCGGGCGTGGCACGATTGGCCGCTGCCGTGTTGGGCGCAGCCGGCGGCGTGGTCGCGGCGCGGTTCTGCATCACGTTGGGCGATTGACGACCCACGCTGGATCCGCCACCCATGCGACGGGCTTCGGCATCGAAGGACACGGCCAGCAGTGCGGTGCTGGAGACGGCGATCAGCGCAGCAGCGATGACGCGCGAGAAAGAACGCTTGAACATGACGGGATATCTCCTCGAATGTCGGCCGCGTGATCGCGGTCCAACCTTCCTTACAGAAAACTGAATGAACTTAGAATAACGGACAACGCGCCGCACCACAAGTTCATGTCAAGGACGTGTTTTCTGTGAGAAACACTATTCGAGTCGGATCCCCTCGTGCAGGGCCACCACACCGGCGCTCAGGTTGAAGTGCTGGACCCGGCCCAGCCCGGCCTGGCGTAGCATGCCTGACAGAGTGTCTTGGTCCGGATGCATGCGGATGGACTCGGCCAGATACCGATAGCTCTCGGCATCGCCCGCCACGCGTTGGCCCAGCCAGGGCAGCACTTTGAAGGAATACAGGTCATACACAGGCGCCAGCGGCTTGGCCACGCGCGAGAACTCCAGCACCAGCAATTTGCCACCCGGCTTCAGGACACGGCGCATCTCGGACAGGGCGCGGTCCTTGTGCGTCATGTTGCGCAACCCGAACGCCACGCTGACACGGTCAAAGTACCCATCGGGAAACGGCAGCTTCTCGGCATCGCAGACCGCCGTGGGCAGGACCACACCGGCATCGAGCAGCCGGTCGCGCCCGACACGCAGCATGGAGTCATTGATGTCGGTGAGCCAGACCTCGCCCTGCGGACCGGCGGCACGGGCAAAGGCGCGCGCCAGATCGCCGGTGCCGCCTGCGATGTCCAGCACTTTCATGCCC
>Ga0075364_10002388_pt1 | contig 10531 bp, 6 predicted proteins | sample EndMetdeltDD1764_FD_71517 | JGI IMG/M metagenome (GOLD analysis project Ga0075364, IMG submission 71517) | Populus endosphere microbial communities from Tennessee, USA - Endosphere MetaG P. deltoides DD176-4 | ecosystem: Host-associated > Plants > Roots > Endosphere | place: USA: Tennessee...
GGCAGGAATACCTTCGTCACCAGCTGCCCGCCGAGGCGCGACGTGATCGTCAGCGACGACTGGCGCACCGAGCCGGGCGCAGCGCGCCGCTGCAGCTCGTCGAGCACCGCGAAGGCGCCGTTCTCGGATTCGGCGAAACGATCGATGCGATCCAGCGCGCCGCCGACGCGGCCGAGGGCGCGCGCGAAGTCGGCCGGCGGAATCCGCGTGCCCCTGGCGACGAGATCGGCCAGCGCCCGCAGCCCCGCGACGAAATCGTCCTCGATGTAGAAGAGCGTGCTGAGGAGGTTCTGCCGCTCGGGGCCGAGCTGCGCGGACGCCGGCGCCGCGGTGCCGGCGATCGGCGACGGCCTGATCGGCGAGTACTGCTGCGGCCCTGGCTTGACGAACGCCGCCTGCCCCGTCTTCCAGAGGTCGTAGACGCCGCTCGTCCAGTACGCCCATCCGACCGACGCGAGCTCGGCGCCGCGCGGCAGGTAGGACGTCAGGATCATCTTCCGCATCGTGTCCCTGATCGCGGCGTCGTTGAACGGACAGCGGAACGCGTCCAGCAGGCCCTGCTGGCTGTAGCGCACGTCGTAGGCGGCCGTGACCGGGCCGAAATCGCCAGGAGCGATCGGCGTCAGCAGCGTCGCGAGCGCGGGCGCGTCGATGCCGATCCCGTTCGCGAAGCTGGCGTAGCGCGCCAGCTCGCCGGCCGACGTGCGATCGTCCGAGTACGACAACTGGTAGCGCGCCGACATGCCGGCGATCGCGTCCACCAGGAACTGCCGATCGTCGTCCGACGCCTCGAGCACGCCGGTCGATTCCCCCGCGAACTGCAGCATCAGGTTGGTCAGCGTGCGCTCGCCGTTGCGCCTGCGATCCTTCACCTTCTCGAGCGACAGCGACGTGTAGGCGGTGACGCCGCCGTTGGCCTCGGTGACCAGGCGCTGATCCGCTTCGACGATCAGCTGATCGACGCCGCTGTAGCTGAACGCCTTCTGCCACCCGGCGACGGTCACCCCGATCGTGCGCTGCTTCACGATCCGGTGCACGAGCCGGCCTTCGTTGAGACGCACGAGATCGCGCCGGTCGCCGCCGAGGGCGCGCGTGAAGTCGCCCATCGCGCACGCCTGCAGGAGCTGGCGCCCCTCCGCCGTCGCGACGTTGATCGCCACGTCCACGAACGCGTCGTCGGTCGACGCGCGGCTGTACTCGGCGTGGAGGGCGAACGACGCCGTCTGCGAGACCGCGGCCGTGAACTTGGCATACGCCGTCTGCTCGAACGTGCGCGCGCTCGTGAGGATCTGATGCAGCCGGCCGAGGAGCAGTCCCGCCGTCCCCTGATCGAGCCGGTCGATGACCTGTCCCGTGAGCCGGTGGACGAACGCGCCCGCGCGCGTGTTGGCCTGCGCCTGGAGCTTGGCGATCGTATCGAGCGTATCGAGCTCCGCGAACAGCGGGTCGAGGCCGAAGCGCTGCTTCACGAGCGCGATCACCTCGCGCAGCTCGGCATGCGCGCGGCTCGACACGAGCGACAGCAGCGTCGACGCGCGCCCCTGGAGCTGCGCGACCTCCTTCGTCAGCATCCAGCCGAGCGGATCGCCGTCGGTCAGCTCGGTGACGATGCGCCAGAGGAGAGGATCGACGTCCCCCTGCAGGCTGTCCCACGACGGCAGGTGCGCCGCCGACTCGATCGCCTTGGCGATGCGCCCGCCGAGCGCGGGGGACGTCAGCTGGCCGAAATAACGATCGAACGCCGTGATGACGGTGTTCTCGATTCCGCGGTATTGATCGACGACCGTCTTCACGCGCGCGAGGACGCGCCCGAAGCCGGCCCGATCGAGCGCCTGCGCCGTCTCGCCGGTCCACTCGCCGATGAACTGTCGCGCCAGCGCGTCGATCTCCGTCTCCAGCTGCGCCGGGTCGGTCAGCGTCGTGACGCGCTCGAACACGTGCAGCCAGCTCTTGACGTTCACGCCGAGCAGCGCCCCGAGGAACTCGTCGGGACTCTCCGGCAGTCCTTTCAGTGCGGACGCCGCGTTGACCTTCACGTCGCCCGCGATCGCGAACTGATCGCTGCGGCTGCGCTTGACGACCACGCGGGCCCAGCCGTCGAGCACGCCGCCGCCCGCGTCGGTGGCCGCGCGCACCTCGATCGAGAACACGCCGGCGACCTCCGCGCTCAGCCCGATCGAGCCGATCACGCTCAGGTCGTAGCGCTCCGAGAGATGGAGCGCACCGAGCTCGAACGAGGGAGCGCCCTTGATGGCATAGCCGGCGCCCACCTGCAGCCCCAGCTTCAGCGTGCCGCCGAACTCCAGGCGGCTCACCTCGCCCGGACCCGGCATGCCGCCCACGCACGCCGGCACGCGGACGTGGCCGAGAAAGTCCGGAAGCAGATCCTTCACCGCGGTCGTCTTCGGGTAGGCGTTGGCGTAGACGAAGCGCGCCTGCGTGCCCGCCTGCAGCGTCGCCGTCGAGCTGAGCCCGCCGTAGCCGAGGACGGCGCCGAACGTGCCGTTCGCGTTCGCTCCCACGTCGAGCAGGAGCGCGAGATAGCCGGGATGCTTCGCGAAGAACGGCGCCAGTCCGACGTCGTTGGCCAGCGTGCTGCCGGGCCGGGCCACGCGCAGCGCGGCATTCGTGCCGGCCTTGAGCGAGACGGTGCACGATCCCGGTCCGCCGATGTGCAGCGGATCCTGCGCGCTGCCGTTCGCCGACACGTCGAACACGGCGTTGGCGGTGTCGGGCAGCGGATCGAGCGGGTTGAGAGCGCCGATCCGGACCGCCAGTCCTGTCGCGCCGCCGAGGAGAAACGGCAGTCCGGCCTTGTTGACGACGAGATCGCTCATGTTGGGGTCTGGGGCGTGACGGGTGACGGGTACTAGGGTGCGTCGGCGCTGGGACCGTCGATCTACGGAACGGTCGATCCCATCGGACGCAGGCAGGTCGTGATCTGGCCGCGGTGATGGACGATGTCGAAGAGCAGGAACAGGGTCTTCTCGTCCACGCGGTCTCCTCTACTTCTTCACCGGATCGTTGAAGCTGCGCTCGACGGCGTCGTTGGGATCGGTGGACACGGCGTGATCGCGCCAGAGCCAGCGCATCATATCCGGAAAGATCGCGCCGCCCTGCTTCTGGCCGTGACGGCCGATCCCCCACGTGTAATTGAGGTCGTAGCCTTTCCCGGTCAGCGCCCGCATCAGCCGGACGTTCTGCAGGAACCAGTCGCGCGTCTCGTCGTAGTTGCCGTTGCGGCCGACGCCGCGATTGTCGTTGCGGCCGTCCTGCAGGTAGATCCGCAGCGGCTTCTTCTCGCTGCGGGAGACGATGTCGGTATAGGCGTGGCCGCCGCGCAGGTTGGTGAAGCTGCCGACGATGCTGAGCACCTTGCGGAACTCGTCGGGCCGCTCCCAGGCGACGGTGAAGGCCGCGATCGCGCCGGAGCTGGCGCCGCCGATGCCGCGCCGCTCGGGATCCTTGGCGATGTTGTAGTCCTTGGCGAGGACGGGCAGCAGTTCGTCCACGATGACGCGGGCGTACTTGTCGTCGAGCGAGTTGTATTCGGTGGGCCGGTTGGTGTCGCGATCGCCCCAGTTCGACGGCGTCGGCTCCGGCTGCTCCGGCAGCCGTCCCGGATTGATGAAGACGCCGATCATGACGGGAATCTCGCGGCGGTAGATCAGGTTGTCGAAGACGTTGGGCGCGCGGACGTCGCCGTCCATGTTCTTGAACGCCTGCCCGTCGTTGAGCACCATCAGGCTCGCCGGCGTCTTCGGATCGTACTGCGCGGGCACGTAGACCCAGTAGGTGTGCTGCGTCCCGGGATAGGCCTCGCTCGGCAGCGTGAACGGCCCGCGGACCTCGCCTTTCGGCACGCCGTCCTGGGGCAGCGAGTCGGGTCCGATCTTGTAGTACAGGTCGGGACTCGGCGCCGCGGCCGGTGCGGGCGGCGCGGCTTGTGCTGGTGCCGGTTGCGGCGCCTGCGCCGGCTGCGGCTGCTGCGACGCGGCCTGCCACGAGAGCGCGGCGAGCATGAGCGCGATGAACGGAGCGGATCTCATGCGCAGACTCTGGCCCGGATGCGCGTCGATGGTCAAGTCGCGCCGATGGCGCTTCGCGTCAGATCTTCCGCCGGCATCCCGGACGGCACCGGCAGGGGATCCCCGCCGTGCCGCCGGTGTTGTAGTCGTAGGTCAGCTCTTCGCCCTTCCGGATCGCGCGCGACGCGCGGATCCAGATATGGCGGCCTTCGATTTCGACGTAGCAGTTCGGACGGCACGCGTGGTTGACGTAGCGCGCGACGTTGCCGCCGAACGCGGCGTCGCGGGCCAGGCGCTTGTCGATGGTGAAGATCCAGATCCGCTGGCGCGGCAGATAGCGCTGCTCGCGGCGCCAGGCTTCGGCCTGCGAGATGAGCTGTCCCTTGTACTCCACGATCTGCGCGTCCTTGGCGATCGGCTCGCCGGCGTAGACGCCCCAGCCGGAGATCTTCGAACGGCGGCGTGAGAGCCGCGGCAGGCCGCGCATCAGCGGCCCACGCCCGCGGGCATGAGCGTCACTTTCACGTAGCGGCTGGTGTCGAGATACGTCTGCGCCGCCTGCTGGATCGCCTCGCCGGTGAGGCGCTCGATCTGCCCCGGCACGTTGAGCACCGCCGACAGATCCGACGCGTCGCCGTCCTCGTACGCCTGGGAGATCTGCTCGAGGACGAAGCGGTTGTCCTGGCTGTTCTGCTCGAACTCGCGCAGGAGCGTTTCGCGCACCCGCCCCATCTGCCCCGTGCCCAGCCGCGTCGCCTTCACGAACTCGATTTCCTGGAAGACGCGCCGGACCAGCGCGTCGGTGCGCGCCGGATCGCACGTCCACTCGATGCGGACGGTGTACTCGGGCTTGGGCGCCCGGCTGGCATCGGGGATCGCGGTGATGCTGTAGGTGCCGCCGAGCTCCTGCCGGATCGTGTCGAACAGCCGCGACTGCAGCAGCATCGTCATCGTCCGCAGCGCGAGCCGGTGCTCGGGGTCGTACTGGAAGGGCCCCGAGAAGACGATCGCCACCTGGCTCTTCGGCGCGATGCCCTGCTGGATCGTCTTCTCGACGACCGTCGTCGGCGGCGCGATGCCGAGATCGCGGAAGGTCTCGCGTCCCTTCGCCGCGGGCAGGCTGGCGACGTAGGTCTCGACGAACGGCTTGATCGTCTCGGGCGTGAAGCTGCCGACGAAGATGAAGGTGAAGCGGCTGGCGTCGGCGAAGCGCGCCTTGTAGAAGGCGAGCGACCTGGCCAGGTTCCATCGATCGACGCTCGCCGGCGTCTCGGGCGCGCGCCGCGGGTTGCTGCCGCTCAACGCGGCGTCGACGGTCTGGTTGAAGACGACGTCAGGACTCGCCTGCTGGTTCGCCAGCAGGCCCTTCGCCTGCGCCGCCAGCGCGGCAAAGGCGTCCTGGTCGGCGCGCGGCGCGGTGAAGCGGAGGTAGACGAGCTGGAACAGCGTCTCGAGGTCCTGCGGCGTGCTGCCGCCGCCGAGCCCCTCGTCGATCTCGTTGATGAACGGCTGCACGACGACGGCCTTGCCGGTCAGCATGCGGTCGAGGATCACGCTGCTGAATTCCCCGGCGCCGCTGGCGGCCACGACCGTATCGGAGACGCGCGCCGGAATGAAGTCGGCGTCGGACGCGAGCGAGTGGCCGCCGAGCGCGGTGGCGCGAAACAGGATCTGATCCTCTTTCAGCGTCGTCGGCTTCACGACGACGGTCGCGCCGTTGGAGAGGCTCCACTCGACGACGCCGTTGCCGCGATCGGTCGTCTTCACGATCGAGCCCTTCGCCGGCGGCGACGGCAGGAGCGTCTTGCCGGCCGCGGCGTCGACGTAGGCCTCGAGCCGCTTCGCCGAGGCGGCCTTCACGACGGTGTCGAGCGCCGCTTCGGTCGGCAGCGTGACGCCCGTCGCGTCCGGGGCCGACACGATGACGAGGCGGTTGCGCTCGGGGAACCAGTCGGCCGCCAGCGCGTTCATCTCGGCCAGGGTGACCTCGGGGAGGAAGCGCCGGTGGAACGCCAGCTCCTGGAAGATGGTCGGCAGCGCTTCGCCCTGGAGGAAGTTGCGCGTGTACTCGTCGGCGCGGCTGGCCGACTCGCGATCGGGGCTCTCGGTGACGGCGCGCTCGTAGCCGAGCATGCGCGCCTGCTTCGCGCGCTCGAGCTCGCCCGGCGTGAACCCGAAGCGCGCGACGCGCTGCAGCTCGGTGACGAGCGCCTCGAGCCCGCGCGAGACGCCGTCGTTGGCGACGAGCGCCTGCATCACCGCTTCGTCGCGCGTCTTGGGCGCCGGGAAGAGGCTCCGATCGGCGGCGGCCCTGAGGAAGGGAGGATTGGCGCTCTGGCTGAGCTCGTCGAGCCGGGCGCTGAACATCGCCGCGAACAGCTGGTCGCGCATGATGTTGCGGTAGCCGCCCACCGTCCCCTGGTCGCGCGCGGGCCGCAGGTCCGAGAGCTGCACCACCGTCGACGTCGTCTCCTTGTCGGTGACGAACGCGTAGCGCATGGCGTCGTGCTCGGGCACGTCGTAGACCGGCCGCGGACGCTCGCCGACCGGCGCCTTGAGCGGCCCGAAGTGATCGCGGATCATCTTCACGGTCGCGTCGCGTTCGACGTCGCCGACGACGATCACCGCCATCAGGTCGGGGCGGTACCAGTCGCGATAGTAGCGCAGCAGCGCTTCACGCGGCGCGCGCTCGATCACCGTCGGATCGCCGATCGGACGCCGATCGACGTAGCGCGAACCCTGCAGCTGGGCGCTGCGGATCCGCTCGCCGACGCGCTCGCCCGCTCCGAGGTTCATCCGCCATTCGGCCAGGACGATCGGCCGCTGGCGCTCGATCCCCTCCTGCGGGAGCGTCGCCGCCTGCGCCCAGTCCTCGAGCACCAGCAGGGCGCGGTCGAGGACGCCGGGCACGTCGGTCGGGATGCGCAGCGTGTACTGCGTGTCGTCGTAGCTCGTCCCGGCATTGGCGTCGGCGCCGATGCTGAGCCCGAGCTGTGCGAGAAAATCGTTGATGCTGTCGCCGGGGAAATGGCGCGTACCCTCGAACATCATGTGCTCGACGAAGTGCGCCAGGCCGCGCTGGTCGTCGTCTTCGAGGACGGATCCGGCCTTCACCACCAGCCGCAGCTCGGCGCGGCGCGCCGGCTTGGCGTTGGGCCGCACGTAGTACCGGAGCCCGTTGGGCAGCGTACCGACGGCGGCCTCGGGATCGAACGGCATCGGCCCCGAGAGGGCGTACGATGCAACGGAGGCGGACGTCGTCTCCCGGCCGGCGGGCGGGGCCTGCGTCTGCGCCACGGCCGCCGGGGCCAGGGCGAGAAAGCCCGCCAGGAAACAGGTGATGACCACACGGGCTCGGGAAAAGCGCATGCCTCGATACTACACGGAGCTTTCGGCCGACGCCGAAGAGCACCGGGACCGGCACTGGCAGCGGGAGGGGACGCGCCAGGTCGAGACCGCGTTCGACGCCGAACGGTTCGTCGAGCGCGTCGGCTTCGCCTCGTGTCTCACCGACACCCGGCGGCCCGGCCCGTCGCTCTACGTGGCGGTGTGCGGCCGGCGCGACGCCATCATGCCGCGGCACGTCCAGAAGGACGAAGAGGCGTCCCACACCTGGCGGCTCAAGGACGAGGTCGTCCGCCGCGGCAAGGTGTACTACGGCAAGCTCACGGGAGCGCGGACGCTGTTCGTCGCGCCGCGGATGATCCGCTACTTCCACGCGGTCTGGGGACTGCGGCGCGCGGACGAGCCGAAGCGCCTCAGCCGCGCCGCGCAGCGGATCCTGCGCGTGCTGCGCCGCGAGTGGGAGATGGCGACGTCCGACCTGCGCGGCGACGCCGGGATCAAGGATCGCGCGGCCTTCACGCGCGCGCTCGACGAGCTGCAGGCGGCGATGCTGGTCGTGCCGAGCGAGGTCCACTACCAGCCGAAGTTCACCTACATCTGGACGCTCGCGGTGGGCCGGTTCCCCGACGAGCTCCGCCGGCGCATCTCGCGCGACGCCGGGCTGCGCGAGATCGCGCGCTGCTTCCTGACGGGCGCCGGCATGACCGTCCCTGGCGAGCTGGCGCGCGTGACGGGCCTCTCGCGTCCCGACGCCGGCCTCGGCAATCGTGCCCTCGTCGCGGAGGGCTTCGCCACGTCACCCGCGCGCGGCGTCTACGTCCTCCGCGAACCACCCCCAACTGAGATCAGCGTTCCAGCGGAGGACGCGGCCGACCTCTGACTCGGCGCGGCGCGCCACGGCGGGACGCGCCGGCACGAAGACCACCAAGCACACAAAGATCACGACAACCCAATTGCGTAGTGGTCTTGGTGGGCCTCGTGATCTTTGTGTCGGAGCGTCCCGCCGTGGCGCGTCGCCGCGAGTCGAGTTCCTCCCCGCCCATCGACGTCTGGAACCGGACGCCGTCCTCCGCGGCGCGGTTCAGCTCCAGCTCCATGGTGTGCATCATGCTCGTCGCCAGCACGCGATGCTCGTAGCCCGGCGCGTCCTGAGCGGCGGCGGACCGTGAGACGACGAGACACACGGCTGCGGTCACGAGCGCACGGAGGGCGGTTCGCACGCGGCACTCCTGTTCCGAGGGGGGCGCGTCTACCTTACCGCCGGCCCGGTCTCTGCTACATTCTGACCAGGTGAAACTGCTCCCGCCGGCGCTCGTCGCCGCGATCGCGTGCACCGCGGCCTGCGGCGGCAGCCCGGCGCCGTCGACGCCCTCGCCGCCGCCGCAAGCGCCGCCGGTCGCGCCCGCATCGTTCGCGTTCACCGCTGCGCCGGTCGATCCGTCACTGCTTCAGGAGATCGTCCCGCTCGGGACGATGAATCCCTGGGGACACACGCTGCCGACCGATCACCTCTATTTCGTCCTCCAGTCCGGCACCGCCGCCATCGTGGCGCCGGCGGCGGGCACGATCGAAGCGGCGATCGATCGCGGCGGCGACGCCAAGATCACCGTTCGCGCCAGCGGATTCATCTACGCGATCGATCACGTGATCCTGCGAGCGGGATTCACGAGCGGCACGGCCGTGCAGGCAGGCCAGCCGCTCGGCACGTCCACGAGCGGCGTCTTCGATCTGGGCCTCGCGAACCTGAATCGTCCGCTGCCCTTTCTCAACCCGGCGCGCTACAGCCGCGACACGCTCTACGCCGACGGACCGCTTCACTATTTCGACGAGCCGATCCGATCGGCGCTCTACGCAAGAGTCCGCCGCGCCGGCGACGATCGCGACGGCCGCATCGACTACGACGAGGCGGGCACCCTGGCGGGCAACTGGTTCGACGAGGATCTGCCGCCCGAGCGCAGCAGCATCGGCGGCGACATGAGCGTCGGCACGCGGCAGCTCTCGTTCGCGCGCGACGTGTACGCGCCCGATCGCCTCCGCGTTTCGATCGGCGGTCTCGGGATGACGGGACTGTGGGCGGTTCAGCCCGGCGCGCCCGACTTCGCGTCCATCACGCCGGCATCGGGCGTCGTCGTCTATCGCCTGTTCTCCCCGGGCGAACCAGGCGGCCCCCAGGGAACGCAGCAGATCGGCTCACTGCTCGTGCAGTTGACCGACGGCGCGCATCTGAGAGTGGAGGCGATCGCGGCGGCGGGCACTCCGGCGAGCCCGACGTTCAGTCAGAACGCGCGCGCCTACGTCCGCTGAAGTCGCACGTCATGGCCCGAACGCGCGCACCGCAGGGGTTCGACAGGGTCCGCGCCATCGCGACGTCGCTGCCCGGCGTGGAGGAAGGCACGTCGTGGGGCGTGCCCTCGCTGAAACTGCGCGGACGGCTGCTCGCCTGCATGGCGTCGCACAAGTCGGCGGAGCCGGGCACGCTCGTCGTGCGCATCGGCTTCGACCAGCGCGACGCCATGATCGCCGACGATCCGGGGACCTATTATCTCCAGCCCCACTACGAAAGCTACGAGTGCGTGCTCGTGCGGCTCGCCAGGATCCGCCGCGACGCGCTGGCGGACCTGATGCACGCGGGCTGGCGCTTCGTGGACCGGACGGCGCCGAAGCGCCGCGCGGTCAGGCCGCGCGCGACGCGGCGTTGACGCTCATTCGTCCCGCAGCGCGACGACCGGATCCACGCGCGTCGCGCGCAGCGCCGGAACGTAGCTCGCCAGCATCGCGGTGGCCAGGAGCACGATCGGCACGGCCGAGAAGGTCACGACATCGGTGGCGCTGACGCCGAAGAGCAGCGTCGCCATCACGCGCGTGAGCAGAACGGCGCCGATCAGGCCGAGGACGCTGCCGGCGACCGTCAGCTCGAGCCCCTGCCGCAGGACCATCATCAGGATGTTCTTCCGCTCCGCGCCGAGCGCCATCCGCACGCCGATGTCGTGCGAGCCCTGCGCCACCAGGTGCGACATCACGCCGTAGACGCCGACGACCGCCAGGACGAGCGCGAACGCGGCGAACGCGCCGAGCATCAGCGTCGAGAACCGCTGGCGCGCCAGCGGTTCTCGACGCTGATGCTCGGCGCGTTCGCCGCGTTCGCGCTCGTCCTGGCG
>Ga0075364_10002389_pt1 | contig 10528 bp, 12 predicted proteins | sample EndMetdeltDD1764_FD_71517 | JGI IMG/M metagenome (GOLD analysis project Ga0075364, IMG submission 71517) | Populus endosphere microbial communities from Tennessee, USA - Endosphere MetaG P. deltoides DD176-4 | ecosystem: Host-associated > Plants > Roots > Endosphere | place: USA: Tennessee...
CGCATAGGTATACATCGCCTGCGAATCCTGAGCCCAGAATTCGGCGTACTGGGCCTCGAGTTGCCCAATCACCGGAGTGTTTTGCCCGAGCAGGTTGGTCGCGACCGCCTCCGCCAGCAGCGAGCGGTTGGCCGCGATCAAGGGCGGAGGAACGCTAGCCAAAAACGCCGCCTCGTAGGCGTTCGCCGCCGCGCTCGCCTGGCTTGCGGCCTGCCCGGCCTCCTCGGCACTGAGATCCAGCCAGTTAATGAACGGGCTTACCGACGCAACCAGCTTCGCCGACGCCGGCCCCGTCCACGGACCGCTGGTCAGCGCGTCAATCACCGACCGATGACCTGCCGCGGCGGCCTGCAGCTCAGATGCAAACCCGCTCCACGCCGCTGCCGCGGCCGCCAACGAGCCGGCGCCGGGGCCGGCGTAGATCTTCGCCGAGTTGATTTCGGGCGGCAACAATCCGTAGTCCACCATGACTAACCCCTAATGCCTCAGGCCGATCAGTGCGCCGCGGCCGCGTTGGCCGCTTCGGTCGCCGCATACGAACCACCACTGGTGGCCAGCGCCGCCGTCAACGCCGCCTGGATCTGGGCCGCTTTCGCATGCAGTTCCTGGAACCGCGCGGCGTGGGTGGCGAACTGCGCTGCTGTCAGGATCGACACTTCATCGACGGCCGCGGGAACGACGCCGGTGGTGGGGCCGGCGGCGGCCGCGGTGCCGGAGTTCAAGGCCGCGCCAATCGTTGCCAGGTTGTCGGCTGCGGCTGCCAGGTGTTCTGGATATGTACGCACGAAAGACACAAGGATCTCCCTTCATCGATTCGGGGGACGTGGTCGAACACGCCTGTGAGTTCGCTTGTCAACGACGCTATACAGTGGGGTTACCAATTCAACGCGGCTGACCTTGGCAAACGATCCTGATCATGCCCTTCGCCAACACTCAGGTTGATTTTTAGTCAGCAGATCCACAGAGATCGCACACCTACCCTTAACCTTTCGTGCGACCGCGGGGGACCGGATGGATCCGGGCCGAAAACGCAATCAACCGCCGGCCGGTTGGTCAGGGCCGCGGACCCAATGCACTTCGAGTTGGTCGCGTTCACCGAACCGGATCAGATGACTGGCGACGACCTCTTGCAGGCGTTCCAGCTGGTCCGGGGGCGCATGAATGTCCAGCCGCAGCGTGGTGTCTTCCGCGGAGAGGGTTGCCCGTCCGGTCCCGAGCTCGATCCAGCCCGAACGCTGCTCGGCTGACCACTCGCCGCCGTTGTGCCGCCCGAGATGGGAGACGAGTTGCTTGCCGTAGCGGTCCGGCCGGTCGGTGGTGACGGCGGCGTGGCTATGGGCTTTCGGGAGTTCATTGGTCATCGGACCCTGGCATGCCCGCAGCCGACCGCCCGCAAACGTATGTCTGGTGTTTTCCGCTCTGGTGGCGATACTTAGCGGGTGGGCGAAGGCAGCGTACCTACCGCGGAGTTCCTTCGCGGCGCTGGACGGATTGCCATGGCGCACAGGGGATTTACTGCGTTCAAGCTACCCATGAACAGCATGGCGGCTTTCCACGAGGCGGTGGGCCTCGGATTTCGCTACATCGAGACGGACGTTCGGGCCACCCGCGACGGCGTCGCGGTGATTCTGCACGACCGTGCGCTGCCGCCCCTTTCGGGAGTACCGGGCCCGGTCGACCGGTTGTACTGGCGCGATGTCGGCAAGGCGGATTTGGGTGCGGGGCAGTCGATTCCGACCCTGGAAGAAATCCTCACCGCGCTACCGGACGTGCGGGTCAACATCGACATCAAGGCCGCGTCGGCTATCGTTCCGACGGTCGAGGTCATCGAGCGGTTGAACGCGCACGACCGGGTGCTCGTCACCTCCTTTTCCGATCGCCGACGCCGGCTCGCGCTGCGTCTGCTGTCCAAGCGGGTCGCCAGCTCGGCCGGGACGGCCGCGTTCCTCGCGGTAGTGACGGCGAGAACTCCCCGCAGCCGCGCGTATGCCTGGCGGATGCTGCGCGACAGCGACTGCCTGCAACTGCCGCCACGGTTGGGCCGCCTGCCGATCATCACGCCCGGACTGGTACGGGCACTTCACGATTCGGGACGCCAGGTCCATGCCTGGACGGTCGACGACCCCGAGGTGATGCAGGCCCTCCTCGACATCGGCGTCGACGGCATCATCACCGATCGCGCGGACCTACTTCGTGACGTCCTCATCGCCCGCAACGAGTGGTGGCCGTCCTAGAGCTTGCCGGCGACGAAATCCGCGGCCTCGTTGGCCATGCCCGCCTGGATGTACGCGCTGGCGAGGTGCTGCGGCCAGTTTTCCTTCCAGGTGTTCGGGTCGGCCGGGTTGCAGACGGGATCGGCGCCGTGACACAACTCGATGGTCCGGTCGTTGTAGATCGGGTTGAAGTTCGTGATGGGACCCGCCCAGGCACTTCCGTTGCCGAACAACGCGACGGCGGCAACGTGCTCATCGATGCCCGGCGGCAGGGGGCTGTCAAACCCGAACGCGGACATCGGCACCGCGAGCACCACGTCGGTGACCGCCGCGCCGAGCGAGTAGCCACCCAACACCAGCCGGGTGGCCGGGCAGTTGTTGACCGTGTTCTGGATGTGGCGGCTCATGTCATTGGCGCCGATGTCGATCTCCGAGTCGGCGGGGTACTTCACGGCATAGGTGTTCATGCTCTTGCCGCCGATCTTGGAGCTGAGCGAGCTGATGAACGCATTGCCGAGTGTGCCCGCCCCCGGTGACTCGAAGCGGCCACGGGCGAACACCACCTCCACCTGGGGACAAGCCGCGGCGGCCGGGCCGGCGGCCAACGGCGCACCGGGCGGTAGCACCGCGGTGGTGTACGTCAGTGCCGCCGCGATCACGACGGCCGCGAGGGCAAGATCAACCGTTTTGCGTGTGAGGGGGAGGCGCATTGGACAGATGTTAGCGACTCGCGGCCGGTTGGGCCCGTCGAGGTTTGAATCGCGAGCCGGACACGCCGCGGGCGCGCGCATTCAGCACGGCTCGAACATAATTGGCCGCGTGGCCCAAACACATACAGCCAAGGCGCTCGCCAACCCCGCAGCCGCACAAGGCGCTGCTGCATGAGCTAGAGCGGTGCATCGAGGCCCACACACCCCGGTTTGGCCCGGGGTGGTCGACGTCAACGTGGTCAGCGCGACGGACACGGGTCACGAGGACAAGAGCCACAAGCCGGTCCGCCACTGGTACCTCGTCAAGTACGAGGCGTGATCACCAGACGCGGATCCAGTCGACGAGCATCTGCGCGGGGTAAGACCCGGGTCCCGGATCGCCGCCGCCGGAACCGGCGACGGCAAGGTTGAAGACCGGATACGCCGTGTAGCCGGGGCCGTTGAACGGCCAATCCGGCAGCGAGCTCGCTGGCACGTCGAAGTACGGTTGCGCGCCGTCCACGTAGTCTTTCCAGAACCGGATGCCGGCTTCGTCCCACTGGGTTCGCCACGTGTGCCAGCCGCTGTCCACCGCGATGTTGTGGGTCTTCCATTCGCCGCCGTTTGCCTTGGCGTGCACGGTGGTGGCCGAGGGCCAGCTGCCGTTGCCGTACCACTCGAGAATGTCGATTTCGCCCTGATCGTCGTTGCCCAGCCAGTAGGCGGGCCAGGCACCCGCGGTCAGGCAATCGAGCTTGATCCGGGCCTCCCAGGTGTGGCCGACTCCGCCCCGCCACAGGCTTTGAACCTTGCCGCTATAGAAGGTGGGGCCGTCTTTGGCGGCCCGCAGCACGAGGTTGGACTTGCCGTCGACGAAGACATTCTGCCGGTCGTCGCGGTACTGCCCGATGTGCTCGGGCATTTCCCAATATGTCGGGTCCTTGATTTGCTCGCGGGCGCGCGCGATCGCCCACTTCGACCCGTCGGGGGCAGAGCCGGCCGGACCGTCGAACTCGTCGGAGAAGATGTAGGCCCCGGTTGCGCCGCTCGGCGCGGCGGGCGGCGGCACCCTACCTGCGTCGGCGCCGGCCTCTGGGACCGGGATCGCGGCTGCGAGCAGGCCGAATCCGGTCGTCAACAACATCTGGCGACGGTCCATCTCGGGCATAAGCAAACGACGATACCGTCCGCGACATGCCACGTTCAAACGCGAACTGCGTCCGCGACCGCGGATGAGCGGCCGAAGATGCGTCGGTTTGAGTTTGCTACCATCGCGCGGTGCAGCGGTCTGCGTCACGACGCGACGTCCTCAAATATGCTTTTGCGCCGGTTCTGCTGAGCGCAGCGACGCTGGCAGGCCTCGACGGCCCCAAGGCGTCGGCCGACGGCCTCACGCTCATCGACTTCGCCGAAAAACGGGTCCCGCCGGCTGAGATCAAATCGGCGGGCTACGCCGGGGTCGTGAACTACGTGTCCGAGGAACGGCCGGGCGCGCACTTCGAAGCCAAGCCGATCACCCGCGACTATGCGGACTCGCTTCGCGCGGCCGGTCTCCAAATCGTCAGCAACTATCAGTACGGCAAGCCCAACTGGCCCAATGCGCCGTCGGATTACACCCGCGGATACGACGGCGGGGTGGCGGACGCCCAGACAGCCCTGCGGCTGCACAACGCGGCCGGGGGGACGAGTTCAGCCCCGATCTTTTTCAGCGTCGACGAGGATATCGACCTCAACACCTGGAATGGCCCCGCGCTCGCCTGGTTTCGCGGAATCAACTCGGTGCTGGGCGTCGACCGCACCGGCATCTACGGGCATGCCCAGGCGTGCGGATGGGCGATCGGGGACAACGTCATTGGACGCTCAACCAGTGCGGGACACCGGTGGGCGTGGCAGACGATCGGATGGTCGCATGGGCAGCGCGAGCCCGCGGCGGTGCTGTATCAGCGCGTCCTCGACGGCCCGGTCATGGGCGGCATCAAGGTCGATGTGGACGACGTCCTGGCCGCCGATTACGGGCAGTGGGACCTGAACCGGTAGTCCCGCAATCCGTCGCGCCCTTGTATCTAGCCTGTGACCTTCGCGCGACAGCGACGAAGCACGCTCATCTTCATGACAGCGCTTGCGGTGATCGCCGCACTGGTGGTGGCACTGTGCGTCGGCTACTACTTCGGCCGGCGTGCCGGCTCGACCCCTGCGTCGTGGAAGAAGCGAACGAGCCGGGTCGCGCTGGGCAGGCGCGCGGTCAGCCTGGTCGCGTTGGTGATCGCGCGCCGGTTGAGTGGTCGAACGTCGGGGTTGTGGACGAGTTCGAGGCAATTCCCGTACTTACGGCACACCCTCGGCGCGCTCTACGACGCCGGCTTCAGGGCGCTGCCGTTACGCCACTGATCCCAGCTGAGTGTCCAGTCGCCGTTTTGCGCCATCGTCAAGGGCGGTCCGCCACTGTTGCGGATCTCGACCACATCGCCCGGGACCGAGAAGTCGTAGAACCATTTCGCGTTGTCGCCGTTGAGGTTTAAGCATCCGTGTGAGGTGTCGGTGTGGCCCTGCGCCCACACCGTCGCGTCGAGCTGATGCAGATAGATGCCGTCGATGCTGATTCGGGTGGCGTAGTTGATGGTCTCGCGATAGCCGAGGCGCGAATTCTTGGGCAGCCCAAATGTGGAGGAATCCATCACGACTGGGTTGCCCTTGTCGAGCACGGTGTAAATCCCCGGGGGAGTCCAGAACGACAGGGTCCGTCCGCCGACCGTTTCGGTGCCGCCCATTCCCATGCTGGTGGGCATGGTGCGGACCAGGGCCCCGTTGTCGAAGACGCTGACCAACTTGGTGGCGTCGTCGGCGATCGACACATGCGCGTCGCCGATCCGGAACGACACCCGGTTGTCCTCTTGCCCGAATAGCCCGTTGCCCAACGAGATTCCGTAGATCTTGGCTTCGGCGGTGACGGTTGTGCCGGGCGCGTAGTAGCGCTCCGGCCGCCAGTGGGCGTTCTGATCGTCGACCCAGAACCACGACCCTGGCACCGGGGGAGTGGTAGTCACCGTCAGCTGTCGCTCGGCAGCGGCGCGGTCGGGGATCTCCTCGTCGAAGTGGGCGACGACCACCGTTCCGACGCCATAGGTGCCGCCGTCTCGCAGCGCGGCCTGCGACGTCAAAGTGAACGAAGCCTTGGTCTGGTTGGGCGGCCGCACTGTGGTGAACGACGACTCTTGGTTGGACGCAACGCCATTCGGTCCGCGACTGGTGACCGTCAGCGTGTAGGTGCGGCCGTAGCCCAAGGGCACGGTGGGCTTCCAGACGGTGTTGTCAGGTGTCATGACGCCGTCGACCGGCTTGCCGACCTCATTGACCATGCGAACCTCGGTCAGGGTTCCCGTATCGGCTTTGACCATTACCTGCGCGACGGGTTCGACGTCGCGAGCGTTCGGGCCCGGGGTGATCGTCACGTGCGCCGGCCCCGACGCATTCGGGGAGACCGCGTGGGAGCAACCGACCACCGCGATGAGGACACACACGCAGAGCAGGAGCCGGCGGCCGACGGCCCCGGCGCTGTTCTTGGACGGTTCATCGAACATGTTGTGAACCACATAGCCAAAGGCATGCGCCCTGAAACCCGGGGCGCTTTGCACGAGGAGTTTCCCGGCGCGAGGATCATGGCGTCATGGCCGACGACGAGCTCGACACTCTGTATTGGGTGCAACCTGATGCTTTCACCGCCGAGCGCACCCGATTGAGCGCCGCGGCCAAGCAACGCGGCGACGCCGCCACCGCCAAACGGATATCCGCGGCGCGCAAACCCACGACAGCCGCGTGGATCGTCAATCGACTTGTGCTCCGGCACAAGGACGCCGGTCAGCGCCTGGCCGACCTCGGAGATCGTCTGCGAGAAGCACACGCCACGATGGCTGGGGACAGCATCCGGGACTTGTCGACCGAACAACACCGGCTCGTCGCCGAGCTCGCCCGGGCCGCATTCGGGGCGGCCGACGTGCGCAACCCGTCATCGGCGGTGCGCGACGACGTGACCAGCACACTGCAGGCGGCGATCGCCGACCCCGAGGTCAGGGCGCGGCTTGGTCGATTGGCCAAAGCGGAGCAGTGGTCGGGCTTCGGGGCTTTCGGCGATGCGACGCCGGTGGTGACCGGCACCCGGGGCGGGAAGGCGAAGACCAAACCGGAGTCCAAACGGCCGCGAGGGGATCAAGCCGAGGTCGAGGCCGAGGCCGCTGCGCGTCGGCGGCTGGAAGAGCTGAACGCCGCCGAGAGCGCCAAGGCCGACGCCGACGGCGTGGTATCCGAGCGGCGAGCCGAACTCGTCGACGCTCGGCAGCGTCGTGACGAGGCGCTCGCCAACCTCCGCTCGGCCGAGCGCGAGCTCAACAGCGCCGAGAACCGCTATGACAAAGCAAAGCAGGCCAGCCGTATTGCCGCCGAATCCGTAAAGGAGGTGAAGGCGCGGCCGAAGCGAGCGTGAAAGTGGGCGGCACCCCGCGAGCCGGGATTCGCGGGGTGCCGCACCGTGTCGTTGATCGGGCTCGCGTTACTTCAGGTCGAACCGATCGTTGTTCATCACCTTGACCCACGCCGCGACGAAGTCCTCGACGAACTTCCCCGCGTTGTCGTCCTGCGCGTAGACCTCCACGAGGGCGCGCAGCACCGAATTCGACCCGAACACAAGGTCATTCGCGGTCGCGGTCCACTTGGGAGCGCCGGTGGCCCGGTCGCGGCCCTCGTAGACGTTCTCCGCGGTCTCCGAAGCCTTCCACTCGGTACCCATGTCGAGCAGGTTGACGAAGAAGTCGTTGGTCAACGTGCCCGGCTTGTCGGTGAACACGCCGTGCTTGCTGCCCCCGTGATTGGCACCGAGGGCACGCAGGCCGCCGACGAGGACCGTCAACTCCGGGGCCGTGACGCCCAGCAGGTACGCCCGCTCCACCAGCAGCTGCTCCAGCGGGGCCTTCTCACCGGGCCGCGCGTAGTTGCGGAACCCGTCGGCGCGCGGTTCGAGCACGGCGAACGAGTCCACGTCGGTGTTCTCCTGCGAGGCGTCGGTGCGCCCGGGCGCGAAATGCACCGAGATTTCATAGCCGGCGTCCTTGGCGGCCTTCTCGACCGCCGCGGATCCGGCCAGCACGATCAGGTCGGCCAGCGAGATCTTCTTGCCGCCTGACGCGGCGTTGAAGTCCTGCTGGATACCTTCGAGGACCGGCAGCACCTTGTCCAACTCGGAGGGCTCGTTGACCTCCCAGTTCTTTTGCGGCTCCAGACGAAGCCGTCCGCCGTTGGCGCCACCGCGCTTGTCGGTGTTGCGGTAACTGCCGGCCGCCGACCAGGCGGTCTTGACCAGCTGCGGAACGGACAGCCCGGACTCGAGCACCTTGCTCTTCAGGGCCGCGACGTCCTTCTCGTCCACCATCTCGTGGTCGACGGCCGGGACCGGGTCCTGCCACAGCTGCGGCTCGGGAATCCACGGCCCGAGGTAGCGGCTGATCGGACCCATGTCGCGGTGCAGCAGCTTGTACCAGGCCTTGGCGAACGCCTCGGAAAGCTCCTCGGGATGCTTCAGCCACCGCTCGGTAATCCGGCGGTAAATCGGGTCCTCGCGCAACGAAATGTCGGTGACCAGCATCGTCGGGGCGCGACCGGCCCCGCCGAACGGATCGGGGATGGTGCCCGCGCCGGCGCCGTCCTTTGCCGTGAACTGCCAGGCGTCGCCGGGGCTCTTGGTCAGCTCCCACTCGTAGCCGTACAGGGTTTCCAGGAAGGTGTTGTCCCATTTGGTCGGGGTGGGCGTCCAGACCACCTCCAGGCCGCTGGTGATGGCGTCCTTGCCCACGCCTGAGCCATACGTGCTCTTCCAGCCGAGTCCCTGTTGTTCGATCGGCGCGGCCTCCGGCTCGGGACCGACGGGGTCCGCGCTGGCGCCGTGGGTCTTGCCGAAGCTGTGGCCACCCACGATGAGCGCGGCGGTCTCCTCGTCGTTCATCGCCATCCGGCCGAACGTCTCACGGATGTCCACCGCCGCGGCGACCGGATCCGGCTGGCCTTCGGGGCCCTCGGGATTCACGTAGATCAGGCCCATGGTGGTCGCGCCGTAGGGCTGCGCCAGGTCTCGCTTACCGGAGTAGCGCTTGTCGGTGCCCAGCCACTCGCCCTCTTCGCCGAAGAGAATCTCCTCGGGCTCCCAGACGTCCTCGCGGCCGAACGCGAAGCCGAACGTCTGGAATCCCATCGAGTCCAGGGCGACGTTGCCGGCATAGACGATCAGGTCGGCCCAGGAGATCTTGTTGCCGTACTTCTTCTTGATCGGCCACAACAGCCGACGGGCCTTGTCCAGGCTCGCGTTGTCCGGCCAGCTGTTGAGCGGGGCGAAGCGCTGCAAACCCTGGCCGCCGCCACCGCGGCCGTCGTAGATGCGGTAGGTGCCCGCCGCGTGCCAGCTCATGCGGATGAAGAATCCGCCATAGTGGCCGTAGTCGGCGGGCCACCAGTCCTGCGAGGTGGTCATCAGCGAGGTCATGTCGGCCTTCAGCGCCTCGACGTCGAGCTTGGCGAATTCCGCGGCGTAGTCGAAGTCGTCGCCGAGCGGGTTTGCCTGGGGCGAGTGCGGGTGCAGCCTGGAGACATCGACCTGGTCGGGCCACCAGTCCTGGTTGGTCAGGGGAGCGTGCGCCGTGGGCGTGGGCGACGGGATTGCCGGGTTTTCGCTCTCGCTGGTGCTAGATGTATCGGATGACACAACATTCCTTCCGAGTGTTAGTGAATAGGGCGGTGATCACGGGCGTGATCAAGAAACAGCTTTCGAGCAGTCGGGGCACAGGCCCCAGTAGACGACCTCGGCCTCGTCGAGGACGAAGCCATCCAGAACGTTGTTGTCGTCCGAGGGGGTCAGGCACGGCGCCTCACCGACCGCACAGTCGATATCGGCGATGACCCCGCACGAACGGCACACGAGGTGGTGGTGGTTGTCGCCGACCCGGGATTCGTAACGGGCGACCGACCCCGACGGCTGGATTCGCCGCACCAGGCCCGCCGAGGTCAAGGCACCGAGTACGTCGTAGATGGCCTGGCGGGAGACATCGGGCAGGCCGACCCGTACCGCCGAATAGATCGTCTCGGTGTCGGCATGCGGGTGCGCGTCCACCGCCTCCAGGACGGCGAGCCTGGGCCTGGTCACACGAAGATCGGCCATCCGCAGCTTTTCCGTGTACTCCGGCGTAGAGGCCACTTGGCCACTATGGCCCCTTATCTGGAATCAGTCAAGACTTTCTCGAAGAACGCCCCATAAACATGTGGTGCGGCAAGGTGACTTCTGCCGCCGTATCTTGCTGTGCGACAACGCGATAACGCGTGGGTGCTGGTTGGGCGTTTGGAATTCGACACTTCGGTGTACCAAACACGTACGACTACCCAAACGCAGGAGGCCCATGATGAAGCGACTCGCACCCGCCGCGATCGCGATCGCCGGTGTGTTGTTCAGCGGATGTTCGGCCTCGCAGGTCATCAACACCGGTGGCGACACGAAATGCAAGGACTTCACGACGCAGGACGAGAAAAAGCAGAGCGAAGAGGTCAGCAAGATGCTCAAGGACAAGAGCGGTGCGGACCCGAGCAACATCGAGA
>Ga0075364_10002390_pt1 | contig 10524 bp, 10 predicted proteins | sample EndMetdeltDD1764_FD_71517 | JGI IMG/M metagenome (GOLD analysis project Ga0075364, IMG submission 71517) | Populus endosphere microbial communities from Tennessee, USA - Endosphere MetaG P. deltoides DD176-4 | ecosystem: Host-associated > Plants > Roots > Endosphere | place: USA: Tennessee...
TCATCACGCAGGGCGTGTCGATGTCCATGCCGCTGAGAATGGGCTGACCAGATGGCGACGCCGTCACGGCACCTGCCCCGTCCGCTGCGGGCCCCGCTGTGGATCGCCGGACAAGGCGACTCGATGTTGCAGCGCCTGGGTCACCAGCTGTCGTTCCTGATCCAGGTGCTCGGCGCGGTACCGCACACGCTGCGGAACTACCGTCACCAAACCGGCGTGCTGTTGGTCGACGTGATGTGGGGCAACGGGTCGTTCATCGTCGGTGGCGGCACCATCGGCGTGCTGGTTCTCATGGGCGCGGCCGTCGGCGGTGCGGTGGGAATCGAAGGGTATGGAGCCCTCGACATGGTCGGCATGGGCCCATTGACCGGGTTCGTCTCGGCCTATGCGAATACGCGTGAGATGGCACCGATGATCGCCGGTATCGGCTTCGCTGCGCAGGCCGGGTGCCGGATGACCGCCGAGATCGGCGCCATGCGGATCAACGAGGAGATCGATGCCCTGGAAGCCCTTGGTATCCGGTCGATCCCGTTCGTCGTGACCACCCGCGTGATCGCGGGCACGCTGACCATCGTTCCGCTCTACATCGTCACCCTGGTGTTGAGCTACGTGTCGTGTGCGCTGGTCGTCAACGTCGCGCATGGACAGTCCTCGGGCACCTACGACCATTACTTCAGCTCCTTCATCCAGCCGTCCGACGTGTTGTTCTCGGTTCTCAAGGCGGCGATCTTCGTGACGCTGATCATCGTCATCCACGCGTATCACGGCTACTACGCCACCGGCGGCCCCGAAGGCGTCGGCCGGGCGTCCGGTCGGGCCATCAGAGCCAGCATCGTCACCGTGGTCGCCGTCGACATGGTCTTGACGCTGCTGTTCTGGGGCAACAGCGCCGGCATCCGGATCTCGGGATAGCGCAATGACACTGACTTCCGACCAAGGGGCGCGGGCGCTCAGTTCGCGCTCGCTGCGAGTGCGAGGCCTGATCGCCGCGGTGATCCTGGGTGTCGCCGGCACGCTGCTCTATCAGATGGGCACCGGCCGATTCGCCGACACATTCAAGCTCACCGTGCTGGCCGACACGCTCGGCGAGGGTCTCACCCCGGGCGCGGAGGTGAAGTTCCGCGGCCTGACCATCGGGACGGTCGAAAGCCTGCAATCGATCGGATATGACAAACAGAAGATCACGCTGGAGCTCGAACCGCGTCAGGCGGCCGCGCTGACTGCGGACACGACGGCGAACTTCATGTCGTCCAACACCTTCGGCCTCGCGGCGGTCGAATTGGTGAGCAGTGGCAACGGGCCCCGGCTGCGCCCGAACCAGACGCTGATGGTCGACACCGACGTGCGGTCGGCCTCCATCACCGGACTGCTACGCGAGGGGCAGAAGTTCGGCCGCATCATCGATTCGCCCGACGTCGACCACATCATCGACGTGGTGCGCAGGCACTCCGACCTCACCGAGCCGGTGACCCGGTCATATTTCGATCTGATCAAAATGCTCGCCGACTCTCAAAAAGTTCCCTTCTCGCAGTCGCTTTCGGTGTTCGCCTCGGTGATCAACGGCGTCAGCGACTCCGTCCCGATCATCCCGCTGGCCTATGACCTGCTGAACGGGATGGAATTCCTGGCCCACCCCGACGGGGTCGAGCGGATGAACATGATCTTGGACCAGGGCACTCAACTGCTCTTCAACCTCAACGGGACGCTCGCGAAGAACATGTCGTGGCTGCTACCCCTGTCCAAGGCCATGGTGAGCGCTGCCCTGCCGCTCTCGTACTTCCAGGGCAGTTTCGCACCGGCCTACGACCGGCTGTCCGGCCTGCTGGACCGCACCAGCGCCGCATTTCCGATCATCGACGGCAAGGTCCGCATGCAGATCGAAGTCACCCTCGACACCATGCCCGGGTTGGCGGCGGCCCTCCCATTGCCCTCACCCGAGCCGGCATCCCAAGGCGGTGGACGATGAGAAGCGTTGCCAAGTCCGTGACGTGGTTGTCGGTCTTCTTCACCATCGCGGTGGTGTGCACCCTGATCGTGCTGACCGCCCTACGCAGTCCCGTCACCGGGGCGCTCGCCCGCTACACCGCGGAGTTTTCCGACGTGTCGGGGCTCTACGTCGGTGACGACGTCCGCATCTCCGGCGTACAGGTCGGCAAGGTGGAGACCATCCGACTCGACGGCCGCATCGCCAAGGTGGACTTCACCGCCCAGGCCGACCACCCGCTGTTCACCAACACCGTTGCCGCCGTTCGCTATCAAACCCTGATCGGTCAACGCTATGTGGAACTCGTACAACCCGCCGAGCCCGACACCCAGCTGACGACCAGCGGTACGATCCCGCTGGGGCAGACGATTCCGTCGTTCGACGTTGCCAAGCTGTTCAACGGCTTTCAGCCGATATTCCAAACGCTTGATCCCGCGCAGTTCAATCTCCTCGGTGAGAATCTGCTGCAGTTGATCCAAGGTGACGAATCCGGCATCGGGCCGTTTCTCCACCACCTCGACGTCATCTCCACGTTGGCCGTGGACCGGCAGGCGGTCATCACCGTCATGATTCGCAATCTGAGTGCGATCTCGCACGACCTTGGCGGCAAATCGCAGCAACTGTTCGACCTCATCAACCAGCTCAACGACGTGCTGGCGCGGTTCGCCTCGGTGGGAGAGGAGTTCCGTACCTCGCTGGAGACCCAGCTGCCCGGACTGCGCAGCACCGTGCATCTCCTGCAATACACCGAGCGCACGTTCGACGGGACCACGGTTCCGCTCTATGAACTCGTCAGCCGTATGTGGCCGCAGACGCCGACCATCATCGCGGGCCTGTCGCTGGCGCCATCACTGATCCAGGGAATGCGGGACTGGCTGGTCGACGCGCAGCCGGCCGACCCGACGTTCTTCTGCTCGAACGGTGAAGTCACCCTGCCGGGAATCGGTGAGGTGTCCTTCGCACAACAGAACTTGGTGGTGTGCCGGTGACGGGATTCGGAAGCCGACTTTCCGCCCTGCGAGCACGCATGGGCGGACGGCGCGGTGTGCTCGATGAACGGGCCGCCGTCGCTCGGAGTCGCCGGCACGGTGTCATCGGAGTGCTCGTCATCGTCGTGTCGTTGGCCGCTACTGCGATGGCGTACCTCAATCCGACAGGCCACACGAGATATACCGCGCACATGGCTAATTCGGCCGGTGTGCGCATCGACGATCAGGTGCGCATCGCCGGTATCCCGGTGGGCAAGGTCACCGGTGTTCGGCTCGACGGCGCCTTCGTCGAGATGCAATTCGACGTCGAGAGTTCGGTGCCTGTCGGATCTGATTCGACCCTGGACATCAAGCTGCTGACCCCGCTGGGGGGTCACTATGTTTCGCTTGACCCGAAGGGTGCTTCCCCGCTGGGACGCAATGTCATCCCGCCGAGTCGCATTACGCTGCCCTTCGAGATCAACGACATCATTCAGGCAGCGACACCGGTGATCAAGGAGGTCGACGGCGACGTCATCCACGACACCTTCACCGAAGTGGCCAACGCGGCCAACAACTATCCCGACGCGGTGCGCGACCTCATCGGCTCGGCCGATGCGCTGACCGCATCGTTGAGCACGTCCACGACCGACTTCCATCGCAGCCTCGACTTCGTCAACGACGGCCTGCAAGCCGTGGTCGTCAACCGTGACCAGCTCATCACGCTCGTCGAGCAGTTCGCCGTCCTTGGCCGGATGTACACCTCGAAGGCGGTCGATATCGTCGAGTTCTTCGGTCTGCTCAAGGAATTGACCCGCATGCTCGACCGCATCGCCGTGTTCTACGGGCGGGAGGTCGCCCCGATCGCGGAGGGGCTCGAAGACATCACCGACACGCTCACCGCCCATCCGGAGCGTTGGGGTATGGCCCTGGACGGCCTCAGGCAAAGCCTCGACATCGTGGTGCCGATGCTCAGTGGTAACGGGGTCGTCTTCGACGAGGGCGACCGTCGGTTGGCCCCCGGGCAGGACCTGTGCCTGCCCAACCTCATGAGGCACTGTTGACATGGCGGTGATGGCAGCGATCAGCGCGCGGTTACGCAGCCCACTGGGGATCGCCACAGCGTCGGTGACCGTGGTCGCCGTCGCCGCGGCAGCGGTCGTGAGTGCGAAGGTCGCGACGTCCGAGGTCGTCAACACCCGGACGATGTGCGCCGAATTCACCGATGCGGTAGGCCTTTATGAAGGAAACAAGGTCGCGCTGCTGGGTATCGAAGTCGGTTCCATGACCGCGATCGTCAACAAGCCCGACCACGTCGAGGTCGACTTCACCGTTCCCGCCGATCTCGACCTGCCCGCAGACGTCGGGGCGGTCACCTACTCGCAATCGATTGTCACCGACCGCCATATCGAGCTCACCAAGGCCTACACCGGTGGGCCGAAGTTCACCGGACCGGGTTGCATCAAGCTGGATTCCACCAAGACCCCGGTCAGTATCAGCGAAACCTTCTCCGCCGTCGGCAATTTGGCGGACGCCATCATCGGAGCCCAACCCGGACAGGACCCGTCCAACGCACCGGGCGTACGAGCCATCAACGACAGCCTGAGTGCGGCCAGCCGCTCGCTGGAAGGCACCGGTCCCGGTCTCAACAGGACGATGCGCAACCTGGCGACCATGCTCGCCGAGCCGTACAAAGCCGACGCCGACTACCGGCGATTGTTCGAGAACAGCGAGATCCTCACCTCGGACTTCCTCTACAACTGGGACAGCTTCGCGTCCGTCATCCAGTCGCTTCCGGCCACCACCGAGCTGATCGAGGGCCTTTCGGACAATTTCGGAGCGACGCTGAGCTACCTGTCACACCTGCTGCCGATCATCGTCGACGCCATGAATCGGTTCGGACCGCGGATGTATGCGAGGGCCGGCGGGGCGACCGAGTGGCTCCGGGACCTGTTGAACAACAACAGCCCAGCGATCCTCGCCATGATCAAATCGTGGCCGCAGTTCACCAACTGGTTCGCCGACATCTACGAGCCGGCGTGGGGCACCCACAACGTCACCTACATTCCGCCGCAGGTGGACATCGCCCCGACCCAGGCAGGCGCCATCTGCCAGGCGCTGACGCAGCGCAACATCCCCGGGGCCGCGTCGGCGTGCGCGTCGGGCAACGCGTCAGATCCCGTCACCCTCGGCCTCACCGATCTCGTCCTGGGGGCTGCGTTCGGATGACCCGACGATTGACACATGCCCTTCGCCTGATGCTGGCCGTACTGATACTCAGCGCCACAGGGGCATGCTCGCTGGATCCGACACGGCTGCCGGTGCCGGGTGCGTACACCCCGCACGACGCCTACATGGTAAAAATCGAATTCTCCAGCGTTCTCAACCTGCCCGCCCGGGCCAAGGTGGACTCCGGTGGGGTGCAGGTCGGTGTGCTCGACCACGTCCAGCTCGAAGGCAACACTGCCGTGGCATACGTCGAGATAGCCGGCAGCACCACGCTTTCGGACAACACGCGTGCAGAACTTCGACAGGCGACACCGCTCGGCGACATCTATATCGCGCTGCTGTCACCTCCGGACCGGTCAACGGCGACTCTGCGCGACGGCGACACCATCCCCCTGCACAACACCGCCCCGGCCGACAACGTCGAAGACCTCCTGCGGTCCATGTCGAACCTGGTGGGCGGCGGCGCGATCGGCACGCTGCAGACAACCGTCGTCGAGGTCAACAAGGCGTTCCCCGACGACCCTGCCGAACTGACCCGGATGCAGCACACCGTTGCCGGAGTGCTCAATGATCTTGCGGCCAACCAAGACACCATCAACGGCATGCTCTCCAGCATGGAGAACATCACCACCGCGATGGCGGCGAACACCACGGTGTTCAATCGCTTGGTCGCCGAGGGTCCGGAGAAGCTCAAAGGCCTGTCGGAGATCACCCTGGCGATACTCAACGTGGTCAACAGCTCCAAAGACATCGGCACCGTCAACGCCGACCTGCTCACTCCGATCGCCGGTGATCTGATGCAGATGCTGTCCTACCTCACGCCGATGGTCGGGACGATGGCGACCGTGGACACCACCATCCCCGTGCTTGCCGACAAGTTCGTGGCGTTCCTGCGCTACAAACTTCTCGGGTTCTTCCGCAAGGGCGGACCGAGATTCACCGTCACCGACCTTCATCCACCGACTGGAAACGAGGGTGTGGACCCGGCGGACAAGACCGACGCAGCGGTCGAGGCGATGCAGACGATGGGACTTCTGCCGCCGTGAAGTTCAGTGCCCGCACCACGCTGATCATCCTTGCCGCGATGACGCTCCTCGGAGCCGCCTACATGTCATTCGGTGTGCTCGACATGAGTCCCACCAAACAGGTCACCCGACTGACCCTGCTGCTCAACGCCTCAGGCGGGCTGATGCCCACCTCGGATGTGACGATGCGCGGCATCAAGGTGGGCCGGGTGTCGGATATCCAGACCACCAACACCGGGCTGGCGGTGTCGATCGAACTCGACCGTGCGCATCCGGTTCCCGCCGACAGCCCGATCAGCATCGAAAACCTGTCCGCGGCGGGCGAACAGTACATCGACTTCAAACCCAAACTGATTGCCCCGCCGTACTTCTCCGACGGGACGGTGATTCCCGCGGACCGGGTCGCACCAATCGTCACCGCCAGTGACCTGCTCGCCAAGATCAACGTGTTGTTCACGGCACTGAACCTCGATCAGATCCACGGGCTCATCAACGATGTGTCCGGAGCGTTCGAGGGCAATGACGACACCATCGACTCCCTGGCGACCACTGCCGGGTTGACCGCTGACGTGATAGCCGACGACAAGGCATTGCTGGCCACGCTGCTCAACAATGTCTCCACACTGACCACCAACATGGGCGATATCAACGCCGGACAGGTGATCAGCGAAACAGGTCATCAGCTACGGCGCTCGGTGCCGGCGTTCCTGAAGCTGATCCATGAAATCGAGCACTTTTCCTACGCCGGGATCGGCGTGATCGGTCCCGACGATGCGGTCTCGGTCCTGGTCGCGAAACTCGGCGAATACCTCGACATGATGGCCGGTCCGCTGGGCTCCTTCGCTACGGTCCTGGAGCCCGCGCTTGCACCGATGCACGACATCAAGATAGACGCCGGGCACTGGCTCGATTTCTGGGAATCGACGTTCAACGACACCGGCGGCGTACGGGTGCAACTCAACGTCCCTGAGTGGCATCATCCGTGAAGCGACGGCAGAAAGAAGCTGGCATGAGCGACTCGAACGTCAACGCAGACGACGTGGACGGTGAAATAGACACCGCCGCAGACGAGTCCCCGGTGGTGGCCGACCCCGTTGACCATGGCACACCGAGCTCGTCCGGGGAGTCGCGACGCTGGTCCACGAGATCCTCGGTGGCAGTAGTTCTCGTCGCGGCGGTACTCGGAGGCGCCGTGTTCGGGTTCATCAAGTATCGCCAGACGACCGACGAGCTCCAGCAGCTGCGCCAGAGCCAGGCCGATCGCGACACCGCGGCGCAGCTGGCAAAGGACTACGCGCTGAAATCCCTGAACTACACCTTCGAGGATCCAGACGCCTTCTTTCGCGCCGTCGAAGACGGTGTGTCGCAACAACTGAAGGACAAATACGTCAACGCCACCGAACTGCTCAAAGCTGTGATGGTCGAGGCGCAGGTCAGCTCCACCGGTGAAGTGTTGGCCACCGACCCCGTCGCCCAGCCCGACGGTTCCTACCAAGTGGTGGTGTCGGCGCACCAGACCACCCGCAATCTGCAGAATCCCACGCCCAAGGTGTCGATCATCCTGCTGCAGGTCACCGTGCACAAAGAGGGCGATACCTGGCAGGTCGCCGACATCGCTCCCAAAACCGGCACCAACCCGCCTGTGGAACAACAGATCCCGGCGCTATCGCCTCCCGCGGGTCCCACACCCACCAAGCCGACGCCGCAGCGGTAGGCGCTTCATGCACCGGGTGTTGTCTCTGGCAGGCGTCGTCGCGATGGCGGGCGCGATGACCATGGCCTGCACCGGGTGGCCCGTCGCCGCCGCCGACACCACGTTGCCGCCGTGCCCACAGGTCGTCCCGGTCATCAGCCCCGAGGGCACGTCGCCGCATGTCGACTGCTCCCTACACTCCGGCGCACTCGATTTCGCCGTCACGTATTGGTCCGTGCCGGAATTACCGGAGCCGCGGGCGGTGAAGATCACGGTGACCGATGCGGGGGGCGAGGTGGTGCAAACCATCGACGAGCTGTTGGAGCCGTCGAGTCCAGGGGGAGTCGGGTTACAGGACGTCGACGGCGACGGCCGCGAAGAACTGATCATCCCGATCGCGCGAAACCTGTTCAACGGCAGTCCGAACACCCGGTTCGCGACGTGGCGCGCACCCGGAGATCGCCTGCATTACGAACGTACCCAGATGGTCGGGCAAGCCGCCTATCCGAGCGGGGACGGCTACTTGGTGGTCAACGGCGGCGGGCTGGTCAGCAGGGACCTCACGTTCTACCTTCCGACCGGGGCCGGGTACACGCTCGTCGTGGTCTTGACCATCGAAGCGCAGGAAGTCGATCCGGCGAGCCACCAGGCGTTGACTGTCATCTGCCGTGCCCACCAGGAGGACGGCCTCCACGCGGTCGGCATGACGATCCGCCAGGCCGAGCAGTCCTTCTGCGCATCACCGGCGGCGGCCGCCATCTGGCCCGGCGCGGAGCGTCTGTCGGTTCGGGTCTGGGGTCCGGGGAGTTAGCCGCTGACCCCGGGCGCGCAGGATCCGCGAGCAGCGGCAAGCAGCTGTCGGGCTTTTGCGAGGTCGTCGGCGAGTAGGTCCGGCGTTGCGGGTCGATAAGGGTCGCTGTTGTCGACCTGAGTCGCCAGCATGTCCGACCGGATCCGCAGATCGATGGCGGGGGCGCTTCTCAAGCCGTACAGAGGGGACAGCGCGTTGCGAATCTGGTCTGCCACGAAGGCAGGTGTCCCTGACGGTGAGAGCACATTGAAGAGTGCCTCCAGCCGGTCGGTCGCCGGCATGATGACGCCGCACTCGTCACCGGCAACCGCGGGCGCAGCGGTCACGCAGATGGCCACTGTGGCAACCGCGAACGGGACTGTCAGAAGTCGTCGATGCATCGGTCATACCTTGACACCGCGCGGTCCGCTCCGTCGACGTTTCTGCTAGCCGGCCGCCTGCAGCGTGACCTCCGAGATCGATGTCCGGCTCTGACCGTCGGTCTTGCCCAGTTTGGAGATCCACACCAGCACATTGGATGTCTTCGCCCGGTCCTCTATCTCGATGCGATTGTGGCCGGGCTGCAGTGTCGCTGTCGGTGCCAACTCGGTGGTGTCGTCCAGCGCGGCGGGTTTCTCGGTGGGCGATGACCGGATCTGCACTTCTGTTCCGGTGCTGGATAGGTCGATGGTGACGGCGCTCAGCGCTGTCGGTTCGGAGAGATGCAGCATCAGGCCCTGGCCCTCGATGAACGTCGGGAAGGGGTCGGCGTCACGGTAGGTGACGGTCGACCACGACGTGTCGGGATCACCGTCGATCGCCTTGCCGGCATCCTGCGGATTGTCCGGTGAACCGTTGGGCGAGAAGACAGTTGCGCTTGTCGGCTTGACGATGGGTCCATCCGAAGAGCTCCACGCGCCGAAGCCGTCGGTGATCCACACCGTGGCGCCGACCGCCAAGACGATGACCGCGACGAGAGTCGCGGCGATGACCGCGATCCGGGCCCTCTTACGTGGTGTCGCCCCACCTCGCGGCTCCGGCGCCGACGCTCGGCGCTTGGCAGGAGCGCCGGCGGAGAACACGCGGATCTCGTCGGCATCGAGGGTGCTGCCATCCCAGACACCGCTGACCTCGACCTCGTCGCCTTCACCAAGCCGGCCGGCGCCGAGCTCGGGCTGGATCTCGACGCCGATGGATCTGAGCCCGTTGACCGGGTCGAACGGCACCAACTGGAACTGGATGCCCGGATGTCCCGGGGCGCCGAGCGTGCTCTGCGTGACCCGGTGGGCAGTGCCGTGAACGACCAAGCGCTCGAGGCGCTGCGTGACTGGACGAGGGGCCGATTTCGGTGCCTGAGAACCGGATTGAGGATGCGCAGGAGGGGCGCCGCGGTGCGGACCCGCCTGGGAGAGGGCACGGGCGAAGTCCATACACGTCGGGAATCGCTGGGTGGGATCCTTTGACAGTGCCCTGGCCAGCACGTGGTCGAGGTGAGCGAGATCGGGCCGGCGTTCCGAAACCCTCGGTGGCGTCGTGCCCAGATGGTGGCTGATGATGACGGCCGGATTGGAGTCCTGAAACAGCGGAAAGCCCGTCAGCAGATGAAAAGTCGTGGCGGCCAAAGCATATTGATCAGCCCCACCGTCTAGCGGTCTGCCGAGGAGTTGCTCGGGGGCCACGTAGTTGATGGTGCCCAGCGCGATGTTCGTGTTCGTGAGGTTGCTCGCGTCATCGATTCTGCGGGCAATCCCGAAGTCGGTCAGCAGCACCCTGCGCCGGAGGGCGTCGGATCCGGTGACGAGGATGTTCTCAGGTTTGACGTCACGGTGCAGCAG
>Ga0075364_10002391_pt1 | contig 10522 bp, 10 predicted proteins | sample EndMetdeltDD1764_FD_71517 | JGI IMG/M metagenome (GOLD analysis project Ga0075364, IMG submission 71517) | Populus endosphere microbial communities from Tennessee, USA - Endosphere MetaG P. deltoides DD176-4 | ecosystem: Host-associated > Plants > Roots > Endosphere | place: USA: Tennessee...
CGCCACGAGCACCTGCCGGCGCGTCGCCCCGAGGGCGCGCAGCAGCGCCGACTCGCCGGTGCGCTGCGCGATCACGATCGAGAACGTGTTGTGGATGCTCAGGGACGCGACGAGCAGCGCGATGCCGGCGAACACGACGAGCAGCGTGCGGAAGAGGTCCAGGAACCCGCTGCTGATGCTCTGGATGGACTCCTGCGTGAGCGCCGCGCCCGTCAGCACCTCGGTGCCTGCGGGGAGCGACGGTCGCAACCTCGCCACGAGGTCGTCCTGCGACACGCCCGGGGCGCCCTTGACGACGACCTGGGAGACCTGGCCCGGCGTGCCCAGGACCTGCTGCGCGGTCGCGGTGTCGAACGCGACGAAGGTCGCGTTGCCGATGCCGTCGGCCACGCCGAACGTGGCGATGCCGACGACGGTCACCGGGACGGGCGTCGGGGTCTGCACGATCGTGCGGTCGCCGACGTGGAGGTCACCGGTCGTCGCGGTCCCACGGTTGACGACGACCTCGCCGGGACCGCCCGGGGCGCGACCTTCGGCGATGCGCCACGGCGACAGGGTCGGGTCGTCGATCCACGCCGCGCCGAACCGGGGCGGTCCGTTGCCGCCGATGGCCGCGCCGTCCTTGGTGAGGGCCTGCGCGTAGCCGTTGACGACGGGCGCGGCGGCGGCCACGCCGTCCACGTGGCGCACGTCGTCGACGACGGATGCGTCGAGCGTCGCCCGCTGGAGGTCCTCCCGACCCCCCGATGCCTCGATGGTCCGGTCGCTGCGCACGACGGCGTCGGTGCCCGACGACGCGCTGGTGAAGAGGTCGTCGAAGTTGCGCGACAGCGTGTCGCCGAAGACGAGCGTGCCGGTGAGGAACGCGACCCCGATGAACACGGCGAGGCCGGTGCCGACGAGGCGGCGCTTGTGGGCCACCAGGCCCTTCCACGTCACGGTGCGCACGTCAGCCTCCCAACGACTTGAGGCGATCGAGGACGGTGTCGGCCGTGGGACGGTCGAGCACGTCGACGATGCGGCCGTCCGCGAGGAACAGCGCGTCGTCGGCGTGAGCCGCGGCCGTCGGGTCGTGGGTGACCATCACGATGGTCTGGCCGAGGTCGTCGACGGCGTGGCGGAGGAAGCCGAGGATCTCGGCCGACGAGCGAGAGTCGAGGTTGCCGGTGGGCTCGTCGGCGAAGACGACGTCGGGCTTCGTCACGAGGGCGCGGGCGACCGCGACGCGCTGCTGCTGGCCCCCCGACAGCTCGGCGGGCCGATGTCGCAGGCGCGACGCCAGGCCGACGGTGGCCACGACCTCGTCGAGCCAGTCCTGGTCGGCGCGTCGGCCGGCGAGCGCCAACGGCAGCGTGATGTTCTCGATCGCGGTCAGCGTCGGCACGAGGTTGAAGGCCTGGAACACGAAGCCGATGCGCGTGCGCCGCAGCAGGGTGAGGTCGCGGTCCGACAGCGCGCTGAGGTCGGTGTCGCCGATGAGCACGCGCCCGCTCGAGAGCGTGTCGAGCCCGGCGAGGCAGTGCATGAGCGTGGACTTGCCGGAGCCGGACGGGCCCATGATGGCCGTGAAGCGGCCCGTGGTGATCTCGACGTCGACGTCGTCGAGCGCGACCACAGCGGTCTCGCCCGAGCCGTAGACCTTGCGGGCGCCGACGGCTCGTGCGGCCGAGCGGGTCCGAGGTGCGGTGGTGGGTGGGGATGGGGTGACGAGGGACATGCCTCGACTGTCCGCCTGCGGAGGCCGTCCGTCGTCCGTCCCCGGTGGTGTCGCGCGCTGCGCCCCCCGGTGTACGCCGGCGCCCGGTGGTTGCGCCCGCGCGGGAGCTACGAGGTCCAGCCGGGGCGCACGAGCCCCGACTCGTAGGCCAGCACGACGAGTTGGGCGCGGTCGCGCGCGCCGACCTTGACCATCGCCCGGCTGACGTGGGTCTTGGCGGTCGCCGGGCTCATGATCAGGCGCTCGGCGATCTCGTCGTTGGACAGCCCCTCGCCCACGAGCGCCACGACCTCGCGCTCGCGCTCGGTCAGCTCGGCGAGGGGCGCAGCATCGACCGGCGCCTTGGCCCGGGTGGCGTACTCCTCGATGAGCCGACGGGTGACGCCGGGGGACAGGAGCGCGTCACCCTCGGCCACCGCCCGCACGGCCCGGATGAGCTCGGCGGGTTCGGTGTCCTTGACGAGGAACCCGGCGGCGCCGATGCGCAGCGCCTCGAACACGTACTCGTCGAGCTCGAACGTCGTGAGGATCACGATGCGCGATCCGGCGAGGTCGGGATCGGCGGCGAGCACGCCCGTCGCCGACAGCCCGTCGAGTCCCGGCATGCGGATGTCCATGAGCACGATGTCGGGCCGCGCGGCCTGCACCAGCCTGATCGCGTCGTCGCCGTTGGCCGCCTCGCCGACCACCTCGATGTCGTCCTGCGCGTCGAGCAGCGCGCGGAAGCCGGCGCGGACGAGGGCCTGGTCGTCGACGAGCGCGACCCGGATCACGAGCGGACCTCGGACGGCGGGCGCGCCACGGGGTCGGCCGGCGGTGCGGGGGGACGGTCGACCGGGAGGTCGCCCGGGGCGATGTCGGCCGCCGCCGGCGCGTCGAGGGGGAGCCGCGCCACGACCCGGAACCCGGCGCCGGCGCGCGGTCCGGCGTCGAGCGTGCCCCCGAGCGTCGCAGCCCGCTCGCGCATCCCGGCGATGCCGTTGCCGGGTGGGACCGCCGTGGTTGACGTCCCGGCCCCGATCGCCATCGCGGTGGCGGCCGGCGTCGCCGGCGGCGCCGCGTCGGCGCGGGGGCCGTCGTCCTCGATGGTGAGCGACAGGGCGTCGTCGCGGAAGCGCACCTCGATCGTGACGCGCGTCGGGCCCGCGTGGCGGACCACGTTGGTCAGCGCCTCCTGCACGATGCGGTACGCCGCGAGGTCGACGCCCGGCGGGAGCGCCCGGCGGACGCCGATCGTCCGCACCGACACGTCGAGGCCAGCGCCGCGGGTGCGGTCGACGAGGTCGTCGAGGTCGCCCAAGCCCGCGGTGGGGGTCAGGGGGGCGACGTCGCCCGGGCTGCGCAGGACCTCGAGCACGCTGCGCAGCTCGGCCAGCGCCTCCTTCGACGCCGCCTTGATCGCGGTCAGCGCCGGTCCCGCCTGCTCGGGCTGCGAGTCGAGCAGGTGCAGCGCCACGCCGGCCTGCACGTTGATCAGCGAGATGTTGTGGGCGAGGACGTCGTGCAGCTCGCGGGCGATGCGCAGGCGCTCCTCGCTGGCCTGGCGTCGCGCCTCCTCCTCCCGCTGGCGCTGCGCGGCGGCTGTGCGCTCGCGCCAGAACCGGTAGAGCTCGATGCCGCCGCCGACCAGCAGCAGCCAGCCGGCCACTCCCGCCACCGACGCCCACGTCGGCCACGGCTCGAGCCCGAGGATCGGCCCGGCCCACACGAACGCGCCGAACCCGGCGACGAGCGTGATCCACCCCGCGATCCGGTGGCCCGCCGTGCCCGAGGCGTGCACGATCGCCACGATCAGGCCGATGAACACGGGGCCCTTGGGTGACGGCGTCATCCAGTAGGCGAACGTCGCCAGGAAGTTCACGGCGAGGACCGTGACGGGTGCCCGCCGCCGGAACGCGAGGGCCGCCGGGCCGATGGCGAGGAACAGGACCGACGCGAGGTCGAACACGGCGTCCTGGTGGATCCCGGCCAGCGCCGTGCCGCCGACCTGGGCCACCCCGACCACGGCGGCGGTGCCGATGTCGACCGAGGAGGGCCGCCACGGCCCGCGAGCCGCAGGGCGCGGGTCGGAGGTGGCCGGGGCGGTCATGCACCGACCGTAGAGGCGCTTCCCGCTCCCGTCATCCGCCGGGCGGCGTACCAGGGACTACCGCCACGGGCGCAGCCGATCCATCGACCCGAGGGACGATCCCGGCGGGCGCAAGCGTCGCGCAAGCGGTTCGCAAGGAGCGGGGGCCACGGTGGTCACCACGAGGCCTTCCCTCGGGCCGCTGACCGGGAGCACACCATGCCGATCCTCACCACCGTCTCGTTCCGCTTCGTGACCGCAGCCGACGTCGCCGCCGTCTGGTCACGCCTCACCGACGAACCCCGCCACTTCGCCGGACTGGCCCTGCAGAGCGATTGGGAGCCGGGCTCGGTGGTGCGCCTCACGAGCGGGCTGGCCACCGTCGAGGGCGAGGTGCTGCACCGCTGCGAGGGCGCCCGGCTCTCGTACACGCTCGGCGACCACCCCAGCCGGCCCGAGGTGTACGTGACCTGGACGCTGACCCCGGACGACGCCGGCGGGACGGGCGCCACGATCGTCGACCTGTGCGTCGACGAGGTGTCGTCGGGTCGCTACGGCATCGACGGTCGGCCCGAGGAGGTCGCCGAGATCGAGCAGGCGTGGCAGCCCGTCGTGGACGCGCTGCGGGCCGAGATCGAGCTGTCGATCCGCTAGGCGGGCCGGGCCTGCGGCACCCCGTCCGGTGCTCACCAGCCCCGGTCGACCCACTCCTGCAGGTGCGGCGCCTCGGTGGCGATCGTCGTGTCGTCGCCGTGGCCGGGCATCACGATCGTGTCGCCGGGCAGCTTCGAGAACAGCCGGTCCTCGATCGACGTGATGATGGTGGGGAAGTTGCCCCCGTACTTGGTGTTGCCGGGCCCACCGGGGAACAGCGTGTCGCCGGAGAACACGACGGGCGAGCCCTCGAGGCGGAAGCACATCGACCCCGGGGTGTGGCCCGGCGTGAAGATCGTGTGGAGCCGGAGGCGGCCGACCTCGATGACCGCGTCGTCCTCGAGGACGAAGTCGTAGGCGTCGAGCATCTCGGCGTCCTGCGCGGTGACCCCGACGTCGTAGCCGGCGTCGCGCACGGCCGGCACCGCCTGGATGTGGTCCCAGTGGCCGTGGGTCTCGAGCACCTTGCGCACGCCGAGGCGGGTGCACAGCTCGAGGAGCCGCTCGTGCTCGTTGGCGGCGTCGATGAGCACGGCGTCACCCGTCGCCTTGCACCGCAGCACGAACACGTTGTTGTCCATGGGCCCGACCACGACCTTGTGGATCTCGGCCTGCTCGTCGTCGAAGTGCAGCTCGGTGGCGGTCATGGTCCGCAGTCTGGCCGACGCGGGACCGGTTCGCGCCCCCGCCGGCGGCGTTCCCCGGACCCCGCCGGACCGACTGCCGGACCGACCACCGGACCGACCGCCGGGGCGGTCGCGGGGTCGTCCACCGGCTGGCTCTTGACCAAGCGGTCTAGTAAACAGATGGGACCGATCGTCGCCGCCCACCCGTGCGCAGGGGGGCTGGCCTCCACCACCAGGGGGACCACCAGTGAACTTCGCCTTCAGTGAGGAACAGGAAGAGCTCCGCTCGATCGTTCGTCAGTTCCTCGAGGCCAAGTCGCCCGAATCCGCCGTGCGCGAGCAGATGGAGACCGAGGCCGGCTACGACGCCACCGTGTGGAAGCAGATGGCCGAGCAGCTTGGGCTCCAGTCGCTGATCATCCCCGAGGAGTTCGGCGGCCAGGGCTTCGGCTACGTCGAGCTCGTCGTGGTGCTCGAGGAGATGGGTCGGTCGCTCCTGTGCGCCCCCTACTTCTCGACGATCGCGCTGGCCGCCAACACCCTGATCCACTCGGGTGACGACACGGCCAAGAAGGCGCACCTGCCGGGCATCGCCTCCGGGGAGACCATCGCGACGGTGGCCTTCACCGAGCCCAACGGCAAGTGGGACCAGTCGGGCATCGAGCTCACGGCCACCAAGTCGGGCGACACCTACAAGCTCAACGGCACCAAGATGTTCGTGCTCGACGGCCACACCGCCGACCTGATCCTCGTGGCCGGCAAGACCGACGCCGGGGTGTCGATCTTCGCCGTGGCCGGCGACGCCGCCGGGCTCACCCGGACGCCGCTGTCGACGATGGACCAGACCCGCAAGCAGGCCAAGCTCGAGCTCGCCGACGTCGAGGGCACCCTCGTGGGGACCGACGGCGGCGGCTGGGACCTCCTCTCGACGGTGCTGGACCTCGCGGCGGTGGCACTGGCCGCCGAGCAGGTCGGCGGCGCCCAGAAGGTGCTCGACATGTCCGTCGAGTACGCCAAGGTGCGCGTGCAGTTCGGCCGCCCGATCGGCTCGTTCCAGGCCATCAAGCACAAGTGCGCCGACATGCTGCTCGAGGTCGAGTCGGCCAAGTCGGCGGCGTACTACGCCGGCTGGTGCGCCAGCGAGATGAACGACGAGCTGCCCGCCGTCGCCTCGCTGGCCAAGGCCTACTGCTCGGAGGCCTACTTCCACAGCGCGGCGGAGAACATCCAGATCCACGGTGGCATCGGCTTCACCTGGGAGCACCCTGCGCACCTGTACTTCAAGCGGGCCAAGAGCAGCGAGCTGCTCTTCGGCGACCCGACCTACCACCGCGAGCTGCTCGCCCAGCGCATCGGCATCTGATCGCCGCCGCGGGCTCCGCGCCCGCCGGCAGGCACCCGTTCCCGCACCGGCCGCCCACGGGCGGCCGGTGGCGCGCTCGGGGCGTGCCTCGGCGGCCGCGTTCGATGCCGAGCCGTCGCGTCGGTACCATCCCGCCCGTGACCATCGTGTTCGTCCTGGTGACCATCGTGGTGGTCGTCGCCATCGCCCTCGTGATCGTGGGGCGGGTCACCTTCAGCCTGGCGGCCCAGCCCTCGCCGACCTTCTTCGACGTCGACGAAGCCGTGGTGTTCGTCGCCGACCGGCTGCCCGACCACGTCACCGCCGAGCTCTCCTACGACGACGTGCGCCAGGTGATCGAGTGGCACGTCGAGTACCTCGAGCAGCGGGGTGTCGCCGCCGACCGCGAGGGCGAGCTCATCACGCTCAGCGCCGAGGGGGCGGGGCCGGTGATCGCCGCCGACGACGAAGGCGTGGCCTACGTGCTGGGCCGGGCGAGTGAGCTCGAGCTCGAGCTCGACGACGACGCGGTCGTCGAGGTCCTCGAGGCCGAGGAGGCCTACCTGCGGGCCATCGGCGCGGTCGGCACGGCGGTGCCCCACCCAGTCGACCCGGACCTCGACGGGCACTGAGCACCGGTCGGGTCGGAGCGGGCTCGATCGCGCCCGAAAACAGGGTTGCGCGCCGGCGCCGGATGCTTACACTGACCGGCACCAAGGAAAGGAGGTGGTCCAACTGAGTAGTCACTGTTCTTTTGGGACCTTGGAGGTGGCTGGCCGCTGAGTCGGTTGGCTGGACCGCCTGGTGAAACCAACCAGACACCCGCGGTGAAGCGGCCGGGAACTTGTCCCGCCCGGTAGCAAACGCAACATCGTGCTTTCCAGCAACGAACGTGAGGGCGGCGACTTCGGTCGCCGCCCTCGTGCGTTCGCCGGCCCACTTCATCCCCGAGGGGGCACGCCGGTAGGGTGGCGAAACCCGAGCCCGCCGACTCCCGTGGAGCACCCGCCGGATGCAACGTCCCACCAAGTTCGAGCACTTCCGCTACCTCGGCGACCGGCGCAAGCAGGTCGTGTACGACCTCGACGAGCTCGAGGACGCGTCGATCATCGAGCGGCTGATGGCCGCACCCGACAACGACGGGCTCAACGGCGTGCCCTACACCTGCTTCTCGCCCGACACGCTCGCCGAGGCCCGCAACCGGGGCTACCGGCCCTACAAGGGCAACGGCAGCGGCCGGTACGACGACGAGTAGGCCGTCGCTGCGGACCGGGTGCTGACCCGTGGACACCCTCTTCAAGTCCAGCGGCATCGAGCTCGCCGGCCACCTCGCCCAGCCCCGCAGCGCGCCCGGCAACTGGGTGCCCGGGCTGGTCCTGTGCCACGGCTTCCCGTCCGGGCACAACGCCGGGCGCCTCTCCGCCCTGTCGTTCCCCGAACTGGCCGACCGCATCGCCGCCGAGCTCGGGTGGCGGGTCCTGGTGTTCACGTTCCGGGGATGTGGCGACTCGCACGGCAACTTCTCGTTCCGCGGGTGGCTCGACGACGCGCTCGCTGCGGTGCGGTTCATGAAGGCGCAGCCCGACGTGGGCGGCGTGTGGATCGCCGGCTTCGGCTCGGGCGGTGCCATCGGCGTGTGCGCGGCAGCGCGCGAGCCGAGCATCCGGGGGGTGGCCGCCGTGTCGGCCCCCGCCGACTTCGACGACTGGGCCAACCACCCCCGCCGCCTCCTCCAGCACGCCCGGGACGTGGGCATCATCCATGAGCCGCTGTTCCCGGCGGCGTTCGACGCCTGGGCGCGCGAGGTGCGTGACGTGCGCGCCGCCAACTGCGCCGAGGAGATCCGCGATCGTCCGCTGCTGGTGCTGCACGGGTCCGACGACGAGGCCGTTCCCTCGTTCGACGCCCGGGTCGTCGCCGACGCCCACGGCAGCGCCGACCTGCGCATCGTCGACGGCGGCGGCCACGAGCTGCGCCACGACCCCCGAGCCGTCGCCGTGCTGCTGGGGTGGCTCGACCGCCAGCGCGACCAGGCCGCGGCCGCCCGGATCAACGAGCCCCCACCGGCGCCGCCGACCCCCTACGTGGGCCACGGCTGACCGACCGCAGGGCCCGCCGGCTCAGGCGGCCGCCGGCACGCTGTTGGCGGCTCCCCCTCGCACGCCGTCGAGGACGGTGTGCGCCTGCTGGTCCACCAGGCGGGTGAACAGCTGCTGGGCGTACCCGAACACGATCGCCCAGGCGAGGATCTGCGCGGACGTGTCGAGCGCGCTGAGCCCGGGCACGAAGCCTCCGCGCATCAGCAGCAGCCCGAGCATCGCCGTGATGGCGCCGGTCGGGAGCTTGAGCACGGCCAGGGCGATCGGGACGCCGTAGGGCTCGGACGAGCCGCGGATCTTGCGCATGGCACCGGCGGCCGACACCGACGCCGCCGTCAGGCCCACGAGCTCGACCAGGAAGATGTCGCCCTTGCGGACCGTCTGGTCGACCAGGTTGTCGATGTCGCCGTCCGGAGCGCCGGGCTGGCCGGGCGCGGGCAGGGGACCTGACTGCTGGATCGGGCACACGACCTGGATCCGCCCGGCCTGCTCCGGGGCGAAGCACATCGGCAGCGCCGTCGGGTTCCACACACCGAGGATGCCCAGGCCGGCGGCCACGGCAGCCATGCCCACGGTGGCGACGACCAACACGTTGCGGAAGCTGCGCACGCGGTTCTGCTCCCGCAGGGCGGCCGACGCCGCGCCCCGGACGCTGCTCACGATGCGGGCCCGCTCGGCGTCGACCTGCAGGCACCGCTCGGCGAAGGTCACGTCCTCGGGTTGGCCGCTGGCGATCGGCTCGCTGGGGTCGCTGACCCCGAGCCCCTTGGCGATCCGCTCGACGTCGATGCGGCGCGGGTCGCTCGGCCGCAGGTTGCGGCGCACGTTGTTGAGCACGCTCGGCATCTGGCCGAGCAGGAACGCCGGCGGGGCCAGCTGCAGGAGGTCCGCCTCGGCCGCATCCAGGCTGCTGGTCGCCCGCTCGAGCCGGGCCCCGGTGTGCCGGCGCCGCCACCGGCGACCGGGCAGCACGGCGGCTTTGGCCGCAGCGACGTGGCGGCGGATCGCCGGTCCCAGCGTCTGCGCCTTGACGGGATCGGCACTCGCACCGTTCGAGGCGGTGCCGAGCATCCAGTCGCTCAGCGACTCGAGCTCCTCGGCCCGGGTGCGGGTGCCTTCGCGCCAGGGGGCGAACGGCCAGAGCTGGTCGTCGAGCCTGTCGTCGACGGGGGCCGCTGCTCGCGGTTCGGGACGGGTCTGCAGCGGTGTCGTCATGGCCCGCCTCCTGCTCAGCGCTCGTTCGGCGACGAGCGCGCTCGAGAGGAGAGACGCGCGGGGGCGCCCCGCTGATACGCCGAGGCTGCCGGGGTCAGTCCTGCTTGCCCTTGCCCGCCGCCTTCTTCGCCTTCTTGAACTCGCGCACCCGGGCGAAGGACTCGGCCGAGTCGATGTCGGCCACCGATCGGGGCGTGTCGTCGCTGAACGGCGCCGCCGCGGCCTCCCAGCCCGTCGGCGTGATGCCGAGGCGCTTGGCGAGGATGGCCATGAAGATCTTGGTCTTCTCCTCGCCGTAGCCCGGCAGCGCCCGCAGCCGCTTCTTGAGCTCGGCGCCGGTGGGCACGTCGCGCCAGATGGCGCCGGCGTCGCCGTCGTAGTGGTCGACGAGGTAGAGGCACAGCGCGTGGGTGCGCTTGCCCATCGACGCGGGGTAGCGGTGCAGGGCCGGCTTGGCCACGAACAGGGCGACGACCTCGTCCTCGGTCATCGCCGCCAGCTTCCCCGCATCGAGCTCGCCGCCGAGTCGCGCCTGGAGCGTGTGAGGCCCGAGGAAGGCCCACTCCATCGGCACCTGCTGGTCGAGGAGCATGCCGATCAGCAGGGCCAGCGGATCGGTGACGAGGAGCGCGTTGGCCTCGTCGTTGGACGTCACGGGCATCGACGGCTTCGACTTCGTCGGCATGGCGGCCAGGGTACGCGACCCGAACGAGTCGTTGGCCATGTCGCGGCTCGCATCGACGGGCAACATCCTCGGCCTGATCTGGCCGAGGATGGTGCCGGGGGCCGGCACCATCCTCG
>Ga0075364_10002392_pt1 | contig 10519 bp, 9 predicted proteins | sample EndMetdeltDD1764_FD_71517 | JGI IMG/M metagenome (GOLD analysis project Ga0075364, IMG submission 71517) | Populus endosphere microbial communities from Tennessee, USA - Endosphere MetaG P. deltoides DD176-4 | ecosystem: Host-associated > Plants > Roots > Endosphere | place: USA: Tennessee...
GAGCGGCCGGCACCACATCTGCTCCGCCGGGCCACGGATGCCCGAGTGAACAATCCCGAGGTTGGCCCGAAATCCGAGCACCGGGTGAGCGAGAACGGACCATCAACTCCGTCGGCCTCGACTGACGAGGCCGACGAAGTCAAGCCGTTCCTGCCATCCCCACCGACGAAGTACACCACCGAGGCGTACTCATCAGATTCAACCCTTTCGTCGTGGTGAGCACACCACGCACGACCAATCGCTGATCGCCCCGCTCGGAGATCGCCGCATGGCTCTGTTCACCAAATCCCAACGCGAGGCCGGCGTCGCTCAGGCCCCCACCCCAGGCGGTCTCCCCGCGCCTGAGGTGGTGGGCCTCAGCGCCGCTGAATGCATGCAAGTCGGCCAGCTCCTGGTCGACGGCGAGCAACTCACCCCAGAAGCGCTGGCCACCACGTTGCAGCTGGCCAACGGCGATCTGTTGCTGTTCAGCGACCTCGCCCTCGGCCGCTTCGGCGCCGGCCGATACGAGCTCGAGCAGGCGATCGCTCAGGTCTTCGGTCTGCCGACGGTGGACACCAAGCAGATCGTGCTCGACGCGGAGATCGCCGCGCTGCTCGACGAATCACTGATCCGCACCCATCAGGTCATCCCAGTAGCGGTCGAGGGCGACACGCTGATCGTGCTCGCCGCGGACCCGTCGCCGCATCGCCGCACCGCTGTTGAAGCTGCAGCGAAGCGACCGATTCGCTGGTTCGTCTCGGACTTCGCAACCGTGCGCACCTTCATCGACTCGTCGCACCGCGCCGACGCCGACATCGATCGCCTGGTCAAGTCGTTCGAGGTCACCGAAGATCAACGCGCCGGCCTGGCGACAGCGACCGCCAACGCGATCACCGACGACACAGCACCCGTGGTCCAGCTCGTCAACCGCATCGTCGGCCAGGCGATGCGCGACCGTGCCAGCGACATCCACGTCGAGCCGCTCGACGAGTCGTTGCGGATCCGCTTCCGCGTCGACGGCACACTCGTCGAGGCGTTCAGCCTGCCCGTCGGCGTGCACGCCGCGTTGACGAGCCGCCTGAAGATCATGAGCGGCATGAACATCGTCGAACGGCGCCGCCCTCAGGACGGCCAGTTCTCGACCGTCATCGACGGCAAGGAAGTCGACGTCCGCGTCGCCAGCGTCGCCACGGTGTGGGGCGAGAAGATCGTCATGCGAATCCTCGACAAGGGCCGGTCGATGATCGGTCTGTCGGAGCTCGGCTTCCCACGCGACACGTACCTGCAGTACTCGAAGATGGTCCACGCCCCGTTCGGCATGGTCATCTGCGCCGGCCCCACGGGCGCCGGCAAGACGACGACCCTGTACGCGACGTTGTTGGAGATCAACTCGTCGGGCAAGAACGTGACGACGGTCGAGGACCCGGTTGAGTACGTCTTCCCCGGTATCAACCAGATCCAGACCAATGAACAGGCCGGGCTGACGTTCGCCACCGGCCTCAAGGCCATCCTTCGTCAAGACCCCGACGTGATCCTCGTCGGCGAGATCCGCGACGCCGACACCGCCCGAATTGCGATCCAGAGCGCGCTCACCGGTCACTTCGTGCTCAGCTCGTTGCACGGCACCGACGCCGTCGCCGCGCTGCACCGCTTCCTCGACATGGGCATCGAGGCCTTCCTCATCGCGTCCTCCGTCGTCGGCGTCATCGGGCAGCGCCTCCTGCGCCGCATCTGCGACTCGTGCAAGGAGTCGTACACTCCTCCAGCGGAGGAGCTCGCCGTGTACCGCCAGCACAGCGGTGGCAGCGACAAGTCGGTCTTCTACCACGGCGTCGGCTGCAACTATTGCGCCGGCACCGGCTACCGCGACCGCATCGGTGTCTACGAACTCCTTCGGATCACCCCCGAGCTGCGTCGCCTCATCGTCGGCTGGGCGACAACGGAAGAACTGCGCCGCCTCGCCGTCGCCCAAGGCATGCGCACGATGCTGCGCGAGGCGATGCAACTCGTCGAGAACGACGTGACCACCGTGCCCGAAGTCGTCCGCACCCTTTTCGCCCACTAGCAATCAGCCGCACCAGGAGCACCGCCATGCCCAAGTTCGCATACGCCGCCATCGACCCGAACGGGGCGGCTGTCGAGGGAATCACGAAGGCTGAGACGATCGGTGACGCTCGCAAACTCCTGATGGGCCAGAACCTCTTTCCCACCAAGCTCACCGAGCACAAAGGGGCGCTGCAGTTCGAGCTGACGAAGGAGAAGGTCAAGAAGAAGGAGCTGATGCACTTCACGCGCCAGCTCGCCGTCTTCGTCAAGGCCGGCATTCCGATCACAGAAGCCCTGGAGACGATCGGCGACGAAACGGAAGACGTTGCCCTCCGACGCACACTGAGCTCGATGGTGGAGGACCTTCGCAACGGCGGCCGGCTCTCGCAGGCGGCTCGGAAGCATCCTGAGTGCTTTCCCATCTACTACATGGGTATTCTCGAATCGGCCGAGCTCACCGGCCGCTTGGACACGACGTTGGAGAGCCTCGCCGGGTATCTCGAACGTGAGGTCGAGACACGCGCGAAGGTCGTAGGTGCTCTGTCGTACCCGGGCGTGGTGATGATCCTCGCCTTGATAACCGTGGCGATCCTCGCCGGATACGTCCTCCCGCAGTTCAAGCCACTCTTCGAGGAATTGCACGCAGACCTGCCACTGCCAACACGGATGCTGCTCTTTGTGGCTGACCTGTTCACGATCTACTTCTACATACCGCTCACGTTCATGATTGGCGTGGTAGCGATCGTGCTCTGGTTCGTCAAAACCGAAAAGGGCAAGATTGCCAAAGACAAACTGGTGCTCAAGATTCCAGTGATCAAGGGCATCATCGAATATTCGATTCTCGAGCGCTTCTGCAGAATCCTTGGAGCCATGATCCGGGCCGGAGTTCCGCTACCAGAGGGCCTCAGGACGACGACAGAGTCGACGAGCAACACCGTCTTCAAGGAGAAGCTGGAAGCAGCTCAGGCCGTGATGCTCGAGGGAGGGGGCTTCTACCAGCCGCTCGCTGATACCGGCCTCTTTCCCGGTGCCGCACGACAAATGTTCAAAGTCGGCGAAGAAACCGGGACACTCGATGATCAACTCGAAGTCGCGAGCATGTATTTCGATCGCGAACTGGAAGGCCGGATCAAGAAGTTCACGACGATGTTCGAGCCGATCATGATCATCATGGTCGGTCTGATTGTCGGTTTTGTCGCAGTGGCCCTTGTTTCAGCAATGTACGGAGTCCTGGAGCAGTCCAATGGGTCGATCTAGTGACCGACGTGGATCATCGATGGAGAAGTCGGTCGATCAGCGGCTGCCCCGCCCAGATTGCGACGACAGTGCCAAGCGCCAGGAACGGTCCAAACGGCACCGCCGTCTTCCGACCACCAGTTCCAACTGCTACCAGCGTCACACCGACGACCGCGCCGAACAGAAATCCAAGGAACAGGCCGACACCCACAAACCCCGGGTTGAGCCAGCCCAGATAGGCGCCGAGCAAGGGCGACAAGCGCACGTCGCCATCTCCCATACCGCCGCGGCTGGCGAGATAGATGATACTCATCACGGTAAGGGCTATGGCGGCGCCAAGCGCCATCATCCACATCCGTCGCGGCTCATGACGAACGAGTGCAGCAACACACAGCATCGGCAGGCCGATCGTCGCAGTGACGTAGATGATCGCTCGCGGGAGGCGTTTTGTTTTCAGGTCGATCCAACTCAGCGCGACCAGCCCACCTGCAAGAGTGCAGAACGCCGCCAATTCCCACGACAAGTGGAACTTGATTGCAAATGCAAGGAACAACAAAGCGTTGGCGACTTCGATCACCAGGGGCTCGATGCCGATCTTCGTCCTGCAACGTCGACATTTCCCGCGGAGTACCAGCCAGCTCACAACCGGAACAAGGTCCAGTGGCCCCAGCTCGAGTCCACAGCTCCCGCAGGCCGAACCGGGCGTAATGATCGACTTTCCACGTGGCACTCGATCGGCGACGACTGTCAGGAACGATCCGATCAGCAATCCCAGAACTGTCGTGAACGCAGTGACCATGGTTCCTTCACATCACCGCCGCATGCGGCTCACCACCGGAGACTAGCCAGATGAGCACACCAGACCCCATCCTTCGTGCGCTGCTCGAAGCCACGGTCGCGGCGGGTGCCAGCGACCTTCACTTGACAGTCGGTCGGCCGGCAACAGCTCGTCGCGATGGCGTGCTCATCAACTTCGAGGGAGTTGCCATCCTCACGCCTGACGAGATGGAGCGCATTGTGATGTCGCTGCTCGACGACCGTCACAAAGCAGAGATGGACGAAGTGATGCAGGTCGACTTCTCGTTCGGCATCCCCGGCATCGCCCGCTTCCGCTGCAACGCGTATAGGCAGCGCGGCTCGTATGCGCTGGCCCTTCGAGTGATTCCGAGCAGAGTCCGCTCATTAGAGGACCTCGGTGCTCCACAGGCTTGCACGACGTTGCTCAACAAGCCGTACGGCCTCGTACTCGTTGTTGGCCCTACCGGCTCCGGCAAGAGCACCACGCTCGCGGCCATGATCGATCGGATCAATGAAGAGCAGCCGTGCCACATCCTCACGATCGAAGATCCAGTCGAGTTCCAGCACAACCACCGCATGGCGATGATCAACCAGCGCGAGGTCGGCACCGACGTGCTGAGCTTCACCGACGGTCTGCGCAGCGCCCTACGCGAAGACCCAGACGTGATTCTTCTCGGCGAAATGCGCGACCTGGACAGCATCTCGATCACCCTGACATTGGCCGAGACCGGTCACCTCGTGTTCGCGACCTTGCATACCAACGACGCCTCACAGGCGCTGGACAGAATTATCGACGTCTTCCCATCCGACCGGCGCGACCAGATCCAGACGCAGCTTGCCAGCGTGTTGCAGGGCGTCATCAGCCAACGGTTGATCGCTGTCGAGGGGGGCGGCCGCGTCGCCGCCTATGAGATCCTCATGGGCACCGAAGCTGTGCGCAACCTCGTCAGAGAGGGAAAGAGCCGCCAGATGCGCAACATCATCTCGACGAGCCAGAAGGACGGCATGCAGACCATCGAGATGGACCTCGCTCGCCTAGTCGCCGCCGGGTTGCTTTCGTTGGAGACCGCGATGTCGATCAGTGCCTATCCGAAGGAGATCACCGCTCAGCTGACCACCTTGCGAGCACAGGCGCAGGCTCAAGCAACCGTGGCATCTGCGCAGGGAGCAGCGACGGGCAGCGGTCAACTCGTCGGCTCGTCAACGTGAACGCGAACGACGTCGACAGAAGTCCCTGACCGATGGTCGCGCAGAAGCTCCAGTACAAATGGATCGCTGGAATCGTCATGTGTCCTCAGGGTTGGTTGATCGTGCCCGCGCGCGTCGTCAATGCGACCGTGATCATCGAAGATCCAATGGTGGTTCGGTCGCTCATCGACGTGGTGGACTTTCGTCCAAAGTTCGACGCGGTTGCAATCAACGTTCCGCTCGGCTATCCAGACACACCCAACGGACCAGACGGGTGTTTCGAGGACCAAGCTCGCGATCTCGTGGGGTGGCCCCGCCGCGTTGGCGTTCGAACCGTTCCGTCGCGGGCGGCATTGAATGCGGCCACACGCGCTGAGGCTCTTGAGATCGAGCCGTGGCTCACGAGAGACGACTTTCGACGGTTCCGTTGGCTGCGGGAGGCGTCGCAGATGTTTCAGCCATTCCATCAGCGGGCGTTCTTCTCGGCAAACGCCGAACTCTCCTACACGCTGCTGAACGACAACAGACCGCTGAAAACATCACCCTTCCACCAGGAGGGAATCATCGAACGAATGCGACTCATCCGGGACAAGCTTCCGGGCGCGGACGAGATCATCTCCCGGATTCCCCCAGAAGGCGCAGCGCAGTTCCACGTGATGCAGGCCACCGGCTTGCTCTGGACTGCTCGGCGAGCTGTCGGCCGAGCGATCAACCGAGTGCCAATGGATCCGGACTGGGATTCCAATGGCCTACGCGTTGAGCTCGTCCGCTGAGGACTTTGCGCGGCCTTCGTCCGTTGCTCGCGCAACGCATTCGACCTTGCCAGGGTTGTCTGTGCCTCAACCCAGGCGCGTTCTTCGGTTGAGGTCTGACGGCTCGACGCGGTGAGTGCAGCAGCGCGTCCGTTCGGTGCACTGGCAAACATCGCCCCGCGGGATCCCGCCCGCCGCTCGCGCTCGGGCAATCACAAGACCTGATACGGCGGCGAGATCGACCGCGGGCGCTTCGGCCGCAGGATGCCCGTTGGTCACCCGAACGAATTCAGCTGACGGGGCCAACACATCCAACGAATGGACTCTTGTGCGGGCAGTCCGACGATCACGGTTCGAAACAGTCAGCCACCGTCTCAGCGCCGGTACATCGCTCAATGCCGAAGCTGGGTGCGCGAAAGAGCCGGGCCACAGGCCCGGCTCTTCGCAGTTGGTCGCTGAAGGATCAGCCGATGTTGGCGTAGAGGGTTCCGCAGGCGGCGTCGAGGACGTACAGATCACCGTTGGTGCCGACGAAGAACTTCGTCGGGAGCGTCCGGAGGAAGCCCGCAGCGAGCAGTGTTTCGGCGGGAGTGGCCCCGGCGGTCCAGGTCGCCGTCGCCGGCTTGGCAACGATTGCGCCCGCAGAGGCCGCCACTCCCGTTGGCACAGCCGCGGTCGTGGCCGGGATGCCGGTGGCGGTGCCCCACTGCGCGTAGTACGTCTCGACCGAGGTCCGCAGCGTCGCCTTGTCCGCTCCGCATGCGCTGGTCTTGCCTTGGTCGGTGATGCCGCGGACGGCAAAAACTGTGACCGCGGCCAGGATGCCGAGGATCACGATGACGATGAGCAACTCGATGAGGGTGAAACCCTTGTTCTTGCCCTTGGACTCTTCAATTTCGATTGTGTTTTCCATTGGTGCGTTCCTCCGCATTGTCGATATCCCACGAAACGCACCGAGAAAACCCTCACGCTCGCTCGGTGCGAGGAAGTCTTCGGCAGCTGCAAAGACGTTCCTTAAGTTGTTTTCGAATTCTTGACAGAGCCGTTGACTACTGCTGACATTCAGGCGAGATTGCCAGTACGAATGTCAACGTCCCTGCAGAAAAGGACTGTCCGGAGTCGCCTGCCACCGTGCCAGGAGGCGCTCAAGACGGACGGTCGGGGACCGATAGTCTTTCCGCATCGCCGGGATGTGAGAACTGGCGAAGGGAGTTGTGATGCGACGCAAGGGCGACATGTTCAAGGACTTCACTGTTGGAGACGTCGCGCCGTTCCTTCCGGAAGAGGGCGAGCAGGCCGCCACCACCGCCGCATTGCAGACACGCGAGCGCCTGGCGATGGTGGAAGAGCAGCTCAAGTCGCAGTTCACGTCGATTGCCGCGTATGCGCAGATCTCCCAGCACGCCGTCGAAACGGCACGAGCCGAATCGCGCGCCGATCTCGATCGTGAGAAGGCAACGATCCTCTCGCTCCTGGAGCGACTGCGCGAGGAGGTGCTCGCTGCCGGACCGCGAGCGTCCAGCGAGCGTGCGGCACACGAGCAATCCGACGGCACGACGACGACGGACGCCGGCGCGATCAACGTGAGCGCGCTGGCCCGCATCGCCCTCCTCGAGGATCGGTTCGAGCGGCTCAGCGAACAGTTCACACAGGTTTTGAAGAGCCAGGAGGCGCTTGCGGATTCGATCGCCTTCATGTTCGAGCACCAGATGCGCAACAGCGGTTGGATCCCCAACTGCGCCGACGCGACCAGCTGACGATCACCCGAGGCCACTCTCCCGCGAGGAGATGTTGAGGGTCGCGCCCGTACCCGCCCGTACCCTCTGCTGAATGGAACCGACGTTGGTGCTGCGGCCAGGACGCGACAAGTCCGTTCGTCGCCATCACCCGTGGATCTTCAGCGGGAGCGCGGCGCGAATCGACGGCAATCCGTCGGCCGGCGACACGGTGCTCGTCACGTCGGCAACCGGGGAGGGCCTTGGCCGTGCCGCGTACTCGCCCGACTCGCGCCTCCGCGCGCGGCTTTGGTCGTTCGATCCCGACACTGTTGTGGACGAAGCGCTCATCGCCGGTCGCATCGTCGCTGCAGCCGCCAGACGAAGCGCGCTGGCCTCGATCACGGATGCGTGCCGGCTGGTGTTCAGCGAGGCAGACGGTGTGCCGGGCGTCATCGCCGATCGCTACGGCGACTCGATCGTCGTCCAGCTCGGATCAGCAGGCGCCGAACGCTGGCGCGAGGTGATCGCCGATGCGTTGATGTCACTACCTGGCGTGCGATGTGTCTACGAGCGCTCCGATGTCGACGGCCGCGACCGTGAAGGCCTCGCACCGCGCATCGGTTTGATGCGCGGCGAAGAGCCAGATTCCGAGACCATCATCAACGAGCGCGGGTACAAATACGCCGTCGGTTTCACGGCCGGGCAGAAGACCGGCTTCTATCTCGATCAGCGCGACGCGCGGGCCGCCGTCGCTGCTGTCGCCTCGGGCCGCACGGTTCTCAACGCCTTCTCGTACACGGGCGCGTTCAGTGTGATCGCGGCGGCGAACGGGTCGGCTTCGGTGACGAGCCTCGACTCGTCGGGCCTTGCGTTGGAAGGCGCGCGGCGCAACGCCGAGCTCAACGGCGTCGAGGTCGGCGAGCACATCGAGGGCGACGCGTTCGCTGAGTTGCGCACATTGCGCGACCGAGCGCGCAGCTTCGACCTGATCTTGCTCGACCCGCCCAAGTTGGCTCAGACCGAGGCCCAGGTCGCGCGAGCGACTCGGGCCTACAAAGACCTCAACCTGTTGGCGGCCAAGCTGCTCAATCCCGGTGGGATCCTGATGACGTTCTCGTGCAGCGGCGGGGTCAGTGACGAGCTGTTCCAGAAGGTGGTCGCGGGAGCCGCGCTCGACGCGAAGCGCAACCTGCGCATCGTCGGCAAGCTCAGCCAGCCGAGCGACCACCCGGTGCCGCTGGCGTTCCCCGAGGCCGCGTATTTGAAGGGTTTGATCCTCGAAGCCGAGTGAAGCAGCCGACTGAGAGCCGCGTTTCAAGCCGACGCGGCGCGGGCACAGTGCTCACGACGCTGGAGGAGCCGGCGATGCATCATCTCCTCGTTGGATGTGTCGCCGGCGACCCCCCACCTCCATCGCAGAGAAGGGAAGACAAAACCATGGACAACGATCTGGATCAGGCCAAAGGGCGCATCAAGCAGGCGGCCGGCGATCTCACTGACAACCCCGACCTGAAGCGGGAAGGCAAGGCCGACGAGAAGGCCGGCAAGGTCAAGGAGTTCTTCGACGACGTCAAGGACAAGCTCGATGAGGGCGTCGACAAAGTCAAAGACAGGTTCCACAAGGACTGACCGATTCGCGGACCGCGTCCGCAGACAATCTTGCAGGAGCTGATTTGCCTCAGCTCCGACGACGGCTCGAGGGCTGCTCGCCTCCGCCAGGGCGAGCAGCCCTCGACGCCATTTTCGGCCTCAGGGACAGATCGGCACATGTATCCAGCTGTATCCAGCGCGTCACACCCCTTCAGTACGGTCAGGTGTGGGCGCGAAGCCGAGAAGTATCCAACTGTATTCAGACAATCCGTTCAACCCCGGTTTCGGGGTGCCGCCACCGATGATGGCCGGGCGCGAGGCGCTGCTGCATGCGGCCATATCAGCCCTGCAGCGTGGGCCGCGCCGCCACGACTTCCACACGATGCTGGTCGGGGCGCGTGGCACCGGCAAGACCGTGCTGCTCGCCGAGATCGAGCGGACCGCATCAGCCGAGAACCAGATGCTGGCGATGCATTGGTCGGGCACCGAGCCGCTGCACCAGCGGCTCGCCGAGCAGCGCACGATGATCGAACAACACCTGCGCACCTTCGCCCGCCGCGGGATGCGCCGGCTCAACGGCACCGAGGTGACGTTGAAGGCGGCACCCGGCGGTGTTGGCGCCGAGGCCACGATCGCAGGAAGCCGCGCCGAGCCGACAGTGCTGTCGACGCATGGGCTGCTCGAGACGATCGCCCGCCAGGCCGCTGAGCGTCGTCGCACGATCGTCTTGTTCGCAGACGAGATGCAGGCCGCGAACCCCGACGATCTGCGCGACCTCGGGGTGTCGTTGCAGCAGCTGGCCAACGTGCAAGGTCTACCGCTCGCCCTCGTCGGTGCGGGCCTGCCGCACACCCGCCAAACGCTGCTCGACGCGAAGGTGACGTTTCTCGAACGCCTTCACCTCACGCCGATCGGGCTCCTCGACGACGCCGCCACACGCGACGCGATCGAGGTGCCCTTCGTTCACGCCGGACGACACCTCGATCCCAAGGCGCTCGATCTTCTGGCCGGTGCGTCGGGCGGGTACCCGTATGCGATCCAGCTCATCGGGTCTCGCTGTTGGGACGCGGCCGGCGCGCTCACGGACGTGAACGTCGTCCATGCCCGCACAGCCGTCAAGCAGACGCGGCAGTACCTGGAGGAGAACGTGTTCGAAGGCACGTGGCGGCGGATCTCGCCGGCCGACCGCTACGTGCTGTACGTCGCCGC
>Ga0075364_10002393_pt1 | contig 10519 bp, 12 predicted proteins | sample EndMetdeltDD1764_FD_71517 | JGI IMG/M metagenome (GOLD analysis project Ga0075364, IMG submission 71517) | Populus endosphere microbial communities from Tennessee, USA - Endosphere MetaG P. deltoides DD176-4 | ecosystem: Host-associated > Plants > Roots > Endosphere | place: USA: Tennessee...
GCGCCCCGTCGGTCTCTCATGCGCGGCGCAACAGCGACACCGGTGGTGCCACCTGATCCTGGCGCCCCAGCGCAACGCCAACCCGTTCCAGCGCATCGGCCAGCGCCTGCGGCGTATCGGCGCGCAGCGTGGCATGGCCGACCTTGCGGCCGTCGCGCGGCTGCTTGCCGTAGTCGTGCCAGTGCCCGCCGGCTTCGGCCAGCATCGGCGCGGCATCGGGCATCGCGCCGATCCAGTTCAGCATGCAGGCGTGGCCGCGCATCGCGGTGCTGCCCAGCGGCAGGCCGAGCACGGCGCGCAGATGGTTCTCGAACTGCGAGGTTTCGGCGCCCTCGATGGTCCAGTGGCCGGAGTTGTGCACGCGCGGCGCCATCTCGTTGGCCAGCAGCGCATCGCCCTGGCAGAACAGTTCCAGTGCGAACACGCCGACGTAATCCAGACGTTCCGCCAACGCCCGCGCATGCACGATCGCCCGCTCCTGCAGCGCTGCATCGGCCGGTGCGGGCGCCAGGCTGGCCGACAGCACGCCGTCGACATGCCAGTTCTGGGTCAGCGGCCAGGCACGGAACTCACCATCGCGGCCGCGCACGGCGACCACGCTGACTTCGCGGTCGAACGGCACGAAGGCCTCGGCGATCAGGCCGACCGTGGCCGCCTGCGTACCAAGTGCCTCCCAGGCCGCATCGGCATCGGCCCGCGAACGGATCCGGAACTGGCCCTTGCCGTCGTAGCCCAGCCGGCGGGTCTTGATGATGCAGGGCACGCCGACCGCGTCCAGCGCCGCATCCAGCCCGGCACGATCGTCGATCGCGGCGAACGCCGGCACCGGAATGCCGAGTTCGCGGAACAGCGTCTTCTCGGCCAGCCGGTCCTGGGCGACGGCCAGCGCATCCGGGTTCGGATACACCGGCACGCGCGCCGACAGCTGCGCGGCACTGGCCGCAGGCACGTTCTCGAAATCGAAGGTGGCCACGTCGACCGCTTCGGCGAAGCGCGCCAGGACGTCGGCCCCGTCGAAGCCACCGCGCAGCAGCGGTGCGGCATCGCCGGCGCAGGCGTCGTCGGCCGGATCCAGCACCAGGAAGCGCAGGCCAAGCGGCACGCCGGACAGCGCGAGCATGCGCGCCAGCTGGCCACCGCCAAGGATCCCCACCGTGGGGCGTGTCGTCGCGTTCACCGTCATCCCCTGCTTACTGGCGCGGATCGTCGTGCGCCATCACGTCGTCGGTCTGGCGCTGGCGGAACGCATCCAGCGCCGCGGCGATCGCCGGATGATCGGCGGCCAGCAAGGCACCGGCGAACAGGCCGGCATTGGCCGCACCGGCATTGCCGATCGCGAACGTGGCCACCGGGATCCCGGCCGGCATCTGCACGATCGACAGCAGCGAATCCATGCCGTTGAGCGCCTTGCTCTGCACCGGCACGCCCAGCACCGGCACCGCGGTCTTGGAGGCCAGCATGCCCGGCAGGTGGGCCGCACCGCCGGCACCGGCGATGATCGCGCGCAGGCCGCGCGACTGCGCCGTGGCGGCATAGTCGAACAGCACATCCGGGGTGCGGTGCGCCGAGACCACACGGACCTCGTAGGGCACGCCCAGCGCATCGAGCTTCTGCGCGGCGTGCTGCATGGTGTCCCAGTCGGAACGTGAGCCCATGACCAGACCGATCAGGGGATTCGCGGGCGTGTTGGGCTGGGCTGGCATGGCCGTCCTCGGTGACAAGGCCGTATTCTAGCCGCCTTGACCCGCGATACGACCGGACCCATGGACCGCAAGCTGCTCGACCTGCTGTGCTCGCCCGACACCCGCCAACCGCTGGCGCTGCTGGATTCCCGTGGCCTGGAGGCGCTGAACCGCGCCATCGCCGCCGGCCAGGTCCTGCGTGGCGACGGCCAGCCGCAGCGCGATGCGCTGCGCGAAGCGCTGATCACCCGCGACCGTCGCCAGGTCTACCGGGTCGACGACGGCATCCCGGTGCTGCTGGTCGAGGAGGCGATCGCCACCGCCCAGATCGCCGACTTCCCGACCGCCTGACCCGTGTCGCCGGCCGCCCTGCCCGTCCCGGATCCGCACCAAGTCGAGGCCGATGTCCGCCGTGCCCTGGCCGAGGACCTCGGCAGCGGCGACGTCACCGCCGCCCTGCTGCCCGACGTCCCCGAGCGGGCCTACCTGCTGTGCAAGCAGGATGCGGTGATCGCCGGACGCCCGTGGTTCGATGCCTGCCATCGCGCACTGGATCCCGACGTGATCATCGACTGGCAGGTCGATGAGGGCGACCACGTCCGCGCCGGCACCGTGCTGGCGCTGCTGCGTGGCCGCAGCCGCGCCCTGGTCAGTGCCGAGCGCACCGGCCTGAATTTCCTGCAGACGCTGTCGGCGACCGCGACGGCGACGGCCCGCCATGTCGCCGCCGTTGAAGGCACCGGCACACGCATCCTCGACACCCGCAAGACCCTGCCCGGCCTGCGCCTGGCGCAGAAGTACGCGGTGCTGGCCGGCGGCGGCCACAACCACCGGATCGGCCTGTACGACACGGTGATGCTCAAGGAAAACCACATCCGCGTCACCGGCTCGGTCGGCGCGGCCATCGCCGCCGCACGCACCGCGCAGCCCGGGTTGCCGCTGGTGGTCGAGGTCGAAACGCTCGATCAGCTGCGCGAGGCGCTGGAGGCCGGCTGCGACCGGATCCTGATCGACGATTTCTCCGCCGACGACCGCCGTCAGGCGGTGGCGATCGCCCGCGCGGCCCCGTGGCAGGGCCGCATCCCGCTCGAAGTCTCCGGCAGCGTGGGGCTGGAAGGCCTGCGCGCGATCGCGGAGGACGGAGTCGATTACGTGTCGATCGGCGGCCTGACCAAGCACGTCCAGGCCATCGATCTGTCGATGAAACTGGGACCGCCACCGGCCTGACCGCAGCCACGTTGTTGCCGCCGCACCGGTCCGACCGGGCGCGGCAGTGCGATGAGGCGGGTCACCGCCAGACCGCCTTCAACGCGCGCTGCCCGCGCCGTCTGACCGCTCCACGACTGCTGCGGGCGTGTCGCTGATCTGCAAGGTCGAAGCCGTCGCACGCGGTAGGCCACCACGTCTGCCGGACGTCGTCGGTACGCTTCCCACTCGCTCGAACGGCCGAACGCCTGAAGCCAGCAGCACGGCGCGTATGCAACGCCGGGGCGCTGGCGCGCGCTCGACTGCGGGCTGTCCAGTATGTGGCCGCAGCCCGGATCACGCTGCTTCCACCGCCCGTCGCTAAGCTCCGGACAGCCCCACGGTGGAAGATCCATGCGTCCTGTTCGTACTGCATGTCTGTTCGTGCTGGCCCTCGCCGCAATCCCCGATGTCGGACATGCCCACGAAGTCTGCGACCTGCCACCCCGCCATGGGGTCAGCGCGCAGGCAGCGGCGATCGTGCGCAGTGCGTGTCGCGAGCATCTGCTCTGGCGCCGTCCCTTCATCGATGCGGACGGCCGCCTGGCCAGCCTGGGCGTCACCGAGGCCGAGCGCGTCCGGCTCGACGCCGGCGACCAGCCGGCCTGGCAGCGCGTGGCGATGTACTGGCGCGACAGCGGCACCCTGCAACCGATGGCCAGCGAGGGGACGCCGGGAGCCGCCAGCTGCCTGGCCCCGCACGGCGAGCGCGCCACCGACAGCGACTGCCGGGCGTTCCTGATCGATACCCCATGGTCGGCGGCGTTCGTGTCCTGGGTGATGCGTGATGCCGGCCTGACCACGTTCACCCGCTCGGCGCGCCACATGGACTACATCGCCCGCGCGTACCGCACGCCGCCCACGGGACCTTACCGCTTTGCCGATCCGGCCCAGGAGAAAGCCGCGCCCGGCGACCTGCTCTGCCACCTGCGTGGCGCTGGTCCCGTGCGAGGCGGCAGCGGCCTGCGCGCCGCGCTGGACGGGCAGTCGCCGGCAGCGTGGCAATCGCACTGCGACATCGTCGTCGCGGCCAATCCAGGCGGCGACCGTCTGCTGTACCTGATCGGCGGCAACGTGCTCAACGCCGTCACCATGCGCAAGCTGCCGCTGGACCGCAGCGGCCGCCTGCAACCGGAGGTCTTCGCGCTTCCTGGCGCCACGACGGGGTATCCGGACGGCAGCGGCATGGAGGACCTCGATACGACGGAATGCCGGCCCGGCAACGCGGCGGGCTGCAGCTTCAACCGCCGCGACTGGGCGGCCCTGCTCAAACTGCAGGACATCCCGCCGTCGACGCCGGAGCCAACAACGTCAGCCGAGCATGCCGCTCCGGCCTCCGCACCGGCGACGCTGGAGCCGACGACGCTGCCGGCACCAGTTCCGACAGCGAGCGACGTCCCTGGATCCATCCGCCCCCGGTAAGCCGCTGGCAACTCCGGCCCCGACCCGGCATCGGTCTTCGCCATTCGAGCCCCTGAAGCCGCCCGCACCGGGCCCCGACATTGCAGCGCCTGCGTCGTGCCACGCGCGATCAGCCTGGCCCGCCGGTCGCAGCGCGCGGCCGACATCTTCCGGCGCCTCGCTCAGCACCACGCCAGCCGCCACCTGACACGACCGCAACGACCAGCGCGGAGATGCGCCGCGGCCAGCCACGACTGGGCGACACCGACGGCCGCCACCCGACGCCGCAACCTCTATCCCACGCGCAACCGGACGCCTAGACTGCGCGCATGCCCAGTCTGATCCTGCTGATGATTGCCGGTGCGGCCGCCTTCGCGTTCTGGAACGCCGCGCGCGCGGCGGCCGAACGTGCCGAAGTGCTCGGTCGCAATGCCTGTGTGGCCGCTGACGTGCAGCTGCTGGACCAGAGCGTGCAGGCGAGCGGGTTGCGCCTTTACCGCCGCGAGGATGGCTGGCTGGGCCTGGAACGCAGCTTCCGTTTCGACTATTCCCGCGATGGCATCGAGCGCCACAGCGGGCGGCTGGTGCTGCGTGGCGGCGAGCTCGTCGGCTTCGTCGGCCCCTCCTCGGGCGCACGCATCATCCCGCTCGAACGACGCGAGTAGTTCCGCGCGGCGCCTGTGCGCCATTTCAATCCAAGCGCACGGGACCAGCCGGCCGCCTTGCCGCGCGCGGCCGATCCTCGAATCGCATGCACGCGGCGTCAGGCATGCAGGCATCCCATCCACACTCCGTGCCGGATGAACACTCTTGCTGCCCGCGTCGCACGGCCACGCAGGCCGCGAAGTGGAATACGACTGTCGTACGACGGACAGCCCCGGCACGCGCAGCATGCCGGGGCTGTCTTCGGAACGTCAGGAGATCGCCATCATCGCGACCATGCGCAGATGTCGTACGGCTACTTGACCACGCGCAGGTGCGGTCGCTTGCCTGCACCCGGATCGCTCGGCGGCTCGGGCGGCGAACCCGATGGGGGCGAATCCGGATCGTCGCCCGGGGTCCCGGTCGGGATGCCCTCATCGGGCAGCACCATGCCCTGCCCGGTCTCGCGCGCATACACGGCCAGCACCGCACCGACCGGCACGTTCACCGGTTGACTTACGCCACCGAAACGTGCGGTGAAGCCGATCCAGGCATTGTCGATATGCAGCCCGACCACCGCACGGTCGGCGATGTTCAGCACGACCCGCCCTTCATGGATGGCGCTGACCGGCACCTGCACCCCGGCGACCGTCGCGTCAACCAGGATGTGCGGCGTCATGCCGTTGTCGTTGATCCATTCGGCAAGCGCCCGTAGCAGGTACGGGCGGTAACTCGTCATCGGCGGGGTCTGGTCAGTCATGCGCACAGTGTACGGCGTGGACCCGGAGCCGGTCCTGAAGCGATGCCGTCAGAGCGGCGGCAGGTCGCGCAGCCGCTTTTCCTGGTCGGTCAGGCTGCGCATGAAACCAGGATTGCGGAAGATCCGGTTGCCGTAGTCCTCGATGGCCTTGCTGTCCTTGGGCAGCGGCACGTCCAGCGCATGCAGCCGCCAGATGATCGGCGCCATCGCGCAGTCGGCCAGGCTCATTTCCGGATTGAGGAAGAACTTGCTTGCCTTGAACAGCGGCAGCGACTCGGTCAGCAGTTCCTTGAGCCGCTTGCGGCCGGCCTCGGCCTGCTGCTTGTTGCCCAGCTGGATCGCCTGCACCTGGGGCACCCAGTCGTGCTCGATCCGCAGCATCGCCAGACGCAGACGCGCGCGGGAGAGCGGATCGACCGGCATCAGCGGCGGATGCGGATACCGCTCGTCCAGGTACTCGCTGACCACCGACGCGGCGTACAGCACCAGCTCGCGCTCGACCAGGGTCGGCACCGAGTGGTACGGATTGAGATGCATCAGGTCCTCGGGCGGACTCTGCGGATCCACCGGCACCAGGTCGTAGGTGACGCCCTTGGCGGCCAGCACCAGCCTGACCCGATGACACAGCACGTCATCGACCGAGGAGAACAACGTCAAGGTATTGCGCATGCGCACACTCGCTGCCATCTAGGCCTCCGACGACCGGAATCCGCCGGCCGCACCCGACGCCGCCGGCCCCTCGCCTGCGGTCGTCATACGTTCCGAGTGTGCATTTCCGCGAACGAAAAGCCAATAGTTCAGCCGCCCACAAACGACAAAGGCCACGCCCCTCGCGGAGCGCGGCCTCAGGGGCCCTTCTTAATGCACGTCCTTCCAGTATTCCTGCTTGAGCAGCCAGGCCAGGAAGGTCAGGCCGATCAGGAACAGGATCACCCACACGCCCAGCGCCTGGCGCTTGAGCGCGGCCGGCTCGCCGGCGTACTCGAGGAAGTTGGTGATGTCGCGCGCGACCTGATCGAACTCGACCGCCGAAAGACGGCCGGCCTGGGTCACCTTCAGGCGCTCCGGATGGCGCTCGCCGGTGGCCGCGTCCGGCTCACCGAACTCGGCATGCTGCAGGCCCTGCAGCTCCCACAGCGGGTTGGGCATCGAGGCGTTCGGGAACAGGGTGTTGTTCCAGCCCAGAGGCCGCGACTCGTCCAGGTAGAACGACTTGAGGTAGGTATAGACCCAGTCGCTGCCGCGCACGCGCGAGATCAGGCTCAGGTCCGGCGGCATCTTGCCGAACCATTTCTCGCCCTCGGCCGGCGTCATCGCCACGTGGATCTGCTCGCCGAACTTGGCACCGGTGAAGTTGAGGTTGGTCATCACCTCGTCTTCGGTCAGGCCCAGGTCCTCGGCCATCCGCGAGTAACGCAGGTACTTCACCGAGTGGCAGCCGGAACAGTAGTTCATGTACAGCTGGGCGCCGCGCTGCAGCGAGGCCCGGTCGGACAGGTCGTTGCCAGCCTGCTGGGTCGGCCCGCCGGCCGCGGCCAGGGCGGCAGCGGAGAACAGGAGCCCGGTCGCAGCTGCGGCTAGCAGGGCAATCCATTTCTTAGTCATGCGTGGTCACCCGTTCCGGCACCGGCTTGGTCCTGTCCAGCTTGGTCCACAGCGGCATGGTCAGGAAGAAAAGGAAGTAGTAGAGCGTCAGGAAGCGGCCGACGATGGTCTCGACCGGGTCCGTACCCGGGCCGGCGCCGATCTTGCCCAGCCAGATGAAGGCCACCGCGAACACGCCCAGCAGCAGCTTCGACATCAGCCCGCGGTAGCGGTACGACTTGACCTTGGCGCGGTCCAGCCACGGCACCAGGAACAGGATCGCGATCGCACCGAACATCACCAGCACGCCACCGAGCTTGTCGGGGACCACGCGCAGCATCGCGTAGTACGGCGTGTAGTACCACACCGGCTTGATGTGCTCGGGAGTGACCAGCTTGTTGGCCTCGGTGAAGTTGTCGTGCTCGAGGAACCAGCCGCCGAACGCAGGCGCGAAGAAGATGATGAAGGCGCCGATGATCAGCAGGAAGCAGACGTAGAACGCATCCTTGACCGTGTAGTACGGGTGGAACGGCACGCCATCGGCCGGGGCGGTCGGCGACCAGCGGTTGCCCTTCGGGCCCTTCTTGATCTCCACGCCGTCCGGGTTGTTCGAACCCACCTCGTGCAGCGCGCCCAGGTGCAGCACGACCAGCAGCAGCAGCACCAGCGGCAGCGCGATCACGTGCAGGGCGAAGAAGCGGTTGAGGGTGGCGTCGCTGGGCAGGTAGTCGCCCATGATCCACTCGGTCAGGCCGTTGCCGATCACCGGGATCGCGCCGAACAGCGAGATGATCACCTTGGCGCCCCAGAACGACATCTGGCCCCACGGCAGCACGTAGCCCAGGAAGGCCTCGGCCATCAGCACCAGATAGATCAGCATGCCCAGGATCCACACCAGCTCGCGTGGCTTCTGGTACGAGCCGTACATCAGGCCGCGGAACATGTGGATGTAGACCACGATGAAGAACAGCGAGGCGCCGGTGCTGTGCATGTACCGGATCAGCCAGCCCCACTCCACGTCGCGCATGATGTACTCGACCGAGGCGAAGGCTTCCGCCGCGCTCGGTTTGAAGTGCATCGTCAGGAAGATGCCGGTCAGGATCTGGTTGACCAGCACCACCATCGACAGCACGCCGAAGATGTACCAGATGTTGAAGTTCTTCGGCGCGTAGTACTCGGTCATGTGCTTGCGGTACATCGGCGCGAGCGCCGGTGCACGAGCGTTGACCCAGTCCATCACGCCGTTGGCGGTCTTGATGAGGATGTTGTTCGCCATGGCTTACGCAGCCCCCTGCGGATCGACACCGATGACGATGGTGTTGTCATCCTGGTAGTAGTGCGGCGGCACGACCAGATTGGTCGGCGCCGGCACGCCCTGGAACACCCGCCCGGCCATGTCGAAGCGCGACTTGTGGCACGGGCAGAAGTACCCGCCCTTCCATTCCGGGTCGTAGGGCTCGGGCTTGATCTCCGCGGCCATTTCCGGCGAGCAGCCCAGATGCGTGCACAGGCCGACCAGCACCGAGATGTCGGGCTTGATCGAGCGCAGCTCGGGGTTGGCCTGCTGCACGTAGGCGGGCTGCTGGTCCGCGTTCTCCGACTTGGGGTCGCGCAGGTGGCTGTCCAGCGTCGGCAGTGCGTCGAGGATCGCCTTGGAGCGCTTGACGATCCAGATCGGCTGACCACGCCACTCCAGGATCAGGCGCTGGCCTTCCTGCAGGGCACTGATGTCGGCCGTCACCGGCGCGCCGGCCAGCTTGGCCCGTGCGCTGGGATTCCAAGACTTGATGAAAGGAACAGCGGCAAATCCGGCACCTACGGCCCCGACCACTACTGTGGTCGCGGTCAGGAACCGGCGGCGTCCCGTGTTCACGGGCGCTTTGACCTCATCGTTTGCCATCCGGCACTCCGAGAATCTTCAGATTGGTAGCGTTGGCTGCCTGCGGTCGTCCCCGGCCGCATAAGACCAAAGAAGTGTAAGGGAAGCTTCGTTCAGCGGACAATGGCACAAATTGACCATGCTGCAAGCCTTGCAAGGCCTCCGCAGCATGCTCAGTGCGCCGATGCAAGAACGCCCCGATAGCGTTCGGCCAGCACCCCGACCCGCTGCACGTAACGCTGGGTCTCGCTGTACGGGGGCACGCCCTTGTGCCGGTCGACCGCGCCTTCGCCGGCGTTGTAGCCGGCAGCCGCCAGGGTCAGGTCGCCGTTGAAACGACGCAGCAGCCAGGCCAGGTACTGCACGCCGCCGCGGATGTTTTGCGTTGCGTCATAACTGTCGGTGACGCCGAAGCGGCGCGCGGTCGGCGGCATCAGCTGCATCAGCCCCTGGGCGCCGGCATGCGACAGCGCGGTCGGGTTGAACGCGGACTCGGCATGGATGATGGCCCGCACCACCGCCTCCTCCACCCCGAACTCGCGGGCCGCCGCGGCGATCTCGTTGCGGTACGCGTCGGTATTGAGGTGGACCGTCGCGAAGCTCACGCCCGGCCGCACCCCGCAGGCGTAGCAGGTCTCGATGAAGCTGTAGGCGATCGTGCGGACCTCGCCGCTGGCCAGCCCTGCGGGCGGGCGGCTGCTGAAGTGGCGTACGCCATCTCGGGTGTAGGCATAGACCTGGCCGGTGACGCGACGTTGCGGCGCGTTGGAGGGCGACTTCAGCGGGCCCGGCGGCAGTGGCGCGGGCGAGACCCGCATCTGGCTGGCCGGCTGCTCGGCCGGCGTGGCCGCGGTCACGGCCGCAGGAGTGGCCCGCGGTGCCGGCGACTGCCGGCGGTCCGGCGTGTAGCGGCTGAACACCGCACAGTCGGCGCCGGCGATGCGGCGGTTGACGTAATTGGCGACGCCCTGTTCGTCCACGCAGCGATACAGCGTGCTGGCGGCTGCCGGCACGGCGGCGCCCGCCAGCAGCAGCGACAAGAGCAGTATCCCCGGCATCCCCTTCATGGCGCGGAGTGTCCCAGAGTCGTGCGGCCTTGCCAAGCCATTGTCCGACAAGCGGAAAAGCTCCACGGACGGGAAGCCGGACGCTAGACTACGCGCCCCTTGCCCGCCTGGACTAACCACCATGACCGGGATGACCGCCACGCCGGAGACCGCTCCGGACGCCGCCATCGCTTCCCAGACCACCCTGCTGCCGCTGCCCGGGCAGCGGCAGCAGGGTGGTCTGGGAAGCGATGGCGGCGTCCGGAGCGGTCTCCGGCGT
>Ga0075364_10002394_pt1 | contig 10518 bp, 8 predicted proteins | sample EndMetdeltDD1764_FD_71517 | JGI IMG/M metagenome (GOLD analysis project Ga0075364, IMG submission 71517) | Populus endosphere microbial communities from Tennessee, USA - Endosphere MetaG P. deltoides DD176-4 | ecosystem: Host-associated > Plants > Roots > Endosphere | place: USA: Tennessee...
TGGCGAAGGGTGTGCAGGCGCGCGAGTTCGCCCGTGCGGCCCTCGTCGGCGTAGAGGACGATGTCGTCCCCGTCGGCGTTGGCGGGCCAGAAGCCGACCACGCCGCGGGCCTCCAGCAGGCCCTCCTGGATGATCTTGGCCAGCATCTTCTGGGCGTCGGCGTAGAGGTCGCGCGCCGCCTCCCCGACCACGTCGTCCTCCAGGATCGCCGGAAAACGTCCCACCAGCTCCCAGCTGGCGAAGAAGGGCGACCAGTCGATGTGGCGGGCGAGCTCTGGCAGGTCGTAGGGGGCGAAGGTCCGCGTGCCTATGAAGCTGGGCTTGGGCGGGTCGTAGCTCGTCCAGTCCGGCGTGTAGGCGTTGTCGCGCGCCTCCTGCAGGGTCGCCCTGGCGCGGTTGCTCTGGCCGCGGGCGAACTGCTCGCGGACCTTGACGTAGTCGGCGCGGGTCTCGGCCTGGAAGCGGTCGCGCTCGGTGGGCGAGAGCAGGTTGGAAACCACGCCCACGGCCCGGCTGGCGTCGAGGACGTAGGTGGTGGCGCCCTCGTACTTGGGCGCGATCTTCACCGCGGTATGGGTCTTCGAGGTGGTGGCGCCGCCGATCAGCAAGGGGATCGTAAAGCCGCGCCGCTGCATCTCCGCGGCCACGAAGCTCATCTCGTCCAGCGAGGGCGTGATCAGGCCCGACAGGCCCACGATGTCGACCTTGTGGGCTTCGGCCTCGTCGAGGATGCGGTCGGCCGGGACCATGACGCCCAGGTCGATGACCTCGTAGTTGTTGCACTGCAGGACCACGCCGACGATGTTCTTGCCGATGTCGTGGACGTCGCCCTTGACGGTGGCCATCAGGATCTTGCCCGCCGCCTCGCGCGGCTTGCCTTCCTTCTCGGCCTCCATGAAGGGCATCAGATAGGCCACCGCCTGCTTCATCACCCGGGCGGACTTGACCACCTGGGGCAGGAACATCTTCCCCGCGCCGAACAGGTCGCCGACGACGTTCATTCCCGCCATCAGCGGGCCCTCGATCACGTGCAGCGGGCGAACGGCGGCGGCCCGGGCTTCCTCGGTGTCGGCCTCGATGTAGTCGGTGACGCCGTGCACCAGGGCGTGGGCGATGCGCGCCTCGACCGGCTGCTCGCGCCAAGTCAGGTCCGGCCCCTTGGCCTCGCTCTTGCCGCCCTTGTACTTGGGCGCCAGCTCCACCAGCCGTTCGGTGTTGGAGATGTTGGTCCGCTGGGGCCGGTTGAGGATCACGTCCTCGACAGCCTCGCGCAGCTCCTCGGGGATGTTGTCGTAGACCGGAAGGTCGCCGGCGTTGACGATGCCCATGTCCATGCCCGCGGCGATGGCGTGGTAGAGGAAAACCGAGTGGATCGCCCGGCGGACCGGCTCGTTGCCGCGGAAGCTGAACGAGACGTTGGAGACCCCGCCGGAGACGCGCGCGTAGGGCAGCGTCTGCTTGATCCGCCGGGTCGCCTCGATGAAGTCGACCGCGTAGTTGTCGTGCTCCTCGATCCCGGTGGCGACCGCGAAGATGTTGGGGTCGAAGATGATGTCCTCGGGCGGGAAGCCCACCTGCTCGGTCAGGATCTTGTAGGCCCGGGTGCAGATCTCGACCTTGCGGTCGGCGGTGTCCGCCTGGCCCTGCTCGTCGAAGGCCATGACAACCACCGCCGCGCCGTAGCGCAGGCAGGCCTTGGCCTGCTCGATGAACTTGGCCTCGCCTTCCTTCATGCTGATGGAATTGACGATCGAGCGGCCCTGCACGCACTGCAGCCCGGCCTCGATCACCTCCCACTTGGAGCTGTCGATCATCACCGGCACGCGGGCGATGTCGGGCTCGGCGGCCACCAGGTTCAGGTAGGTGCGCATGGCCGCCACCGAGTCGAGCAGGCCCTCGTCCATGTTGACGTCGATCACCTGGGCGCCGGCCTCGACCTGCTGGCGCGCCACGCTGAGGGCCTCGGGGTAGTTCCCCTCGGCGACCAGTTTGCGGAATTTCGCCGAGCCGGTGACGTTGGTCCGCTCGCCGACGTTGATGAAGATGGGGCGCATCAATCCAAACCTGCAGTGTCATCCCGGCCGGAGCGCAGCGGAGAGCCGGGACCCATGAACACCAGATGGTGGATCGTAGGGAAGCGGAACAGCCGCGCGAGGTCGGGCGCCTTGGTGTTCATGGGTCCCGGATAGCCGCTGTGCGGCTTCCGGGATGACAGCTCTTTTAGGCCAGTTCGAACGGCTCCAGCCCGGCCAGGCGCATGGCCTTGGGCCGCTCCGGGATCGGCCGCGGCTTCATGCCCCGCACCTCGTCGGCCACGTGGCGGATGTGGTCCGGCGTGGTGCCGCAGCAGCCGCCCAGGATGTTGACGATGCCGTCCTTGGCCCAGTCGTGGAGCTGGTGGCCGGTCTGGTCGGGGGTCTCGTCGTACTCGCCCATGGCGTTGGGCAGGCCGGCGTTTGGATAGGCCGAGACCAAGGTGTCGGCGACGCGGGACAACTCGGCGATGTGCGGGCGCATCAGCTCGGCCCCCAGCGCGCAGTTTAGGCCCACGGCGAAGGGCTTGGCGTGCTTCACCGAGTTCCAGAAGGCCTCCACCGTCTGGCCCGAGAGCGTGCGGCCCGAGCGGTCGGTGATGGTGCCGCTGATCCAGATCGGCAGGGGCTCGTATCCCTGGTCCTGCAGGTCGAGGATCGCCTTGATGGCGGCCTTGCAGTTGAGCGTGTCGGTGATCGTCTCGATCAGGAAGAGGTCGACGCCGCCTTCGTGCAGGGCGCGGACCTGCTCGAGATAGGCCTGATAGACCTGCTCGAAGGTCACCTTGCGGGCGCCCGGATCGTTCACGTCCGACGACATCGACAGCATCACCGGCAACGGGCCGATGGAGCCGGCCAGGAAGCGCGGCTTCTGCGGCTCCTTGGCCGTCCAGCGGTCGGCGACCTCGCGGCCGATGCGGGCGCCCTGCAGGTTGATGTCGCGCACGGCCGATTCCAGCCCGTACTCGGCCTGGCCGATGGAGGTGGCCGAGAAGGTGTTGGTCTCGCTGATGTCGGCGCCGGCGGCGAAATACTGGTCGTGCAGGTCGGCCACGATGTCGGGCCTCGTCAGGCACAGTATGTCGTTGTTGCCCTTGAGCTGGCCCGGATGATCCTTGAAGCGGTCGCCGCGGTAGTCGGCCTCGGCCAGGCCCCGCTTCTGGAACATGACGCCCCAGGAGCCGTCGAGGATCAGCACCCGCTCCTTGGCGGCGGCCTTCAGCGCCGCGATGCGTTCGGTCCTGGTCATGCCGCAGCCTCCTTGGCCGGGGTGGGTTCGCGCACGCCCAGCACCCGGCAGATGGCGTAGGTCAGGTCGGCGCGGTTGAGCGTGTAGAAATGGAAGTCGCTGAAGCCTTCTTCCAGCAGCTTGGCGCACATCTCGGTGGCCACCGAGGCGGCGATCAGCCGGCGGGTCTCGGCGTCCTTGTCCAGCCCCTCGAAGAGGGCGCCCAGCCAGTCGGGGATGTGGATGCCGATGGGCCCGGCCATCTTCTTGAGGCCGTTGAAGTTGGTCACCGGCATGACGCCCGGGGCGATGGGGATTGTGACGCCGGCTCTGCGCACCCGGTCCATGAACCGCAGGAAGGCCTCGTGGTCGAAGAAGAACTGGGTGATGGCGCGGGTGGCGCCGGCGTCCACCTTGGCCTTCAGCACATCGATGTCGTGGTCGATCGACGGGCTTTCCGGGTGCACCTGCGGATAGAGGCCGACGCTGACCTCGAAGTCGCCGATGGCGCGGATCGCCGACGTGAGCTCGGTGGCGTTGTTGTAGCCGTCGGGCCTTGGCGTATAGCGCCCGCCGATCTGGCCGGGCGGGTCCCCACGCAGGGCGACGATGTGCCGGACGCCGGCGTCCCAGTACTCCCGGATCACCTCGTCCACCGCCTCGCGCGAGGCTTCCACGCAGGTCAGGTGGGCGGCGGGCTTTAGCGTGGTCTCGCGCAGCATCCGCAGCACCGTGCGGTGGGTGCGGTCGCGGGTGGAGCCGCCGGCGCCATAGGTCACCGAGACGAAGGCGGGATTGAGCGGCTCGAGCCGGCGGATCGCCTCCCACAGGCTGGCCTCCGCCTCGGGGGTCTTGGGCGGGGAGAACTCGAAGGAGACGGTCGGCGGGGGGCGCCCGCCCAGGCCCGCGCGGGCCACCGGCCCGAAGGTGGAGGGACGTCCGCTCATGCCGCGCTCCTTTGGCGCTGACGGCCGCGTTCGGCGGTCCAGATCTTCACGGTGAGGCCTTCCTTCTGATCGGGCTTGAGGCTGCTGACCTGGACCTGGCCAAGGCCCGCGGCGGTCAGCCAGCGCTTGATCTCGGCGTCGGAGAAGCCCAGGCGCCGGTGCTGGTGCTGCTCGCGCAGGAATTCCAGGGCGTGCGGGGCGAAGTCGACGATGATCAGCTTGCCGTCGTCGGCCACCAGGCGAGAGGCCTCGCGCACCGCCGCCGCCGGATCGGAGAGGTAGTGCAGCACCTGGTGCACGACCACCAGGTCGGCGGCGCCGTCCGGCAGGCGGGTGCTGAAGATGTCCCCGTGGCGCAGCTCGCAGCGGTCCAGGCCCGCCTCGACCACCGAGCGGCGGGCGATGTTGAGCATCTGCTGGGAGAGGTCCAGGCCCAGCGCCTGCTCCACCCGCGGCCCCAGGAGCTTGAGCATCCGGCCCGCGCCGGTCCCAAGGTCCACCAGGCGCTTGAAGGGGCCGGGCCCCGCGGCCGCCAGGATCGCGCTCTCCACATCGGTCTCGGCCACATAGAGCGAGCGGATCTCGTCCCAGCGGGCGGCGTTGCGCGCGAAATATTCGGCGGCCTCGGCGGCGCGCTCGGCCCGCACCTGGCTGAGGCGTTCGGCGTCGCGCGCCAGCACCGGATCGGCCGGATCGATGCGCGCAAGGGTCTGGGCGACCAGCTCGGCCGCTTGCCCGCCGCTCGTAGGGCGGTAGAACACCCAGGCCCCGTCGGGAAATCGCTCGACGAGGCCGGCTTCGGCGAGCAGCTTCAGGTGGCGAGAGACTCGCGGCTGGCTCTGGTCCAGGACCCGGCAGAGCTCGAGCACCGCCAGCTCCTCGCGGGCGAGCAGCGCCAGGATGCGCAGCCGCGTGGGCTCCCCCGCGGCGCGCAGCACCTCAACAGCCTGGCTGGCCGACAATTCCATAAGGCATATAAAGATATCCTTATGTCTTTATGTCAAGGCGTGTGGCGAGCCGCCCCGCCTCCGCAGGTCACATGGGCCGCGCGTCCGGCGCCCACCGGCCGCCCGCGCGATCGGATCGCCGGCCCTCGGCGAATTCCTCGATCATCTTGGCGCAGAACTGCGGCAGGTCGTCGGGCTTGCGCGAGGTGACCAGGCCCTGGTCGACCACCACCGGCTCGTCCACCCAGTCGGCGCCGGCGTTCAGCAGGTCGATTCTCAGGGATGGCCAGGAGGTGACGCGCTTGCCGTCGACGCCGGCCGCGTTGATCAGCGTCCAGGGCCCGTGGCAGATGGCGGCGATCGGCTTGTCGGCCTCGACGAAGGCGCGGATGAAGTCGATGGCCTCCGGGACCAGCCGCAACTGGTCGGGATTGACCACCCCGCCTGGCAGCACCAAGGCGTCGTAATCTGCCGGATCGGCCTGCGCCAGCTCGCGGTCGACGGCGACGGTGTCGCCCTTGTCCTGGTGGTTGAAGCCCTGGATCCGGCCGCCGTGCGGGGAGACCACATGCACCTGCGCGCCGGCCTGGCGCAGCGCCTCCACCGGCCTGGTGAGCTCCACCTGCTCGAATCCGTCGGTGGCGACGACGGCGACAGTCCTTCCACGCAGGCTCTGGTCGGCCATGGCGGGTCTCCTCATGTTCGGGGGTTCGCGCTCCAACCCGGGGCGGGGCGCCGCAGTTCCGCAACCATGTGTGATGCGGCGCGCCCCACGCGCGCCCAAGTCCGGCCGTCAGGTCCGCCGGGCGGGAGGAGCCGAGCCTTCGAGGAGTTGGCGATGACGAGCGAGGAAGCGGTGGTGCGGATCGGCGTGTTCATGGCCCGCGGCGGGTGGCTGGTGGCCCACCCCGCCATGCAGAGCCGTCATGCCATCCGCGACGAGGCCCTGGCCGCGGCCCGCCGCCTGACCCATCTGGAGGCCTGGCGCGGCCGCAAAGCCGAGGTGCTCGTGCAGGAGCGTCTGGACGTTCGGCTGGCGCCGAGCCCTTAAGAGGGGTGCGCCGCCTTGTAGGCCTTCACGGCGGCGTTGAAGTCGGCTCCGACCTTTTCCTTGTCGGCCTGGTTGGCGTTGATGGCGTCGTCGGCCGCCTTCTGGATGGCCGGATCGAGCTTGGCGCGCTTGGCCTTGGCGGCCTTCTTCTGGGCGGCCACCTCGGCGATCAGGCATTCCTGGTAGCTATCCGAGGCCCCCATGAACGCGACCACGCCGTCCTTGGCGCTGGCGAGCTGCGCCATGGTGGCCTGCGCCCCGTCGACGGCGGCGGGCGCCGTGGGCGCGGTGCAGGCGGCGAGCGCGAGGGCGGGCGCGGAGAGGGAAAGGACAGCGCCCAGGGCAAGGCAGACAAGCTTCATGGAATCCTCCGGTTTTGCCGCACAAAAGCACGCCGCGGGCGGGTACGGGAAGGCCCGCCGTCGCGATCGACAGGGCTGGCCGCAGACCGGGGTGAGATTAAGGCGACGTCTCTTCGCGTGCGCCCGCCTGCAGGCAACAAATGGCCGCCCCGTGGGTTTGGAGTCTTGCCGTGGGAATCGGCGTTACCTCAGGGAGAACCCACAATGAAAACGATCATGCTGGCGGCCGGTGCGGCCGCCCTTGCGCTTGCCGCGGGCGCCGCGGACGCCAAGACCACCCACCACCGGGCGAAGGCTCACGCCGGCGGATCTGCGGCGGCCTCGCCCTCGCAGCCCATCCCCTACGCCCAGCTCGACGCCTATCTGAAGGCCTCGCCCAAGCAGCGGGCGAGCCGCGACTGGTGGTCCGGCCAGGCCATGGCCTCCACGGGCGCCACGACCAACGCCGCGGCGACCGGCGCGAGCGGGACTGAGGCCAACACCACCGCCGGCGCCACGACCGGAGCCATGGGCTCCTCGAGCGACGCCACGACAGGCGCCAGCGGCGCGATGAGCAGCGGCTCCATGACCAGCGGCTCGATGACCAACGGATCCACGAGCAGCGGCGCTTCGACCACGGGCTCGGTCAACCCGCCGACGGACGCCGGCGCAGCCTCCTCCACCTCCGGCTCGGCGACCACGCCGCACTAAGCCGAAGGCGCTGGCGAACGAAGGCCCCGGCCATCCAGATGACCGGGGCTTTTCCTTGCCCTTCAGAGCGCGACCTGGGTTCCCAGCTCGACCACCCGGCCCGGCGGCAGGTGGAAGAAGGTCGTCGGATCCGCCGAGTTCTTGGAGAGGAAGACGTAGAGCTGGCGCCGCCAGGGCGCGAGAGTGGAGGCGGTGCTGGCCACCAGGGTGCGACGACTGAGGAAGAAGGACGTCGCCATGATGTCGAACTTGAACCCGCGCTTGCGCAGAGCCGTCAGCGCCTTGGGAATGTTCGGGTTCTCCATATAGCCGTAGTGGACCAGCAGCGACCAGAAGCCCTCGCCAAGCTCGCTCAGTTCAAGCCGCGCCGCCTCGTCGACATAGGGCCTGGGCTCGTTGACCACGCGCAGGATCACGTTGCGCTCGTGCAGCACGCGGTAGTGCTTGAGGCTGTGCATCAGGGCGGGCGGCGTCGTCTCCGACTCGGAGGTCAGGTAGACGGCCGTGCCGGCGATCCGCGCCGATCCCCGCTGGGTTATGATCTTGAGGAAGTCGAGAAGGGGCACGCCGTCCTTGATCACCTTGGCCCGCAGCAGGTTGGTCCCGCGCACCCAGGTGGCCATGAGCATGCACAGGCCGGCTCCGAGGGTGAGGGGCACCCAGCCGCCGGTGAACACCTTCAGCAGGTTGGCGCTGAAGAAGGTCAGGTCGAGGATCAGCAGCGGCGCGATCACCGCCACCGCCAGCGGCAGGCTCCAGTTCCAGCGGTGCCGCACAACCACGAAGGCCAGGCAGGTGGTCACCACCATGGTCCCGGTGACCGAGATGCCATAGGCGTGCGCCAGGGCGTCGGACGAGCGGAACGAGAGCACCAGCAGCACCACGCCCACGAACAGCATCCAGTTGATCGGGCCGACGTAGATCTGGCCGGCCTCGGTGGCCGAGGTGATCTTGATGTTCATCCGCGGCAGCAGGCCAAGCTGGATCGCCTGCTGGGTCAGGGAGAAGGCGCCGGTGATCACCGCCTGGCTGGCGATGACCGTGGCCACGGCGGCCATGATGACCCAGGCGATCCGCCATTGTGGCGGCGCCATCAGGAAGAACCAGTCCTGCTTGGCCAGCAGGACGTGGGCGGCCTGGGCGTGGGCCAGCGCCTTAGAGGCCACCGCGGCCTGGCCGAAATAGTTGAGCGCCAGGCAGGGCAGGACGATCGCGAACCAGGCGGCCTGGATCGGCACGCGGCCGAAGTGGCCCATGTCGGCGGTCAGCGCCTCGGCGCCGGTCACCGTCAGGAAGACCGCGCCCAGCACCAGGAAGCCCACCATCTGGTGCTTGAGCAGGAAGGTCACGGCGTAGGTCGGCGAGATCGCCATCAGCACGCCGGGCGAGTCCTTGATGTGCAGCACGCCCAGCACGCCAAGCACGATGAACCAGACCACCATGACCGGGCCGAACAGGCGGCCCACCTTGGCCGTGCCGTGCGACTGGAAGGCGAAGAGGGCCGCCAGGATCAGCAGGGTGACGACGATCACCTCCTCGGTCCCGAACCATTGGGAGACGCCGTGCACCGACTTCATCCCCTCGACGGCTGAGAGCACCGAGATGGCCGGGGTGATCACCCCATCGCCATAGAACAGGGCCGCGCCCATGGCGCCGAGCGCGAAGATCACCAGGGTGCGGTTCTTCAGGCCCCGCTGGGCCAGGGCCATCAGCGAGAGGACCCCGCCCTCGCCGTTGTTGTCCGCCCGCATCAGGAACAGGACGTACTTGGCCGTCACCACCAGCAGCAGGGCCCAGAGCGCCAGGGACAGCACCCCCAGGATGTCGGCCTGGACCAGCCGGTCGGCCGGGATTTCGCCGAGCGCGTCGCGGAAGGCGTAGAGCGGGCTCGTTCCGATGTCGCCGAACACCACGCCCACGCTCCCCAGCGCCAGCGGCCAGAAACGGCGCGCGGACGGATGATGAGCTGACAAGTCTTCGTGAGGGGCGGACGAGGGACCGGACGCGGCGAGAGTTGGCTCGCTCGCCATGCATTTATGCTCCAGGCGCCGGCAGCCCCGGCGGCGGCGCTTTACGCCCGCCCAGGGCGGCCGGCAAGTCCTCCCAGCGAGGGCCTAGCGCCCGAACTTCTGGAACTTGATGCGGTGGGGGATGATGCTGTCGCTGCCCAGGCGGCGCATCTTGTCCTCCTCGTAGGCCTCGAAGTTTCCCTCGAACCACTCCACCTGGCTGTCCCCCTCGAAGGCCAGGATGTGGGTCGCCAGGCGGTCGAGGAACCAGCGATCGTGGCTGATCACCACGGCGCAGCCCGGGAAATCCTCCAGCGCGCTTTCCAGCGCCTGCAGGGTCTCCACGTCCAGGTCGTTGGTGGGCTCGTCGAGCATCAGGACGTTGCCGCCCGAGGCCAGTGTCTTGGCCAGGTGGACGCGGTTGCGCTCCCCGCCCGAGAGCAGGCCGACCTTCTTTTGCTGGTCGGCGCCCTTGAAGTTGAAGGTGCCGACATAGGCGCGGCTGGGCACTTCGCGCCCGCCGATCTTCATGATGTCGAGCCCGCCGGAGATCTCGGCCCAGACGTTGTTGTTGGGATCCAAGGTGTCTCGGCTCTGGTCGACGTAGGCCAGCTTGACCGTCTCGCCGATGCGGATGGCGCCGGCGTCGGGCTTCTCCTGTCCGGTGATGATCTTGAAGAGGGTCGACTTGCCGGCGCCGTTGGGGCCGATGACCCCGACGATGCCGCCCGGCGGCAGCTTGAACGACAGGTCCTTGAACAGCAGCTTGTCGCCGTAGGCCTTCTCGAGCTTGTCGGCCTCGATGACCATCTGGCCCAGGCGCGGGCCGGGCGGGATCTGGATCTGGGCGTAGGTCTGCTTCTGGCGCTCGGCCTCGTTCTGCAGGTCCTCGAAGGCGGCCAGACGGGCCTTGGACTTGGTCCGCCGGGCCGAGGGCGAGGTCCGCACCCAGGCCAGCTCGCGCTCCATGATCCGCTTCTTGCCGGCCTCCTCGCGCTCCTCCTGCAGGATGCGCTTGGTCTTCTGCTCCAGCCAGGCGGAGTAGTTGCCCTCGTAGGGGATGCCCTTGCCGCGATCGAGCTCCAGCGTCCACTTGGTGACCTGGTCCAGGAAGTAGCGGTCGTGGGTGACCAGGATCACGCAGCCCGGGAAGGCTTCCAGGTGGTGCTGCAGCCAGGCCACGGACTCGGCGTCCAGGTGGTTGGTGGGCTCGTCCAGCAGCAGCATGTCGGGCTTGGAGAGCAGCAGGCG
>Ga0075364_10002395_pt1 | contig 10513 bp, 9 predicted proteins | sample EndMetdeltDD1764_FD_71517 | JGI IMG/M metagenome (GOLD analysis project Ga0075364, IMG submission 71517) | Populus endosphere microbial communities from Tennessee, USA - Endosphere MetaG P. deltoides DD176-4 | ecosystem: Host-associated > Plants > Roots > Endosphere | place: USA: Tennessee...
CATCGACGACGCACCGATGTGCAGCGCCTTGCCGGCCTTGACCACATCGTGCAGCGCCTCCATGGTCTCCTCGATCGGCGTGCGCGAGTCCCAGCGATGGATCTGGTAGAGGTCGACGTAATCGGTGCCGAGCCGGCGCAGGCTCTCGTCGATCTCGAACATGACCTCCTTGCGCGACAGGCCACTGCCGTTGCGGGTCTTGCGCATCTGCCCGCAGAGCTTCGTTGCGAGCACGATCTCCTCGCGCCGAGCGAAGTCCTTCAGAGCGCGCCCGACGATCTTCTCGCTCGTACCGTCGGAGTACACGTTGGCCGTGTCGAAGAAGTTGATGCCCTCCTCGACGGCCCTTTGGATGAACGGTCGGCTCTGCTCCTCGTCGAGCGTCCACGAGTGCGTGCCACGATCCGATATGCCGTAGCTCATGCACCCGAGGCAGATCGTCGAGACATCGAGGCCGGTCGTTCCGAGCTTGGTGTACTTCATCGCCTCACTCTAGGAACCCGTGGGGCATGACGCCTCCGGCGAAGGACCGTTGGGTAACGTGGCCGAAATGGACGGGGAGATGTCGAGCGATCCCCGGGTGCGGACGCGAACGAGCATCCGTCAGGCGTTTGCGGCCGTCATCGCATCGGCGGCGGTGGTCGGCGGCATCGTCGCGTTCTCCGGTTCCGACGATGGGCGAAGCGTCGCCCTTGCCCCGACGACGGTGGCCACCACGGCGCCTCCGTCGGTCATCCCGATCGCTGCGCCCAGCTCGTCGACGGTCGCTGCCGACACGGCCCCGATTTCCACTGACGCGGCCCTGCAGCCGTCGCTCGCCACTGCCGCGCACAGCACCGACACCGCGGCCCCGGTCGTCACGGCCGCCGCGCCGACAGTACCGGCAACACTTCCACCGGCAGCGGCCGGCGAGATCCCGACGGCGACCGACGCGCCGACGGTTGATGCAACCGCCTATGCGGTGTACGACTCGACCAACGGCCGGTGGTTGGCGGGCAACCAGGCCGACGCGCCGCTGCCGGTTGGCAGTGTCATGAAGCTGTTGACGTCGTACGTCGTGATGCAGGCCGGCGACCCGACCAAGGTGGTGACCGTTCCGAAGCTGGAGGTCGACATCAGCGAGTCGTCGATCGGGCTCTATGAAGGCGAGCAGCTGCCCCGCGACGTGTTGTTCCGAGCGATGATCATCGTCAGCGCCAACGACGCAGCCCGCACGCTCGCTCTCGACATCGGCGGCACGACCGAGGGCTTCGTGACGATGATGAACAACGCTGCTGCGCAGCTGGGCCTCACCAACACGGTTGCCGCGAACCCGATCGGGCTCGATGCTCCGGGCGCGCACTCCTCGGCGCGCGATGTCATCGATGTCGCGGCCCTCCTCATGCAGGATCAGACGTTCCGGGAGGCTGTCGCCAAGCCGACGGCCAGGCTCCACGGCCAGGTCTTCTCCAGCACCAATCGGTTGCTGACCACATATGACGGTGCCGACGGGATCAAGACCGGGCACACGACCGATGCCGGTTACTGCCTGGTCGCGTCGGCGACGCGCGACGGTCGCCGGATCATCGTCGCCGTGCTCGGCGCGCCGAGTGAGGACCAGCGTTTTGCCGACGCGGCTGCGCTCCTCGACTGGGGATTCGCTCAGCCGTAACTTCGGCTCGGACCGACGACCGGTGCAGCTCAGTGACGGGTGTCATGGGGCGCGATGCAGGCCGGTCGGAGCCATGTGCTGCTAGGTTGACGCCTGCACTGTTGCGATTCCTGCGACGTGCGGTCGAGTGCAGCGCCCCCCGGCGCACGATTTTCGTTCCATCGAGCGGACAGCCATGCATCAACGGCCAACCGATTCTGGAAGGAAAATCAAATGAACACCACCCCCTCAACCGGCGCGTCGCGTCGGAACCCCCGCCGTCGGCGCCCGAGCGGCGCGGCAAATGGCGCGCCTCGCACCAACGGCTCGAACAACAACAACAGCGGTTCCGGCGGCAACGACTCGCGCTCGAGTCGCGACAATGTCGCTGCGGTCGACCTCACGCCGACGTCGGCACCGGTCGCTGACGCGGCCGACTTCGCCGTGCTCGGCGTGCCGGCACCGATCGTCGCCTCGCTGACGCGCGACGGCGTGACGGCGCCGTTCCCGATCCAGACCGCGACCTTGCCCGACTCGTTGGCCGGCCGCGATGTGCTCGGCCGTGGCAAGACAGGCAGTGGCAAGACGATTGCATTTGCAATTCCCACCGTCGCGCGCCTCGCCGAGTCAGGGGCCCGCCGCGAGACCAAGCGGCCTCGGGCGTTGATCCTCGTGCCGACGCGTGAGCTTGCCAATCAGGTCGCTGAAGTGCTGACGCCCATCGCGCACGCGATGAACCAGAAGGTCGCCGTCGTCTTCGGTGGCGTGGGCCAAGGGCCACAGGTCACCGCGCTGCGCCTCGGTGTCGACATCCTCGTCGCCTGCCCGGGTCGGCTCGAGGACCTCATCGCCCAGCGCCACTGCCGCCTGGACGCGGTGGAGGTCACCGTGCTCGACGAGGCCGATCACATGGCCGACCTCGGCTTTCTGCCGGCCGTCAAGCGGCTGATGGACCAGACGCCGGAGAAGGGTCAGCGCCTGCTGTTCTCGGCCACGCTCGACAACGGCATCGACGTGCTCGTTCGCCGTTATCTCTCCAACCCGGTCGTCCACTCGGTCGACCCAGCGGTCTCGCCGGTGTCGACGATGACGCATCACGTCTTCGCGGTGACGATGGCCGACAAGCCGACGATCATCCGCGAGCTCGCCCAGGGCATGGAGCGCTCGCTGCTGTTCACGCGCACGAAGCATGGCGCGAAGAAGCTCGCCAAGCAGCTCTCGATGGCCGGCATTCCCGCCGTCGAGATGCACGGCAACCTGTCGCAGAACGCACGCGAGCGCAACCTCGAGTCGTTCACCGAGGGCACCACCCGCGTGCTGGTCGCCACCGACATCGCCGCCCGCGGCATCCACGTCGACGACATCGCGCTCGTCATCCACGTTGATCCGCCGGCCGAGCACAAGGCCTACATGCACCGCTCCGGGCGCACGGCTCGCGCCGGTGCCGAGGGTGTCGTCGTCACGTTGATGACGCCCGAGCAGGTCGGCGATGTGAAGTCGCTCACCCGTGCGGCGCGCATCGAGCCGACCATCACCCGCGTCGGCCCCGGCCACGCGATGGTGGGCCACCTCGTCGGTCCGGCCGCACCGTTGGTGAAGCACGTCGCTCCGGTCGAGTACGCCCAGCCCGCGGGCCGCGGCGGCCGCTCCGGCGCCGCTCGCCCGGCAACAGGCGGTCGCCAGGGTTCGGGCCGCTCCGGCGCCGGTCGGTCGAGCTCAGGGTCGGGCCGTGGCGGATCCGGCCGCAGCGGATCGGGCAATCGCAGTCGCTGAACGGCGCCTCACCCGTAGAGTCGGATCAATGGCCAGCACACCGAAGACCATCGGCCTCGACGCCGAGTTGCATGCCTACCTCGTCGCCCACGGCGCACGACCAGACCCGGTGCTGGAGCGTCTCGCGGCCGACACGGACGCGATGGGCCAGGTCGCGCGGATGCAGATCGCGCCCGAACAGGGCGCGTTCATGACCATGTTGGCCAAGCTGATCGGCGCCAAGTTGATCGTCGAGGTCGGCACGTTCACCGGCTATTCGTCCGTCTGTCTGGCCCGCGGCTTGTCCGAGGGCGGCCGGCTGATCTGCTGCGACGTCAGCGCCGAGTACACCAACCGGGCCGTTGCCGCGTGGCACGATGCCGGCGTGCAGGATCGCATCGATCTGCGCATCGCTCCCGCGGCCGACACGTTGCGGGCGATGCCGTTCAATCCACAGATCGACATGGCGTTCATCGACGCCGACAAGACCGGCTATGCCGTCTACTACGAGGAGATCCTCGAGCGGATGCGCAGCGGCGGCGTCATCCTCGTCGACAACGTCCTGTGGGGTGGCGCGATCATCGACGAGTCCGACACGAGCCGGGAAACCGTCGCCTTGCGCGAGTTCAACGACATGGTCATCGCCGACGCCCGCGTCGAGGTGGTGATGCTGCCGATCGCCGACGGCCTCACCATGTGTCGCAAGCGCTGAGCCAGATGGACGCCCACGCCGTCGACCGAGCGATCGATGCGATCGATGCGCTGTTCTCGTCCAGCGAGGGCCTGGCGTACCTCGGCGAGGAAGTGACGATGATCCAGCACCAATTGCAGGCCGGCGCGCGGGCCGTCGCCGCCGGCGTTCCCGACGCGATTGCCGTGGCGTCGCTGCTGCACGATGTCGGACACATGGTGGGTGAGACAGACGCGTCCGAGGCAATGGCTCGCGACGTGGACGCGCACCACGACGTGACCGGCGCGCAGTGGCTCGCGCAGTGGTTCGGGCCCGATGTCACCGAACCCGTTCGATTGCACGTTGCCGCCAAGCGCTACCTCGTCACCGCTGAGCCCGGCTACGCGGCGACGCTGTCGCCGGCGAGCGTGCACACCTTGCGGCTGCAGGGCGGCCCGATGAGCGCCATCGAAGCGTCAGCGTTCGCCGCGCTGCCACACGCGACCGCGGCAGTCGCGCTGCGGCGCTTCGACGAAGCAGCCAAGGACGCCGACGTCGACGCGCCCGCGCTCGCGACCCATCACGACCTGCTCGCGCGTGTCCTGCGAGGCCCCTCCGAACTCTGTGCGCGCAACAACATCGAAGTCTGACGTTTTTGCGCGCACAGAACTCGGCCGCAGCGATCCCGGACTCGGGTGCTGCGCCCCTACGCGCTCCGACGGGAGCGCTGGAAGGCGCGGACGGATGCGGCGCTCCAGTTGTCGTGGTCCTCGCCGAAGGCTTCGACACCGTCGATCGACCAGTGCATCAGCGAGTTGATCGTGTACAGGTTCGGGTTGATGTTCCAGCCGAGGCCGTTACGAGCGGTGCCCTCGGCGGCGAACGTTCGTCCGAGGGCGTCCGTGCCGACGATGGCGACTTGAATGGGATAGCCGGTGATCGGGGCTCGCTCGACGACGGTGTGCGTCCCGGACTCGATGGGCGCCGACTCGCCGTCGCGGCGCAGGAACCCGTGCACGTTGATGGCTCCGTTGCCGAAGTCGCCGCACATCGAGAAGAAGCCGTCGTCGTTCGCCGAGGTGCCCCAGCTGTACGACGCGTACTTGGCCGGGCCCATCACGTTCGAGCCGAACTGGCTGCGCACACCCCATGAGCGGTCTCTGAAGCCGACGCACTCGACCGCGAACGTCTCGCCATCGAGTGTGATCGAGCCGCTCGCCCGGGTCGCCTGATCGAAATGCGTGTGCAGCGAGAACGGCCCGTGCAGGCAGCGCACGTCGAGCTCGATGCGGAGGTCGCCGCCGTCGGGATCGTCGTAGCCGAGTCGATAGCGGCTGAGCGGTTCCAAGCAGTCGTACGTGATCCCGTTGGCGAGGCGGAGCTCGGTCAGCGGTGTCGTCGGCATCGGCAGGTGCCAGAAGTTCTTCGCATACCGACATGTCGACATCTGCTCGTCGTGGCCGTCCCACACGTACACCCCGCCGGCCACAACGCCGAGGTTCGATCGGAAGTACGGATAGAACTGCACCGACATGTTCCGCTCGGGGATCGAGAACGTGAACCAGCAGGTCTCGCTCCACTCCGGGTCAGTGCTCGTCGGGATGTGGAACTCGTCGTCGATGTGGCCGGAGCCGATGGGTGGCGATGTCATGCACCGCCAGACTGGTGAATGCCGTGTCCGTGAGTCAACGCGGAGCGGAAGCAGCCGGTGCGCCGACCCGCAGCAGACGCGTCGACAGCACCGAGACGGCCAGCCCACTGCCGGCGAGCAGCCACCACACGTGATGGAATCCTTCGAGTGCATCGACCGCGCCGGCGCCGGTGGTGAACGCGATGACCAGGGCGACGCCGAACGTGGAGCCGAAGGTGCGCACCGCTTGGGCAATGGCCGAGCCGGCCCCGAACTGGTCGGGCGGCAGGCCCTGCACAGCAGCCGACGACAGCTGCGGCAGGCACAGTGCGACACCGATCCCGGTGCACGCGACGGCGGGAAGGTACGTGCCGAGGTAGTCGGCTGATGTCGTCGCCCTCGCGATGAGGTACACCCCACCCGCGCCCCAGAGCAGTCCGCCGGGCATCAGCAGACGACGTTGGCCGATGCGTCCGGCGAGCTTGCCGAGGAACGGCGCGGTCGCGGCGACGATCAGCGGCCCGACCGAGATCGCCAGGCCGGCGCGCAGGATCGAGTACTTCCACACCCGCGTGAGGAACAGCACGTTGCCGAGGAACATCGCGTTGAAGCCGATCGCGAAGATCACCATCGCCGCGTTGGCCCAACGGAAGTTGTTGGTGCGGAACAGGTCGAGGTGGATCAGGGGGTTGGGGACGCGGTTGCAGCGCACGAGGAAGCCGACGACCAGCGCAGCGGCGGCGAGCACCGTGATCGCGAAGCGTCCGCTGGCCCAACCCCAGGAGTTGGTCTCGACGATCGCGTACGTCACGAGCGCGATTCCGCTCGCGAGCAGGACGACGCCGATCGGATCCGGAAGCCGGCCGGGGTGGGCCTCGCGGCCTTCGGGAAGAACGGTGCGGCCGAGCACGAAGCTGATGACACCCACGGGCAGGTTGATGTAGAAGGCCCACCGCCAGCTGAGGTTGCTGACGACGAGTGCGCCGAGGGTCGGACCCGCCGCACCGGCCACCGCGCCGATCGCGCCCCAGATCGCGACCGCGACCGGAATCTTCTCCCGTGGAAAGGTCTGCAGAACCAACGCCAGTGAGGACGGCACCAGGATCGCCGCGCCCACCGCTTCCAGCATCTCCGCCCCGATCAGGAAGCCGACGTTGGGAGCGAGACCGCAGAGCATCGACCCGGCAGTGAACACCACGACGCCGATGAGGAACATTCGCCGCCGCCCGATCCGGTCGGCCAACCTCCCCATCGGAATCAGGAGGGCAGCGAACACGAGCGTGTACGCGTTCAGCACCCACGACAGCGTCGAGGGGCCCGAGGAGCGGAACGTGGCACTGATCGCCGGGAACGACACGAACCCGATCGTCGTGTCGAGGAAGACGGCGAACACGGCCAGGCTCGTCGAGGTGAGGACTGTCCACGGACTGCGCACCTTGGCCGGCACCGTCGTCATCTCCTCGATCGCGTCGCCGATCTGCTCGATCTCTGGCTCGGTGCCTGCTGCTTCGATCATCCTCTTGCGCTCCTCGGTCTCAGTTAGTATCTTTAAACAACTAACTGATCCAGTTTCGAGAGTCAAGAGGAAATCTGATGACAACCGCCGCCGGCACTTTGACCGCAGGCCAGGCCGACTCCCACTTCGACCGGACCGTCGCGGTGCAGACCGATGCCGACGGTCGCGAGGACGTCTTCGACGTCGAGCTCGACGAGACCTGGGCATCGCTCCGTGGCGTCCACGGTGGATACATGACAGCTCTCGCCGTCCGCGCTGCCGAGTCGGTTGCGCCCGGGCGTGCGGTGCGAACGGTCGCGACCTCGTTCCTCCGCCCGGGTGAGGTCGGCGCCGCAGTCCTCCGCGTCGAACAGCTGCGCACCGGGCGCTCGTTCACGACGGTTGCGGTCGAGCTGAGCCAGGCGGGGCGGCCGATCAGCAACACGCGCATCACGCTGTTGGCGCCGGTCGACGGTCGGGAGTGGGCCGAGCCGGTGCTCGATCGGCCGGCGCCGCGCGAGGACTGCGTCGCATTCACTCCACCGCCATCGATCCGCCACTTCGCGCGGGCCGAACTGCTGCTCGATCCGACGACGATCCCGGTCGGGGACGGCTCGCCGGCGCGGATCGCTGGATACGTACGGCCGCTGGAGAATCGGCCGATCGACGCCGCGTGGTTGATGGTGATCGGTGACTACTTCCCGCCGTCGCCGTTCCGCCGCTTCGATCCACCGGTCGGCGGTGTGAGCATCGACTACACGGTTCACGTCCACGAGGTGCCCGGACCGGATGCGGAGTGGCTGGAAGGTGTCTTCGTGACCCGGACCAGTTCGCACGGGATCGCACTCGAGCACGGCACCATCGCCGTGCCGGGAGGCGGGCTCGTCGCGGAGACGTTCCACACCCGGTGGACAGGCTGAGGCGGGATCGATTCGTAGGATCAGAGAGAAGGAGCCGTCATGCCAGCAACCGTCCGCTACGACCAGCAGTACTGCCCGATCGCCCGCGCCCTCGACGTGCTCGGTGATCGGTGGACACTGCTGATCATGCGCGAGCTGCTCATCGGCGATCAGCGCTTCACCGATCTGCGCACGCACCTGCCCGGCATCGCCCCGACGCTGCTCACCCAGCGGCTGCGGACAATGGTCGACAACGGACTCGTCACGACCAAGCAGCTTCCGCCGCCCGCGGCGCGGTCGGTGTACACAGCGACCGAACACGGTCGCAGTGTCATTCCGGTGATGCGCAGCCTGGCCCAGTGGGGGATGCCGCTCCTCGAGGACCCGGCCGACGACCTGGAGATGCGCCCGCAGATGTGCTCGAACGCGATGATCGCGGGCTACTACGACGCTGAGCTCGCGGCAGGCATCGACGAGCGATACCTGCTCCGCATCGACGGCGAGGACATCACCCTGTCGTCTGTCAAAGGCGGAGGCGCACCGCGCGAGGAGCCCGACCTGGTCCTCGACTCGTCGGCGCGGACCTGGATCGACATCCGCAGGGGAGACGTCACGCTGCGCGAGGCGATCAAGCAGGGCCGCGTCCGCCGCATCGGTGGCGCCTCGGCACTGCGCAACTTCCAGCGGATCTTCTCCGTTCCGTAGGCGCGACTCCGTTCCCGCCGCTGGAGGAGCGACCGATACAGTCGGCTGGATGTCGACGCCCCTCTCGATCCACGCCCCGACCGGACCGACCAAAGGGGCGGTGATCGTGATCCAGGAAGCATTCGGGGTCAACGATCACATCGAGGACATCTGCAGCCGGCTCGCTGATCAAGGATGGCTGTCGATCGCGCCGCACTTCTATCACCGCACCGGTGATCCGAAGCTCGGCTATGACGACATGTCGCTCGTCGGGGAGCACTTCATGGCGCTCGATCCGACCACGATCGCCGAGGATCTCGATGCGGCGCTGCTCCACGCGGCCGAGGCCGGATTTGCGCCGTCGGCCATCGGCGTTGTCGGATTCTGCATGGGTGGCACGCTCGCTCTCTTCACCGCCGTCGAGCGCGAGGTCGGTGCGGCGGTCACCTTCTACGGAGGCGGTGTCACCAAGGGTCGGTTCGGCCTTCCACCGCTGGTCGAGCTCGCGCCGCGGTTGAACGCGCCGTGGCTCGGCCTGTTCGGCGATCTCGACACCGGCATCCCCGTCGAGGAGGTCGAGCAGCTACGCGCCGCCGCGGCATCGGCGAAGGTGCCGACGGAGATCGTCCGCTACCCGAACGCCGAGCACGGCTTCAACTGCGACCGCCGCTCGAGCTACAACCCCGAGGCCGCCGCCGATGCGTGGCAGCGCACCCTCGACTTCTTCGCCGCCAACCTGCATCACCCCTGACCGCGTCATTCCACGATCGACCGCGTCACGCCGTCGACCATCGGTAGGTCGATGCTGATCGATTCGAAGTCGATGCTGCCGCCGAGCCTCGGCTGGGCATAGGCAACGGTCGTGGCGACGATCTGCAGCGTGATCGACGAGCCGGCATGGGCGTTGAACGCGATCATCTCCAGCGGCACGTCGGCAGTGTGCGTCGCGCCGTCGAGTGAGACCTCGATCGGGGTGATCTGGTTGCCGAGCACGAGACCGGTCGTGTCGTCGACGAGTTGGGCGAACACCCGCGTCGGCGCCGTGCCGTCCGGCACTGTGCCGCTGTATGTCATCGTGAGCTGTGGCGCCCCGACGAGCACGCTGTCGTTCGATCCCGCAGCGATGCTCACGTTCACCGCGTGGTCGGCCTTGGCCGGTGTGATCGGCGCGACGAGGGGTGCCAGGCCGGGCCCATCGGCCGCGGCCGGCCCCGCCCCGCCCTCGGCGGTCAGGTCGAGCGATCCGGAACCGGTGCCGGTGAGCGGCTGTGCGTCGACGGTCGGGAAGTCGTCTGCCGTGTAGGACACGCCGTCCTGGTCGACGAACTCGAACGTCGCGCCGACATCGACTGATGCGTCGCCCTGCACGTAATGCCGCAACCACGCCAGCGCGGCCTGGCCCGAGCGCCCCTCGTCGCCGGCCGGGGTGAGGCAGGCTCCGTGCCCGCCGCAGAACCACAGCATTGCGACGGGCACCCCGTTGGCGGCGATCGCCTCGAAGTTGGTGACACCTTCGTCGAGGGTGAACAACGTGTCGACCGTGCCCTGGATGATGAGTGTCGGCACGGTGATCTTGTCGACCAGATCGCCCGGGCCGCGATCGGCGAACCACTGCACGTCGGCAGGATCGACGACGCCGGTCGGCCCGGTCGCGTTGGCGCGGGTGATCGTCGGATCGAGGTTTCGCCCGGCAGACGCTGCCGCGAGCAGTCCGGCCCACCCGGTCTTGGGCGTGTCGGCCTTGAACAGGCTC
>Ga0075364_10002396_pt1 | contig 10511 bp, 11 predicted proteins | sample EndMetdeltDD1764_FD_71517 | JGI IMG/M metagenome (GOLD analysis project Ga0075364, IMG submission 71517) | Populus endosphere microbial communities from Tennessee, USA - Endosphere MetaG P. deltoides DD176-4 | ecosystem: Host-associated > Plants > Roots > Endosphere | place: USA: Tennessee...
GGCGATTTCCAGAAGGCGCTGCTGGCCGTAGGCAAGCTGCTTGGTCGGACGCTCACAAACATCCCCAAGCCGCAGCGTTGAAAGAACGGCGTAAGCCTCGTCGGCAGCTTCCTTATAGCTCGGCAGGCTCTTCCACCACACCCCGGCTTCCCCGCGGCGCTCGCAGACGGCGAGTGTGACCGCCTCGAGCGGCGACAGGTTCGGGAACAGCGTGTTGATCTGGAACGTGCGCACGAGGCCGCGCTTGACGCGGCCATCGGGCGGCACAGCCGTGATGTCGTCGTTGCCGAGTACGATCTTGCCGCTGTCGGGCGCGAGCATGCCGGTCATCAGGTTGATGAGCGTCGTCTTGCCAGCGCCGTTCGGACCGATCAGTGCGTATCGCGCGCCACGCGGCAGCGAAATAGAAATGTCGCCGGCGACGACCAACGAGCCGAAGTTCTTGTTGAGGCCGGATGTCGAGAGCGCGATCTCGGTCATGAGCGGCGACTCCGCAGGCGGTCGATAAGCGCCGCCAGTCCGCCGAGAATGCCGTTCGGAAGAAAGATGATAACGATGACGAGCAGCAGGCCGAGCCAGAAGTACCAGTACTGCGGGTTCATGTCGGCAAGCTGGTCGCGCGCGACCATGAAGATCGCGGCGCCGATCAGGCCGCCATAGAGACGTCCAGCGCCGCCGAGGATCAGCATGACCAGCACTTCCGCCGAGCGCTGGAAGCTCAGCGCATCGAGCGCGACGAACTGCGTGGTCTGCGCCGACAGCGCGCCGGCAAGACCGGCGAAGCAAGCCGAGATGACGTAGACCACCTGCAGCCGCTTCTTCATCGGCGCACCGATCGCCGGCATGCGGCGCTGGTTCTCGCGCATGCCGCGCAGCGAAAGGCCGAACGGCGAGTTGACGACACGGCGCACCGCGAGGAAAGACAGGAACGTCGCGATAAGCGCGTAGACATAGGCCGTGCGGCCGAAAATATCGAACTTGTACATGCCGAAGATCGGCCACATCTTCACGCCCTGCAGGCCGTCGTCGCCGCCGGTGATATCGTGAAAATTGTTGGCAATTTCACCGACCAGCAGGCACAGGCCGACCGTCACCATGATGAGCGCGAAGTGGCTGATGCGCACCATGATGAAGCTGATGAAATAGCCGAAAGCCGCCGCAATCACGCTCGCAAGGATCAAGCCCGAGATCGGCTCACCCCAGCCGTTCTTTGCGATCAGGCCGGCGGAATATGCGCCGACGCCGAAGAACACAGCGTGTCCAAGAGACACAATGCCGCTGTAGCCGACGAGCAGGTCGAGCGACAGCGCGAACAGCGCCGCGATGGCGATCTGGCTGCACAAGACGAGATAGTTCGGCGTCAGCACGAATGGCGCAAGCGTGGCAACCCAGAAGACGATTTCGAGCGCGCGCCAGCGCACCTGCGCGCGCAACACTTCTTGCGGATTGAACGCCGCGCTTGTTGTTTGAGCGTTCACGTCAGCGCCTCGCGAATACGCCGTTCGGACGCCAGACCAACAGCCCCACCATCACGAGATAGAGGATGAATCCGCCAATCCACGGCACATAGTATTTGCTGAAGATATCGATGACGCCGAGCAGTCCGGCGGTGAAGAACGCTCCGCGGATCGAAGCAAGCCCGCCGACCGCGACGACTATCAGCATATAGACGAGATACTTGAGGGCGAAGTTTGGATCGAGACCCATCGGCTCGATGGCAAGCGCGCCACCGAGGCCGGCAAGGCCCGAACCGAGGGCAAAGGTCATCATGAACACGAAGTCGACATTGAGGCCGAGACCGCGTGCCATGCGCTGGTTGTCAACGCAGGCGCGCACCTGCGCGCCGAAGCGAGTGAATTCGAGGCCAAGCACCATCAGCGCAGTGATGACGAGCGCCGCGACAATGAGGAACAGGCGATAGACGCCAAAGCTGAAGTCGCCGAGCACGATACGGCCACGCAGATAATCCGGCAGCTGCACCGGCTGCTGATTGGTGCCGAATACGTAAGCCGCAATCGCAATCGACATGAAGACGATGCCGATGGTCAGCAAGGATTGGTCGAGATCGGTCGCGCGGTAGAGCCGCCGATACAGCACGCGCTCAAGCACGACGCTGAACACCGCCGCCGCGACGAACGCGACCGGCAGCGTGGCAAGAAACGGCCATCCGGCCCTGTTCATGAGGGTAATTGCGAGGTATCCGCCGACCATTGCGAACGAGCCGTGCGCCAGGTTGACGAAATTCATCATCCCGAGCGTGACGGAGAGCCCGACCGAAAGAACGAACAGCAGCATCCCGTAAGCGAAACCGTCGAACAGGAGGCTGACAAAACGGGCGATCACAATGAAAGCTTTCGGATTGGAGAAAATATCGCCGGGTGAGGATTGCTCACCCGGCGAGGATCGACTGGAAGATTACTTGGCAGTGCCGTCGGGGTTCAGCTTGCCGTCGGCCTTGAGCGCCGCCTTGACCGGATCCTTGACCGCATCGAGCTTGTCGAATTCGACAACCTGCGGTTTGCCGTTCACGGTCTCGACACGACGCAGATAGATGTTCTGCACGATGTCGCGGGTTTCCGGATCGATCGAGACCGGACCGCGCGGGCTTTCCCAGGCAAGACCCTTCATGGCGGCGATCAGCGTGTCGCCGTCGGCATTGCCCTTGGTCTTTTCGAGCGCCTTATAGATGAGCTGCATGCCGTCGTAGCCCGAGACCGTGAACTGGTCGGGGTTACGGCCGTTGAGCATTTCGTTGATGCCCTTCACGAACTTGGCATTGGTGTCGGACTTGTGGGTCCACGAATAGCTCCAGCCCGAGATGATCCCGAGGGCGGCATCGCCCATGCTCTTGAGCGGTTCGTCGTTCACGAGTTCGCCCGAGGAGAAGATCTTCACGGTCTTCGGGGTCACGCCGTGTTCGGCGAGCGCCTTGCCGAGCGCGGCGGGTTGTTCGCCGCCGGGCACGAAGATGTACACCGAGTCAGCCTTCGAATCCTTGAGCTGCTGGGCGAACGCCGAGAAGTCCGGGTTCGCGACCGGGAAGCGCACGCCGCCGACCACGTTGCCGCCGGCTGCCTTGAATGCGGTCTGGAACGCGACTTCCGAGTCGATGCCCGGGCCGTAGTTCGTCACCATCGTGAAGGTCTGCTTGGCGCCGCCGGTCTTGGCAGCCCAGGTACCGAGCGCGCCCATCGCGGCCGGAAGCGGGATCGAGGTGCGCGCGAAGTACGGCGACTTCGCCGTGATGATTGCGGTTGCCGCGTTCATGATGACGGCCACCTTCTTCGACTCGGTGAATACGTCGGCGGCCGCGAGCGCGTCCGGGGTCAGCGAGAAGCCGGCGATGATGTCGACCTTGTCACGGACGATCAGTTCCTGGGCGAGACGCTTGGCAACGTCAGGCGCCGTACCGGCTGCGCCAGAGTCCTTACGGATGATTTCGATCTTCTTGCCGGCAATCGTGTCGCCGTGTTCCTTCATGTAGAGCTTGACGCCGGCGTCCATCATGGTGCCGAGGTCGGCGAACTGGCCGGAGAAGCTCATGATCAGGCCGATCTTGATCGTGTCCTGAGCCTGCGCCGAGGCGAGGCCGAGCAGCGTCGCCACCGCGATGCCGCTTATTCCCGCAAGCAACTTTTTCATTTGGTGTTTCTCCCTTGGTGTTATCGCCACTGAGCCGCACGTTCGAAATTTGGCTGGACCGTAATTGCCATGAAGCGACACGTCAAACGCGCAATGGCATCCGATGGCGCGACAAATTGATGTACAGAGGTCCCACGCCACAAAATATTCACCTTTGATATCATAATCTTAATGCGCATTGCTGATCGTCCGCGATGCGCTCCGACCTGGCATCAATTTGTGCTAGGACGATCAAAGGATTGTGCTGAACAATTCCAGATTGCATTGCGGCAACGAGGAAACAATAACCAATGCGCATGCGCCCATTCCTTCTCCGACTTTCCACCATTGCCACCGCTGTGATCCTTACCGGCTTGCTCGGTGCGGGTTCCCTGTCGGCGCAACCGCGCCCGCCTATGTCGCTCGACCGCCATGGCACTGGTCAGATCGAAGATCAGCCCGGATATGTCCCGACGCCGGATGAGGAAAACCTCGATCCGCAGTTCCGCCATCAGGTCGTGTTCTACCGGACGACCGAAGAGCCCGGCACGGTCGTCGTCGATACGCCGAACCGGTTTCTTTATCTCGTCATGGGCAACAATCGCGCGATGCGTTACGGGATCGGCGTCGGCCGGGACGGTTTCCAGTGGTCGGGCTTGTTGAAGATTTCGCGCAAGGCGGAGTGGCCGGACTGGACGCCGCCGCCCGAGATGATCGAACGCCAGCCGTATTTGCCGCGTTTCATGGCCGGTGGTCCCGGTAATCCACTTGGCGCTCGCGCGCTTTATCTTGGCGGGACAGTCTATCGCCTGCATGGCACCAACCAGCCGCAAACGATCGGCACCGCCGTTTCGTCAGGCTGCTTCCGGCTTGCCAACAACGAGATCATCGATCTCTACGAGCGCGTACCGGTCGGCACCAAGGTCGTCGTCCGGCAGCAGCCGACGCTTTAACCGCTTAACCGCCCGCGGCAATCATTCAGCGAGACACTTTCATGTTCAAAATTCCTGCGACGTTCCGGTCGGGTCTCACCATCGGCCTTCTGGCTGCCATCGCCGTGGCGGCCGGCGCCATTACTTACGAGCGCTACGACACCCGCACGCTCAAGCGCACGATGCGGCGCGACGCCGTGCAATGCGGTGTCAACACCGACCTCCCCGGCTTCTCGATCCGCGACGCACAGGGCAAGTGGTCAGGCTTCGATGTCGATTTCTGCCGTGCCATCGCAGCGGCGATCTTCGACGATCCGGGCAAGGTCAACTTCGTGCCGCTCGACGCCAGCGAACGATTCACCGAATTGTCCAAGCGAAAAGTAGATGTGCTGCTGCGCAACTCGACCTGGAGCATGTCGCGCGAGGCCGACTATGGGCTGAACTTCGCGGCGGTCTCCTACTATGACGGCCAAGGCTTCATGATTCCGAAGTCGCGCAACATCAATACCGCGCTCGATCTCGACGGCAGCAAGGTCTGCGTGCAGGACAACACCACGACCAAACTCAACGTCGCCGACTACTTCCGCACCAACAATATGAAGTATCAGGAAGTGAAGTTCTCGAAACCGGAAGAACTTCGCGACGCTTACAATTCGGGCAAGTGCGACGTATGGACCGCCGACGTGTCGCGGCTGCACGCCGAACGGCTGAGCGTCAACAAGCCAGAAGATCAGGTCATTCTGCCGGATGTAATTTCCAAGGAACCGCTCGCCGCTGCCGTGCGCCAGAAAGACGACGAGTGGATGCTGATCGTGAAGTGGGCGATTTACGCGATGCTCAATGCGGAAGAGCTCGGCATCACGTCGAAGAATATCGACCAGGCGCTCAAGTCCGAGAAGCCCGAGATCAAGCGCTTTGTCGGCACCGAAGGCGCCTACGGCGAGCAGGTCGGACTCACCAAGGACTGGGCCGTGCGCATCATCCGCCGCGTTGGCAACTACGGCGAGGTCTATGCCCGCAACCTCGGCACCGACACCAAACTCAATATTCCGCGCGGACTGAACGAGCTCTGGAACAACGGCGGCATCCAGTACGCGCCGCCGATCCGGTAGTTACTTTCGCAAGAAACTCTCGATGGACGTGGCGAGCGCCACGGGCGTTTCGTCCATCGGGTAGTGCCCGGCGTTCGGCATCACTTCAAGCTCGGCATTCTTGTACCAGGCCATGTAAGTGGCCTTCATGATATCCGCGGTCAGCGACGGATCATGCTCGCCGACGATCACCTTGATCGGATTTTCGCGACCCTGCACGTCGGCGACAAACTCCTCCTTCGACCATGCGCGCAGATAGCCGGCGAAGGCTTCGACCGTCGACGTGTGCAGCGAATAGTTCGCCATGTGCGTGATCCAGGTGTCGCACAGCCGCCCGCCGGTCGAGAACCCCAAAATCATCTTGCGATTGTCGAGGCTTTTGGCCGCACCGTCGAACAGGCCCCAGGTCGCGTCGTCGAGCGGCACGGCTGCCGCCGGCACGGGTGTCACCGCAATGAGTTTCTTGACGCGCTTCGGAGCATCGACCAGCACACGCTGGATTGCCTTGCCGCCCATGGAGTGGCCGATCAGGCTGAATTCCTTCAATCCGAGCTCGTCGGCCAGCGCGATCACGTCGGCGGAAATTTCCGCGTTGGTGTATTTGCCGGAGAGGTGTTTCGAGAGGCCGTAGCCGCGATAGGCCGGGAAAATATAGGTGAACTCGCTCTGCGAGAGCGCCGAGCGCATCGGCGCGAACATGGTGTGATCGCCGAACCAGCCGTGCAGCACGATCACCTTGTGGCTGCCGGTGCCGTAAGTCTGATACGCCAATGTCACGACATCCCCCTCAACGCATACGCGCTGTTTTTTAACCGCCGCCGGTTAGCGGCGTGCCCCGCATTGGCCAAAATTTTTTCTGCTATGGGCGGCCGGGTCAAGCCCGTCGTCACGCTAAAATCGCGTGGCTTAGTCCCAGAACGCCGCGCGGGATTCTTCCAAAAGCGGCCCGAGCCGCACCGGCGCGACCTGTTTTGCGAGACCGGTGTTGTCGTTGGTTTCAACCGCAAGCCCGCAGATCGTCGCCGGACCGTCAGCGGCTTCGAACCGGCTTGAGGGAATCTTGCGCAGGAAACGATTGAGCGGCTCGTCCTTCGACATGCCAATGACGGAATTGTAGTCGCCGGTCATGCCAACGTCGGAGATGTAGGCCGTGCCGCCGGAGAGTACGCGATAGTCGGCCGTCGGCGCATGCGTGTGGGTGCCGACGACGAGGCTGGCGCGGCCGTCGCAGAAATAGCCCATCGCCTGCTTTTCACTCGTCGTCTCCGCATGCATATCGACGATGATGGCGTCGGCCATTTGCTTGAGCGGACACGCCGTGAGTTCACGGTCGACCGCGGCGAACGGATCGTCGAGCGCATCCATGAACACGCGGCCCATCACGTTCATCACCAGCACCCGGGCGCCGTTCTTGGCGTCGATCAATGCAGCGCCGCGGCCCGGGGTGCCGGCCGGATAGTTTACCGGACGAATGAGCCTGGGCGCGCGTTCGATGAAAACCAGCGCCTCGCGCTGGTCCCAGGCGTGATTGCCGAGCGTAATAGCGTCCGCGCCGGCATCGAGAAATTCGTTGTAGATCGCTTCGGTGATGCCGAAGCCGCCGGCGGCGTTCTCGCCATTGATGACGACGAGATCGAGTTTCCAGTCGCGGATGAGTTTCGGCAGCCGCTCGCTGATGACCGTGCGTCCAGACCGTCCGACAATGTCGCCAATGAAAAGAATGCGCAAACGTCAGGCTCTCAGGTCGATCACTTCGCGTTCGGTGAGCACGAAGTCGAGTTTTTCGTCACGCGGCGTTTTCGGCATGGTCTTCACTTCCTGCGCCGCGAAGGCAATGCCCATGGCGACGATCGGTTTCATTCCCCGCAGGCGCGCAATCGTCATATCGTAGTAGCCGGCGCCGTAGCCAAGGCGATAGCCCGACCGGTCGAAAGCCGCGAGCGGAACGATGAGAAAGTCGGGAAATACTTCCGCCGCTTCGGCTTTCGGCTCGCGGATGCCCCATTGACCGGAGCCGAGCGCCTCGCCGAAATGCCAGGCGCGCATGATAAGCGGCTGTCCGCGCTTTACCACCACCGGCAGCGCGAGCTTCGCGCCGGCTTCCGAGGCCATCCGCATCAGCGGTACCGGACTGATTTCGGATTTCAGCGGCGAGTAGCCGGACACGACCGCGCCGGCGGGAATCTTCACCGGGAAGCCGCGCTTCGCAATGGTTTCGGCAGCGGCGACGCGGCCCGCAACAGGCAGGGCCTCGCGCTTGGCGATCATATCGCGGCGCAATTCGGCTTTGGCGGCGGCAATCGGATCTTGAGGTAAATCGGACGCTGACATGACCCCTGTCATGCGCCGATCGGACGAAAAAGGGAAGAAGTGCGGAGCCACAGCGGCCGTCGGAGGTGTCGATCCCGGGTGCCCTACAAAGTAGGTGGGCGCCATATGTCCGGGCCCACGGGCCCGGTCAGGGACAGCTCCCTAGAGATCGATAAGGCCCCGAGAATAGTGCCTCCTAACGCGCCTCGCAGCCCCGCCCCGCCAATGTAGTGCTTCTGGAGGTGCGCCGCCAGCCGATACTCAGGCTAGCCCTGCTGCCGCGCGAAACTTATCGAACAGCGCGGGATTGGCGAACAGAACGTCCATCTGCAGCGCGCTGCCGTTCGCTGTCCGGTGGACCTCGCAAATGTCCACGCTCCTGAACCCGAGCTTGTCGATCCCGGCGATGACGTCAGCGATCAGCGGCGCCGACTGATTGTAGGAAAGGAACGACAGTTCGGCGACAATTGCGCCCGTGGTCGCGAGCAAATCGCCAGCGCCCGCCAGCACCTCAAGTTCCGCGCCTTGCACATCGAGCTTGATGAGATCGGGCTTCGGCAATCCCTGCTCCGCAGCGAAGGCATCCAGCCGGCGGGTTTTCACCGGCACCACACGGAGATTTTCGCTTTGGTAATGAACCGTGTTTTCCCGGTAGAGCGACGCGCCGGTCGCGACTGCGTGTTTCGGCAGGTAAAATTCTTTCGTAGCGCCGTCCTGCGAGCTCAACACGGCGTTGAAGAATTTTTCGCCGGTTTCTTCCAGCTTCGGCGCGTTATCGACGTTTGCCTCAAACAAGAAGTAATCGGCAGCCGGAAACACCTTGCGTGCCGACTTGGTCCAGCCGCCGTAAAATGCGCCGACGTCATAGATAACGCGCGGCGCAAAGCCGACGGCTTTCAGCCGCAGTTGCGATTGTTCATGGGTAAAAGGCGAAGACTGCCGCCCAACGCCAAATAAATTCACTTCAGGAAAACCTGCCGCTGGCCATGACCCGCTTTGTCAAACAAACGGGGTGCCAGATCAATGTGACACAGTCAGCCAACGCTCAGGCAGCAGCACCGTTCCCGCCGGAAGGCGGTGGATTGAGCCTACGGCTCGCTTTTTCGATGCGTTCCGCCGCCGCCGAGAAGGCTTTCACAATGGCAGCTTCGGTTGCTTGCGCGCGATCCGCGGCAACCAGACGCGCATCCTGCAAGCTGCCAACGTCCTGCTCCAGCACGCGGACGCGCTTGAATGTTTCCGACAATTCATCGGCGATGGTGATCGCAGCCATAATGGTCAGCCGCATGTCGCCGACTTCGCCGAACTGGGCACGAATACCGTCGATCCGCTGATTGAGGTCGTTGGCGAGCCGCAGCAGATGGTCTTCCTGCCCGTCGGCGCAGGCCATGCGGTATTGGCGCGAATTGATGGTGACGTTGACGTGCGCCATCGCCCTACCCGCTCTGAACTGAAATGACGGAACGGATCGAATCCATCGCAGCATCGAGCCGTTGCGCGACCTCACGATTGGTCGTCTCGAGCGACTTCGAGCGCGCCGAGGCGTGATCGAGATCAGCGGCGAGTTTTGCGCGGTCGGTCTCAAGCATATGGAGCTGATCGGCGAGCGTGCCCGAGCGCGCGATGGCTTCGAGCTTGGCTTCCACCGCCGACTCAAGTCCATCAAGCGCGGCCTGCAGCCGCCGCGTCGCCGCCTCGATCGCGCTGTGGTCGGTCATCGGTCTATCCGGTCCCCGGTCGCGACGCTGCGCAGCGGATTTATCCTGGGCATTTTCGCCATCGGCAAATCAGCTGCGGCCATAAGGAGTTAGATAAGGAACCTTACGTGCCGGGAGAGCGGCGCGTCAACGGCAGCTATCGGCCTTGTCCACCCCCTCGTGACAGCGATGTGGACGGCGCCAACGGTATGGACAGGCTGCGTTGACTCAACTGCCACATGGCTTCACATGCTTGTCGCCCCCTCACCCTCGACAGGACGACGCGTGTGACAAGCCAGGCCCAAGCTGCGGTGAATATGACCGCATCCGCCGCAAACGCGGACCATCACAAGATGGCCAATGCCATCCGCGCGCTGGCGATGGACGCCGTCGAGCAGGCGAAATCGGGCCATCCGGGATTGCCGATGGGCGCGGCCGATATCGCAACCGTGCTGTTCTCGCAATTCCTCAAGTTCGATCCGAGCGAGCCGACCTGGGCCGACCGCGACCGTTTCGTGCTGTCGGCGGGCCACGGCTCGATGCTGATTTACGCGCTGCTGCATCTCACCGGCTTCGCGTCGGTGTCGATCGACGACATCAAGAAATTCCGCCAGCTCAACTCGAGGACGCCGGGCCACCCGGAAAACTTTGTGACGCTCGGAATCGAAACCACGACCGGCCCGCTCGGCCAGGGCATCGCCAACGCCGTCGGTATGGCGATGGCGGAAACGCACCTCACCGCCGTGTTCGGACGCGAGACGGTCGATCACTACACCTACGTACTCGCCTCCGACGGCGACCTGATGGAAGGCATTTCGCAGGAAGCCATCGCGCTCGCGGGGCACCTGAAGCTCAACAAG
>Ga0075364_10002397_pt1 | contig 10511 bp, 12 predicted proteins | sample EndMetdeltDD1764_FD_71517 | JGI IMG/M metagenome (GOLD analysis project Ga0075364, IMG submission 71517) | Populus endosphere microbial communities from Tennessee, USA - Endosphere MetaG P. deltoides DD176-4 | ecosystem: Host-associated > Plants > Roots > Endosphere | place: USA: Tennessee...
GTGCTCGCCGTGGCCGGTGGCCACGGCTCGCTGGGCACGAAGGCTGGTGATTATGTGATCGCCTACCGCATCGATTGATCGACACAGGCCTCACGACGGCGCCTCCGGGCGCCGTTTTTCTTGGCCTGACGTCACGGCCAACCCCGTCCCCCGTCAGGCGCCGCCGGTCCTCAACGCACAGGCAGGAAAGCAAAGAACAGCAGATTCTGGGCGTAATTGATGCCCAGGCGCCGTGAGTTCTCACCCAGCAGGCTGGAGATCAGGTCCAGCCGGCCGATGATGGCGCCAAACTCGCGCTCGAAGCTCAGGTTGGCGGTCTCGCCCGACATCTCGTTGGCCAACAACAGAGGCGCCCCCTTCGCATCACGCCGGCTGGTGAGCAGCCAGGCGGCGGCTTCCACGTTGCGCGCCGCGTTGTAGACGTGAGCCCCGTTGAGCACGTCCAGCGCGTAGACCCGTGTGCGATCGTTGTGCGCGGCGATGATCGTATCTGCCAGACCGTAGACGAGCGCGAACACGCGATCGCCGCGATAGTCCGGATCGAGCGCCACGGCGAGCAGCTCGATGTCGCGCAGGCCGATGAGATCCGCAGGCGGGACGCGTTGTTCGATTGCCTGGCGCACGGCGGCAGTCGCAGCGGCGTGATCCGCCCGGCCCGACTTGCGCCATTCCCGGGGATTGCGCTTGTACAGCTTGTCGAGCAAGGCGTACAGGCTGGAGAGGTTGGCCAGCATGGCCACCGTCACGGTTCGATTGAAGTCCGTCTGCAACCATTGATCGGCGCTCATCGACTCGGTGCCGGGCGCACCCAGGTGCGCGCCTGGGGGGCCCGGCGCCACGCAGCCCGAGAGCAGCACTGCGAGGAGCACGGCCGTGACCTTGCCGCCAGTCACGCGGAGCCCTCCACCCGCTCGTGCCGGGCGTTCCTCGGCACGCCGGTTGCGCCAGTACGGCAGGCACCCCACGCATCCCGCGCGGGGCCATCATCCCGTCCAGGAGATCTCCATGCCAGCGAAATCGAAGGCACAGCAAATGGCTGCGGGCGCCGCCCTCTCGGCCAAACGCGGCGATCAGAAAGTCGGCAATCTGAAAGGCGCATCGAAATCCATGTACGAATCCATGGACAAGAAGGAACTCGAGAAGATGGCCAGCACGAGCCGCAAAGGCAAGCCAGGCCACGCGTGAGACCCGCGGGTACCGTGCTCACGGCGCCAGTCCGTGCTGCACCATGCGCAGCAAACGATCCGCGAGCACGTCCAATTGCGGCGTGGGCAAGCCGCGCATCGGCCCGTCGAGGGCCAGCAATGCCATGCCGTGAACGGCCGACCACGCCAGAAACTCGGCGCCTGCGCGTTGCCCTTCTACGAGTTGCCCCGTGCGCTCCAGCGCATCCAGCGCATCGACCAAGAGTTCGAAGGGATTACGGCCCGTGTCCCCCGCCGTCGCCGGGTCCGCCGGGCCATCCCGAACGACATCGAACTGCACAGTAAAGGCCGTGCGAAAAAGCCCAGGCTCCTGTCGAGCGAATCGCAGATAGCCCGCCCCCACCGCCCGCAATGCCGCCCGAGCCCAAGCTGCCTCGTCCTCATTGGTGCGTGCGGGTCGTGCTTCCTCCATGTGGCGCGCGGCCCGCGCCAGTGCCTCGGCGCGCACGGCCGCCAACAGATCCTCACGACTGCTGAAGTGCCGATATGCCGCGTTCGGGGCGACACCCGCGCGGCGCGTGGTCTCACGCAGCACGACGGCCGTTGGACCGCCATCGCGGGCCAAAGCCACGCCCGCCTCGATCAATGCACGCCGCAGATCGCCATGACGATACGTGCCGCGCGTGGCGGCATAGGGGCTGGCAGAGCGAGAGGAACCAGGCGAGGCGGCGGTCATGACATCGGGCTTTACGGCTGACAAACACGATGCTATCGTTTGTGGACGCTGTACACAACGAGGAATGCGACATTCCAACCGGAGACCGCCATGTTCGTCGAGACTTACCTCTTTTTCGATGGTCAATGTGCTGAAGCCATGGCGCATTACCAGCGCGTGCTGGGTGGTGAACTGCAGGTGATGCGCTACCAGGACGCCCCACCCGGTGCGCAATGCCCGAACATGGGTGCCGACACGCAAGACCGCGTGATGCACGCGATCCTGAAGTTTCCCGATGGCGCCCTGATGGCCTCGGACGTGCCCGCTGGCGATACGTATGAGGGCATTCAGGGTGTCGGCGTGACGTTGAACTTCCCAGGACTCGACGATGCCAGGCGCACGTTCGACACCCTGGCCGACGGTGGCTCTGTGCAGGTGCCGTTTGGCCCCACATTCTGGGCAGAGGGCTTCGGCATGCTGCGCGACCGCTTCGGCACGCCATGGCTCATCAACGGCCCCATGATCATGCCCAACGTCTGACCCCCTTCTTCGGAGCATTGCCATGTCGCACTATGTCGATGGATTCGTCCTGCCCGTGCCCAAGGACAAGATCGCCGAGTACCAGGAGATCGCCCGCAAGGCGAGCGAGGTGTGGCGCGAGTACGGCGCGCTGGAATACTGGGAATGTGTCGCGGACGACGTCCAGCCGGGCAAGCTGACCTCGTTTCCCCAGAGCGTGATGCTCGAGCCGCACGAGACCGTGATCTTCGCGTGGATTCTCTATCGCTCGCGCGAAGAGCGCGACGCCATCAACGCCAAGGTGATGGCCGATCCGCGCATCGCCGGCATGGGTCCGGACAACATGCCGTTCGACGGCAAGCGCATGTTCTGGGGTGGCTTCCGGAGCATCGTCGAGAGCCGCTGACCTGGCCCCCGCGTGGGCGGCGGGCACGATGATGTGCTCATCGGCCCGCGCGCCGCGTGACCCCGTCCCCGTCAGTCCGAGGTTTGCGCACGCCTGGGCGTACGCAACGGAATCGTGACGGGACCGTCGTTGATCAACGACACCTGCATGTCTGCCGCGAAGCGGCCCGTAGCGACGGTGGTGTGTGCCGCGTGCGCCGCTGCAACGAAGGCGTCGTAGCTGGCTCTGGCTTCGGCCGGAGGTGCTGCCGCCGAGAATCCTGGCCGGTTGCCGCGCGCCACGTCGGCTGCCAGCGTGAACTGGCTCACCACCAGCAGCCCGCCACCGATGTCCTGCAGGCTGCGATTCATGCGGCCCTCGTCATCCGCGAAAATGCGCATGCGCAGCACCTTGCCCAGAAGCCAGTCGATCTCGCCCGGCCCATCCCCGGGCTCCGCACACACGAGGAGAAGCACTCCCTGCCCGATCTCGCCCGTCACCTCCCCTGCCACGCTCACCCGCGCTTCGCGCACCCGTTGCATCAACCCGATCATGCCGCCCTCGACTGTGTGAAGCCGGCATCATACGGGCAGATGCTTATGCGCAATTCGTCGTTCGCGCCGCTCACGCCTATCCGTAAAGTCGCGTTTCACCTTGTGACTTACGGAGTCCATCCATGTCCATCCGCCGCTTTCTCGCAAGCGCCGCTGCCTCCCTGGTGGCAGTCTCTGCCAGCGCCTGGGGCCAGGAGCCCGCCGGGCCGCTCGTGTCCACCGACTGGCTCGAATCCAACCTGAAACGCGCGGATGTGCGCGTGGTGGAAGTCAGCGTCAACCCCGGTCTCTACGAGCGCGGTCACATCCCGGGCGCCGTGAACTTCCGGTGGCATACGGACCTCGTCGATCCGGTCAAACGCGACATCGCCAGCCCAGAAGCCTTCCAGGCGCTGCTGCGCGAGGCCGGCATCAACCAGAACACCACCACGGTGCTCTACGGCGACAACAACAACTGGTTTGCCGCGTGGGGTGCATGGGTGTTCGACATCTACGGCATCGACAACGTGAAGTTGCTCGACGGCGGCCGCAAGAAGTGGGAGGCCGAAGGCCGCGCCTTGTCGCCCGCCGCGCCCACGCATGCCGCGGGCAACGTCGAGGTCAAGCCGGCCAACGCCAGCCTGCGCGCTCACCTGCCGGACGTGCTGGCCGTGGCGCGAGGCGACGCCAAGGCGCACCTGGTGGACATCCGCTCGGCGGATGAATACCAGGGCAAGATCTTCGCCCCGAGCGGCGTGCCTGAGCTTGCCGTTCGAGCGGGCCACGTGCCGGGGGCCGTGAACGTCACCTGGAGCAAGCTCGTCGCCGAGGATGGCACCTTCAAGCCGGTGTCCGAGCTCAAGTCCATCTATGCCGCCGTGGGCGTGGACGGCAGCCAGCCCATCATCACGTACTGCCGCATCGGCGAGCGTTCCAGCCACTCTTGGTTCGCCCTGAAGAAGCTGCTGGGCTATGACGTGCGCAACTACGATGGCTCCTGGACGGAGTACGGCAACAGCGTGGGCGCGCCGATCAACAACCCGGCGGGCACGGTGTGGGGCCAAACCTGAGCATGCGTACCCACCCCGTCTCGGCCAGCGCCGTGGCGTTGCTGGGCCTGGCCGGCATTGTCTGGCTGGGCGGGCGTGAAGGCGACGGGCGTGCCCTCGTCTTCGCCGCTCTGGCGGGCGCCCTCTTCGGCACCTTCCTGCAGCGCTCGCGCTTCTGCTTTCTGTGCGTCACCCGCGATTTCGTCCAGCGCGGTGATGCGCGTGGCCTCATCGGCATCGTTGTCGCGCTGGTGGTGGGTGTGCTGGGTTATCACGCCGTCTTTGGCGCGTTCCTGCCCGTGCCCGCCCCGGGGCGTCTGCCGCCCGGCGCCCACATCGGCCCGGTCAGCTGGGTCCTCGCGGTGGGTGGCCTGACTTTTGGTCTCGGCATGGCCCTCTCCGGTGCTTGTGTCAGCGCTCACCTGTACCGCCTGGGCGAAGGCTCGCTGCTGGCCCCGGCCGCGCTCGTGGGCGTGCTGGCAGGCTTCGGCCTGGGCTTTGCCTCGTGGAACCCTTTGTATCTGATGAGCATCCAGCAGGCGCCCGTGATCTGGCTGCCGCATCACCTGGGTTATGCGGGCTCACTCGCGGCGCTGCTGCTGGCCTTGACGCTCCTGGGTACGTGGCTTCTGCGACGCAACCGCGTCGCCTGGCACGAACCGCACGCCGCCCGGCCGTGCGGTCTGCGCGAGACGCTCTTCGGCGCGCGATGGCCCGCTTACGTGGGTGGCGTGCTGATCGGCACGCTGGGCGTGGTGGTGTACCTGCGCGCCTTCGCCCTGGGTGTCACGGCCGAGCTCGGCAGCCTCGCCCGGACCGGCGCGAACCAGTTGGGCTGGCTGCCCGAGCGCCTCGCCGGGCTGGACAGCTTTGCCGGCTGCGCTACGCTGGTGAAGGAGACCCTGCTCTCGCCCAACGGCGTCTTCGTGCTGGGGCTGGTCGGTGCCGCCCTCGCCTGCGCCCTGGCGGCTGGCGACTTCCGGCCCAAACGCCCTCGTGCGGGCGAACTCGCGCGCGCGCTCACCGGCGGTGTTCTCCTCGGCTGGGGCGCCATGGTGGCGCTGGGCTGCACGGTCGGCACCCTGCTCTCGGGCGTCATGGCCGGTGCGGCATCGGGCTGGATCTTCGGACTGACCTGCCTTGCCGGCGTGCTGCTGGGCTTTCGCCTGCGCGGCGAGTGGCGCCCGGGTCAGGGGGTCAGAGGCTGACGACAGCCACGGCATCCGTGAACGTCAGTCTGACGCGCGCGCGGATCCCAGGGGCCGGTGGCGGCGCGGGCTTAGCCCGCACCCAGCATGCCGTCCACGCGGGCCAGCAAGGCATCGACTTCGAACGGCTTGGTGAGCACCTGCATGCCAGGCTCCAGCTGGCCGTCGCCCACCACCGCATTCGCAGCGTACCCGGTGATGAAGAGCACCCGCAGGCCTGGACGCAACACCCGCGCGGCATCGGCCACCTGGCGGCCGTTCATGCCTCCGGGCAAACCGACGTCAGTCACGAGCAGATCCACGGGCTCGCCCGACTGCAGCAGGGCCAGCCCCGCCGCGCCATTGCCGCATTCCCGCACGACATGGCCTTGTTCGCGCAGGAGTTCGGCGACCAGCGATCGCACGGACGGCTCATCGTCGATCACCAGCACGCGGCCAGCGCCTGCCGAACCCAACGCCGGCAGGGCCGCCGGTGGTACGTGCTCGCTCGCATGCGCCGCGCCCTCGTAGCGCGGCAGGTACAGGCACATCGTCGTGCCGCGCCCCGCTTCGGAATAGGCACGCACCTGTCCACCGGACTGCCGCGCAAATCCATACACCATGGAGAGCCCCAGCCCGGTTCCCTGACCCGTTGGCTTGGTCGTGAAGAACGGATCGAAGGCATGCTCGATGACGTCGTCGCTCATGCCCACGCCGGTGTCAATCACCGCCAGCGACACATAAGGCCCCGGCGCCAGTTCGCGCGCCTTGGCCGCCTGCGCATCCAGACGGATGTTGGCGGTCTCGATCGTCAGTCGGCCGCCATGGGGCATGGCGTCGCTCGCGTTGATGCACAGGTTGAGCAAGGAGTTCTCGAGCTGATTGGCATCGACCATGGCCGGCCACAGACCCGACGCTGTCTGCACGTGCAAGGCGATGGCCGGCCCCATGCTGCGTCCAATCAACTCGATCATGTCCTCGACCAGCCGGTTCAGATCCGTCGGCCTCGGATCGAGCGTCTGCCGGCGCGAGAAGGCGAGCAGCCGGTGCGTGAGCGCGGCTGCCCGTCGCGCCGCACCTTGCGCCGCCTGGATGTGGCGCTGGCCATGTTCAAGCTGCCCCTCTCTGACACGCGCGGCCAGCAACTCCAGGCTCCCCAAAATGCTGGTGAGCAGATTGTTGAAGTCATGGGCGAGCCCGCCCGTGAGTTGGCCAACGGCCTCCATTTTCTGGCTTTGCCGAAGACGCTCCTCGGCCTGGCGCAGCGCCTCGGCCTGCTCCTTCTCGACGGTGATGTCGCGCCCGAACGCGCTGATGAGGCCATCGGCGGGAACGGCCGTCCAGGCAAGCCATCGATAGCCACCGTCACGATGGCGAAAGCGCGCCTCGAGATCGCGCACCGTGGCGCCACGCTCGAGCACACGGCAGGCATCGACCGTCATGCTGCGGTCGTTCGGGTGGAGGAGTTCCGTGAAGCTGCGGCCGACGAGTTCTGACTCCTGCCATCCGAGATGCACGGCCCAGGCCGGATTGGCCGCCATGATGCCGGCATCATGGCGCATGACGACGATGAGATCGGTGCACAGCTGCCAGAGCCGGTTGCGATCGGCCGCGCGCGCAGCAACCTCCTCTTCGAGCGACGCCATGACCTCGCGCATGTGCTGCTCGGCCCGCACCTTCGCCGTCGTCTCCACGACCGTCGCGAGCAGTCCGACGACACGGTCGCCGGCGTCACGGACGGGACTGCAGGAGAAGGTGTAGTAGCGGCGCTGGCTGACGCCCTGGCGGCAGACATCCAACGGAAAATCCTCATGGAATGCCGATTCGCCGTCGAGAGCGCGGGCCACGTACGGACCGACCACATCCCAATGAGGCTCCCAGAGCGTCCGAAAGGACCGCCCCATCGCCGTCGCATCAAAACCGATGACGGGAAGGTAGCCGGCATTGGGGATGGCGGTAAGCGCAGGGCCCCAGACGAGGCACTGGGGAAACCGGCACGCGAGCACCAGATTGGCGGCCAGGTGCAACTCTGGCGGCCAGTGCTCGCGCGGCCCGAGCGGGGTGCGCGACCAGTCGTGCGCACGCGCGGCGACAGCCATGTCGCCGTCGGCAACGGCGCACCCTGCAGGCTCAGCCATTCTCACCATCTCATGCGGGTCGTTCGCGACGGGGCTCGTGCAGCGCCATTGGGGGCTGCCCCCGAACTGTCGAGCATACCGGAAAGCTATGCGTAACAGGCGCGGTTACCTGACTACGACCCTTGCGCAACTGCGCTCACGCGCCGCCCTTCGAGGGATGCTAACGATGCATCGGCTGCGGTCCGCGTCGCGTGATGCGATACACCGTCGCAGGCGGCATGTTCATGAGCGCCGTGCCCATTCGCTGCGCGCGCAGCCCGAGGCGATCGAGCATCCGGCGCGAGACCGGACAGCGCGGCCCGTAGGTGAACTGGTACATCGCCCCGTCGGAGCGCAGGTAGGGGAACACGCCTGCCAGGATGGCCATCACCTTGCGCGGGGGCATCGACAGCAAGGGCAGCCCGCTCACGACCGCGCCCAGCTCACCGCGCCGGCAAACGTGCGCGCGCGCGAGCCGCGCGGCATCCATGCGCAACACGCGAGATTCGGGAAAACGAACTTCGAGCATGCCGGCAAAACGCGCGCCGGACTCGACCAGGATGAGATTCGATTCACGCACGCCGCGACCCACCAGCGCCCGCGTGAAGACCCCCGTGCCAGGGCCGAGCTCCAGGACGGGCCCGGTCGCCGCGCTGATGTCGCGCGTCATGAGTTCGGCCAGGGCATTGCCCGAGGGGGCGATCGCGGCCACTTGCAGGGGGTTCGCGACCCAGGCACGCAGAAAAGGAACGATATCGGTTGCGCTCATTGCTCCGTCTCGTGTTAGTGGCCGCGGCAGCGGCCCGAGGCAGGGCGCGGCGGCCAAGCGCACAGCATACTGCAACGCGGCAGGCGATTCGATGGCAATGCGTGCCCGGACATTTCCAGATAACATACCGTTGCAATACCCGCCCTCACCTGCCTTCTCCCATGATCGACGCCTTTGCCAACGCGCTCTCCGAGCGGGCCACGCGCCTGCGCGCTTCCGAAATCCGCGAACTCCTGAAAGTCCTTGAACGCCCTGGCATGATTTCGTTCGCCGGCGGCATTCCGGATCCGAATCTCTTCGACCGCGAGGGTTTCGCGCACGCGCTGGCCGAGCTCGCCGGCGCCGGCAATGCACTCCAATACTCAGCCACCGAGGGCTACGGCCCGCTGCGCAGCTGGATCGCAGAGCGCATGAGCGCGCAAGGCATGACTTGCGGTCCTGAGCACATCCTCATCACGAGCGGCTCGCAGCAAGGTCTTGACCTCATCGGCAAGCTGCTGCTCGACCCCGCCGACACGCTGGCCGTTGCGCGCCCGACCTACCTCGGTGCGCTGCAGTGCTTTCGAGCGTATGAGCCCACGCTCGTCGAATGGCAGGGCGCGGCGCTGCCGGCCGAGACCAAGGCCTTGTACCTGGTGCCGGATTTCGCCAATCCGAGTGGCGAAACCCTCACCCTGGCCCAACGCGAGGCCGCGCTCGATGCAGCCCAGGCAGCCAACGCCGTCGTGCTCGAGGATGCCGCCTATGTGGACCTGCGCTTCGAGGGCGAACCCCTGCCCTCGCTGCTCGCACTCGATTGCGCCCGTCACGGCGGCATCGACGCCGCCCGCACGCTGTATTGCGGCACGTTCTCCAAGACGCTCGCGCCCGGTCTGCGGGTGGGCTGGATCTGCGCGCCTCGACTCGTGATCGATCGGCTGGTGCTGCTCAAGCAAGGCGTGGATCTGCATACAGCCACGCTCAACCAGATGGCCATGCACCGCGTGGCACTGGCCGGGTTCGATGCACAGCTGGTGCGTGCTCGCGCGGTGTACCGCGAACGTCGTGACGCCATGCTCACCGCGCTCGGTCGCTACGCACCGGCCGGCATGCACTGGACGCAGCCAGAAGGCGGGCTGTTCATCTGGGCGGAGTTGCCCGAAGGATGCGATAGCAAGGCCTTGCTCGCGAGCGCGCTGGAGGCGAACGTGGCCTTCGTGCCCGGTCCCGCCTTCTATGCCCAGGCGGGCAATGCACGCACGCTGCGCCTGAGCTACTCGCTCAATCCGCCCGCCGAGATCGAGGCCGGCATCCGCACGCTGTGCAGCCTGATTGCTTCGCACAGCCGCGCCGCCGCCTGATCCTGTGGCCACGCACCGGCGGATCCCGCCGGTGCTGTCTGTCGCTGCGCTACCGCTGTCCTAAGCCGGTTGCCAATCCAGGGGCCACTCGCCCCGGGCGACGTTCTGCAGCCACAGCGCGCACGTCAGCGTCTTCGCGTCGGTCACCCGGCCATCACGGCAACCCGCAAGCAGGGCGTCGACGGATTCGACGTGCACATCGAGGAATTCGCCCGCGTCCAGCCGGCGTTCGCCCTTCGTGAGGCCGCGCGCGAAGTACATGTGGATGATCTCGGTCGAGTAACCGATCGCGAGGTGCAGGCGCCCCGCGTACGCCCATTCACGGGCCTCGTAGCCGGTTTCTTCGAGCAGCTCGCGCTGTCCGCACACGAGCGGATCCTCCCCCGCATCGAGCTTGCCCGCTGGAAATTCCCACATCACCTCGCCCACGGGATGGCGGTACTGCCGCTCGAGCACGAGACGGCCATCATCGAGCAGGGGAACGACGACGACCGCCCCCGGATGCACGACATACTCGCGCGAGGCGGTGCCGCCGTCGGGCAAGCGCACCGTGTCGCGCCGCACATCGAGGAAGTTGCCGCGAAAAAGCGATTCCGACGTCAAGGTCGTCTCGCGCAAGTGGTTGTCATCGTCCGGGCGAGTCAGCATGGCGGAACGTGCAAGAATGGGAAAGCGTGACTGTAGCGCACCCCGCGCGACAGACGCTGCACCTTGCCGGAGGACCGCATGCGACACCCCTTCACCGGGCATCT
>Ga0075364_10002399_pt1 | contig 10508 bp, 7 predicted proteins | sample EndMetdeltDD1764_FD_71517 | JGI IMG/M metagenome (GOLD analysis project Ga0075364, IMG submission 71517) | Populus endosphere microbial communities from Tennessee, USA - Endosphere MetaG P. deltoides DD176-4 | ecosystem: Host-associated > Plants > Roots > Endosphere | place: USA: Tennessee...
TCGGCTTCGCGTGTGTCCAACAGGACCGGGAAGTCGGCGACGCCGAAGTCCGGATCATGGGCGGGCTCGCCGCACACTTTGGTACCGAGCCTGAGGTACCCGCGCATCAGCGGCGGCACAATCGGGCGCGCCGGGGGCACGACGTCGCCGAGCGAGACCGGCCGGTTCGGGCGGACGGTGTATGCCGACCGATGCCGCTTCATCACGAAGTCGTGCACACCCCGAACCTGTTCGAAAGGCGCGCCAATCCCTTCGATCGGTACCGAGACGCAACCCGCCACGTAGGGATAGCCGCAGTGGTCCAGGTAGGCGAGGATTCCCGCCCACATCAGCAGCATGACAGCACCGTTGCGGTGGTCACCGCGGACTACGGCTCGGCCCGTCTCCACCAGCGAATCGCGCAGCGGGTCCAACTCCGAGATGTCGAACTCGGTGGCCATGTAGTGGCCTCCGGCCGCGATCGCCCCTGCCGGAGGAAGCATCCGATAGCAGCCGACCAGCTCGCCGGAGTCGTCGTCGCGGACGAGTAGATGGTCGCAGTACTGGTCGAAGTGATCGACATCGTCAGAAGCCGAAAGCGCATACCCCGGCTCCGCGCAGAACACCTGATAGCGCAGCTGTTGTGCTGCTTCGATGTGGACGGGGTCGGTGGACAGGAGAAGGGAATACTTCGGCGCTGTCGCTTCCTGGGCATCGGCTGACAACAGCACAGATGAAACGGTCATGGCCGTACCTCCGCGTGGACTCAGTCCCGACGACTCGTCGCAGTATTTCACCGTCAGCGCTACACCGCCCACTTTTCGGCGAGCACCATCCGTTGAGGTCGCGGCGTTACTGCCACTGCGTACTGGCGTCAAAACCTCTGAGCAGAAACATCATCGGCTCGTCTGGTCGTCGACACCTGTGCGGTGCCGCATCGTCGCGGCATCGAGTTCTTCTTCGACGGCGCCTTCTCGACGACCCAGTGCGATGGTGGCAGAGATCATCACGACGATCGCGACGAAGAGCACAGCGCCCTCAGAGAGGGTCAGCGAGAGGTCCTCACCAAGGATCGTGAGACCGAGCGCGACTGCGATCAACTGCTCGCCGACCAAGATGATCGGAACCGAAACCTGTAGTGCCCCAGCGTTGAAGGCCGATTGCTTGAGCAGCGTCGCCACCAACGTGAGTCCGACGAGCGCGTACGGCGCCGGGATCGAAAACATTGCCAACAGTCCACGGGCGGCCAACTCGTCGAGGCAGACCTTGGTCAGCACCGCGACTATGCCGATCAGGACTGCGACCACCACGGACAGCAGGCCCGCGCGCCGCCGTCCGTCCGTGCGCGCCGCCGCCGCGACACAGACGCCGAGAACCGGAGCCAGTGCGATCGCCAGGACAGCCCAGGAGAACATCGGCGGTCGATTCACCGGGTCCGGGCGGGCCAGCACGATGAAGACGACCAGCGCGCCGGTCAGCAGCAGCGCCCACTTCCATTCACTCCCCGTGACCCGCCGGTGCCCTAGACGCGCACTCATCGGCAGCGCGAACAGCAAACATGACACCAACAGCGGTTGAACTACGAGTAGCGATCCCCAGGCGAGGGCGAGCGCCTGGAATCCGTAGCCGGCGGTCGTGGTCACCATGCCCGCCCACCACAGCGGACTCCGGGCCATCGCCACCGCGATATCCGAGGTCATGCCCCGTTCGGTGGGGACTGCGGTTGTCGCGCGGTGCTGAGTGACCATGCCGACGGCAACACAGAACCCGGCCAGCAATGCCAGCAGCACTACCACTGCGTGCACGTGGGCCCCCTCATCGCACGGTTGTCACGCAGGCAACTGTCGCACACAAGTCGCCGCGACAAGTGCGCCCTGGAAAAGTGCTGCTGCAGCGGGGTTCAGGAGGTAGGGCTGCCGGATACCGTCTGAAGTGACCGACTGCTTACCCGCCGTGAGTGTTCCGGGTGTCGATGACCCGCTGCGCGACATCGGTCAACCGGGTGTTGCTGTCTTGCGAGAGACGCTTGAGCATGTCGAACGCGGCGATGTCGTCGATGCCGTATCTCTCCATGATGATGCCCTTGGCCTGGCCGATGCGGTCTCTGGTCGACAATGCCGACTGCAGCTGCTCGCCCTGACGGCTGGCAAGGATCGCTGCGGCGGCGTGCGCGGCGAGCACCGTCGCGATCGTCTCGTCATCCGCGTCGAACGCGTGCGGTTTGAAGGCGAACAAATTCAGCGCGCCGGCAGTGCGTTCCGCGGTGTACAGCTTGACCGACAGTCCGCTCAGCACTCCGAGTTCTATGACCGCGGGCGCGTACTGGGGCCACCGTTGTTCGGTCCGAAAATCGTCGGTCCGCACGATGAGGTCGTCGAGTGCGGCCTGCACGCACGGTCCTTCGTCGAAGGTCATCTGCAGGTCGTCGAGCTTGTGGGGCAGTTCGGTGATGCCCGCCAAGGACTCGTACTTGCCGTTCTTGCCGACCAGCAGCACGCCTGCGGTGTCCACACCCGGAATCAGCTCCTTGGCCGTAGCAGTGACATCGGACAGGACGTCCTCGACACTCCGCGGGGACGCCGAGGCACGCGCCAACTCGGCCATCCGATGCGCCAGCTCGTGGCTTGCCAGTTGATCCATCGTTACAGCCTTCCCTATCCGGCTGTCCGGTACACGAACGTTTGTCATTTCACACAGCGGGCAGACACAGTAGAGGCTCGCGTGGTGGTCGACCTCTACGTATAGCCGAGGTTCCGCCGGTTCAGACCTGAGTGCCGGCGGGGCCGCTTCCGGAGGCTTCCTGGAGTCACTCTCTTAGTTGTAGTACCGTCGGCTCGTGGGCGACAATGTCTGGATCCTCGGTGGGTATCAGAGCGACTTCGCGCGCAACTTCAGCCGCGAGGGACTCGATTTCGCCGATCTGACCGCCGAGGTGGTGGAGTCCACCCTCGCGGCAGCCAAACTGGATGCGTCCGACGCCGAGGTCGTGCACCTGGGCAACGCCTTCGGTGAGATGTTCAGCCGGCAGGGCCATCTTGGCGCCATGCCCGCAACGGTCCATCCCGGCTTATGGAGTACGCCCGCGTCGCGGCACGAGGCGGCATGCGCGTCGGGCAGCGTCGCGACGCTCGCGGCCATCGCGGATCTCCGGTCCGGTGCATACCGAACCGCGTTGGTGGTCGGCGTCGAGTTGGAGAAGACGGTCCCGGGCGACACTGCCGCCCAGTACCTCGGCGCCGCCGCCTGGACCAATCACGAAGGCACCGATGCCAAGTTCATGTGGCCGCATATGTTCGACGAGGTGACCGCCGAATACGACCGGCGCTACGGCATCGACGAGTCGCATCTGTGGGCGATCGCCCAGCTCAACTTCGCCAACGCGCGCGCGAATCCCAACGCGCAGACCCGCGCTTGGACTGTGCCCGACCCGCTGACCGACGACGACGACGTCAATCCGGTCGTTGAGGGCCGATTGCGCCGCTTCGATTGCAGCCAGATGACTGACGGCGGCGCCGGGATCGTCCTCGTCACCGACGACTGGCTGCGCGACCATCCCGGCGCACGCCCGATCGGCCGGATCGACGGCTGGGGGCACCGCACCGTCGGGCTGGGTCTGCAACAGAAGCTCAACTCCTCGGCCGACGATCCGTACGTCATGCCCCACGTGCGGCGCGCAGTGCTCGACGCGTTCGACCGAGCGCACGTCACCCTCGACGACGTCGACGGCTTCGAAGTCCACGACTGCTTCACCCCCAGCGAGTATCTGGCGATCGACCACATCGGCCTCACCGGGCCGGGCGAATCGTGGAAGGCGATCGAGAACAACGAGATCGAGATCGGCGGCCGACTACCGATCAATCCGAGCGGCGGCCTGATCGGCGGCGGACATCCTGTCGGCGCATCGGGCGTGCGAATGCTGCTCGACGCCGCCAAACAGGTCAGCGGCGATGCCGGTGATTATCAGGTCGAGGGCGCAAAGACATTCGGCACCTTGAACTTCGGCGGAAGCACCGCCACCACCGTCAGTTTCGTCGTCACGGGAGCATGAGATGACATCAGGTTTGGGAACCAACGTCGAGATCGTCGGCAAGTACCTGTCCACGCTTCCCGAGGACGACGACCACCCCTACCGCACCGGCCCGTGGCGCCCCCAGACCACCGAATGGGACGCCGATGATCTACACGCCGTCGAGGGCGAGATCCCGCACGACCTCGACGGCGTATACCTGCGCAACACCGAGAACCCGCTGCATCCCGCACTGAAGTTCTACCACCCCTTCGACGGCGACGGCATGGTGCACGTCGTCGGCTTCCGCGACGGAAAGGCGTTCTACCGCAACAGATTCGTCCAAACCGACGGCTTTGTCGCCGAGAACGAAGAAGGCGGCCCGCTGTGGCCCGGGCTGGCCGAACCCATTCAACTCGCGAAGCGCGACCATGGATGGGGTGCACGGACATTGATGAAGGACGCGTCGAGTACCGACGTGATCGTTCACCGCGGCATAGCGCTCACGAGCCATTATCAATGTGGCGACATGTACCGCATCGATCCATTCTCGGGCGACACACTGGGCAAGGAGGACTTCAACGGAGGCTTCCCGTTCGAATGGGGGGTTTCGGCACACCCCAAGGTCGACGAGCGCACCGGCGAACTACTCTTCTTCACCTACAGCAAGGAAGCGCCGTACATGCGTTACGGCGTCGTCGACGCCGCCAACGATCTGGTGCACTTTACGGACATCCCGCTTCCGGGACCACGACTCCCACACGATATGGCGTTCACCGAGAACTACGCGATCCTCAACGACTTTCCGCTGTTCTGGGATCCCAAGTTGCTCGAAGCCGGCGTCCACTTTCCCGGGTTCCATCGGGACATGCCGTCACGCTTCGCTGTCATCCCCCGCCGCGGCGGCGCCGACGAGATCCGCTGGTTCGAGGCCGATCCCACCTTCGTGCTGCATTGGGTCAACGCCTACGAGGACGGCGACGAGATCGTGCTCGACGGCTTCTTCGAAAGCGATCCCACACCCGTCGACACGCTCACCGGCGACAAGTACAAGAAGGCATTCCGGTACCTCGCCCTCGACGGCTTGCAGACCAACCTCCACCGGTGGCGCTTCAACCTCGTCACCGGCGAGACGCGCGAAGAGCGGCTCTCGGACTCCACCACCGAATTCGGCATGATCAACGGCAGCTACGCCGGCGGCAAATACCGGTACGCCTACGCCGCGACGGGCAAGCCCGGCTGGTTCCTGTTCGACGGGCTCGTGAAGCACGACCTCGCGACCGGGACCGAGGAGCGGTTTGCCTTCGACGACGGCGTGTACGGCAGCGAGACCGCGATGGCACCGCGCGTCGGGAGCACAGCCGAGGACGACGGCTACCTCGTGACGCTCACCACCGACATGAACGCCGACGCATCGTTCTGTCTGGTGTTCGACGCGGCCCGAGTCGGCGACGGCCCCGTGTGCAAGCTCGCACTGCCGGAACGTATCTCCAGTGGGACGCACTCGACCTGGGCCGCGGGATCAGAGTTGCGGCGCTGGCGGGAGACCGACTCGGCGGCCGGCGCGATCGGCCTGTAGGTGGTCCAGCCGGCACCGAACGCCGTTGCGCGAATGCTGGGGCTGCTCGGCGATGAATGGACGCTTCTCGTCATCCAGCAGGCACTTCTCGGGGTCAGCCGGTACGGCGACTTCCGCGAACGGCTTCCCATCTCGAATTCGGTGCTGACCGCGCGACTGCGATCGCTCAGCGACGAGGGTGTATTGAAACGTCGTGCGTATCAGTCGAATCCGCCGCGCTTCGAATACGTCGTCACAGAGCGCGGACGGTCGCTGTGGCCGGTGCTGCTGTCGATCTGGGAATGGGAACGCCACTGGGTGCCCGAGCACACCGACCCGCTACCCGATATGCGCCACGACACCTGCGGAAGCGACTTCTCCCCACTTGCGACCTGCGCTGCGTGCGGCGAGATCGCAAGTGAGAAAGACGTTGTCGCACAGTGGGGTCCGAGCGGATCCTGGCCACGCTCGATCCCGGTGGCCGTCACCCGGCGGCGCTCCGGCTCAGATTCGGCCGCGAGTCTGTTCCCGCAGACGATGAGCGTCATGGGCAATCGCTGGGGCTTCGCGTTGCTGGTCGCAGCGTTCGTCGGGATGAGCCGATTCACCGATTTCCAGTCGCAGCTCGGCGCACCTCCCGGATCGATCGTCGACCGACTGTCCATCCTCATCGCCAACGGGGTGTTCGAGACATCCGACACCCGGTACCGACTGACCGAAAAGGGCCGGGCGCTGTTTCCGGTACTGGTGACCGCGCTCGAGTGGGCGCAGCGGTGGTACACCGCACCCGAGGGGCCGGCGGTGAAGCTCACCCACACGACGTGTGGGCGTCGATTCCGGCTCGTCCTGACGTGCGATCAGTGCTCGGAACCGCTACGCGGCGGACTGGTCAGCGCCGTCGAAAAAAGTCACTAAAAAATCTGGCACTCGCCGTAGCAGAGTGCTAACCTCGCAGGTGCACAGTGATTTGGTCGCCCGCCGGGGTGGCGGGCTCTGAGGAAATAGGAGGTGAATTGCTGTGCTTCGTTTTGATCCTTTCAGTGACCTTGACGCGTTGACCCGAGGACTGCTGAACAGCCAGACGGGATCAACTCGTACCCCACGGTTCATGCCGATGGATCTCTGCAAGATCGACGACCACTACGTCCTCACCGCCGATCTTCCCGGCATCGATCCGGGTTCGGTCGACGTCGACGTCGACAGCGGCACCTTGACGATCTCGGCGCATCGCACCGCCCGTTCAGAGGACGCCGTCCAGTGGCTCGCGAACGAGAGGTTCTTCGGTACCTACCGCAGGCAACTCTCACTCGGCGAAGGCATTGATGCCAGCGCGATCTCGGCCACCTACGAGAACGGTGTGCTCACCGTGACGATTCCGGTAGCCGAGCGCGCCAAGCCGCGCAAGATCGAGGTCAGCCATACCGGCCGTCAGCAGTCGATAGAGCCGACCACCGTCGACTCCGGCTAACCCGTCAGCCATCGAGACTGCGGGCAGATCGCAATCCAGTTCGAAGTCGCGATCTGTCCGCAGTTTCGGCGTATCTACGCGCCCCTTCCTCGCAGATCTACGCGTCGGCGCTGATGTTTGTCGGTCTCGAACGTCGCAGGCTGGCTAGCATGAGCGAAACCGACGCGGCAGTCCTGAACTGGAGCGACCTGGGCGTGAGCGAGCTGGTACCGACCGGAACGGTGACACTGCTGCTGGCAGACGTCGAGGGCTCGACGCGACTGTGGGAAACCCAGCCCGACGAGATGACGGCGGCGTTCGGGAATCTCGACCGCGTCCTCGCCGAGATGGTGCCCACCCACGGCGGCGTGCGGCCGATCGAGCAGGGCGAAGGCGACAGCTTCGTCATTGCGTTCGGTCGCGCGAGCGATGCCGTCGCCTGCGCGCTCGATCTACAGCGTGCTCCGTTGGCGCCGATCCGGCTGCGTATCGGGTTGCACACCGGCGAGGTCCAGTTGCGGGACGAGTCCAATTACATCGGGCCCACCATCAACCGCACGGCCCGCATTCGCGATCTGGCGCACGGCGGGCAGACCGTGTTGTCAAGCACCACCGCCGATTTGGTCTTGGACCGTCTTCCCGACGAGGCCTGGCTTGCCGAGCTCGGCACGCATCCGGTGCGCGACATGCCTCGGCCCGAGCGGGTTGTCCAGCTGTGCCACCCGGACGTAGGCAACGAGTTTCCGCCGTTGCGTACGACCAAAACCGTTCGCTCCCATAATCTGCCGGCACAACTGACGAGTTTCGTCGGGCGGGCCGATCAGATCAGCGAGGTCCGCGGACTGCTCCGCCACAACCGGCTCGTCACACTGACGGGCGCCGGCGGTGCCGGTAAGACCCGCATGGCCGTCGAGGTTGCGGGCAAGCTGACGGAGGATTTTCAAGACGGCGTCTGGTGGATCGACCTCGCGCCGGTCGCCGACGCCGCCGTTGTCCCAGTGACGATCGCCCGGACCCTGGAGCTTCCCGACCAGCAAGGGCGCTCTCCGATTGAAACCATTCTGCGGTTCATCGGAGACAGGGACGTACTCCTGGTGCTCGACAATTGCGAGCATCTGCTGGACATCTCGGGCGAGACCATCATGGCACTCCTGCGTGGCTGCCCCCGGCTGACCGTCATGGCTACCAGCAGAGAGACCCTGGCGGTCGCCGGGGAAATCACCTGGCGCGTCCCATCTCTGTCGGTTGACGCAGAGGCCGTGTCGCTGTTCATCGACCGAGCCCGTCAGGCACGGCCCACCTTCCGTGTCGCGGGCACGGATGCCGAGCTCGTCGCCGACATCTGCAGGCGCCTCGACGGCATGCCGCTGGCCATCGAATTGGCCGCAGCCCGCGTACGTGCCCTGTCGCTACGACAGATCGCCGACAGCCTGAACGACAGGTTTCGTCTGCTCACCGGCGGTGCACGAAATGTGCTGCGGCGCCAGCAGACCTTGCGAGCATCGGTGGACTGGTCCTACACGCTGCTGACCGAACCCGAACGTACCCTTTTCCGTAGGCTCGGCATTTTCATGGGCGGTTTCGACCTCGACGCCGCGCAGATCGTGGCGGCCATTACAGAAGCCGAGCAATTTCAGATCATCGACCAGCTCAGCTTGCTGGTCGACAAGTCACTCGTCACCGCCGATGACGAGTCGGGAAGCATGCGGTATCGGCTACTCGAGACTATGCGTCAGTACGCGCTGGAAAAGCTTGCCGAAGCCGGTGAAGCCGAAGCCATCCGGGACCGGCACCGCGACCATTACGCGGCTACCGCGGTCGCTCTCGAGCCCTCGGAGCGACTGGTCGAGTGGGCCGAGACAGAGATCGACAACATTCGAGCGGCATTCACCTGGGGGGTTGAGAAAGCGAACTTCGAGACAGCACTGCGCTTCGTTTCCGCGCTCCAGCGGCTGTGGGTCAACCGGGCGCGGCTGCTCGAGGGCATGGGAGCTTTTGCCGCCGTCTTCACTGACTCGCGTTATCACGACACCGATGTCAAGACAGAGGTGTGGGTCCGTGCGGTCGCCGACGCAAGCATCCTCGCGGCGTGGAGTGGTATGCCCGCCGACCTGAATCGCGCCGAGGACGCCCTCGCCGCCGCCCGCGAGATCAGTGACCAGGATCTGGTCATCTGGTGCCTCACGGCGTGCGGGGGCCTGAGCTACTACAGTCCCGAATCGGCACGGCACTATTTCACAGAGGCCGCCGACCTGGCCAAGGCCACGAATAATCTCGCCAAGCTGTGTCACGTTCGCGGCTATCAAGCATTCGCTGCGAATGTCGCCGGGCTACCGCACGATTCACGGATGGCAGCCGAGGAGGGCCGCGACATGGCCCACTCGATCGGAGACGATTTCATGTTCCGGTTCTGCCGCGCTTGGTTAGGCTTTGCATTGCTGGCTGAAGGCAATACGTCGGCAGCCCAGGACGAACTGACGTGGTTACTCTCCGAAGCGTCCGAGACCAGCGAACGAATGCTTCGTCTATTTGCGTGCGTAGGCCTTTGTCAGTGCCTCTCACACGCGGGCGACGAGTCGGCCGCTGAACAGATGGCGCAGGCTGCCCATCATCTGTCCGTCGGCATGGGCGGCTACCATGAGGATGCCACATTAAGCGTTTCAGCCATCGCGGCTATGTTCACCGGCGACTCCCAGGGAGCCCGTGAGACCGCTGAAGCCGCCCTCAAATGCACTGTTCCACAACGACTTGCCTTTGTGCGGTGTTCGCTTCCAATGCCTGAGGCTTTGCTTGGCTGCGGCGAGCTTCTCAGAGCTCGCCGGTGGGTCGACGAAAACCTCACCTTCGTTCCGGGCTGGTACAAGAGCCACGCGCTCACGACGCGAGCGTTCATCGCAATGGCGCAAGGCGAGCTCGGACAGGCCGGTGACGATGCCCACGAGGCCCTCTTGATCGCACAGGATCTGCGCGGTTTCCTGAGGGTCCCCGATGCGCTCGAGTGTTTGGCCCGACTGTCTTCGAGTGCGGAGAACCACTTGTTCGCTGCTCGCGTGTTCGGTGCGGCGCAGGCAGCACGGGAACGCATCGGCGTCGCTCGAATCCCCGCACTCTCGGAGGGACATGACGAAGCCTTGGAGTCCACGCTGAAAAGATTGGGGCAGCGGGAGTTCGACGCAGCATGGGCCGAAGGCGCGGCTCTGTCGACAGAGGCGGCGATCGCCTTCGCCCAGCGCGGCCGTGGCGAACGCAAGCGGCCCAGCAGCGGTTGGAATTCGCTCACCCCGACCGAGGGCGACGTCGTCAAGCTGGTGGCCGAGGGACTCGGCAACAAGGACATCGCCGAACGACTCTTCATCTCGCCACGCACCGTGCAGACCCATCTCACGCACGTTTACGCGAAACTTGACCTGGAGTCGCGCATGCAGCTGATTCAGGAGGCCGGCCGTCACGTGTGACGGGTCAAGCGGTACAGCAGGTTGTTGCGCACCGACGGCCACTCGATGTCGAGGATCGAGTAC
>Ga0075364_10002400_pt1 | contig 10508 bp, 9 predicted proteins | sample EndMetdeltDD1764_FD_71517 | JGI IMG/M metagenome (GOLD analysis project Ga0075364, IMG submission 71517) | Populus endosphere microbial communities from Tennessee, USA - Endosphere MetaG P. deltoides DD176-4 | ecosystem: Host-associated > Plants > Roots > Endosphere | place: USA: Tennessee...
GCGATCACCTCATCGTCGGGGCGGTACTTCAGGCCGAGGTTCTGGATGCCGTGGTGGTTGTAGTAGCGGTACGTCTTGGCCTCGACGAGCGCCGGGCCTTCCCCGCGGCGGCTGCGCGCCACCGCTTCGGCCACCGCTTCGTGGACGGCGAGGACGTCCATCCCGTCGACGATCACACCCGGCATCCCGTACCCGGCGGCACGATCGACGACATCGGCGATCACCATCGCGCGCGACGTCGGCGTGTACTCGCCGTACATGTTGTGCTCGCAGACGAACACGATCGGGAGGTGCAGCGCGCAGGCCATGTTGGCGGCCTCGTGGAAAGCGCCGATGTTGGTCGACGCGTCGCCGAAGAAGGCGACGGCGACCTGATCCGAGCCGCGGTACTTGTTGCGGAACGCGGCACCGACCGCGATCGGCACGCCGGCCCCGACGATGCCGTTCGCCCCGAGCATCCCCAGCGACAGGTCGTTGATGTGCATCGATCCGCCCTTGCCGCCGCAGTACCCGGTGGCCTTCCCCATCAGCTCGGCCATCATCCGCCGCACGTCGCCGCCCTTGGCGATCAGATGCCCGTGGCCACGGTGGGTGGAGGTGATGTAGTCGTCGAGGCGCAGCGCCGCGCACGTGCCGACCGCCACGGCTTCCTGGCCGACGTACAGGTGGAGGAAGCCTGGCATCTTGCCCTGCTCCATCAGCTTGCCGGCGGCCTCCTCGAAGAGCCGGATGCGCACCATCTTGCGATGCATCGCCAGGTGTTGGTCTCGTGTCAGGTCCAATGGTCTTCCTCTGCTGCTGGGAGATCTGATGCTGGGACTCGGGAGAATCGGGCGAGCATCACGACGCCTCGCCGCGGGCCCATCGCAGCGACCGGCGCAGCAGCTCGTGGAACTGGGGCAGGTCCCATGCGCAGCGATCGACCTTCGGGTAGTACGCGAGCAGCGGTGCCATGTCGTAGTGGCCGCGGCAATGACCGAGCGTGTTGTACAGCACGGCCCCACTGCCGAGCGCGCGGACGTACATCACCAGGTGCTCGGGGTCGGTGTCGTTCCAGTCGCCCTCGACGAATCCACGTGCGTCGCCTTGGTAGCTGGTCTGCAGCAGCGGGACGAGTGCGGCGCGATCGGGATATTCGTTGAGGTACAGCTCGTCGGTGGCGTCGAACGCCTCGATCCCGCGCACCAGCCAGTGATCCGGCGCGACATTGCGCACCGTGTACGGCGCGATCGGCGGGTGGGCGATGAACTGCGAGCCGAGCGTGTCGGTCCACAGCGGCAGGTCGCGGGGTGCCGCCCATCCGCGCTCGGTCTTCTCCAGCACCGAACTGGTGCCGTGCAGCGCAACCATCCTGCCGCCGCGCTCGACCCACTCGCGCACGACACGCTGGGCGCGGTCGCTGGGGCGGACGTTGCAGGTGTAGCTCACGAGCACGCGGGCCTCGCCTTCCGCCCCTGGCTCCAACCACGCCGTGTCCTCGTAGTCCGCCTGGCAGCGCACCCGGAACTCGTCGTGCTCGGCCAGCAGCCCGAGCAGTTCACGGCGCGCGAAGTCGATGTCGTGCCACTCACCACCTGCGACGAGCACCACGTTGATGCGAGTGCCGGGAGTCTCGGCGGCGGTCACGAGATCGGACCGATCGTCAGAAGTCGACGCGCTTCATGAAGCCGCCGTCGACGGTGAGGTTGACGCCGTTGATGTGCTTGGAGATCGGCGCGGCGAGGAACGCCACGGCCGTGGCGACGTCGCCGACGTCGCCGATGTGGCCCATCGGGTGCGTCTTCTCGGTGGCCGCGAAGAACTCGGCACGAGCGTCCTTGACCCGGTTCCAGTCACCGCCCTCGACCCAGATCGGACCGGGCGACACCACGTTGCAACGGATGCCACGGGCGCCGAGCACCTGGGCCTGGCCGAGCGTCCAGTTGGTGACGGCGGCCTTGAACGCGCTGTAGCTGTTCGAGCCACTCGCGAAGTGCTCGCCCACCGCCGAGGTGCCGATGCTGATCAACGCGCCGCTGCCGCCGGCAGCGAGCGCGTCAGCGGCTGCATCGGCGCCGTGGATCAACGCCATCAGGTCGATGTCCATGTTGTTCTGCCACGCGTCGTGCGACTTGGCCGGCTTGCCGCTGGTGTTGTGGACGTAGATGTCGAGGCCGCCCAGTTGCTCGATCGCGCCGGCCACGAACGAGCGCAGCGAGGCGCTGTCTGCGGCGTCGACCGCCTGACCCCACACCGTGCCCTTCCCACCGAGACAGCGCAGCTCGTCGACCGCGAGCGCCACGCCGTCGGCGTCGCGGGCACAGATCGCAACCGATGCACCTTCGGCGAGCAACGTCTCGGCGATCGCGCGGCCGATGCCCTTGGTCGAGCCGGTGACGAGTGCTCGCTTGCCTTCGAGTCCGAGATCCATGGTGCGCTCCTGAGCGGGTGGCCGACGACGACTGAACATGCCCAACGCGAGGTGGCTGAACTCGCGAGGTGTTACTAGTGTTGCACTCTAGAAAGCATCCGTCGAAACCGAACCGCGGGGGCGCCCCTCGTCGGCCCCGGATCGACGCCGAAGGGGAGTTCGATGACAACCGAGTTGATCGCTGGATCGATCACCGAATCCGTCGCCGCGTTTCGCGACCGGGCCCGCGCGTGGCTCGAAACCCAGGCGCCGCGCCGCACAGCGGAGACCGCTCAGGAGTGGGGCGACGGCGAGTTCTCCGTCGTCGTGTTCCACGATGCGACCGACGAGGAGGAGTTGGCGGTCCTGCGCGCGTACACGACGTGGCATCAGCAGAAGGTGGAGGCCGGCTTCGGCTCGATCGCCGTCGCGATCGAGTACGGCGGGCTGGGGTCGAGCAACAGCCATGACGCGGCGTTCAAGGAGCTCGAAGCCCAGTTCGAGGTGCCCCGCGACCACGAGCTGATCTCGGTGACGAGCAAGCTCATCGCACCCACGATCGCGGAATACGGCACGCCCGAGCAGCGCACGCGGTGGTGCCGGCAGTTCTTCCAGCTCGAATCGTTCTGCTGCCAGCTGTTCTCCGAACCGGGCGCCGGCAGCGACCTCGCGGCCGTCTCGTGCCGGGCTGAACGAGACGGTGACGAGTGGGTGCTCACCGGACAGAAGGTGTGGACATCCACCGCACGCATCGCCGAATACGGGTTCGCGATCTGCCGCACCAACCCTGACGTCGCCAAGCACGCCGGCCTGACGGCGTTCCTGGTGCCGCTCGGCGCGCCGGGTCTCGAGGTCCGGCCGATCAAGCAGATGTCCGGCGGCGCGTCCTTCAACGAGGTGTTCCTCGACGGCGTACGGATCGCCGACGAGATGCGGATCGGCGAGATCGGCCAGGGTTGGAAGGTGGCCTTGACCGTGCTCGGCCACGAGCGGGCGACGTCGGGCGGCAGCCGCCGTGGCGGCGGCTACGACGAGCTGGTGCTGCTGGCCCGCCACCTCGGGCGCACCGGCGAGCCGGCCATCCGCCAGGATCTGGCCGAGTCCTACTCGCGCAAGAAGATCCGCGAGTGGGTCCGTGCTCGTGCGGCCGCCCGCGCCAAGGCGACGGGCTCGTCCGGACCGGGCGGATCGATCACCAAGCTGATGTGGACGGTCGAGATGGCGCACACGAGCGCCGTCGCCGGCCGCCTGCTCGGCCCGGCACTCGCGGCCGACACCGGCGAATGGGGTACGTTCGGGTGGAACGAGCACGTCCTCGGCGCGCCCGGCTACCGCATCGCCGGAGGGAGCGATGAGATCCAGCGCAACATCATCGGCGAGCGGGTGCTCGGCCTTCCGAGCGAACCACGGGTCGACCGCTGACGGCGAGTCCAGCAACGGCGCGATGACCCACTTACTTCACATGAACTACAGTTCACCGACGAAAAGCGAACAGGAGGATCTGCCGTGGCAGCGATGTCATTGACCGAGTTGGGCAAGCGCGTCCTGGCCAACGTCGCCGCCGACAGAGGCGACGCCGTCGGGTCGATGCTGACGATCCCGACCGCGGACTACCTCGACCCCGAACTGTTCACGCGCGAGGTCGAGGCCGCGTTCCACAAGAGCCCGCTGCTCGTCGCTCTGTCGTGCGACGTGCCTCAGGCCGGGGATTTCACGTCGATGGAGATCGCCGACCGGCCGATCGTCGTCATCCGCGGTGACGACGGCGTGGCGCGCACCTTCCTCAACGCGTGCCGCCATCGCGGCAGGGCGGTGGTCGACGACTGCTTCGGCCACGGCCGCCGGCTGAGCTGCCCGTACCACTCGTGGGTGTACGACGCGGCCGGCAAGCTCGTGGCGATCACGGGCAAGGAGTCGTTCGCGGGCCTCGACGTCGACGGGCTGATCGAATACCCGACGGCCGAGCGAGCCGGGGCGATCTTCGCCACGCTGACGGTGGGGGCGACGCTCGACATCGACGCCTGGCTGGGCGACATGGTCGACGCGCTGGAGATGCTGCAGCTCGACAAGCTGTACCGCCACGACGTCGAGACCAAGCTGCCCAGCGGCAGCTGGAAGGCAACCGCCGACGGCTACCTCGACGGGTACCACCTCGGCTACCTCCATCGGTCCACGATCGGCGCCAAGTCGATCACCAACCGGAACACGTTCGACCTCTACGGGCCGCACGTTCGGATCGGCTTCGCCAACAAGCCGATCCTCGAGTTGCGCGATGTACCGGCCGAGGAGTGGCCCGACCTCTATGCCGCGTTCTCGCTGGTGCACTTCGTGTTCCCCAACGTGTCGATCTCCGGGCACCCTGGTAACAGCCTGATGGTCAGCCGGCTGTTCCCCGGCAGCACCGCCGACCAGTGCACGGTGATCCAGTACCAGTACTTCCGCGAGCCGCTCGTCGACGCCGCCGCGCTCGCCGAGGCCGAGGTGAAGCGTGACAAGTACGCCCGCGTCACCTACGACGAGGACTTCGTCACCGTCTCCAGCATCACCCGCCGTGTGCCCGTGCTGGCCGAGGCCGGCCAGTCGTTCACGTTCGGGCGCAACGAGATCGGCAACCAGAACTTCCACACCCACCTGTCGCGCTTGGTCTCCGAGCTGCCTTGACGACCCGGCCGGCCGTCCGCCATCCGTGACGCATTCGCTGATCCTCAACCTGCACATGCATCACAGATCAATACGGCATCGTGCCGCCGTCAACGGGGAACATGCAGCCGGTGATGTTGCGCGCCGCGTCGGACGCGAGCATCACGGCGACGGCGCCGACCTGCTCGACGGTGTTGCACTTCTTGATCGCCGACTCCTGGGCGAAGAGATCGATCATCGCGTCGTAGCTCGGCAGGCCCATCATCTCCGCCGACTGCGGTCCGGTGGAGCGCACGATGTCGGTCTCGATCAGCCCGGGGAGGATGGCGTTGACCGTGATGCCCGTCGTGCCGACCTCCTTGGCGGCGGACTTGACGAGTCCGTTGACGGCGTGCTTGGTGGCGTTGTAGCCGGGCAGACCCGGTTTGGCCAGCTTGCCCTCCACCGACGACGTCACGAGGATGCGACCGGTGTCGCGCGGCAGCATGTGCTGCAGTGCCTTGCGCATCCCCCAGAAGACGTGGTTGAGGTTCCAGTCGATCTCCAGCTGCCACTCCTCGTCGGTCATCATCGACACCGGCGCGGTGTTGAGCACGCCCCCGCTGTTGAGCAGCATGATGTCGAGCTGACCGAAGCGCTCGACGGCGAAGTCGACGATGCCCTCGCATGTCGACTGCTTGGTGGCATCGCCGGCGAAGAACGCGACGTTCTCGTCGCCGCCCATCTCGGCGACCGCCTCGCGGCCTTTCGCCTCGTCTCGACCGTTGATAACCACCTTCGCCCCGGCGGCCAAGAACGCGTCGGCGCAGCCGCGACCGATCGATCGCGTGCCGCCGGTGATCGCGGCCACCTTCCCATCCAGCTTCTTCACGAGCTCTCCCATCTTGTCCCCCTTGTCAGTACGGCGCTGAGCCGCCGTCGATCGAGATCAACGAGCCGGTGATGCCTGCTCCTGCCTCGGAGACGAGCAGCGACGCGACGAGCGCGACGTCTTCGACCTCGTTCAGGCGCTTGATCGCCGATTCCTGGGCGAACCAGTTGAGCAGGTCGGTGTACGCCATGCCCATCGACGCCGCGGCCTTGGTGCCCTCCTCGACCATCATGTCGGTCTCGATCGCGCCGGGGCACAGCGCGTTGACCGTGACCCCGAGCGTGCCCACCTCGTGAGCCATCGACTTGGTCAACCCGTTGACTGCGTGCTTGGCCGTCACGTAGGTCGCCACGCCGGGCTTGCCGACCTTGCCCTCCAGCGAGGAGATGTTGATGATCCGCCCCCACTGCTGCGGCACCATGTGCGCGAGGGCGCGGCGGCTGCACCAGAACGTGCTCCACAGGTTCATCTTCAGCGCGTACTCCATCGCCTCGTCGGTGAGGTCGGCGACCGGTGCGTGGTTCGTCGCTCCACCGGCGTTGTTGACCAGGATGTCGATGCTGCCGAACCGCGCGATCGTCTCGTCGATCAGCCGCTCGCAGTCGTCGCGCACCGCCGCATCGCCCTGCACGAAGTGAACGCGATCGCCGGCGTCGGAGCCGGCGCGGATCTCGGCGATCGCCTTGTCGCCCTTCTCCGGGTTGCGCCCGTTGATGACAACGGATGCGCCGTCGCGCAGGAACGCCTCCGCGACCCCGCGACCGATGCCCCGCGTTCCGCCCGTGATGGCGGCAACACGACCCGTCAGTTCCCCCATGCTCGTACCCCCTTGATCTCCGCGGAGCGAGGCGCCGTCGCATCGCTCCCCTGACCATCCGGCCGCACTCGACGGCGCCCGAATAGAAACTAGCGAATGTCTACAGTAAGTCCGGCCGCGTTGGCAAGCCTTGCGGGGAAATCCGCCCAGTCGGCTGCTCAGTCGGATGATCAGTCGGCTTCGAGATGGTCGAGCAGGTGCATCGGGATCTGGTTCATGTAGCCGTCCTCGGGCCAGTTGAACCACCCCGACGACGCGTATGCGCCGCCGTCGGGGTGCAGCGTCGTGCCGGTGATGTACGACGAGAGGCCCGACGCCAGGAAGACGACCGAGTTGCCGATGTCGCTGATCTCGCCGACGCGGCCCATCGGGATCGCGATCGATGCGCCGGCCCGCGTCATGAACGACGACGTACCGGCACCCATCGCGAGCATGTTCGGCGTCGGCGTGATGTCGGGCGCGATGCTGTTGACACGGATGCGATCGGGAGCGAGCTCGACGGCCAGGCTCCGACCGAAGTGGGTGACGGCGGCCTTGGCCGCCGAGTAGACCGCGTAGTTCGGCGCGGCGCGATGGGCCTCGATCGAGGTGATGTTGATGATGCTGCCGCCACGGCCGCCTGCGCGCATGCGCGGAATCGCCAGCGACGACGCGTGCAGGACGTGATCGAGGTTGGCGCGCATGAGCGCGCTCCACGCCTTCGGCGACGTGTCGGCGAACGGGGCACGGAACGTGCCGCCGACCACGTTGACGAGGGTGTCGAGCCGGCCCCAGCGCTGATCGACCGCGTCGAACAACGCCGCGAGCACGTCGGGATCGCGGGCGTCGCCGGCCTCGACGATGCCGTCGGCCTCGACGTCGTCGAGCGCGGCCCGCAACGCTTCCACCGCGGGCTCGTCGCGGTCGATCACCGCGACGCGGACACCATTGGCGACGAGGTCCATCGTCGCGCCGAGACCGAGACCGCCGGCACCGCCGGTGATCACGGCGACGGTTCCCGCAAGACCCGATCGATCCTCCCACCATCCCATCGCCCCATCTTCCTCCGTGCGCCTCGGCAGGCAGGAGTCGAAGCCCTTCTCCTCGTCATCGCGGCTCGCATGGGGGGCGGCTTCACCTTGAACGCCCTCCTTCGTCGACGATAGTCTGTGCCGGCAACCAGATCGAGCGTTCCGCTACACGGCACATGTAGGGCTGTTCGCTGACCGCCAAACGACCCACGGAGGAACCATGCTGCTCAACGATGTCGACCTGATCTCGGTCGACGACCACGTCATCGAACACGCCAACGTCTGGCAGGACCGTCTGCCTGCTGCCCACCGTGAGCGCGGCCCGCGGGTCGACGAGCGCGACGGCATCCCGGTGTGGGTGTACGACGGGCGCGACTATCCCCCGCTGGGCCTCGACGCCGTCGCCGGCGACGACCCGAGCAAGTTCTCACTGAAGACGAAGGCGTTCAAGGACATGCGCCCGGGCTGCTACGACCCCAAGGCGCGAGTCGCCGACATGGATCAAGACGGCGTCGCCGCCCAACTGTGCTTCCCACAGTTCCCCCGCTTCGCCGGGCAGACGTTCGCCGAGGCCGCCGACAAGGAGCTGGCGCTGCTGTGCGTGCGGGCGTGGAACGACTTCATCCTCGACGAGTGGTGTGCAGCGGCCCCGACGCGGTTCATCCCGCTCGCGATCGTGCCGTTGTGGGATGCCCAGCTGGCGGCCGCCGAGATCGAGCGGACCGCTTCCAAGGGCGCTCGCGCGATCACGTTCACCGAGAACCCGGTGCCGCTCGGCATGCCGTCGTTCTGGACCGACCACTGGGATCCGATGTTCTCCGCGCTCGAAGATGCGGAGATGCCGATGTGCCTGCACATCGGGTCGTCGTCGAAGATCACGATCCCGTCCACCGATGTCCCGATGGCCGTGATCGTGTCGCTGATGGCGTTGAACTCGATGTCGGCGTGCAGTGACCTCTGCTTCTCGACGGTCTTCGAGAAGCACCCGCGGTTGAAGGTGGTGTTCTCCGAGGGCGGCGCCGGATGGGCCGCGTACATGCTCGAGAAGATGGACTACGTGTGGACACGGCACCGTCACTACAACGAGGTGAACCAGACGCGGCCGCCATCGGAGACGTTCGATCAGCACATCTGGGTGGCGCAGATCACCGACGCCGTCGGCATCGCCACCCGCCACCAGATCGGGGTGCACAAGATGCTGTGGGAGTCCGACTACCCACACTCGGACTGCCTGTGGCCAAACAGCCGCACGAACGCCGAAGAGCAGCTGCGCGACGTTCCGGACGACGAAGCCCGCCGGTTCGCGGAGACGAACGCGCGCACGCTGTTCCGTTTCGAGAAGCCGTCGTCGTGACCGCAGGGGCGGCGAAGACCGTCCGCATCGGCGCCGGCCAAGGCTTCATGGGCGAGGATCCCGCGCTCATGCGAGCCGTGCTCGCGGACGGTGTCGACTACCTCGTGTGCGAATCGCTGGCGGAGCGGACGATGGGCCTGCTCGAAGAAGCCCGTCAGCGCGACGAGACGGCCGGCTACGCCGCCGATCTCGCCGACCGCATCGACGTGGTCGCCGACGACGTGTTCGCCGGCCGCACCAGGTTCGTCACCAACGCCGGCGGCGTGAATCCGATCGCTGCCCAGCGCGCCGTCGTCGCCCGGCTGCGCGAACGCGGTCACCGGGGCCGCAGGATCGGCCTGGTCGTCGGCGACGCCATCGACCCTGCGCACATCGAACCGGTTCCCGCCGGGCGACTGCTGTCGGCGACCGCCTATCTCGGCGCGGCGGGCATCGTCGAGGCACTCGCTCGCGGTGCCGACATCGTCATCACCGGACGGGTCGCCGACGCGTGCTTGTTCCTGGGACCGCTGATCCACGAGCACGGCTGGTCGTTCGACGACTGGGATCACCTCGCGGCGGGCATCGTCGTCGGCCATCTGTTGGAGTGCTCGGCGCAATCGACGGGCGGCAACTACTCCGGCGACTGGTGGAACACGGTCGATCCATGGCGAGCCGGGTTGCCGATCGCCGAGGTGGAACGTAGCGGCCGGGCGGTCATCACCAAGCCGGCGGGCACCGGTGGTCGGGTCTCGTTCGACACCGTGCGCGAGCAGCTGCTCTACGAGGTGCACGATCCACAGCGATACCTCAGCCCCGACGTGGTCGTCGACATGACATCGGTGACCGTCACCGATCTCGGGGCCGACCGCGTGGAGATCAGCGGAGCCCGAGGCGCGCCTCGGCCGCAGGCGTTGAAGGGCATCGCCTTCTCCGAAGCCGGTTTCGCCGGGGAGGCAACGCTCACCTACGCGTGGCCCGACGCGTTCGCCAAGGCGCGGTTCGTCCTCGACGGCGTCCGCCGCGAGAGCGAGTCGATGGGCCTGGCGGTCGATGAGTGGTGCGACGAGTACTTCGGCGCCTGTGGTTTCGGAGGACCGACCGTCGCCGCCGACGACCGCCCGTCCGACCCGCCCGAGGTCGTCGGCAGGCTGGCCTGGCGCACGGCCGATCTCGCAACCGCGCGATCCGTCGCCGCGTTGTTCCGCACCGTCGCGCTCACCGGTCCGCCGGGCCTGCAGGGCATCGGCCGGCGAGCCGCACCCGCACCGCCGACGCCGCTCGTCGTGCTCGACGACTTCCTCATCGACCGTGATCTCGTCGAACCGGGTGTGCAGGTGCACGTGGAGGAGATCTGACATGCGCGTCCAATTGCGTGACGTGTGTGGTGTGCGGTCCGGCGACAAGGGCGACATCAGCGATCTCTCCCTGTTCGCACCCGACGCCGA
>Ga0075364_10002401_pt1 | contig 10505 bp, 10 predicted proteins | sample EndMetdeltDD1764_FD_71517 | JGI IMG/M metagenome (GOLD analysis project Ga0075364, IMG submission 71517) | Populus endosphere microbial communities from Tennessee, USA - Endosphere MetaG P. deltoides DD176-4 | ecosystem: Host-associated > Plants > Roots > Endosphere | place: USA: Tennessee...
TTCATTGATACGGGCGTAATTGGCCAGGTTCAGTACCAAACCGATGTTGGCACCTTCTGGAGTTTCAACGGCACAGATACGACCATAGTGGGTAGCGTGAGCGTCGCGGACTTCGAAGCCAGCGCGTTCACGGCTCAAGCCACCAGGACCCATTGAACTCAAGCGGCGCTTGTGAGCGAGCTCAGACAACGGGTTGATCTGGTCCATGAACTGTGACAGCTGAGAGCTGGCGAAGAATTCACGGACAGCTGCAACTACCGGGCGGGCGTTGATCAGCTGGCCAGGAGTAACGTTTTCAATTTCGGACATGGACATACGGTCCTTGGTGTTACGCTCCATGCGCAGCAGACCGATGCGGAACTGGCGCTGTACCAATTCACCAACCAGCTTCACGCGGCGGTTAGCCAATGAGTCGATGTCGTCGGCTGGCTCCTGTGAGTTGTTCAAGCGGATAAGCTCAGCAACGATAGCAACCAGATCTTCGAGGCGCATAACACGGTTTTCAACGGTGTTAGCTATGTCCAGATTCAGGCGCTTGTTGATCTTGTAACGGCCAACGCGGCTGAAGTCGAAACGCTTGAAGTTGTAGAACATGTTTTCAAGCAAGCTCTTGGCGTTGTCAACGGTAGCGAGGTCACCTGGGCGCAAGCGGCGGTACACTTCAATAAGTGCGTCGCTTTGGCCACGGGTAGGATCCTTCTCGATGGTCACGTCGAGGTAACGGCGGTCGCCGGTGTCGACATGCTGGAAGGCGTCCTTCATGGCGGCTTCTGTCATACCCAGTGCGCGCAGCAGGGTAGTTACAGGGATCTTGCGCTTGCGGTCAATCTTAACGTAGAGGGCGCCTGAGGCAGCAGTCTCGAACTCGAGCCATGCACCACGGCCAGGGATAACCTTAGCACCGTACAGGTTGGCTGTACCATGCTGGTCGGCAGTAAAGAAAACACCGGCTGAACGGATCAGCTGGCTAACTACGACACGCTCGGCACCGTTAATGACAAAGGTACCGCGCTTGGTCATCCATGGGTAATCACCCAAGTAGATTTCCTGCTCTTTAACTTCGCCGGTTACCTTGTTGGTAAGCTCGACAGTAGCTTTCAGCGGTGCTTCGTATGAGATGTTGTTTTCGCGGGCTTCGCCCTCGGTCATCTTAGGATCGTCAAAGTGATAATCCTTGAAACGCAATGATAGTTTGGTACCGGTGTAGTCATCAATCGGACTAATTTCCGCCAACAACTCGCCAAGACCCTCATCTACAAACCATTGGAAAGATTTGTTCTGGTGGTCAACGAGGTTGTCGAGCTGAATTGCATCGTCTTGACGAGTAAAATACACACGTGTGCCATCATCTGTGGTCTTGGTGCTTTTCGCCATAGGTACAGCTGTTCCCCTTCGTTTTGCCGCCGCTTGCATGGAGCAAGCAACGACCTTAATTGTAATAAGGCTTTTTAATGTTTGAGATTGTTTGCGCGCGAAGATCTCTAAGAGGAGTATTTTTGGTGCAAAAATGTCATCAAATTTTGCACTACCCGACTTACACTACTTCTTAGGGTAAGATTGTGAGGCAAGGCTATACAATTGTCAAGCACCTATTTACGATACACGCCTCGATCTGTACACTGATCACATGCTGGCGCATGAAAACCCCTACCCACCTGATGAGACAGTAGCAGCTATACGCGAAGTCACAAGCACAATGACAGGGACAATGGGAGATCTGGAGCCGTATTATGGCGACAAAGCCACATCTGACGAACATGAATCGCCGGCTGGCGCATTTGATTTCGATCCTGATGGCTTAGCTGAAAGTGCCGAAATCATCAAGAAAATGGATTTTGCCACCGAACGTTTACCTGATATCCTTGCCCGGCTCAGAAAATATCCCCGACTTCCGCACCCAGATGAGATCCCTGAATTACTGCGCATACACGCAAACGAGCCGATTTTGCTAGAAACACCAGTTACCGTCGGTGACATGGCTGCCCACCTACTTGCGACTGACGATAGCTCACACGAGATAGGGCTACAGATGTTCGGCGATAAATGCGTTATGTTTGCCGGCTCAGAAGGAGGAGTAGATAACCCTCCCTTTGACTGGATGCAGCTCATTGAACAACAGGCTGATACGATAGCACACACTCATCCCAAGAACCTGGCGGGTGAGGCCTACCCTAGCCCGAATGATCTGGAGGCGGCTGAGTTGTCGTTGCCTGCGCACGTCGTCCTTTCCAAAAGAGGCATTATGTTCTACCCCGGCATGAACGAATATATGAGGTCCGGATTGCCGAGATTGGTAGAGTATCTGGCACGCACCTCCTTCGATCCTAGCGGCGATGTCGAAGCAGACTATTGGCGGTTGATGAACTCGTACACCCAGGGAACGTTACGCCTACAACTTATTCCTTGGGAGGAGTTGCCGGGCGACTTGACTTTGCAGGAAGCCATCAGCTACGCTGTCAACTTACGAAAACAACAATTTGACCGTGGTGATTTTAACCCTATAGACACATGAACCATAACCTGCCATCCCAACCAGACCAGACAACCGAACTTATTAACGAAGTCATCCATACCTTGGGTGGCGTAACGACAGGCCAATCGGTCAATCCCGGCGAGCAAGGCGGCGCAACGGCAGCAATCTGCAATGAGCAATCGCTGGGCCGCGGGGAACCTGCACCCGTCCGCGACTTTAACCAGATTCTAGACGATATGTCACCAGGTGCAAGTGGAGATATGGCGGCAGTGCAACGCCTGACATGGGAACGTCTGCCCGAAATCATCGGCAGCCTCAGGACCTGCGATAAGATCCCCCATCCAAAGGATGTGCCGGCTCATGTAGCCCAGCATGGCAATGAACCGCTCCGCCTAACTCAACCGCCCACCGTCGGCGATATGGCCGCCCACCTGAAAGCTGGTACAACCAGTGAGATCGGACTACAACTCTATGGCAATGACTGCGTTCTGATATTTGGAGAAGACGATAATGTGACCCCTCCTTATGCATGGCAATTTGTCGAAGAGCGCGCCAATGCAATCATACACACGCACCCTGATGCTCCGGACGACCCGATCGGCCATAGCCACTACCCCAGCCTTACCGATTTGAAGTTAGCCCAGTACACAGAGGCACCCCAATTTGTTTTTTCGGCAGAAGGTATTTTGCTATATCCCAACCAAACTGAGTTGCGTGCGGGCGTGACAAGCTGGAGGGAGCATAGCTTTACTCTTCCCTATCCCAATACTGGAGACCCTCAGCAGGACTACAATATTACTCGCAGAGAAAAAGATAAATATCTGGACGACGTCGCCAAGGTGCAAGTGATTCCCTGGGACGCACTACCGCCCAGCCTCACCGTGCATGAAGCTGTTGCACATGCCGTCGAGCAACGGCGCCAACAGTTTGAAAGAGGCAAGATTCAGTAGATGCCTACGGATGCTGATTATTGGCCCCTAGCCGGTAGCTACATGAGCAGCAGCTAGACGCGGGTTGCGCCGTTCCAAGCGGCGCGCCAAACCTGAGGCGCCAATTGTAGCAGGCACCGAACAGCGCCGGGTCATAAGTTGGTAATCCCCGACATGCATAACATCCCATGATTCTTCCGGACGAAATCCAAGGTTGTAATACCACTCGTTTACACTGCTGCCTTCAAACGCATCCAGTGCAACCTTGCGCCGGTCAGGGAGGCCGCCAGCTGTAAGCGGAGCATGTAGTAACGCCCCACCTACACCGCCACGCCACGGAGGCGTAACGATCACATCGCCAATATACACCAATCCCGCTATCATCATGATCTTCGACAAACCCCGCAACTCTCCTGATTCATCACGGTTGATCCAATATTGCGTATTGCCACTGTCGATACGGCTAATAATAGTTCTTTGACGCTTCGCTAGATCTGCGGACGATATATCGTCCGGGTCATATTGCTTCTGAATTACAGCTAAAGGCACCTGATTGTCGCCGAACTGCACGCTATAGGCATCACGTACCACGCGCACCACACCTCTTGCGAACTCTTCGTCTACGTCCGCACTTGCAACCCGCTCTACGACAACCGGCTGCGACGCGGGGTCGGCAGCCGGATACTCCACCCGTAATGGTGTGAGTTCTGTCATTATTAGCTCTTTTTAGGAGGAGTGGTGATGACCTTGTCAACCAAGCCGTACTTTTTGGCTTCATCGGCAGGCATCCAGTAGTCGCGTTCCATGTCAGCTTTGATCTTATCGAATTTCTGGCCGGTGTTTTCAGCCATAATTTCAGTAAGGCGGTTCTTCAAACGGAGTCCTTCTTTCAGGTCAATTTCCATGTCAGTAATCTTACCTTGGGTGCCATATGATGGCTGGTGGATCATGACTGAGGAGTTTGGCAGAAGAAAACGCTTGCCCTTCGTACCAGACGAGAGCAGAAATGCCGCTGCAGACGCCTGCATGCCGATACCGACGGTCTGGATGTCATTAGTGACATATTGCATGGTGTCATAGATCGCCATAGCATCGTAGACACTGCCTCCGGGGCTATTGATATACAAGAAAATATCTTTTTTAGGATCTTCAGCTTGCAAGAACAGCAACTGCGCAACAATAATGTTGGCAGAGTCGGAACTTACTGGGTTGCCGAGGATGATGATACGGTCTTTGAGCAAACGACTATAAATATCATAGGCGCGTTCGTAACGGCCTTCATTCTCAATGACTGTTGGGATTAGAATACTACTTGTTGGCTGCATATGGTTTCCCTCAATTACTATACATATGATAGCCAAACTAGCACTCTCAAGTCAAGAGTGCTAAATTATCCTCTTACATCTTGGAACTGTACGGCTTCTGCCAGGGCGTCAGCATTGTATGAATCAGGCTCTCGATATGCCAATATGCCGATCCCTTCTATGATTGCATGGTACGCGTCGGATGCTAAAGCATTATCAAACGATATCGCAGACTCATCGGCTCTCTCTGCGGTAGCTACAGCCGCGAGTAGTGTCCGATAGCAGGCAACCCTGTCTAGCAGCTGGGCCCGCTCCTGTTCCACCTGCTTCATCGCTTTCTCATACGCAAACATATCCGGATATTGGGCCTGGGAGTAGTGCGCACCGCGATGGCTTACATCAAATTCCTCAAGCTGGCCACTATATTGCTCGTATACGGCACGTATAGCTTGGACCTCGATAGGCACTTCTCCGTTTTGCCCAAGGCTGAACCCAACCTGGGTTGGCACAATATCATTCTCGAAGCCAGGTATACGTATGCAGTTCACCGTAAGCGAAACCGTTTTGCCATAGGTGACTGCTTCGTGTGTCTGGCCTAGTGCGGGGCTACCTTCAGGCAAACCACCGGGCTGTGACATTGAAGAAGCAATTTGATGTATCCAATATGTCGTAGAGTCCTCTGCTGGTTCGGTAGTGTGACGCTCTGACATATTTACTTGAGATTACTTAAGGCCGCCTTGCCCTGGGAGCGGCGAGCCATAATACATGCCGTCTATATGCTCGGAGAGTATACGGTCGTACGCCTCTGGGTCACCCTCGCTCTGCTCTTCGGCCAGCCTCCTGAATCCGAACATCATAGCCTCATATACAGTTGGCGCATCCGCCCCTAGGACGGAGACGACATCGGTGCGTCCGTCCGGTCTATTCGTTGCAGGCTTAAGACCATCTACCAGTTGATTAAGCGCGGTTGAGCGTCGCTCATGCATGGCGATCTCATCGTCAAGCCCCTCAACATGGTCCAAGTATTCAAACATAGTAGGAAAATCGGCTATCCTAGCACGTTGACGCTCTTCACGTTTTTCCCTGGCCGTGCCTGCATATGCATCAATGGCCAACCACAATGCCCGCATTTCAGGTGAGCTAGCCTGGTTTTCACCCCTGGATGAAGTGGCGAATTCGATAGCGATCGGCCCAACTTCTCCGTTGGGATGCACGCCTACCGTCACAATCGAACCATACTTGACTGGTTCACCCCCGTCTTCGGCGGCCTCAGAGAAACCAGCTCCCGCAGGAGCGTCAGCCCCAGCCTCCCCGTTTAATGTACGGGTCACTTCATTGATGATTGCTGTAATGTCAGGGGGGTTACCGCCCGCTTCGGAACTTGCCATAATGAACCATTTTACTGGTTTGTGACATAGCTCACAAGTTTTTTACGAACTGCCGTGTGCGCCACGGGGGAGCACAGTGGCCAGCTCTCAGATTTTAGATTTTCCTATTTGGCGGTTGCGTAGCCGACAAGCTTCTGGACGGTCTTTTCGCTGACCATGCGTGAAGCGATTTCCCGGCGGGATTCTGGCTTCTGCAATTCTTCCTGCATCTTTTCGTCAGGGTACTGACCCTTTAGAAGCTGGATGCGAATTTCAAGTTCTTCGGGAGTGACGTCGATCTTTTCCAGGTCAGCAATTTCACCCAGTACAAGACCAGCCTTAACGCGCAATTCAGCGTCCGGGCGTACTTGCTCACGATACTTCTCCTCAGTAAGTTCCTGGCTTTCCAGGAATTCCTTCCAGGTCATGCCGCGATAGACCAAATTCTGCTTTTGGTCGGTGGTAAGGCGCTCAATTTGCTCCTCGACCAGACTTTCAGGGATAGAAACTTTAGCTTCTTTGGTAATCTTGGTCAAAAGTTCATCGGTGTACTCACGCTCACCCTGATACTCTTTTTCGGTTTGCAGTTGTTTCTTGACGTCGGCCTTGAGGTCCTCAATGGTCTTGAACGGACCGACCTTAGCAGCAAAGGCATCGTCGAGCTTGGGTTCAACTACTTCCTGAACCTTAGTAACCGTTACGGTAAATTCTACCTTGCGGCTCTGGAGAGCCTTAACGCCATAATCCTTAGGGAATGTCAGTGTAAAGGTTTTCTCTTCACCTGCTTTCATGCCGACCAAATTTTCTTCGAAACCAGGGATAAAGGTGTTACTTCCCAGTAATAATGGGTAGTCCTTACCGTCAGCGCCACTGATGGCCTCTTTGGTCTTGGCGTCAACACCCTTAAAATCAATGAAGGTCTGGTCGCCGTCTTTGCTGGCGCGATCGGTGTCCTTCTTCTCTGCTTCACGGGTCTTGAGCTGGTCCAAAACGTCAGTAACATCCTTGGCGGTAACCTTAGCCGGCTTGCGGGCTAGCTTGATCTTCTTGTAATCGGGCAGCTTGATCTCGCCGATAACTTCAACAGTTGCTTCAACTTCTAATGACTCAAAGGGGACAAACTTCTGAATCTTGACCTCTGGCTGAGCAACCGGTCGCAGCTTTTTCTCCTGTAGTGCGGACACATACAGAACGTTCAGTGCGCGATCCAGGAACTCAGTCTGGAATGTGGCAGGATTAACGTTCTTTTCGACCAGGCTCAACGGAGCCTTACCTTGGCGGAAACCCGGCAGGCGCACGTCGTGAGCCAGATGGCGGAGGGTTTCTTCCTTAATTGTGTTGAGCTGTTCCGCGTCAGCTGTCAGTACGAGTTGTACCTTGGTGTCGGATAATTTCTTTGTAGTAACTTGCATAGTTTCATACTGTAACAGATTAGATCTCTGTTGGCCAGCTTGAGTGACCGCTGGGTGAAACTAGGGCAGTTACTGCTGGCGGGAGTTTAGTACAGCCTGCCAACGTATAGTGGAGGTCGCGCTCAATCCGAGGTCACGGCTTAGCTCTGCAGCCACACGTGGCCGTGGGCTATCCATTGCGCCGTACACTTCCGAGCTAAGCGCCTGCTGCCCGATAGCACCAGGTACGAGGCCGGGCCTTGTGTTTTGCTCGACATGCTGTGGGTTGGGTACAGCAAACCCAGGGCCTTCAACTGCTGAAGGGCGTGTAAATATGCGAACAGATTCGATATTTTCCATAATTTACATATTATACACTAATTACGCTATTGAGTCAATCATATACAGACAGACTTTCTATGTCGTCGGGTTATTTAGGTGTATGGTAATGGGTACTATGCGTATTCCTGAATTATCCTATCCCAACGAGCTCGACACACTCGTGACACGACGAACCACTATAGTACTCGGTGAAGTTGCGTTATCTATCGATGCAACAACTATATCAGGCAAACCCCGCCCCAACGAGGATGCCTTTGCTTTCTCGCGGCAAGGCGACACACTACTGGCAGGAGTTTTTGATGGGGCGGTGGGCCGGCAGGTTTCCGACCTGGCGCGGCACTATATGGAAGACGGCGATGCGCCTACTGCGCGCGACGCGCTTAGTGGGATAAATACGTCCCTCGGTTCACATGATCTAAACGGCGGTGGCTCCACAGGAACAATTCTTGAAATCGTGGGCGGTATCAGGCCAGCACGCCTGAATCTTGCCCATGTCAGCGACAGTTGGGCTATCCTAGAGCACCCAAGTGGTGAGATTGAACGTCTTACGCAAGACCAGCATGCGCCATTCGATACGAAGGCACTGGCTGTACTCGCCCGCGTAGCGACCGAGCAAGATATCCCACTCACAGCAGCACGCCACGATCCGGAGGTAGAAGAAGCCCTCGCTATAATGTTCCGGACAAGCCGTAATACGCCTGATGGCAGTGGTGCCGGTATCCTCAACGGCAGCCCGCACATGGACCAATACATTCAAACGCTGCCCCATCCGATAAACCTACAGCCCGGATCACGGCTGCTTATCGGTTCAGATGGTTCCAAGCGTCCGGTGAACGGAGATCACCGCTTCGCCCTTGAAAGCATGCTCCACACCGTAAGGGCCTACGGCACACAGTATTACCTTGCCCATTTGCGGGTCGACGAAGCGGAACATCCACCCACAGCAAGGAATCCCCGCTGGAGCCTGCACGACGACAAGACACTTATTGATATCCAGGTACTCTAGAGGTCTTCGTCGCGGTAGTCTTTGACGATGCTGACAATGCGGGCGGCGCTGTGCTCTTCTTCAACGCTTGTCAGAAGGTTGCGAATTTTAAAGCGCTCTTCTTTGAGTTCTTTCTCACCGATGAACATAGCATAGTGGATGCCTTTTTTGACCGCCGTTTTGATTTGCTTGTCGGTCTTTTTGCCGCTCAGGTCAACCGCAACATTAGCCCCCATACTCCGTAAGTCAGCAATCACGCGCTGGGCTTCGTTATATACATCCCCTATCAAGATGACGTATACATCTGTGTCAGGCCGGAGGTTAGGCATAAGCTTGTGCCCTTCCAGGAAATTCTGGAGCGTGACATCGCCCCACCCAAAACCAACAGTTGGTACTGGTTCTACGCCGAACAGGCCGACAAGGCCGTCATAGCGGCCGCCACCCATCATGGAACGGTTGTTCTCGGGGTGTTTGTCGAACAGTTCGAATACAATGCCCGTGTAATAATCGAAGCCGCGCATAACAGTAATATCAAACTCGGCGTTAGTGATATGCAGTTCGCGCAAATCATTCAACAATTGCTGCAACTCTTTGGCTGCAGGGTGTTCACGGATCACTTCAGGCAGGTGCTGAAGCTGTTTGATCTTGAGTAGGCCAATGAACTTGTTGCTGGCGCCTTCGTCCCGTTGTGATGGCGTGAAAATCGCTTCTGCCTCAGCAGCAAATGACTCAGGGGATATTTTGTGCATGTGGTCGATAAGTTTGACTGCCATGTGCATCTGCACACCATTAAGTTTGAGGTAGTCTTTTAGAATGAAGTCCATCAGCTTACGACTATTCACCTTGATGGAGTACATATCGTGCGTCGCACCAAAATCCTTCAGGATTGCATCGGCAACTTGAATCATCTCCATTTCGGCACGCGCGTCAGCAAGACCGAAGAGGTCGACGTTCAGCTGCCAGTGTTCGCGCAAACGACCACGCTGTGGGCGCTCGTAGCGCCATAAGTTAGGTATGCTATACCAGCGTAAAGGGTAGCCGAGTTCCTGGCGGCGGGCAGCTACCATACGACTCACCGTAGGTGTCATTTCCGGGCGGATTGCTACCTTGCGGCCACCTCGGTCCTCGAAAGCATAGGTCTGCTCATTGACAATCTCTTCACCTGTTTTAGCGAGGTACAGTTCGAGGGGTTCAAGAATTGGGGCGTCATATTCCTCATAGCCAAAGCGCTCGACCGCCTTGCGGATAACACCAAACATGTACTTCTGCAGGCGCTTATCTTCAGGATAGAAGTCTCGCGCGCCTTTATAGGGTTGGGTTGGTAATGCCATTATCTTTATCTTTTCCTTATTGCTACGTAAATTGTATCAGATCAACTAAAAACGCCGGCGGACCGGCGGTTGGCAAACGTGCGACAAACTACCTGGTCCGGACCGGCGGTGTATGCAAATGGAGGAAGTTTGCCTGTTTCATAGTTTTATATTGTACCATATTTACCTTATTTGCGCGATATATATCCACCTGGTCGCATTTACTAAGCGGGCATATGCTGCTATCTTCATGCTATGGAAAAGCATCCTGAAGAAGAGCCTTCTAGACGTTTTATTGATCCGGTACTCGAAGGTCTCCGCGGGCTATTAGCTGGGATGAACGATCGGCTTACATTGTGGACATTCCGAAATTTCGGGGCCCAAGCCCTGGGGCTGCATAAGGG
>Ga0075364_10002402_pt1 | contig 10500 bp, 9 predicted proteins | sample EndMetdeltDD1764_FD_71517 | JGI IMG/M metagenome (GOLD analysis project Ga0075364, IMG submission 71517) | Populus endosphere microbial communities from Tennessee, USA - Endosphere MetaG P. deltoides DD176-4 | ecosystem: Host-associated > Plants > Roots > Endosphere | place: USA: Tennessee...
GAAGAACCCGTCCACATTGCTGTCGAAGACGACCACTTTCACCCGATCATCGGTTTCCAACTCCGCGATGACCGCGTCGAGTTGCGGAAGGGTCTCCGGGCCGAAGATGTTCAGCGGCGGATTGGTGAACGTCACCCGCCAGTACTCCGGCGAATGTTTCGTCACGACGATCTGCCGGGTCTGTACCGAGGCGGTCATGATGGTTCCTCTCGACGATGAGTGGTGCTGGCTCAATACTGGGCCTCACCGCGAGGCCCGTCGATGCCGTTGGCGTCCATCCACGCTGGGGGATAACCGGAAGAAACGCGACCCGCGGAATCGCCCGTCCGCCGGTCATGTTGGTGCGGCCATGGACATGAAACTCGAAGTGGTCGTACTACCGGTAGCGGATGTCGACCGTGCCAGGGAGTTCTATCAGGGACTGGGCTGGCGGCTCGACGCCGACTTCGCGCCGGAGCCGGGATACCACGTCGTCCAGGTGACCCCACCGGGATCGTCGGCGTCGGTGATCTTCGGTGCCGGGGTGAGCACCGCCGCGCCGGGCTCCGCCCAAGGGCTGTACCTCGTGGTGTCCGATATCGACGCCGCACGTGCCGAACTCGTGGCGCACGGTGTCGATGTGAGCGAGGTCTTCCACGACGCCACCGGCATCTTCAACCATGCCGGGGTGGCGTCGCGAATTCCCGGACCCGATCCGCAGCGCAACAGTTACGGGTCGTTCGCCTCGTTCGAAGATCCGGACGGCAACGGGTGGGTGCTTCAGGAGATCACCGAGCGCGCACCGGGGCGCTAGCGTCCCCTCGGCGGTGCCAGACCGTTCATGATGAGGTCGATGACCTGTTGCGCGACCTCATGTTCGGTCTTCTCGGAAGCGATGACATTGTGCAACAGCGCAGTCATCATCATCGCGCCGAAGATGCTGATCGCGTCGCTCTGCGGGTCCGAGACCACGTTGAGGGAGCCGTCCTCGGCTCCGGCCTGCAGCACCCGCGCCAGCGGTTCGTAGAAGGCCTGTTGGACCGCCGAGGTGAGCTCGGGCAACCGGATGGCACGCCCCAGGTCACCGACGAGCGCGCGGCTGGTGCCGGGCCGTTTCATGGTGTGCGCAATCTGCGCGGTGATCACCGCCGCGAGACGCTCGCTGCCGCGGCCGGGGGAGTCGGCGGCCAATGCCACCTCGCCCGCCAGTTCTCCGAGGGAATCCCGCAGCAGATAGGCCAGGATGTCGTCCTTGCCGGTGAAGTAGTAGTAGAGCGTGGCCTTCGGAACACCGGACGCCGCGGCGATCTCTTCGATCTTGGTGTTCGCCAAGCCTTTGCCGGCGATCAGCTCGGCTGCCGCATACAGCTTCCCGGCCACGGCCGCCGGCACTGCCCGTCCCGTGTGTTCAGCCACGGCCGCAGTCTACGTCGCCCCTATGAACTTCGATGTTGTACTTTGAGTACAAACTATTGGTGTGACAGACAGCGGGGTCGGTATGGCGTGGGACGAGTCGGCGGACGTCGTCGTGGTCGGTTACGGGGCCGCGGGTGTTTGCGCCGCCCTGGAAGCCCGGGGCAGGGGAGCGGACGTCCTGGCCATCGATCGGTTCAACGGAGGCGGCGCCACCCAGGTATCCGGCGGCATCATCTACGCCGGCGGTGGGACCCGGGTGCAGCGTGAGGCCGGCCTCCAGGACAGCGCCGACGGCATGTATGCCTACCTGCGCGCCGAGATCGGTGACGCGGTGCAGCCCGAAACCCTGCGCCGGTTCGTGGATTCCAGCCCGGCGATGATCGACTGGCTCAGCGGACACGGCGTGCCGTTCGAGGCGTCGGTCTGTCCGTACAAGACGTCGTACCCGAACAACAAGTACTACCTGTACTTCTCGGGCAGCGAGAATTCCGGCCGCTTCCGGGCGGTCACGCCACCGGTGCAGCGCGGCCACCGCGCCAAGGGGCCGGGTGCGTCGGGCAAGCAGATCTATCAGCCGCTGGCCACGTCGGCGCACCGGCTCGGGGTGCGCACCAAGTTCCTGACGCGGGCCGTGTCGCTGCTGACCGACCCGTCCGGCCGGGTGGTCGGCGTGCGCACCAGCACGCTCGCCGACGCGCCGGCCCGGATCCAGCGCCGCTACCGCAGGTATGCCGCGCTGGCGGTCAAGCCGGGGATCTATTACCCGCCACTGCGGGCCACGATGGAAAAACTCATGCGCCGCTTGGAATCCCGGCATGCGCGCACCGCCGACGTCCAGGCGCGCCGTGCGGTCATCCTCAGCGCGGGCGGCTACATCGCCAATCGGGAGTGGATCACCGAGCATGCACCGGCCTACCGCGACGGGCTGCAACTGGGGACCAGCGCCGACGACGGCAGCGGCATCCAGCTCGCGACGGCTCTCGGTGCCGCCGTGGAGCGATTGGACAACGTGTCGGCATGGCGGTTCATCACGCCACCGAGCGCCTTCTTGGGATCACTGGTGGTGAACGCCCGGGGGCAACGCTTCATCGATGAAACGCGCTATGGCGCCGCCGTCGGGCACGCCATGGTCCAAGATCACGACGGGCGGGCCTGGATCCTGGCCGACCACCAGCTGCTCAGGCAGGCACGCGCCCAACTTCCCGAGCAGGCCATCTGGTTTCAGCGACTACAGATGGAAGCCATGCTGCGCACGGACCGAGTCCAGGCCGCCACGCTGGACGAGGTCGCGGTCAAAGCCGGCATCGACCCGGTGGGTCTGCGTGCCACCGTCGCCGCCCACAACGACGCGGCGGCTGCCGGCGCAGCCGATCCGATGGGCAAACCGGCTGACTTCGTCGTCCCCGTCGGGCAAGGGCCGTTCTCCTTGATCTCGATCTCGATCAAACCCAGCCTGATCAACCCGTGCCCGATGTTCACCCTCGGCGGACTCACCGTCGACGAGCTGACCGGCGCGGTGCAGACGCCCGACGGTGCCGTGATTGCGGGCTTGTATGCCGCCGGCCGCACCGCGGTGGGGATCTGCGCCAATTCCTATGTCAGCGGCCTGTCGTTGGCCGATTGCGTGTTCTCCGGGCGCCGCGCCGCGGAACACGCGACGCGCCAACCGCATTGACGGCTAGACAGGTGCCGGCGACCGCACCAGCCTGCTGACAGTGAAGGCCGCCGCCTGGTCGACCATGCCGTTGACGCCGTACTGCTGATGCGGAGCACTCGACCCGGACGGCGGTGCGCCCGAGCAGACGGTATCGCCGGGAGCGCAGAACTCCAGGGCCTTGGCGGCGTAGGCGGGCCCGACGTCGATGACCGAGGTGCCGTACTTCTCCGCGGACCAACCCGCGGGCGTCCCGAACAGGACCACCGCGGCGACGTTGTCGACGGCGTCGGCGGGCAGCGGCGGGGGAGCAGTCCCCGACGCGAGACCTGCGGGCACCACACCCGAGGTGGCAAGAGCGGTCACGACAGCACCCTGCGAGTACCCGCCGAGGACCATCTGGGTACTTGGGCATACCGATGTCACGCCCTGCACATGACTGGACTCGTCGCGCACACCTTCGACGACGTTCATCTGGAATGCCGGGCCGCCGGTGAAGTTGTTACTCGCCGGATAGTTGACGCCGTGCACACCCACCGTGCGCGGAAATGCCTGCGCACGTAGCGCTTCGACGAAGCGTTGACCGACACCACCGACGCCGGGCGGCTCCGAGGTACCCCGGGCGAACACCACGCCGATGTCCGGGCACGACTGCGATCCCGCGGTCGGCACCATGACGGGCAACGCCGCGGCCGCCAGGACAGTTGCCGCGACCAGGCGCCCGACGGTGCGCACTCCAGTGACCAACTCAATCCCTCCCCAAACAGCCCTGCGCAGACTGTGCCAGACCCCCATGCCAGGCGGCGGCATTTTGCCGTCCTGACCTGACCGCGTGCCTCCCCGTGAGGCACCGCTCATGTCATCGCGGCAGTGCACAGTTGCGTTACGGGCCCCGGCGGGTCAGTCGGTCAGCGCGATTTCGGTCACGGACAGCAGCTCGCTGTCCTCCTGCGGTTGTTCGAAAACGACGCGCGCGGAGCGTCCCGCCACCTCCAAGGTGGCAATCGTGTTGCCGAACAGCGGACCGCTCAGGTTGCGCCAGGACATCGGCAGATCGGGTGCGCCGTGGCGACGGGCCCAGCGCCGGGCCACCCGGGCGATCCTCGGGGACCAACTCAGTTTGAAGACCGGCTTGACGAAGAACGGGACGTAATTGTGCACGGGGGAGCAGACAAGCTGGTGGACCCGGGCGGCGGCCTCGCCGCCCTGGAACTCGGCCCGTGCCGCGTAGCTGTGGTGCACATCGCCGGAGAGCACGCTGACGGTCGCGGGCCCGCGCTCATGGTGGCGGGCTGCGTCGATGATGAGTTCACTCAACCGCAGGAAGGACGTCAGGAATGCCGGCCAGTGCTCGAAATCGACGGTTTGCCTGACCTTCTCGGCCGCCGCGCCGCGCAGGCCCGAGCGGTCGGCCGCGAACTCGTTGACGGTCTGCATGTCGCCGATCGCGGGGGGCAGCAGCCACGGCAGAGACGACGCGAGAATCAGGTGGTCGAGGTCTTCCAGGTCCTCGTTGACGTGCTTCTCGACCCAGCTGAATTCGCTGTCACCCAACATCTTCCGGTGACCGTCTTCCAGAATCCGGGAGTTTCGCGAGTCGATCATGAGCAGCCTGCTGCGCCCCAGATCCCAGCGGAAACTGAACCGCAGGCCTTTCTCGCCGTCGACCTCGCGGTCCGCCCGGTCGGCGAGCTCGGACAGCAGCGGCCAGCAGTCACCGGCGTTGGCCAGCACATTCTGATAGTCCTCGTCCTGCTCGAGCTGCTGCGGGCTGAGGTTGCCGATGTGCTGATACACCCAGTACGACGACAGCCCGGAGCGGATCCGGTCCCGCCACCACGGCTTTTTGTTGACCTCGGCCCGCCACGCGGCCGATGTGTTCCAATCGTCGCGGATGTCGTGGTCATCGAAGATCATCGCGGTGGGTAGCGTCGACATCACCCAGCGGATCTCGGGATCACCCCAGGTGTGCTGGTACAGCCCGACGTACTCACCGAAACTGACCACCTCGTCCGGTGGCCGCTTCTTGTTGGTGCGCCGGCCGGTGATCTGCTGGCGCGCCTCGGGCGTCAGCTCGTCGGCGTAGACCTGGTCCCCGAGCAGGATCAGGACATCCGGCCAATCCTCATGCGGCTGGGAGGTCAGCCGTGCGGCGTAGCAGTCCAGGGCGTCCTGACCGAGCTTCTTGTCGAGCTTGGCATCGCCGGTCTTCGGATACCGGCACGAACCGAAGATCAGCCGTAACCGATCCGATGCCGCGGGACCCCGGGTGCGGATGACACTCGGCGGGAATTCGGAATCGGGTTCCGGCCAGACCTGGGTGCCGTTGATGCGTACCTGGTATTCGGTGGTCGAATCGGGTGCCAAACCGTACACAGGGACCAGCGCGTAATGGTGGTCCTGCACCTGGAAGGTGCGCGCCGAACATCCGAGCACTTCCACCTCGGTGGGTTCGTCGGTCTGCACCCAGACCATTGCGGTGGTTTCGCCGACGTGGCGCAGGACGGGGCCGAGCAGAAGTCTCACCGCGACAGCCTATGCGCTCGGTCGCCGAGCCCGATGAGTGCGGGTGCGCTACACGCCGCCGCGGCGCAGCATCCGGCCCTGCGCGGTCTGGAAGTCAATCGTCTTGCCGCGCAACCAGGTACTCGTCACGACACCGGCGAGTGCGCGCCCGTCGTACGGGCTGATCGGGTTCTTGTGGTGCAGCTTGTGCACGTCGACGACCTGCGCAGACTCGGGCTCGAAGATCGCGAAATCGGCGTCGTAGCCGAGGGCGATCTTGCCCTTGTTGTTCAGGCCGGCGAGCGCGGCGGGTTTGGCCGCCATCCACTCGAGCACCTGCGGGAGGCTCACGCCGCGCCGTTTGGCCTCGGTCCAGATCAACGACAGGCCCAGCTGCAGCGACGCGACACCGCCCCAGGCCACGCCGAAGTCGCCGTTCTCGACGTCCTTGAGGTCGACCGTCGACGGCGAGTGGTCAGAGACGATGCAGTCGATCGTCCCGTCGAGCAGACCCTGCCAGAGAAGCTCCCGGTTCGACGCCTCACGGATCGGCGGACAGCACTTGAACGCGGTCGCGCCGTTCGGGATCTCCTCGGCGAGCAGTGTCAAGTAATGCGGGCACGTCTCGACCGAGATCTTGACGCCGTCGCGTTTGGCGGTCGCGATCATCGGCAGGGCGTCCGACGACGACAGGTGCAGGATGTGCGCTCGGGCCCCGGTCCAGCGGGCCCGTTCGATCACCTCGGCGATCGCCACGTTCTCGGCACCGCGCGGCCGTGAGGCCAGGAAGCGTTCGTACCGGTCACCCTCGGCCGAGGGGGCATGGTCGATGGCGCGGGAGTCCTCGGCGTGCACGATCATCATGGAGTCGAAGCCGGCCAGCACGGCCATGTCCTTCTCCATCTCATCGGCGTCCAGGTGCGGGAACTCGTCGACGCCGGAGTGCAGCAGGAAACATTTGAAGCCGAAGACGCCATCGTCGTGCAGACCGCGCAGATCGTCGGTGTTGCCGGGGATCGCGCCGCCCCAGAAACCGACGTCGATGTGTGTCTTGCCGGATGCAGCCGCACGTTTGGCGTTGAGCGCCTCGACGTTGACCGTCGGCGGGATCGAGTTGAGCGGCATGTCGATCAGCGTGGTCACACCGCCCGCCGCCGCGGCGCGGGTGGCGGATTCGAAGCCTTCCCACTCGGTGCGGCCCGGCTCGTTGACGTGCACATGCGTGTCGACCAACCCGGGGATCATCACCTGGTCGCTGGTGAGTTCGATGACCTCCGTGCCGGTGAGACCGCTGCCCAGTGGCTCGATCGCGACGACGCGACCGTCGCGGATGCCGATCTCGCGCGCCACGATTCCCGCTGTCGTGAGCATGCGTTCGCCGCGGACCACCAGGTCGAAATCGGGCTGGTTCGGCTGTTCGCGGGCGTCGGCGGTCATCGGCAGCTCTCCAGTGCTTCGAAATATTGCGCTACGAAATAATTCCTCATCGTGGAATCTGAACTCCACTCGATGGGCCACTGTAGGTGTGAGCGTTGACACAGTCAATCACGCAGAAAGCTTGACAGGCGGACACCGGATGCGACTTACTGGTCGAACCTGTGGAATCTAACTTCCGCACAGTGGAATTGCGGCGACGCTGGGCGTCGGCGCCCTGACCGTGACAGGTGTATCCATGAGCACAGAGTCCACCGGGCTCATCGGCGATTCCAGTCGTGGCGATGCCACCCCGTTCGCCGACGTGAGTCCGCATCTGTACAACCCCGACCTCGCGCCCACCAAGCGTGAAGGCCGACGGTGGAGCGCGTACAACATCTTCACGTTGTGGGCGAACGACGTACACAGCCTGGGCAATTACTCGTTCGCCATCGGACTGTTCGCCCTGGGCCTCGGTGGGTGGCAGATCCTGTTGGCGCTCGGGCTCGGTGGCGTCTTCCTCTTCTTGCTGCTCAACCTCTCCGGATTCATGGGGGAGAAGACCGGCGTCCCGTTCCCGGTGATGAGCCGCATCGCGTTCGGCACCCGCGGTGCGCAGATTCCCGCCCTCATCCGGGGCGGGATCGCGATCGCCTGGTTCGGCATCCAGACCTACCTCGCGTCTGTGGTGCTGCGCATCATGATCATCGCGCTCGTACCGTCCGCCGAGACCCTCGACGCCAACAGCTTCCTGGGGCTGTCGACGCTCGGCTGGATCGCTTTCGCCACGCTGTGGGTGATCCAGGTGATCATCGTCAGCTACGGCATGGAGATGATCCGCAAATATGAGGCGTTCGCCGGTCCGGTCATCCTGTTCACGATGATCGCGCTCGCGATCTGGGTGCTCAGCAACGCCGGTTGGACCATCGCGTGGACGACGCCCGACTCGCTGACCGGCGTGGACATGTGGCTGCAGATCATCGGCGGCGCCAGCCTGTGGGTTGCGATCTATGGCACGTTCGTCCTCAACTTCTGCGACTTCACCCGTAACGCGACCTCGAAGCGGGCCATCGTGAAGGGCAACTTCTGGGGCATCCCGCTCAACATGCTGGTGTTCGGCGCCATTGTCATCACGCTGGCCGGGGCACAGTTCCGCATCGACGGACGCATCATCGAAGCGCCCGCCGACATCGTCCAAGAGGTGCCCAACACCCTGCTGCTGGTGCTCGCGGCACTCGCGCTGCTGATCCTGACCGTCGCCGTGAACCTGATGGCGAACTTCGTCGCCCCGATCTATGCGCTCAACAACCTGTTCCCGAAGCAGTTGAACTTCCGTCGCGCCGCATTCATCTCGGCCATCATCGGCCTGGTGATCCTGCCCTGGAACCTGTACAACTCACCGGCGGTCATCAACTACTTCCTCGGTGGACTCGGCGCCATCCTCGGGCCGCTGTTCGGCATCATCATGGCCGACTACTGGCTGGTCCGTCGTTCCAAGATCAACGTCCTGGCCCTGTTCACGACCGATGAGAACGGCGAGTACCAGTACTCAAAGGGTGTCAACGTCCGTGCCGTCGTCGCCCTCGTCATCACGGCGGTGGCGGCACTGCTGATGGCGTTCGTGCCGGCGTTCAAGATCGTCTCGGAGTTCTCCTGGTTCATCGGCGCGGGACTCGGAGCGATCGTGTACCTGGTCGTCGCGGACCGCCGGGGACCGTTCAACGATGTCTCCGGCGAGCCCATCGCCGTGGCGAGCACGCACTAACAGGGATCACCATGAGAATCCTCGTAGCCAACGTCAACACCACGGCCTCGATGACCGATGCGATCGCCGACTCGGCGCGCAGTGTCGCATCGCCGGGCACCGAGATCATCGGCATCACACCGCGTTTCGGTGCGGACTCGTGCGAAGGAAACTTCGAGAGCTATCTCGCGGCCATCGCCGTGATGGACGCGATCACCTCATACTCCGAGCCGTTCGACGCGGTGATCCAGGCCGGCTACGGTGAGCACGGTCGCGAAGGTCTGCAGGAGTTGCTCGACGTCCCGGTGGTCGACATCACCGAGGCGGCCGCGTCGACGGCGATGTATCTCGGACACAAATACTCGGTCGTCACCACCCTCGACCGCACCGTCCCGCTGATCGAGGACCGTCTCAAGCTCGCGGGACTCGACGCACGATGCGCGTCGGTGCGCGCATCCGGCCTCGGGGTGCTCGAACTCGAGTCGGATCCGGAACGGGCGGTCGACGCGATCGTCCGCCAGGCGCGAGAGGCCGTCGAGGTCGATCACGCCGAGGTGATCTGCCTCGGCTGCGGCGGCATGGCCGAACTCGAGGAGAAGGTGACGGCCGCCACCGGCGTCCCGATCGTCGACGGAGTCCGCGCGGCGGTCACGATCGCCGAAGGTCTGGTCCGGATGGGTCTGTCCACGTCGAAGGTGCGTACCTACGCGACTCCGCGCAAGAAGAAGGTCACCGGCTGGCCATTCCAGCTGTAGACCGAAGAAACAGACGCCTCAGAGCATGATCTGGCGGTTGACGTCCTTGTACAACAGGTAGCGGAAGTTCGACGGCCCGCCCGCGTAGCAGGCCTGCGGGCAGAAGGCGCGCAGCGAGAGGAAGTCACCTTCCTGGACCTCCACCCAGTCACCGTTGAGGTGATAGACGGCCTTGCCTTCGAGCATCAGCAGGCCGTGTTCCATCACGTGGGTCTCGGCGAACGGGATGGTCGCGCCCGGCTCGAAGGTGACGATGTTGACGTGCATGTCGTACGCGAGATCCGCCGGGTCGAGCATGCGCGTGGTGCGCCATTTGCCGTCGGTCCCCGGCATGGCTGACGGTGCGATGTCTTGCTCGTTGCCGAACTTGACCGTTGCCGTGTGACCCGCGATGGCCTCGTAGCGCTTGCGGATCCAGACGAACGTCGCGTCGGCGTCACCGTTGTTGTGGGCCGACCAGTCGGTGCCCGCCGGAAGGTAGGCGAAGCCACCCTCGCCGAGTATGTGCGACTGGCCCGCCGCGTCGACGGTGAGCGCACCGGACGTGACGAACAGGAAGCTCTGCACCTCGGGCTGGGGCTCGGGTCGCTGCGCCCCGCCACCCGGTTTGACCTCGACGATCGCCTGGTAGTACGTCGTCGCTCCACCGGCGACCGGGCGGTTGATGATCCATGCGCGCGTACCGGTCCATTCCGGGAGCACCGAGGTGACGATGTCCGACAGCACGCCGCGCGGGATCACCGTGTAGGCCTCGGTGACGATGGCGCGGTCGGTCAGCAGATCGGTCTGCGGGGGCAGACCGCCGCGGGGGGTGTAGTACGACGCAGTGGTCATAGGTTGCTCCTGGTTGTACGGCCGAGCGCGATATCACGCATGGCGGCTACGGGGAGATCGGTGGCTGTCTCGATTTCGGCGACGGTCAGTGCGCCGCAGACGCTGCCGCGGTGGATCACGCCGGCCAGGGCGCGGGCGGTGGCCGGCTCGTCCATGACTGTCGAGTCGAGCTGGTGGACGTAGTTGCGCAGGCGTGTTGC
>Ga0075364_10002403_pt1 | contig 10497 bp, 11 predicted proteins | sample EndMetdeltDD1764_FD_71517 | JGI IMG/M metagenome (GOLD analysis project Ga0075364, IMG submission 71517) | Populus endosphere microbial communities from Tennessee, USA - Endosphere MetaG P. deltoides DD176-4 | ecosystem: Host-associated > Plants > Roots > Endosphere | place: USA: Tennessee...
AACCAGCACCGTGCGGTCGTAAAGCGTGCGCGCCGTCACGCCGTCCGGCAGCGACGCCGCGATCGCCTTCAGTTTCTGGTCGACGCGTTGCGCGACCGCGCGGCTGTTCTCGCCGATCAGCAGCATGGCGGTGCCGATGACCGCCTCCTCGCCGTTCACCGCGGCTGCGCCGGTGCGCAGCTCCTTGCCCTCCTCGACCGCGGCGATATCCGCGATGCGGATCGGCACGCCCTGTCGCGAGCCGATGACGATGTCCTTGATCTCGTCGATGGTCGCGACCTGGCCCGGCGTCCGGACGAGATACTGCTCGCCGTTGCGCTCGATGTAGCCGGCGCCGACATTGGCGTTGTTGCCGGCCAGCGCCGCCATCACGTCGCGGAACGACAGGCGGAAGGCCATCAGCCGCGCCGGATCCGGCAGCACGTGAAACTGACGCTCATAGCCGCCGATGGTGTTCACCTCGACGACGCCCGGAACCGTCCGCAGTTGCGGCTTGATGATCCAGTCCTGGATGGTGCGAAGCTCGGTGGTGGAGAACGGCTTGCCCTCGGCGTTCCTCGCGTCGGGACGGGCTTCGACCGCGAACTGGAAGATTTCGCCAAGCCCCGTCGAGACCGGTCCCATCGCCGTCTCGACACCGGGAGGCAGTTGATCCTTCACCTGCTGGATGCGCTCGTTGACCAGCTGCCGCGCAAAATAGATGTCCGTTCCATCGAGGAAGACGACGGTCACCTGGCTCAGGCCGTAGCGCGACAGCGAGCGGGTGTATTCGAGCCGCGGCAGGCCGCCCATCGCGGTCTCGATCGGGAACGTGATGCGCTGCTCGATCTCGAGCGGCGAGTATCCCGCCGCGGTGGTGTTGATCTGCACCTGCACATTGGTGATGTCAGGCACCGCATCGATCGGCAGGCGGGTAAAACTCCAGGCGCCGAATGCGGCGACGCCGAGAACGACGAACATGATCAGCCAGCGCTGGCGGATGGAGAAGGCGAGGATGCGGTCGATCATCGCGTGACCCTCAATGCTCGTGTGCGGCAGTAGCCTTGCCGATCTCGGCCTTGATCACGAAGCTGTTGCGCGCGGCGTAGACGTCGCCCTCATAGAGGCCGAACAGCACCTCGGCCTGTTCGCCGTCCTTGTCGCCGAGTTCGACCTCGCGCGGCTCGAATTTCTCGCCTTCGCGTACGAACACGACGTTGCGGTTCTCCAGCGTCTGCAGCGCGCTGAGCTTCACCACCAGCGGAACCTGCTTCTCCGCGAGAATGAGCCGTCCGGTGACGAACAGGCCGGGCCGCAGCCGGCCGTCGGGATTGGCCGCCGTCGCGCGGGCGAGCGAGCTTTGCGTGTCGATCGCACCCATTGGCGACAGGTAGACGACCTTGGCGCTCACCGGCTCGCCGCCGTCTTCCACGTCGACCACCACCGTGTCGCCGACCTTGACGCGCCGCAGATCGCGCCGCGGCACCGACATATCAACCCACACGGTCGACAGATCGGAAACGGTGAAAGCAGGCTTCTGCTCCGAGGCATATTCGCCGAGTGCAATCTGCCGCTCGATCACCGTTCCGGTGATCGGCGCCCGCAGTTCGTAAAGCGTCAGGCTCTGGTTGCTCTCGATGACGGCTGCGACCTCGTTCTTCTGCACGAGATCGCCGACGCGCTTTTTCACCTCGCGCACCACGCCGGGGAAGCGCGGCGTGATCTGCACGGTCTGTTCCTGGTTCGGCTGCAGCACGCCATTGAGGCGCAAGGCGTCGCGCAGCGTTCCAGGTGCAGCCTTTTCCAGCTGAATGCCGGCGGCCGCCACCTTCGCGTCGCTCATCGTTGCCGAGGCCGGTCCGTGGACGTGCTCCTCGCTGCCATGGCCGTGGCCATGGCCCTTGGTCGCGCTCTTGCCGACGGGCGCCTCGAGGATCTTCAGGCCGGCAACCACCGCCACCGTCAGGAGCAGCAGCACCGCGCCTGCTTGCAGAATACGGCTCATCGGCTGCCACCTCGGGTCAAAGCAAACGGATTGCCGACGAGGCCCTCGATCGTCGCAATCGCAGTGTGAAGGTTTTGCAGCGCCTCCTGCTCGCGGAGCTGTGCCTGGCCGACGCTGCCCAGCACATCGAGCACTTCGAGCAGCGTGAAGCGTCCCTGCCCGTAGCCGGCCTGGATCGCGTCGGCGGCGGTGCGCGCGGTCGGGATGGTGGATTCGCGAAGGATCTGCAGCTCACGCAGCGAAGCGGTCAATGTGTCGTACGCGCGTCCCGCGACGAGCAGGAGCGCGGCGCGGTTGACGGCCTGCTCGGCCCGCACCTTGTCGAGACCCTGCTCGGCCGCGAGAATGTCGCCACGATTCTGGTCCCACAGCGGGATCGGAATCGAAACGCCGAGCCGCACGGCGTTGTCGCCGGTCTCGTTGTAATGCCGCCAGCCGGCACTCAGCTTCGGGTCAGGGTACGGCTTCAGGCGCGCAATCAGCAGCTCCGCATTGCGCTGCGCCCGCACCGACGTCCAGCGCATCAGCGCGGGATTGCCGTCGATCGCGGCGAGCACCGTGGCGAACGCCGGCGCGCGGCCAACCGCGATCGAGCGTCCGGCGACGGAGGAGAATTTCGGGACGCTATCCCCCATCAGGATCGCGAGGTCGCGCCGTGCGCTCGCGAGCGCTCCGCGCGTCCGCTCCAGATCGACGCGAATGAGATCGGCGGCGATGGTGGCACGGCCGGTCTCGGCAGGCGACGCCGCGCCTGCATCGACGCGACGCTGCAGCAGCGGCGTCAGCCGGTCGAGGGATGCGACCTGCTCGTTCAGGATCTCGACGCGACGCTGCGTACCGAGGACGGCAAAGAAGGCGATGGCGGTCTCCGACAACACCTCCAGCCGTGTCGCACGGCGCTGCCAGGTCGCGGCATCGACTTCGGCAGCACCGGCCGCAATCCTCGCCTCGCGCTTGCCCCACAATTCCACGACCTGGCTCAATTGCAGCGTTGTTTCGGCCGAGCGCGTCCCCTGGTAGCGGCCGCTGCCGAAGGAATCGTCCAGCTCCGCCGACAATTCGGGATTGGGGATCGCACCGGCCTGGATGCGGCGGCCGGCGGCGATGCCGATGTCGCGTTCGGCGGCCGTGAGCCGCGGATTCGCCGCGAGCGCCCGCGACAGCGCGCGACCAAGCGTCAGCGCGCCGTCACCCGGCTCGGCATGGGCGCGAAGCGGCAGAAGGCTGGCAATGAGAGCAGCGGCCAGTGAAAGGCGCGCGCGCATGGAAAAATCCTGACGAGATCAAGGAAAGGCGAAGCCGGCGCAGGGTCGCGGACAGACGTCCGCCCGAGCGCAGGCGCGTTCTCTCGATGTCAGGCGATAGGTGGTGGATATTCGGCCGGGATCGGCCGTGTCGTCAGCGCGAAAACAGGCGTCTCGACACGATCGCTGACGCGAGCGTGCGAGATCACATCCATGGTATCGATTTCCGCTGCAACCAGGGCGCAGAAGAGACAGACAGAATCGGCGGCCGCCAGCTCATCGTCATCGTTGCCGTCCGACGGCGCGGCGGGCGTGCTGAACGCAACCTTCTCGCCGAGCGGCGCGATGTGATGGCCGGCATGAGCAACCGCCGCGAAGACGAATGCGCAGAGGCAGACCAGCGTGATCAGCCGACGCCAGTCGCAATTCAAAACGGCGGTTCCGAAACGGCGCAACGCGTGCTCTCCCGTGCGACCTTCGTAGGACCGCGCCCAGGTGGGGTCAAGGGCAGGACGGACACAGCGGACAGTTGATCGCAATTATCGTCACACCAAGCCGCGCCCATCGCGTGACGTTATAGTGTTCAGTCGCGATCGTTGCAGGCGTGCCGCCAGCAACCTGTTGAAATGAGGCGCTGCTGTCACCGCCCGACGCGCAATCCGCTAAACTTCCGCCCATGTCGCGCATTGCCCCAAAGCCCTTGGCCCTGACCAACGCCCAGGCCCGTCGCATCTGGCTGCGGGCGCAGCGGCTGGATGAACGCGAGCCGTTCGGCACAGGCGCCGAGGCCGTGGCGGCGGCGGTGAGGCATCTCGGCTACGTGCAGATCGACACCATCAATGTGATCGAGCGCTGCCATCATCACATTCTGTTCTCGCGCATTCCGACCTACCGGCGCGCCGACCTGAAGCAGGCGCAGACGACGGACAAGAGCGTGTTCGAATATTGGACGCACGCGCTTGCCTACGTGGCTTCAGAGGACCTGCGCTTCTTCATCGCCGACATGAAGGGCTTCAAGCGCGACCCCTTCCCCTGGTTCAAGTCCGTGGTGCCAAAGGACGTGCGAAAAGTAATGCGGCTGGTGAAGCGCGACGGTGCGCTGACCATCCGGGACATCGAGGATGATGTGCTGCAGGAAAAGCAGCACCTGTGGGCGAGCCGGAAGCCATCGAAGCGAGCACTGCAATACGCGTTCCTCACCGGCGCGCTGGCGATCAGCGAACGGAACGGCATGCTGAAGACCTACGAGCTCGCGACGCGGCATTTCGGCTGGGACAAGCTGCCGAAGGCTGCGTCCACCACCGAGACCACGGTCTACCTGCTCGACCGGGCCTTGCGCGCGCAAGGCATCGTCAGCCTCGATTCGATCTGCCACCTCGATGCGCCGCGAAAGCCGGCGGTGGCCAAGCTGATCGGCTCCCGCGTTCGCCGTGGCGAGCTGGTCCCTGTCGCCGTCGAGGGAGCAGGCAAGCAGGAGCACTGGGCGCGGCCGGAGGTGCTGGACGCGACAGAGCACACAGAGCCGGGGCTGGTTCATATCCTGTCGCCGTTCGATCCTTTGATCATCCAGCGCAAGCGCACAAAACTGTTCTTCGGCTACGACCACAAGTTCGAGGCCTATGTGCCGAAGGAGAAACGGCAGTTCGGCTATTTCGCGCTGCCGGTGCTGGTCGGCGACCGCATCGTCGCAGCCCTCGACCTGAAGACCGACCGGCAAAGCCGGAAGCTGCTGATGCAAAAATGGACCTGGGTCGGTGACGGCGCGAAGAGAAGCGCCCGCAAGGAGCTGAAGTCCAGCATCGAGGAGGAGCTCGACCGCTTCGAGAGATTTCAGCTCGGAGATTGAGCGCTCGCCGTCATTAACCCCGCGCTTACCATGCCGCGAATGCGTTTTGCTGGGCGAGATCTGCAGATATTACGCAACCCCTCGTATACGCATTGCTGGCATTTAGAATGTCGAAAGAATTTTCGCAGCTGAATAATCATCATGTCATTTCAACCCGTATCGATGCATTCGATCAGGTCAAGCAACCAGCGCGCGCTCGCCACCCATTGGAACGCGCTCGCGACCGATCGCGGCTTTCCGGCGATCGGCGCGTTCAACCCGCAGATGGCCAACCATAGTCCCGAACAGATGATTGTGTGGGACGTGGAAAACGCAAGCGAAGCCGGCAGCAGCTGCTTCCGCGTTCGCAGCGTGGGCCTGCGCGCCGTGGAAGCGATCGGCGACAGCCCGATCGGGCCGCTGGGCAAGACAATGGAAGAGCTCGCGCCGCCCCCCTTGCGCGAAATCTCGCTGAACGGAGCGCGCGAATGCGTGGCGAGCGGCTGCGCGGTCTACGAGATCATCACCACTGTCGATGCGAACGCGCACGTGGTCGAATGCGAGCGACTGCTGCTGCCGTTCGGAGACGGCGAGCACGTGGAACAGATCGTCGCCTCGCTGCAGTTGATCAGCTTTCAGGGAGCGATCGAGCGGCAAGGTTTTGCCCGAGAGTTCGTCGGACGGCCGCAACTGACATTCACGGGCATGATCCTGTCGGATGCGATGACGCGACAGGGCCCGACCGCGATCGCGGCGCGGCGCTCGCAGACCAACGGCACATCCGCGCCCGCACAACCAGCAAGGGATCCACGCGACATGGCAGAGCCCGGTTCAGAACAGCAGCCCGCAACCGACAAGCGAAAGGCGCCACGGCGCGCGGTTCTCAAGACGGGACGCATCCGCTTCGGAAGATCCAGCGAGATCTGCACCGTGCGGGACATGTCCTCGACCGGCGCGGCGATCGACGCCGCGGGCGCAGCAGGGGTACCCGACAAGTTCGAGCTCGTGCTCGAAATGGAGTCGGCGGCACGCGCGTGCACGGTGGTCTGGCGGAAAGACCGCCTGCTCGGCGTCAGGTTCGGGTAACGGCTACCGCGTTCGACCGACTGTGCCAATCTGGTCATTCCGGGTGCGCGAACCGCGAACCCGGAAATCCAGAGGTTTGTGAATTCAGAGAACGATCACATCGAGATTCCGGGTTCACGCGCTGCGCGCGCCCGGAATGACGGCAACGATCTCACGCCTTCAGCTTCAGCCGTCCCACGAAATCGCGCTTGCCGATCGGCACGCCCTTGTGGCGCAGGATGTCGTAGGCCGTGGTCGCGTGGAAGAAGAAGTTCGGCAGCGAGAACGACATCAGAAAGCCTTCCGCCGTGAACGGCAGCGAACGCTCGCCGAGCTTGAAGGTGACGTCGCGGCCGACCAGGCTATTCACGGTGTCGGGCGTCAGCGCTGCGAGTTCATCGCGCGCCTCCTTCACCTGCGCCTGAAGTCCCGCATAGTCGATGCCGGGCTTCACGCTCGGCGGAACGAACACACCGTTCTTTGCGGCGTCCATCGCACCACGTGAGTGATGGGTGACCGAAGCGATCTGGAAGGTCAGCGGCAGCATGTCGGGCGCAAGCCGCGCCTCGATGACTTCGGCGAGGTTCACGCCCTTCTCACCGAAATGCGCGGCGCCCTTGTCGAGCACACCGCCGACGGCACCGAGGATCTGCAGGTAATTTGCGACGGTCGCGTCGTAGAGCGTAAAGGCCATGGCGGAAACCTCCCTGGGTGTTTCTTCGCGAGAGCGAATTTCTGAACCCCGGCACCAGAGTTCCCAAAAACCTTGACGATTGCAATCGGCGCGGGCTCGCTTTTGGCGCGGCCTTGCGTGCGTCTTGTATTTTCCGGCGCGCGGCTCCATATTCGCCGACGTCGTCAACCAACGAAAGGAGGTGATCCAGTGTCTCATTCGAAACGCTGTCACCTCGCTGGGGTCGCCTGACAGCTTGACTTGAAGCTTTGGCGCCTCAGCGCCATGACCAGCGAGTTTGAAGGAAAGGCGCATCGGGAGCTCCCGGTGCGCCTTTCTGCTTGACCTGCGCGATACGACAACCATCGTGTCGCAGAATCTTCCTTGAATCCGGGGCTTCCACTTTCCACAATCATGTCCTAAAAGGCGCGCCCTCGGAGAGTTTCAGCGGTCTAGTGCCGCCGATTTGAAATTCCTGTACCGCCTGCGGCAAGCTCGTCCCAGGAATTTCAAATCGAAAAGCGGCACTAGAATCATATGTTTGCTAGTGCCCTTTAGTTTTCGAAGTCCGTGACAGAGGTTGCCGCGCTGTATTACGAACTTCGAAATCTGGGCATTAGACGCCCGAGAGGAGCAACAATTGGCCAAAGCGAAGACGAAAGCCGCGGTGAAACGCAAGCCGGCGAAGACGCAGGCGCGCGCTGCCCCGGCGCGCGCGCCCAAGGCCGCGAAGAAGACGACTGCGGCGAAACCCGTCAAGGCGAGTGCTGCGAAGCCGGCAAAGGCGATTGCCGCCAAAACGGCAACCAGCATCGTTGCCGACGTCAAAGTCGTCGCCAGGCCGCCGGTCGAACGGAAGACCGGGCCATTGACGCTACCGCCGGCTGCAAAGCCGGGCGTGGCACCCGCAGCCAATCCGCCGCCCGTCGTGCGCAAGACGGCCGCATCTGCCTTGCAGCGCGCGGATCTTCCTCCGGCTGACGGCTTCACGCTGTTGGTCGACGGCCATTTCAAGAACCAGTTCGACGACCTGAAGGGCGCGAAGGCGGCAGCGACCGAGCTGAAGAGCCGGTTTCCCATGCTCAGGGTCGAAATCTACGACGCCACCAAAAAGGCGCGGCTGCCGGCCTGATCAGAGCCGTTGCGAAGCGATCGTCAGGACGCGAGCGGCACCCGATCAGTCCAATTCGGGTCGCCTTGTCAACCATTCGTTCATCGCACAGGCGCAAGCTTGATCGTTCCTGAGGGTGCAGCGTGAAAGCGCGCGAGGTCAGCCATGGCCGAGAAGTCGACGTTCGTCGATATGATTCAGGAGGCAACGCGCCAGCGCTGGCGCCGGCCGATTGCGCGCGCCGCAAAACCCGCCATCGAAGAGAAGGCGCGTCTGAGCCGCTGGCCGCCGCCGCTGCGGCGGGAGTGGCGACTGACGCTGCTGAAGCCGTGGAAATTCAGGGATTAGCCTTGCGCGGTCGCGCCGGTTGGCGACGTCGGCCATAGCTCACATCTGCAGCCTCCTGCAGGGCGCCGAACAGCCACGCCAGTCCGAGATCCATCATGGCGGCGCGGGTCGCGACGGCGCGGATGGTGTATTTGCGCAAGCGCAGCGGCACCTCGCGGCTCACCAGTCCGAAACGCGCAGCGTGCATCGCCACGAACCGGCGCGGCATCGCTGCGATCAGATCCGCCTCGGCGACGGTCGCAAGCCCTGAGGCGAAATCCGGCACCGTCAGCGCCACGCGGCGCGCGAGCCCGTGCTTTTCGAGCGCCGCATCGATGAAACCGCGCGCATCGCCAGTCGCCGACACGACCAGGTGCCGCATCCGGCAAAACTGATCGAGCGTCGGCTTCGCGGCGAACGGATGCCGTGCGGACGCGACGACGACGAAGTCCTCTTCAAAGAGGGTCCGCGCGTTAAAGCGCGCCGGCACGCTGTCGAGCGGCGCGATCGCGATATCCATGACTCCGGCTTCGAGATCCATCAACGCCGGCTGCCATGCGCGCTCCGGCGAACGTCCGCCCTGCGGCGGCAGCAACTGACGCAGGCCAATGTCGATGCCTGGCGCGTCGCGCTTCAAGATCGCCAGCAGCGGATGCAGGATCACCGACGAGATCCCGTCGGGCGCGGCGATGATGAACCGGCGCGAGGACGTTGCCGGATCGAAGACGCCTGCACTGGAGATGACGTTGCGCACCCGCGCCAGCGCTTCGGCGATCGGCTCCGCCAGCTGCGCCGCCCGCGCGGTGGGCACCACGCCCTTCGGCGTGCGCAGAAACACGGGATCGTTCAGCAACAGCCGCAGCCGTTTCAGCCCGTGGCTGACCGCGGACGGCGACAGGTTCAACCGCGCGGCGGCGCGGCCGACGTGACGCTCGCGCAGGACCACCTCAAACAGCGTCAGCAGGTTGAGGTCGGCGCGGGAGAGATCAATTTCATTCAGCATCTTGCTGAAATCATATCATTGGATTCAGCACATACAAACCGGCATATCCGCGCCGAGGACGCATCCGCAGAGGCGGGTGGGGTTTGCAACCGTCAAACGTCTGGAGAACCACGCATGTCATCGCTGACCTTTCCCGCCGGGCAAAGCGAAGCCGCGGCGAGCAGCCGCGAAGGCTTTGTCGAACAGGAATTTCACGCCGGCCGCCACGGCCTGCGCCCGCAGTCACCATCCGGCGCAACCGCGCCGGCTGCCGCCTTCAGCGTCGTCGAGTTCTGGCGGGAGGCGGGGCCATCGCTCTGGTTCGCCAAGAACAAGGAGTTCGACCAGCGCTTTCGCGAGCGGCTCCTGTCGACCCATGAGGCGGCGGCGCGCGGCGATCTTGACGGCTGGCTGGCCTCCCCCACCGGCGCACTGGCGTTGATCCTCCTGCTCGACCAGTTTCCGCGCAACGCATTTCGCGGGACGACGCGCATGTATGCGACCGACGCCAAGGCGCGCGCGATGGCCGCGGCGGCGATCGACGCAGGTCATGATCGGGCGGTGCCGAAGGATCTGCGGCTCTTCCTCTATCTGCCGTTCGGCCATTCCGAGGCTCCTGCCGATCAGGAGCGCTCTGTCGCATTGGCGCAGGCGCTGGGCGAGCCCGACCTGTCGCACGCAAGACGCCATCGCGACATCATCCGCCGCTTCGGCCGCTTTCCGCATCGCAATCCGATCCTTGGACGCGTCATGACGGCCGAGGAGCAGCGTTATCTGGATGCGGGCGGCTACGCAGGATAGAACACCCCGGACGTCATGCCCGCCCATGGCCGTTCGAAGAACGGCGTCGCTTTACGCGCCTATGGTCGTTCGAAGCATGCGGGTCGTTCATTTCGGCGGTGCAAGATAACGCATGGACGGGCTGAGGGCGGCGTGAGAAACTGGCGGCGTATCGCGCCATCGCTCGCGAGCCCGTCCGATGCCTCAGACTGTGATCAAGCCGCGTACCCAGGTCAAAACCAAGGTCGAACGGCCGCGGCTGCACAAGGTCATTCTCGTCAACGACGACTACACGCCGCGCGAATTCGTCGTCATGGTGCTGAAGGCCGAATTCCGCATGACCGAGGATGAAGCCTACAAGGTGATGATCACCGCGCATCGCCGCGGCGTCTGCGTGGTCGCGGTGTATACCCGTGACGTTGCCGAGACCAAGGCGACGCGCGCGACCGACCTCGGGCGCGCAAAGGGTTATCCGCTGATGTTCACCACCGAGCCTGAAGAATAGG
>Ga0075364_10002404_pt1 | contig 10496 bp, 9 predicted proteins | sample EndMetdeltDD1764_FD_71517 | JGI IMG/M metagenome (GOLD analysis project Ga0075364, IMG submission 71517) | Populus endosphere microbial communities from Tennessee, USA - Endosphere MetaG P. deltoides DD176-4 | ecosystem: Host-associated > Plants > Roots > Endosphere | place: USA: Tennessee...
CGATGAGCCTCCAAGGCTGAGGCAACAGGCTTGTCCTCGATCAGGAGTGAGAGCGATGGTTCTACCGTTCGTGATCACGCTACACATCAGAAAAACCCGGAGCGGCTGGCAGGCCAAGCTCCGGGTGATTATTCTGGTCAGGTAGTGAAAAGCCCTCGGGTGTAACAGCACCCGGGGGGCACTTCTGAAGATAGCGGCGCCGCGAGCCTCGATCAAGTGGCCCAAGATAATCATTCTGTTATTCGATATAGGAATCGATGCGCCGTTTCGCTAAAGGCGATTGCGTCGGCTTGTTCTATGGGCGGCCGGCATCGGGGCGAAGCAGAAAAGCGTTGCGCCAGCCCAACGCTGCCTTGGACGATGAGCCTCCAAGGCTGAGGCAACAGGCTTGCCCTCGATGAGGAGTGAGAGCGATGGTTTTACCAATCGTGATCACACTACATGTTAGAAAAACCCGGAGTGGCTGGCAGGCCAAGCTCCGGGTAACAATTCTAGCAAGTTAGTGTCAGTCCCCGGGTGCGCAAACACCCGGGGGCGCTCCGGACGATAGGCGAAACGGCTCCGTCCATCAAGCCAGTTTCGCCCTACGTTCGGTCACGCCATAGGCTTCAATTCCTCGAACGCCGGATAGGACTTTGCGAACTCCTCCAGCCAGCGGACAAGATTGGGGTTCTCACCTTCCCATTCACCGCCGAAACGGAGGGACAACCATCCGAGATCTGCGGCCAGCGCAAAATGAGCGATATTCGGCTGATCGGGCAGGGCGGCAACTTCGCCGTCCAGCACTTTCAAGGCACGCATCGCACGGCCCCACTGCTTGTCCATCATCGGCTGGTAGCGCATCTCCTCCGGCCGGTAGCGGACTTCATAGAGACGCAGCTGTGCACATTCGGTGGCGCCGTCGATCAGCGACTCCGTGCGCTTGGCCTGCAGCCATGCTTCCATGGTCTGCGGTATCAAGAGATTTCCGCTCAGCCTGTCGAAATATTCGCAGATGACCTTGCTGTCATGCACGGAGGTTCCGTCGTCGAGAATCAGAACCGGGATCTTGCCCAGCGCGTTCGCCTCGATCAGTTCGGCCGGCGCGGAGCCGGTATCCGTGGGGACGAGCTCCAGCTTGAGGTCGCAATGGTGCGCGGCCAGACGGACCTTCGATGCATAGGGCGAAGGCTTGGAATACAAAAGTCGCATGATGATTCCCGATGCAGGGGCTGCGTCAGAAGCGACGCAGCGATTGGCAGTTTGCGCCGTAGACGCGCCAGGCATCATAGCCGAGGAAGCAGCCTTCCGCGCGCCAACCCACACCAGCGAATCCCATCGGGTATTCGATGACGTAGTAGACGTTGTTGGCCGTGGTGCCGCCCTTGTAGTCGCCGCCGGTCACCAGGGCCTGTCCCTGGCAATAGCGGCGCTCGACGGTGCGTAGCCCAATGGCGGGGAAGTATGCCTTCTCCTGGAGTCCGGCAAACTCCATCACAGCCAGCGGACGTCCCTGCACGTTGGGCGCACCGTATTCGAACTGATCCTCGATCTTCGCAAGGACGCGCGGATCGTTGCACGCGGGCAGGTTGCTGCGAACCACGACGGCCGTCTGTGCCTCCGGCACTGCGCGAAAATAATCGGCGGCCTGAGCGGCCCCCGCCGCAAGGCTGGCCATCACGCTTGTCGCGGCCAGAATACCGAGCTTCATGACTGTTTCGTCCCCTCAGGCGGTATGAGATATGCAACTGCTGGTAACATAGCTCATATGCGCTCCGCCGCCAGCACATTGATGCCACAATGCGCCGTGGACGAAGTGGAGAGGACAGGCAGCAACACTTCCATGATGGTTTGGGCTTCCTGCGCGAAGCCGTAGGGCGGGTTTATGACTACCAGTCCGGAGCCGACGAGCCTGTCTTCGTCACCAAAATCCTCGCGCAGGAAATCGAGCGCCAGAATATCCGGTATGAGGCTGTCCGACAGCGCCTCGTGGAATTGGGCAACGTCCGCCTTTCGCTTGATGGGATACCAGACCGCGAACGTCCCGCCCGCCCAGCGGCGAACGGCCTTTTGCAGATGCTCCACGATGCGTCGGAACTCGCCTGCCTCCTCGAAGGGAGGGTCGATCAGCACCATGCCGCGCTTTTCCTTGGGCGGCAGATGCGCGCCGAGCGCAAGCCAGCCGTCCAGATGAATGGCCTTCACCTGCACGTCGCCCGCAAAGTTATCGGCTAGTGTCCTTGCGTCCTCCGGGTGCAGTTCGTAGGCGGAAAGCCTGTCCTGGGGGCGCAGCAGGCGACGGATCAGCATCGGTGAGCCGGGATAGGCCCTGTGGCCGGGCCGACTGTCGACCGTTTCGACCGCATAGGCGTAGGCGGCCAGAAGCGGGTGCGACCGCGCGTCGCTTGCCATAAAGAGGTCGATGCCGGCCTTTGCCTCGCCGGTGCGCAATGCCGCCTCGGATGCCAGGTCGTAGACACCAATACCGGCATGGGTATCGTAGACGCGGAACGCCTTGTCCTTGCGCTTGAAGCTTTCCACAAGCCGGGCCAGAAGCGCGTGCTTGTGCACATCGGCGAAATTTCCCGCATGGAATGCGTGTCGATAATTCAAATGCTTGCCGCCTTGTCTCGCTTTTGCGAACGCTCCGTTCATGGTTTGCCGGACGCGCCAGGAGTTTGCCGTAGCCATATCGGGGAACTCTGCCCGCCGGAAGCGTGTTCGTTCCGGATCAATGAAGAGGGGAATATCCGTGAGCCATCACAAGCTATTCGAGCCGGTCGATCTCGGTCCCGTGCGCCTGCAGAACCGTGTCGCCATGGCGCCGCTGACGCGCTCGCGGGCAACGCCGGACGGCGTGCCGCAAGACATGCATATCGACTATTATCGCCAGCGCGCCGGTACAGGGCTGATCATCGCAGAGGCGACCAACATTTCCGCCGAGGGCCGTGGCTATGCCTGGACGCCGGGCATCTGGACCGATTCCCAGGTTGTCGGGTGGCGCAAGGTGACGGATGCCGTCCACGAGGCCGGCGGCCACATCTACCTTCAGCTCTGGCATGTCGGACGCGTGTCCCACCCCGACCTGCAGCCTGGTGGAGCATTGCCCGTGGCGCCTTCCGCGGTCAAGGCGAATGGCCAGAGCTTCACCGAGGCCGGCATGCAGGACATGGTGACGCCGCGCGCGCTGGATATTTCCGAATTGCCGCGCGTTGTGGACGATTACAGGCATGCCGCAAGGCAAGCCAAAATTGCCGGGTTCGATGGCGTCGAGATCCATTCGGCCAATGGCTATCTTCTGGACCAGTTCCTGCGTGACGGCGCCAACAAGCGCACCGATGCCTATGGCGGCTCCGTTGAAAACCGCCTGCGTTTCCCGCTCGAAGTGGTCGACGCGGTGACCGAGATCTGGGGCCCCGAGCGCACCGGGATCCGGATATCGCCGGTGAGCCCGGCCAACGATCTGATCGACAGCGATCCGGCGAAGGTGTTCGTGCCCTACGTGGAAGAGCTGTCGCGCCGCAAGCTCGTCTACCTGCATGTCATCGAAGGCGCCACGCGGGGAGACCGCGATGTCAACCGCTTCAAGCCCTGGAGCCTGAAGGACCATTTTTCCGGTCTCTACATGGCCAATAACGGCTACACGCGCGAGCTGGCCCTGGAGCGGGTCGACGCAGGCGAAATCGACATGGCCTGTTTCGGCCGGCCGTTCATCTCCAATCCGGATCTTGTCCTGCGCCTGGAGCTGGGGGCGCCCCTGGCCGAATGGGACGAAAGCACCTTCTATGGCGGCGACGAGCATGGCTACACGGACTATCCGGCACTGACGCCGGAGGAGATCGCCCGGTACAGCAGAGCCGTCTGAGTAGCGCCACGACACATGAGCGATCCGGATGTCTCGGATCGCCAATTTGAATGAGGAAAGCGGCTGCGTGCTTTGATATAAGGGGCGCATGAACAAGCCGCTTCCCATCGCCAAGGGCCATACGGCCTGCCCGCACGATTGCCCGTCCACCTGCGCGCTCGAGGTGGACCTGATCGACAGTCGCACCATAGGGCGCGTGCGCGGTTCGGATGCCAACAGCTATACGGCCGGCGTCATCTGCGCCAAGGTTGCCCGCTACGCGGAACGCGTGCACAACCCCGACCGCCTGATGCTGCCCATGCAGCGCGTGGGCGCCAAGGGCGAGGGCAATTGGCGCCCCATCGCCTGGAGCGACGCGCTCGATATCGTTGCCGACGCCTTCGTCAAGGCAGAGGCACGATACGGCTCCGAGGCGGTCTGGCCGTTCTACTATGCGGGTACCATGGGGCTGGTGCAGCGCGACGGCATCAACCGCCTGCGGCATGCCAAACGCTACTCCGGCGAGTTCGGCTCCATATGCGTCAACACGGCCTGGACGGGCTGGTATGCCGGCACCGGGGCGCTGTCGGGCGTCGACCCTCGCGAGATGGCCAAGGCCGATTGCATCGTCATCTGGGGCACCAATGCGGTGGCAACGCAGGTCAACGTGATGACCCATGCGATACGCGGCCGCAAGGAGCGCGGCGCGAAGATCGTGGTGGTCGACATCTACGACAACGCCACGATGAAGCAGGCGGACATGGCGTTGAAGCTGCGGCCCGGCACCGATGCGGCGCTGGCCTGTGCTCTGATGCATATCGGGTTCCGGGACGGAACGGCCGACCGCGCCTACCTTGAGCGCATGACCGACGATCCGGCGGGACTGGAAGCGCATCTACGGTCGCGTACCCCGGAATGGGCAGCGGGCATCACCGGGTTGAGCGTCGAGGAGATCGAGGCGTTTGGCGCATTGATTGGCCATACGCCGCGTACCTATTTTCGCCTCGGCTACGGTTTCACACGCCAGCGCAATGGCGCGGTGGCGATGCACGCCGCTTCCTGCGTGCCTGCCGTGTTCGGGCACTGGCAGCATGAAGGCGGCGGGGCCTTCCATACGAATGGCGGCATATTCGGGCTCAACAAAAGTTTCGTTGAGGGCGGTTCCTACGAAGACCCGTCGATCCGCCACCTCGACCAGACCCAGTTCGGCCGTGTGCTGACGGGCGATGCGGCTGCCCTGCAGGGTGGCCCGCCGGTTACGGCGATGCTGGTGCAGAACACCAATCCCGCCAATGTCTGCCCGGAGCAGCGGCTGGTGCATGAAGGGCTGATGCGCGACGATCTCTTCGTCGCCGTGCACGAGCAGTTCATGACCGATACCGCGAAGCTGGCCGACCTTGTGCTGCCGGCAACGATGTTTCTGGAGCATGACGACATCTATCGCGGCGGTGGCCAGAGCCACATCCTGCTTGGGCCCAAGCTGATCGACGGGCCGGATACGGTCCGCAGCAACCACTTCGTGATCGAGGAACTGGCGAAGCGGCTGGGCGTCGCAGACCGCCCGGGCTTTGGCCTGACCGAGCGCGAGCATATCGACCGGATGCTGAAGACAAGCGGCTATTCCGGCGGGCTGGCGGAATTGGAAGACAAGCAGTGGCTGGATGTGCAGCCGGCCTTCGAGAAGGCGCATTTCATTGACGGCTTCGGCTGGGCGGACGGGAAGTTTCGTTTCAGCCCGGATTGGACCGGCATGCGCCCCGGAACCCAGCCGAACGAGCGCATGGGCCTGCTTGGCGACTATCACAGGCTTCCGGACTTCCCCGACCATGTGACGCTGATCGAGGAAGCGGATGAGGAACATCCGTTCCGCCTGGCCACGTCGCCGGCGCGGCAGTTTCTGAACTCGACCTTCGCGGAGACGAAAGGCTCGCAGCAGAAGGAAGGGCGTCCGGAACTGATGATGCACCCCGACGATCTCGATCGCCTCGGCCTTGCCGACGGGCAGCGCGTCGTGGTGGGCAACGGGCGGGGCGATGTGACGATGCCGGTCAAGGCAAGCGATACGGTGCGGTCCGGCGTTCTGGTGCATGAAGGGCTCTGGCCCAACAGCGCATTCGAGCGGGGCGAGGGCATCAACGTGCTGACAGGCGCAGATGCGCCCCCGCCCTTTGGCGGCGCGGCCTTCCACGATACGCGGGTATGGGTGCGCGCGGCCTGAGGCGCCAGGGGTCAGGCCGGGCTGACGAGTATCTCGACGCTCGCGCCGATTTTGCCGGAGCTCAGCTCGGCCTTGCCGTCGCGATAGGCGACATCGCCGCGCAGCACCATGGCAAGCGCGTGCGGATACAGGCGATGCTCGGCACGAAGCAGGCGGGACGACAGCGTATCGGCGTCGTCTCCGGGCACGATCGGTACGGCCGCCTGCGCGATGATGGGGCCGCCGTCCATCTCTTCCGTCACGAAATGCACGGTGCATCCGTGCACCCGCATGCCTGCCTCGATGGCTCGCTCATGCGTATGCAGGCCCGGAAACAGAGGCAGCAGGGAGGGGTGGATGTTGATCATCCGCCCAAGAAACCGTTCCACGAAATCGCGACCCAAAAGGCGCATGTATCCGGCAAGGCAGATGACGTCCGGCCGCGCGGCATCGAGGGCTTGCGCAACCGCCGCCTCGTGCGCCGCCCGATCGGGATAGGCCTTGTGGTCGAGCGCCAGGGTATCGATGCCGGCAGCCGCAGCCGTCTGAAGCCCCTTGGCCTCGGGCCGGTTGGACAGAACCAGCACGATCTCTCCCGGGAAATCGGCAGCTTTGGATGCGTCGATCAGGGCTTCCATATTGGAGCCGCGCCCTGAAACGAGCACGGCGATGCGCTTCCTCTGCGTCACAGCGACAGGCTTCCGTTGAATGTGACGGCCGGGCCGGCATGCCGCCCAAGGATACGGCCCAGTGGCACCACCGTTTCGCCTTCGCGCTGAAGCACGGCGCCGACCGTTGCCGCATCCGCCGCCGGCACGACGACGATCATGCCGATGCCGCAGTTGAAGGTGCGGAGCATTTCGGGCTCGGAAACACCGCCCTGCTGCGCCAGCCATTGGAACACCGCCGGCACCTTGAAGGCGTCAAGGTCGATGTCGGCGCGCAGGTGCTCGGGCAGAACGCGCGGGATGTTTTCCGGGAAGCCGCCGCCGGTGATGTGCGCCAGCGCCTTGATGCCGCCGGTCTCGCGGATGGCGGCAAGCAGCGGCTTTACATAGATGCGTGTCGGCTCGATCAACGCGGCCGCAAGCGTGCGGCTGTCGTCGAAGGGGGCGGGCGCGTCGTAAGCGGCGCCGCTGCGCTCCACGATGCGGCGTACCAGCGAGTAGCCGTTGGAGTGGATGCCAGAGGAGGCGAGGCCGAGGATCATGTCACCATCGGCAAGGCCAGCCGAGGGCAGCAACTGCCCGCGTTCCGCCGCGCCGACGGCAAAGCCCGCAAGGTCGTAATCCTTCTCGGCGTAGAGGCCGGGCATCTCCGCGGTCTCGCCGCCGATGAGCGCGCACCCCGCCTGACGGCACCCTTCGGCAATGCCGGCAACGATGGCTTCGCCCTGCGCCGGGTCGAGCCGGCCGGTGGCGAAATAGTCCAGGAAGAAGAGAGGCTCGGCCCCCTGCACGACCAGATCGTTGACGCACATCGCCACGAGGTCGATGCCGATCGTATCGTGAAGGCCCGTATCGATGGCGATCTTCAGCTTGGTGCCGACGCCGTCATTGGCGGCCACGAGCACGGGATCGGAAAAGCCCGCCGCCTTCAGGTCGAAAAGGCCGCCGAACCCGCCGATCTCGCCATCCGCGCCGGGACGCCGGGTAGACTTGACCAGCGGCTTGATGCGCTGGACGAGTTCGTTGCCGGCATCGATGTCCACGCCCGCGTCGCGATAGGTGAGGCCGTTGGTCTTCTGGTCGGTCATTGTCTCGAAACCTTCGTCTTTGCCGTTCGGTTGACAGAAGCGGGGATGGGAAACAAGTGCAAAACGTACGGAAAAGGCGGGATAATGCGGCTCGGCATCCCTTGACCCCTTGTCCGGCGGCTGCCTATCTCGTCTTTGAAGCCAGACGGCCGCGGGGCCGTATCCGCCGGGGAAAGAGCAGCACGAGCCAATGGTAAAGGATCGCAGCCGGCTTCTCCGGCGTCAGGCCATGTTCTGGGGCATCGCCGCCGCGGTGGTGCTGGCCTTCATCTGGCTGTTCAGCTCCATCCTGCTGCCTTTCGTGCTGGGCATGGTGCTGGCCTACTTCCTTGATCCGATCGCCGACTGGTTCACTCGGCGTGGCCTGTCGCGGCTGACGGCATCGCTGGTCATACTGGTGCTGTTCGTCGTGCTGATCATCGCATTGATCCTGGTGGTCGTGCCGGTCATCTCCAGCCAGATCACCGCCTTCGTCTTCAACCTGCCGCATTATCTGCAGCGCCTTCAGGTGCTGGCCATCGAGGCGCGCACCGGGCCGCTGTCCTGGCTGTTCCAGGACCAGGAGCAGAGCCTCAGCCAGGATTTCTCCGACATCGTGCGGCAAAGCACCGCCTTCTTCACCTCCTTCGTGGGGCAGTTGTGGACGTCGAGCCTCGCGCTGGTCAACTTCCTGTCGCTCTTCGTCGTCACGCCGGTGGTCGCCTTCTATCTGTTGCTCGACTGGGACCGCATGATCGACAAGATCGATGCCTGGGTCCCGCGCCAGCATCTGGGCACCGTGCGCCGCCTGGCACGCGAGGTAGACCGCTCGGTGGCCGGGTTCGTGCGCGGGCAGGGCAGCCTGTGCCTGATCCTCGGCACCTATTACGCCGTCGGCCTGACGCTCGTCGGGCTCAATTTCGGGTTGTTGATCGGCTTCTTCGCGGGGATGATCTCCTTCATTCCCTATGTCGGCTCGGCGCTGGGGCTGGTCGTGGCCATCGGCGTTGCGCTGGTGCAGTTCTGGCCCGACTGGGTCTGGGTGGCGGCGACGGCCGGCGTGTTCCTGACCGGGCAGTTCATCGAGGGCAACATATTGCAGCCGAAGCTCGTCGGGGCTTCGGTCGGCCTGCATCCCGTCTGGCTGATGTTCGCCCTCTTCGCCTTCGGCGCGATGTTCGGCTTCGTCGGCCTGCTGATCGCCGTGCCGGCGGCGGCGGCCGTGGGCGTGCTGGTGCGCTTCGCGCTCGGCAAATATCTTGAAAGCGATGTCTATTACGGGCGCACCATCGAGCAGCAACCGGCGCCCGTGGTGGAAAGCCTGAACCTGTCCGCTGCCATCCGCAGCGAATTCTCGCCCCGGGGTGAGGCCGGGGACGGAGGCGAAGCATGAGTACGACACGTCAACTTCCGTTCGAGCTGCCGCACAACGCGTCCTTCGACCGCGCGGACCTGATCGAAAGCGATGCCAACCAACTCGCCATCGAGGCCATCGACTCCTGGCCGGACTGGCCGCACCCGGTGCTGTTGATCGCCGGGCCCGCAGGGAGCGGCAAGACGCACATCGCCGAGGCATTCGCGGCCATGTCCGGCGGCAGCCATGCCAGGGCCGGAGACGTCTTCGAGCCGCAACCGGGCTTTGTACGCGTGATCGACGATGTCGATCGGACCGACATGGCCGAGGAAGAGATATTCGCCATCGTCAACGCCGCGCGGGCCGGCCTTGGCCATGTGCTGTTGACCAGCCGCACGCCTGCTCCGCTTCTGCGCCTTCGCCTGCCGGACCTGGCTTCGAGGCTTCGGGCGGCAACCCAGATCGAGCTGGGGGCGCCCGACGACATGCTGCTGCACGGCGTGTTGGTAAAGCTGTTCGCCGACCGCCAGATGGATGTCGACCCGAAGCTCCTGGCCTATATCCTGTCGCGGATGGAGCGCTCCATCGCCTCTGCCGAGGCACTGGTTGCGCGGTTGGACCGGGAAAGCCTCGCCAGCGGGCGGCGTATCACCCGGGCGATGGTTGCCTCCGTGCTCGAGGATGGAGAGGCCTGACCGTCATCAAAGCGTCGCCGCACGCGGCTATGCGCCTAGCAGTTTTGTCCTAAGATGACGGCGGGAAGAATCGAGTGAGCGAGATGAGCGGCAAGACCACCCGTAGCAAAACCGGCGCAACGGCAGAGCAGCCCGCACGGCGGGCGGCCCCTCGCAAGCGCAAGGAGCCGGCCATCGCCAAGGCGGATGTCGAGCGTGCGGAGGTGGCGGCAGCCGCCGTAGTGGACGGGCTCGTCGGTAACCTGGCAGCGACGGCGGTGGTAACCGCGGCTCATTCCGGCGCGGACGGGATGTCACCCGCCATGATGCCGGACCGTCCGCTGATGGAAGCGATCGGCGTCGTTCCAGTGGCCCCGCGAATCGATAATCCGCCCGCCGCCGACGAATTGCCCGCCGACCGCTTCGTGAACCGCGAGTTCTCGTGGCTGCAGTTCAACCGCCGCGTGCTGGAAGAGGCGGAAAACACCAAGCATCCGCTGCTGGAGCGGCTGCGCTTCCTGTCGATCTCGGCCGACAATCTGGACGAGTTCTTCATGGTGCGCGTGGCCGGGCTGGCGGGCCAGGTGCGTGAGAAGATACCGGTGCGCAGCGCCGACGGGCTTCTGCCGCAGGAGCAGCTTGACAGGGTCCTGGACGAGGTCGAGCTTCTTCAATCCGCGCAGCAGGCGACGCTTGCGGATCTGGTCAAGGCG
>Ga0075364_10002405_pt1 | contig 10495 bp, 9 predicted proteins | sample EndMetdeltDD1764_FD_71517 | JGI IMG/M metagenome (GOLD analysis project Ga0075364, IMG submission 71517) | Populus endosphere microbial communities from Tennessee, USA - Endosphere MetaG P. deltoides DD176-4 | ecosystem: Host-associated > Plants > Roots > Endosphere | place: USA: Tennessee...
GTCGTCCCAGTACCGCTTGTCGGCACCGCGGGCCCGCTCGGCGGCATACACCGCGTCGATGCGCTCGTAGTCGGCGTCGGTGTACGAGGCCGGTTCGATCTCCGCGTACTTGCCCTTCTGGCGGGCCGTGTCCCGCTCTGTGAGGATCCGCAGGATCCGGTAGATGCCGACGACGTCGCCGTGCTGGTTGATGTTGACATTGCGCTTGACCTGGATCACCGACCGGTTGGCGAACTCGGATTGCTTGACCTGCAGGCTCTCCTCGCCGGAGAACGAGTACAGCCGGTCACCGGCGTACAACGGGCGGTACCACTCCCACGAGCCGCCGGAGACGAACACGTGGATGCCGCGGAACACGCTCTTGGTCTGCGTGCGGACGTCGTCCGGCATCGGGTCGCCGAGCATCGGCGTCTTGACGTGGCCGACCATCGTGCCGTGCGCGATCTGCGAGCCCCATCGTGTGCCGGGCCCGTACTCCTCGTCGGTGTACAACGGGTTGTCGTCGCCGACTCCGAGCGCCCAGTTGCGGATCGCGTCCGGGGTCGCCACCGAGTACAGCTCGCGTTGCTTGAGCGCGACATCGTGGCCGATGAGGAGCCGGGCCCGTTCGATGTCGTCGTCGGTCAGCTTGTAGGCAGTCGCTCTGTCGAACTCGGCGGCGACCTTGTCGTCGACCTGGAGACCCTTCGGTGTTGCGGATTGGTCGGTTGTGGTCATCGTGATTCCCCTTGTCAGAGCCGGCGTCCGAGCTCGGTCCAGTACTCGTCGCGGATCTGGCGCTTGTACAGCTTCCCGGCGTCGGTGCGCGGCAGTTCGGTGCGGAACTCGATCCGCCGCGGTCGCTTGTACGCGGCGAGGTGCGCCGCGCAGTGGGCGAGCAGCTCGTCGGCGAGGGCGTCGATGGGCTCGTGGCCCGCTGCCGGTTGCACGACCGCGAGCACCTGCTCGCCCCAGTCCTCGTCGGGGATGCCGATGACAGCCGCGTCGCCGACGGCGGGATGGTCGAGCAGCACGCCTTCGATCTCGGCCGGGAAGATGTTGACGCCGCCGCTGATGATCATGTCCTTGGCGCGGTCCTGGATGAAGAGGTAGCCGTCGTCGTCGAGGTAGCCGATGTCGCCGATCGTGAACTTGCTCCCCACATGGGCACGCTTGGTCTGCTCTTCGTCACGGAGGTAGCTGAAGCCCTTCTCCGTCTCGTAGAAGATGTTCCCCGTGGTGTTCGGGCCGAGCGTGTTGCCGTCGTCGTCGAGGATGCTCAGGTGCACACCGCGCACCGCGCGCCCCACCGTGCCGGGCTTCTGCAGCCAGCGGTGCGGCTTGGCGATGGTCGCCGCGCCCTCCATACCACCGTAGGTTTCATAGATGACCGGACCCCACCACTCGAGCATCGCCTGCTTGACATGACGCGGGCATGGCGCCGCGCTGTGGACGACGGAGTGCAGGCTCGACAGGTCGTACTTGGCGCGCACGTCGGCGGGGATCTGCAGCAAGCGATGGAACTGGGTCGGGACCATGTACGCGCTGCGCACCCTGAACCGTTCGATCAACGCCAGTGACGCTTCCGCGTCGAAGCGCCTCATGATCACGAGCGCGTGTCCGACGTTCAGTGCGCCCATGTAGTACGCGTGCGATCCGCCGTGATACATCGCCGTGGACACGAGGTGCGGACCGTCGAACGGGCGGAAGTCGAACGCCCTGCCGAAGACCGCCCTGCTGTTCGCCGACACGGACGGATCGATGCCTGTGCCGGGTCGTGTGACGCCCTTCGGCTTGCCGGTGGTGCCGGAGCTGTAGGCGATCATGCCGCCCTCGATCCGTTCCGCGGGAACGGTGGTCGGTTGGGCCGCCGTGAGCTCGTCGAGGTTGGCGACGCCGGTCATCTGCCCGGTTCCGATGACGGTGGTCAACGCCTTGATCCGCTCCCCGCTGGGGTCGTTGAAGATGTTGGCATGGCTCTCATGGACGATGAGCACGGCCGCGCTCGCGTGCTCGAGCATCGTGACGATCTCGTCAGCCGTGAGGTACGAGTTGACGAGGAGCAGGTTCCAGCCGGCCTCGTGGCACGCCAGCGATGTGCGGATCGGGAGCACGCCGTTCGGTGCCAGCACGGCCACGATCTCGCCGGGAGCGACGCCGACCTGGCGGAGGGCATGGACGAGCTGATGCGCGCTGCGGGTCAGCTCGCCGTAGGTCCACATGCCGTCGGGCGACTCGGCGATCGCGATCAGATCGGGGTGATCCTCGGCGATCCACCACGTGCCGAGACGCTGGTCCCACATGTCTGACACCACTGCTGGCACCGCTGCTGCCTCCCGTTCGCTGAACGGGTTAAACACTAACCTATTTTTGCCGCGATTGCCACGGCGGACCAGAACGTGTCAACGCGGCGGGGTCTCGGCGCGGCCTTCGTAGACGTCGAGGAGGCGGTCCTCGGACTCGGCCAGAACCCACGCCATCTGCTGCTCCCAGTGCGTGCTGGCCCGCTCGGCGTCGCCGTCGGTGATCAGATCGACCAGCTTCCAGTACGACCTCGCGGCGCGACGCATGAGCGCCTGATCGGAGTACATCGCCGCGGTCGTGTAGCGATCGATGACGAGCTTGTGCAGCAGTTGGGAGATGACGGACAGGGTGTTGTTCCCACCGCGCTCGATGATCGTCGAGTGCATCTGGCCGGCGGCGAACCCGAAGGCCTCGCGGTCGTTGGTATCGGCCGCCGCGGTGGCGGCACCGACTGCGGCGCGCAGAGCTGCGAGGTCGTCCTCGGTGTGGTTCTTGGCGAGCCAGGAAGCCAGCTGTGGCTCGATCAAACGGCGCGCTTCGTCGAGGTCGGCGGATGTCGTGCGCCGCAGCTGGAGCATCACGGCCAGCGGCTCGGCGAGACGATCGAGATCGGGCATGGTGACGATCGCGCCGCCACCGCGGCCGCGCTTGATCTCGATCAGGCCCTGCGACTCGAGGATCCGCAGGCCCTCTCGCAGCGTCGTGCGGGCAATGCCGAACGACTCGGTGAGCTCCTCCTCGGTGGGAAGCCGGTCGCCGATCTGGAGGTCGCCGGTCGCGATTCGCCGGCGGATGCCCGCTGCCACGGTCTCGCCGGTCTTGCGACCCTTGGCGTTCATTTCCATCATGTGCTCATCATGGGCTGTTCATGAGGCTCTTGTGTCCTCGCACGAAGATTGGGCCGAAGAATATCAGAGCGCATTGCACCTCTTTCGGTACCCGATCAGCCGGCGCGAGGCGCCGAGCTTGCGTCCGAACAAAAAGGTGACCTATTTTAAGTCCAAGGAGGGGACCGTGGACGACATCGACTGCTTCAGGAGCCGCGTACGGGCCTGGCTCGCGTCGCGCTACCCGCCGCTGGACCCATCCCGGGACGACGACCGCGGCGATGTCATCGCCCGCGCCCCTCACGGCCATCGCTCGTTCGTCGACGGTGCCGTCGGTCTGCAGCGTGCGCTCCATGCCGCCGGCTTCGCCGCCCTCGCGCTGCCCGTCGAGTACGGCGGACAGGGGCTGACGCGCGAGCACGACGAGGTCGTTGCCGAGGAGCTTGCTCGCGTCGAGTCACCGTCGCTGCGCCCCCTGCGCATCGGCCTCGGACTCGCCCTGCCGACGATCTTGGCCGCGGCCAACGACGAGCAGAAGCGCCGCTTCGTGCCCAAGTTGGTGAGTGGCGAGGAGATCTGGTGCCAGTTGTTCTCCGAGCCCGATGCCGGGTCCGACCTCGTCGCCCTCCGCACGGCGGCACTTCGTGACGGCGACTCATGGATCGTGTCGGGGCAGAAGGTCTGGTCGTCGCTCGCATCCGACGCCGCCTACGGGATGCTGCTGGCCCGCACCGATCCAGCAGCCACCAAACCGCACGCGGGCATCACGATGTTCATCCTGCCGATGGACCGGCCCGGTGTGACCGTGCGGCCGCTCGTCGACATTGCCGGCGGACACCACTTCAACGAGGTCTTCCTCCAAGACGTGGTGCTGCACGACAGCGACGTGATGGGCGAGGTCAACCGCGGGTGGCAGGTCGCGACCGGCACGCTGAGCGGCGAACGGTCCGGTTACCTGGGCGGATCGGGCGCCGGCCGGCGGCGCCGGCAAACGCAACTGGCGATGAACGCGGCGGGGCTCGACCATGACGCGGCGGCGCGGCAGCGCGTCGTCGATGTCGCCGCGCGCGAACGGCTGCTCGAACTGCTCGTGCATCGGATCGAGGCGGGCTCCGTCGTGAACGGCAACCCCGCCGTCGGCTCACTCGTGAAGCTCGCGGCCGGCAACCTCGAACAGCTCGCCGCCGAGGTCGTGATCGACCTGCGCGGCGCAGGGGGCGTGGCGTGGGAGTGCCGAGATCGTGACGGGAACGGCGACGTCGCGTCGCATGGACTCAACGCGTCGAGACAGGCCACGATTGCCGGCGGCACGCACCAGATCCAGCGCAACCTGATCGGTGAACGAGTGCTCGGACTGCCCAGGGAGGCACGCTGATGGATTTACCCCACGTTCTCACCGGTGTCCCGCCGTTGACGACGATCGTGTTCGAGGTCGGTGATGATCACGTGGCAACGATCACGCTCAACCGCCCCGACAAGCTCAACTCGTTCAACGAGACCATGGCCGACGAGCTCTGCGCCGTGTGGGCTCGGGTGCGCGACGACGATTCGATCCACGCCGTCGTCCTGCGCGCCAACGGTGATCGCGCGTTCTGCACTGGCATCGACATCGCCGAGGGGGCGTGGTGGACGGGCAAGAACGTCTGGAACCAGACCGATCCCGGGGGCAGCCTCGGCCCCCGTCACCACCGTGTGTGGAAGCCGGTCGTCGCCGCGGTGCAAGGGATGTGCGCGGGCGGCGGGATGTACTTCATCAACGACTGCGACATCATCATCTGCTCGGAGTCGGCAACGTTCTTCGATCCCCACGCCAACGGCGGCATCGTCTCAGCGCTGGAGCCGATCGGCATGTTGCACCGCGGCGTGCCGCTCGGCGACGTGTTGCGCTGGGCGCTGATGGGGAACGAGGAGCGGATCACGGCACCGACGGCGCTCCGCATCGGACTCGTCACGGAGGTCGTCGCCGACGGCGAGCTGCGCGCCCGGGCCGCGGACATCGCCAAGCAGATCGCGGCGCGCCGCCCGGAGGCCGTCCAAGGGACGGTCCGCGCGATCTGGGAGGCACTCGACATGACGCGGTCGACCGCGTTGCAGAACGGGCTGGCCTACACCCACATCGGCAACCCGCCACCCGACGCCCGCACGCCCCGTCAGCCCAACGGCAAACCGACGTTTCGATAACTCGTCGGGACTGGCCTGGGAGGCTCAGCCCGTCACGGTGCCGGCCTCAGCCTCCCAGATGGTGACGTCAGCTCGGTTCGCGGGGGAGGCCGAGGGCTCGCTCGCCGATGACGTTGTGCTGGATCTCGTCGGTGCCGCCGCCGAGGGACACGCCGGGCGCGGACAGCGCCGCGTGCTGGACACGACCCGCTGAGATCGAATTGGCGCCGACGAGCATCCCGCCCGCGCCGGCGATGCGCAGTCCCAGGTCGCGCGAGGCGCGGGCGATGCCGGACAGCGCGATCTTGGCGACCGATCCCTCTGGGCCCGGGGTACCACCCCGCGTCGCCCCGGCGCGGGCGCGGAGGTTCGTCAGCCGGTACACCTCGCTACGGATGTGGTAGTCGGCGAGCTCGTCGCGCAGGACCGGGTCGTCGCTGACGCCGAGCTGCTGGGCGAGTTGGATCAACGTCTTGGCGCTGTTGATCATCGCGGCCGGACGCACCTTGGCCCGAGCCCGGGTCTCGGCAACGATCTCGCCGACCGGCCGATCGAGTTGACCGCCGAGCGGGCCGGCGACGGCTACCGCCATCGAACGCGACGCGCCCGACGCGGCGTTGCGCCGTTCGAAGCCGAGCATCGTCGACGCGACCTTCCACCCGTTGCCGAGCCCGCCAACAACGTTGTCGACCTCGACCCGGGCGTTGTCGATGAAGACCTCGCAGAACTGCGAGTTGCCGTTCATCGTGCGCAGTGGGCGGGCCTCGATTCCCGGCTGGCGCATGTCGACGAGGAAGAACGACAGCCCGGCGTGCTTGGTCGTCGTCGGGTCGGTGCGGGCGAGCAGCAGGCCCCAATCGGCGATGTCGGCCGACGAGTTCCACACCTTCTGGCCGCTGACGACGTATGCGTCGCCGTCTCGGACTGCGGTCGTCTTCACGCCCGCGAGGTCCGAACCCGCGTCCGGCTCGCTGAACAGCTGGCACCATGCCTGTTCGCCCGTCGCGAGCGCCAGCACCCGTTCACGCTGCCCGGCGTCGCCGTGTTTGAGCAGGGTTGGACCGCCCATGCTCGGGCCGATGCCGGTGGGGGCGGCAACGACGTCGTGTGTGGCGAGCGCGTCATTGATCGCCCGTGCTGTGCGGTCGTCGACGCCGAGCCCGCCCAATCCGACCGGCCACGTCGGCTGAGAGTAGCCGGCCGCGGCAAGGCGCCGCCACCACTCGCGCAGCGTCAGACCGTTGTCCCAGTTGGTCGCGACCCACGCGTTCACTTCGTCGGTCAGTGTCGGCATCGAGCCCCTCCGTCTGCGTCGAGATCACTCCGGTTCGACATCCGAATAAATAGGATAGTATTTTAAACCTGTGGTGACGCGCAACATGCACCGTTCGGCGGAACGGCTCGATCCGATCGACGCGCCCACGCTGACGGAAGGCCTCCGCGTCGGTGCCGCGGCCTTTCCCGGTGCCCGGATCACGTTCGCCGGCGCGGCCGGAGAGCGCTCGCTGTCGCTGTCCGACGTGCACGCGGCAGGGCGCCGGGCGGCGGCCGGGTTTGCCGCGCTCGGCCTGGAGGCCGGCGACGTGGTGGCGATGCAGCTGCCCAACTGGCCGGAGGCGATCATCGCCTATGTCGCCGCGGCGGAGCTCGGTCTCACGATCGCGCCGATCGTCCACGTGTACGGCCCGGCGGAGGTCTCGTTCATCCTGCAGGCGTCCGAGGCCCGGGCGTTCGTGGTCGCGGCATCCTGGCGGGGGAGCGATCTGCTCGCTCCCGTCCGCGCCGGGCTTCGGCCGACGTCGATCGAGCACGTCGTGGTCGTCGGCGGCGAGGCACCCGCCGGCGACGTGCCGTGGGACTCGCTGGTGGCTGCGGTCCCACACGATCGCGCCCGAGCCGCTCGCCCCGAGGATCGGGCCTTGCTGCTGTACACCTCCGGAACGACCGGCCGCCCGAAGGGTGTCGTCCACACCCAGGCTTCCATCGCCGCGGAGATCGCGCAGATGGTGCGCTTCAACGATGCCGATCGCGAGGTCGGCGCGGGAGTCGTCGAGGCGGCCACGCTCGTGTCGTTCCCGATCGGGCACATGGCCGGAGTGCTCGGAGCAGCCCGCGCCTTCTACCGCGACGGCCACACCATCTTCATGGACGCATGGGACCCGACCGCTGCCGCCCGGCTGATCGCCGAACACGGCGTGACGCACACGGCTGGTACCCCCTTGCATCTCCTGTCGCTGTTCGAGGCCGCCGACCGCGACCGTCGATCGCTGGGGTCGATGCGCAGCTTCCTGCTCGGAGCAACGACCGTCGCCCCGAGCGTCATCGAGACCGCCGACGCGCGGGGCATCCATGCGTTCCGCTGCTACGGATCGACCGAGCAGCCGACCGTGTCGTGCGGCCGGCCGACGGACTCATTCGACGATCGGGCGCGGACCGATGGGCGGGTGCTGCCCGGCGTCGAGGTGCGCATCGTCGACGACGCCGATGTCGAGGTCGCTCCCGGCCTTGCCGGCGAGATCCAAACGCGCGGCATCGACCTCATGGCCGGCTACACCGATCCGGCCGACGACCTCGCTGCACTCACGGTCGACGGTTGGTACCGGTCGGGTGACATCGGCACGCTCGACGAACGCGGCTTCCTGACGATCACCGACCGCAAGAAGGATCTGATCATCCGCGGTGGCGAGAACATCGCCTCGAAGGAGGTCGAGGACGCGCTGCTCAGCCATCCCGACATCCGCGACGTCGCCGTCATCGGCGTGCCGGACGAGCGCCTCGGTGAGCGGGTCTGCGCCGTCGTGGTCGGCCCACGCGAATCGCTGTCGGTCGACGCCCTGCGCGCCCACGTCCTGGCCGCCGGGCTCGCCCGCCAGAAGGCGCCGGAGTCGATGATCGTCGTCGACGAGCTCCGCCGCACCGCTTCCGGCAAGATCCAGAAGCACCTGCTCCGCCAGGCGATCGCCGATGGTTCGCTCGTCGCCGACGAGGGCGACAGCGGGCGATGACCTGTTTGAATGACCACACGCGGGAACGCTCACGTCGCCCCGCCGGACCGAGAAACGAGTAGCGCCGATGCCATCCGACACCGACATCGAAACTGATCCGACCATCGACACGAACGCGGTGGCGCGCTGGATGGATGAGAACGGGCTCGGACCGCACGGCGCGCCGGTCGAGAGCCGGTACATCTCCGGGGGCAGCCAGAACGAGATCTACGAGATCCGCCGCGGCGACGTTCACGGCGCGCTGCGCATCCCACCGCCGACCGCACCGGAGTCGCGCGACGCCGGCATCATCCGCGAGTGGCGGATCATCGAGGCCCTCGAGGGCACCGACGTGCCTCACACCCCTGCAATCGGTGTGTGCACCGACCACGCGGTGCTCGGCCGCAGCTTCTACCTGATGGGGTTCGTCGACGGCTGGTCACCGATGGATGGCAAGGGCTGGGCGGAACCGTTCCGCTCGGATCCCTCGGCGCGCCCGGCGTTGGCCTACTCGCTCATCGACGGGATCGCTGCACTCGGCCAGGTCGACTGGCAGGGGCGCGGGCTCGCCGATCTGGGTCGGCCGGAGGGCTTCCACGATCGGCAGGTCGAGCGGTGGACGACCTTCCTCGAGCGGATCAAGGGCCGCGAGATCCCTGGGCTCGAGGAGGCGACCGAGTGGTTGCGGGCCCGCCGCCCGATCGACTTCGTTCCCGGCCTGATGCACGGCGACTACCAGTTCGCCAACGTGATGTTCGAGCACGGCGACTCCGGCAGGCTCGCCGCGATCGTGGACTGGGAGATGGGCACCGTCGGCGACCCGAAACTGGACCTGGCCTGGGTCGTGCACAACTGGCCGGAGGACACGGCCGATGCCGAGGGCGGCTACGTCGACATCAGGGGCATGCCCGGTCGGACCGCGCTGATCAAGCGCTACCACGAGATGTCCGGACGCCAGGTCGACGACATCGACTACTACGCCGTGCTCGCCAAATGGAAGCTCGCGATCGTCCTCGAACAGGGCTTTCAACGCGCCGGTGACGACGTGAAGCTGAACATGTTCGGCCCGATCGTCCTCGAGCTGATGGCCGGCGCCGCAGAGCTGGCGGCGACCAGCGACTATCGCTGAGGAGTCGGGCGCCGATCGGCCTTCATGTGCGTGTTCCAAGGCCCGTGATCGAGGCGTCCCAGCCGTAGCACGTGATCGTTTCGCCGGCAGTACTCCGGCCGCGCAGCACCCATCCCACTCCATTCCGCCAATGCAATGAGATCAGCGCCGCCAGCCGTTCGCGGTGTGGCCACAGCAGTTTCATCTTGATCGTCGCGCCGTTGTCGAGAACGATCGACAGTCGATCGCCGCACAAGCCGAAATGGCTCTCGCGCACGGCGATCGCGGATGCTCCGTCGAGGATCATGCCGAGGCGCTCCAGCCAGAACTGCTGGACGAGACCGCGGTATTTGCGTTTGAGCACGTCCAGTTCGTCGTCGACGTTGTCGATGGGGTCGATCGGGAGCGGCCTGTGTCCCAGCACGATGACATCTTCTCCCGAATCAGACCGCGTTAACCATCAGAAACTCTGGTGTGGGCGCAAATTGTCGTGAAGAGAACGGTACTCTCCGCTCCTGCTCGCCAAGCTCTCACCACCGCAGGGGCCGACCCCAACGACGAACCGTTTCTCGCCATGCCGGTGGACGAGGCGCTCGCAATGGTTCGTAGGAACTGCGTCGTGCCGATGCAGATGTGTCATCACTTCGCGGCGCCGATGCAGGCCCGGGGTACAGGTGGTATCGAGCTCCTCTCCTCCGGCGCCGGATTGGTGGGAGCTTCCAACATGGTGGCGTACGCGGCCACGAAGGCGTTCGACATGGTGATGGCGGAGGCGCTCTGGGCCGAGTTGCACGACGATGGTGTCGACGTCCTGGCGTTGGTGCTCGGGCTCACCGACACCCCGGCGCTGCGCCAGCTGCTCGCCAAGCGCGGCGTTCTGCACAGCGCAGACGATCCGTCGCCGATCCCAGGCGCATCGACTGCGGCCGAGGTCGTGGCTGACGCGATCGCCAACCTTGCCAACGGCCCGACGTGGTTCGTCGGCGAGCAACTGCGGCAGGGCGCGGTGCAGCTGGGTGGGATGCCGCGCAGCGACGCGGTCAAGATGATGGTTCAGCACGGCGGCGCAACGATGAACCCGAGCACGCCAGTACAGGAGGCTTCACACTGATGATGTTCGGAATGCGCTTCGA
>Ga0075364_10002406_pt1 | contig 10495 bp, 9 predicted proteins | sample EndMetdeltDD1764_FD_71517 | JGI IMG/M metagenome (GOLD analysis project Ga0075364, IMG submission 71517) | Populus endosphere microbial communities from Tennessee, USA - Endosphere MetaG P. deltoides DD176-4 | ecosystem: Host-associated > Plants > Roots > Endosphere | place: USA: Tennessee...
CGGTCGAGGGGGAGGGGCTCGGCGCGGGCGGCACAGTCGGCGAAGGACCTGGCGTGGTCGCGGACGGGTTGGGAGCGGTCGGCTCCGACGTGCTGACGGACGGTGACGGAGCAGTTGTGGTGAGCGCGGGGCCGGGATCGAGGGAATCGCTATCTGCCGCCAACGCCATCGTGGCCGAGCCCAGCAGGACGGCGGCGGTCGCCAGTACGGCGAACGCCGTGCGGATCTCAGATCGCATGGGCCACCTCGCCATCGCTGAGCGAGCCAGGGGCGGACGCTTCGCGGCGCCGCCGGATGGCGCGGAACCGCAGCGTCGCGAACGTGACGGCGCTCAGCAGGGCCACGACAGCCACGACCAGGAACGCCACGGGAACCCAGCCGGGCGGACCGTCGTCGTCTGCGCTGGCCACGGCAGTCGGGTCGGCGGCGATCGGGAAGTTGATGGTCGGCGTCGCGCCGGACGCGGCACCCGTGAGCTTCAGGACGTGGGTGCCCGTCGTCGTGCCAGGAGGTAGTTCGAGGACGCCGGCGATCTCGCCGGACGGGCCCGCGCTGAGCGGCCCGACGGCGGCCATACCGTCGTCGAGGGTCGCGACCACCTGCTCGCCGGGCGTGAACCCGCTGCCGGTGAACGACAGCACCCTGCCGACGACGGCCGTACTCGGGTCGACGAGGGCGGCCGCGTCAGCTGCGTTGGCCGGTGCCGCAGGAGACATCGGGGCGGTGGAGGGTGCGGGAGCGGAAGGTGCGCCCGTCTCACCGACGGCGGGAGCCGCCGCGGTCTCGTCGGCGGCCGCAGCCGCCTGACCGTCGCCGAGGGACTCGAAGGAAACCGGGGTGAAGCTCTCATTGGTGGCGTTCTTGACCCCGTGGGCGCCGATCGTCAGGATGCCGCACGTGCTCTTCAGGCAGTCGACCTCGATGGTCTTGCCCGTCCGGTCGACGGTCTTGAACGTCGCGCCGGGCACCGTCAGGTTGGTCGACCAGGTGCCGTCCGCCTTGATCGTCCCGCCGTTGGCTGCATTGGCCGTGTCGCTGCCGGGAAATGCCACGAAGCGCTGGAAGCCCTGGTTGTTCTTGCTCTCGCTGTCAGGGACGTAGCGGTAGTTCGTCCCCACGGCCCCACCCTTGCTCGGCTGCCATACCCCGTTGACGGTGCCAAAGAAGACGTAGATGCCGCCGTGGCCGCCCTTGATGGACTGGAAGCCCGACCCCTTGACGCTGATCGTGGTCGCGAAGGTCGGGTCGACCTTCGCCGAGCCCTGGTCGTTGCTGACGCTGACCCGCGCCGCCGCCTGGGCGGGGGAGGGCAGCAGCAGGACGCTCGTGGCGAGCGTCGCGAGGGTCAGGAGAGCGCGGGTGCGCATGACGGCTCCTCGGTGGGGGTGTGGTTGATCAGGTGGGGCAGGACGACGAGGCGTCCCTGGTGGTCGATGACGTCAACCGGGTGGCCGTAGACCTCGCCGAGGACATCAGGCTGCATGACCTCACGCGGCGGCCCGTCGGCTCGCAGCCGGCCGTCGGCCAGGACGCAGATGCGATCGGCGTGCGCGGCGGCGACCGTCAGGTCGTGCAGCACCGCGACCACGGCGTGCCCGTCGGCCGCCAGGCGGCGAGCCTCGGCGAGCACCTGCTCCTGGTGACGGATGTCGAGCGCGGCGGTGGGCTCGTCGAGCAGGGCGACGGACGTCTGCTGGGCGAGCACCCGAGCGAATGACGTCCGGGCCTTCTCGCCGCCGGACAGGGTTGGGAATGTCCGTTCAGCCAGGCCGAGGACGTCTGTGCGGTGCATCGACTCGGCCACGATGGTGTCGTCGAGGTCTTCCTCGGGCAGACGGGCCCACGGCGCGCGGCCCATGCGGACGACGTCGACCACCCGGAAGCCGAAGGCGAGCCGCTGCTCCTGCGGCAGGACGGCGCGCTGCCTGGCCAGCGCAGAGACCTTCCAGCGTCGCAGCTCGACGCCGTCGAGCTCGGCTGTGCCGGAGCTCGGCTCCACGTCACCCGACATGACGCTCAGCAGGGTGGTCTTGCCAGCTCCGTTCGGCCCCACCAGGGCGACCAGCTCGCCGGGGACGATCTCGAGGGAAACGTCGTGCAGGATCGGGTGTCCGCCGAGGGAGGCCGAGACCTTGGTCAATCTGAGTGTCATGCCCAGCCCCCCGCGGTCTTGCGGGTACGTCGCAGCAGCCAGAAGAAGAACGGTCCACCGACCAGTGACGTGAGCATGCCGATGGGCAGATCTGCCCCTGTCACGGCCGTGCGGGCGATGAGATCGGCACCGAGCAGCAGCACGGCTCCGGCCAGTGCGCTGGCGGGGACGAGCACGCGGTGCCCGGGGCCGACGAGCATCCGGATCAGGTGCGGGACGACGAGGCCGACGAAGGCGATGATGCCGGCGAACGACACCGCCGCGGCGGTCAGCAGCGCGACCAGGACGATCGCGACGAGTCGCAATCGCTCGACATCGATGCCGACGTGCCGGGCGGCTCGGTCGCCGAGCGCGAGGACGTCCAGCTTGCGGGCCATCAGCATCGCGCCGAGGAGTCCCACCACCACGAACGGTGTCACGACGCCGACGTACTCCCACCGGCTGCCGTTGAGGCTGCCCAGCTGCCAGAAGACGATCTGCTCGCGCTCCTGCGTGTCACCCAGGAAGATCATCAGCGCCAGCCCCGCTGAGCACACCGCGTTGACCGCGATGCCGGTGAGGACCAGCGTGACGACCTCGGTGCGTCCGTCGGCCCGCGACAGCGCGTAGACGAGCAGCGTCGTGATCAGCCCGCCGACGAACGCGAAGAGCGCGGTCGTCCACGACCCCACGAGATTGATCTGGAAGACGATGACGAAAGCGGCGGCGAAGGCAGCGCCCGTGGACACTCCGACGACACTGGGCTCGGCGAGCGGATTGCCGAAGATGCCCTGCATCAGCGCACCTGCCGACGACAGGGCCGCGCCCACGATGATCGCGAGCGCGATGCGGGGGAAGCGCACCTGCCAGAGGGTGTTGTCACCCTGCGGATGGGTCGGCATCGTGCCCCAGTCGAGGCCGATGCGATGCATGATCGAGCCCCATACTTCGCCCGCGGGGATCGCGAGCTGGCCCCGCCCGGCGGCGTACACCGTGAGCAGGGCGAGTGCGATACCGAGCACGATGAACAGCGCCGTGGCACGCGCGCTGCGATGCCGGGGGAGTGTGACGGGTGCGCCGGTGGTCGCGGTCGGACGGCTCGGGAGGGTCGCTGTCACCGGGCCGACTCCGGCGCGTAGATGGCCACAGCCAACGAGTTCAGGACCTCGGCGGTGCGCGGTCCGAAGCTCAGGACCTGGCTGTCTTGCATGTCGACGATGCGGCGGTTCTCACCCGCGGGAGTGTTGGCGATCGCGGGGAGGCGGTCGAGCAGCCCGTCGACGCCGCCGACCGACTCCAGACCCTTGGTCATCATGATGATGAGATCGGGCTGCGCGGCGATGATCGCCTCGTCATTGACCGGCTTCATGCCGTTCCAGTCGATCTCCTTGGTCACGTCGTAGCCGCCGACCGCTTCGATCAGGCCGTCGGCGCCAGAACCCTCGCCGAACATGTAGTAGACGCCGGCCTGGCCGCGGACGTACAGGAACACCATCCGGAGCTTGTCCTGCACGGCCTGCGGCGCAACCTTGGCAATCTCGGCCTGCGTCGCCGCGGCCTCCTTCTCGATGCGCTCGCTGAGGAGCTTGCCCTCGGCCGGGACGCCCAACGCGGCGGCAATCTCCTCGGTCAACGATCCGACGTTGTCGAGGCTGCGCTTGGAGTCGGTGACAACCACCGGGATGCCCGAGTCGCGCATCTGCAGGATGACGTCCCACGGGCCGAGGGAGGTGTCGGTGAGGATCACGGTCGGATCGAGCGCGAGGATCGACTCGGCGTTGAGGTCGTGGCCGTTGCTGGTGACCAGTGGCAGCTCGGCGGCCTCGTCGAACTGGGTCGAGATGTCGCGCCCGACCACCTGATCGCCGAGGCCCAGCTCGAAGACGGTCTGCGAGAGCGTCCCGTAGATGTCGAGGGCCAGGATGCGGCTGGTGTCGGTGATCGTGACCGTGGTGCCCTGGGCATCGGTGACGGTCACCGGGAGCGTCTGCTGCGGATCGTTCGTGATGGGCTTGATCGCGGTGCTCGCCAGGGACGCGTGTGCCTCGCCCACATAGGTCTTGGCGTCGGTGAGAACCTCGGCGGACGCCAGATCGACCGCCGCGGCGTCGTTGCCACTGGGCCCGCTGCCGCCGGGGGTGATGCCACACGCGGCGACAACGGACGCGAACAGAGCGACGATGGCGAGGCGTTGCACGATGCGGAGAGCTGGGCGGTGCACGGTACTTCCGTTCCATGGGTGAGGACACACGTCCCCGGGGATTCGGCAAGGGTAGGCTAACATTCGTAAGGGTCGCCTATCCTTATGTGTGAGCTATATCATGACATCTTGTCAGCACATGCTGACGATGTGTCACAATCGGTGTAACGCCCCGTCGATCCCAGGAGCCACCCATGACCGTCCTCGCCGAGAACCAGGCGACGTCCCTGTCGGCCCTGCTGCGCACCGGATCGCAGGCCGAGCACACAGCCGCCGAGGGATCGACTTTCATGTCCGAACTCATGGCCGGGCGCATCAACGAGGCTGGCTACGCCCATCACCTCGGTCTGCTCCGCCGGGTTTACGCGGCCCTCGAGGGGGTCGCGGCCGATCTCGTGAATGATCCGATCGCTGCGGCGGTCATCGATCCCGCGATCGAGCGGCTCGCTGCCATCGATGCCGACCTCGACCACTGGGGTCGCGTCGAGCACAACAGCCCTGCGGCCGACGCCTACGTCGCGCGCATCCAAGCTTCAGCCTCCTGGGGCGGATTGTTTGTGGCGCACCACTACACGCGCTACCTCGGCGATCTGTCCGGTGGCCAGGCGATCGGGCGTATCATCGGCCGCGAGTTCGGTCTCGACGGTGCCGGTACGGCGTTCTACACCTTCGACGAGGTGCCCAAGCCCAAGCTCTATAAGGACGCCTACCGGGCTCGCCTCGACGCACTGCCGCTCGACGGCGCCGAACGTGAGCGGATTCTCAACGAGGTCAAGGCTGTCTTCGCGCTCAACGGCGACCTCTTCATCGAGATGACCAGCCACCTCGACACCTACCGCCGCTAGATACCGCCGCTCAAGCTCGCGAGTCGCTGAAGTACCACCGGGGAGCCACCCCGGGTGACTCGCCGGTGGTCATTCAGCGACTCGCGAGGGTGGGGTTGCGATTGGCTTCGTCGCCCTGAGGTGCGCGATGATGGGCCGCGTGGCTCATGTGACGATCGTCGGCGGCGGACCTGGTGGATACGAGGCGGCCCTGGTCGCCGCACGACTCGGAGCCGAGGTCACGCTGATCGAGCGGGACGGAATCGGCGGGTCCACCGTCCTGACCGATTGTGTGCCCAGCAAGACACTCATCGCGACGTCCGATCTGCTGACCGATGTCAGTACGGCCTCCGAGCTCGGTGTCAAGATACCGGCGTCGATCCGCGCCGACCTGGCGGCCGTCGACGCGCGTGTCCTCGCCCTCGCGCAGGCCCAGTCGGCCGATATCGCCCACCGTCTCGCGGCGAGCCAGGTCGAGATGATCGACGGCACCGCGACGATCGAGGGCGCCGGAGTGGTGGTCGTCGAGACCGGCGGTGAGACGCGGCGTATCCAGACCGATGCGATCCTCATCGCGACCGGCGCGCACCCACGGGTCAGCCCCGACGCGCAGCCCGACGGTGAGCGGATCCTGACCTGGGAGCAGGTCTACGCCCTCCAGGAACTGCCCGAGCACATGATCGTTGTCGGCTCAGGTGTCACCGGAGCGGAGTTCGCCAGCGCCTACAACGGCCTCGGTGCCGCGGTGACACTCGTGTCGAGCCGCGACCGTGTGCTCCCGGGGGAAGACGTCGACGCCGCCAATGTCATCGAGGACGTCTTCACGCGTCGCGGGATGACCGTCATGGGCAACTCGCGGATGGCCTCGGTCGAACGCACCGAGTCCGGCGTCCTCGTGACACTCACCGACGGCCGGACGGTCGAGGGCTCACACTGTCTGCTCGCGCTCGGGTCGATCCCCAACACGCAGGGCCTCGGCCTCGAGGAGATCGGAGTCTTCTGTGATGACGGCGGCTTCATCCGCGTCGACCGGGTCTCCCGCACCACGGTCCCCGGCATCTACGCAGCCGGCGACTGCACAGGCATCCTGATGCTGGCATCGGTCGCGGCTCAACAGGGCCGCATCGCGATGTCGCACCTGCTCGGTGACGCCGTGCATCCGCTCGACTTGTCGAAGGTGTCGAGCAATGTGTTCACCTCGCCGGAGATCGCCACGGTCGGGATGTCGCAGCAGCAGGTCGACGAGAGCGATCTGCAGATCGACGTCGCGATGCTGCCGCTGGCGTCCAATGCGCGCGCCAAGATGCAGGGTGTCCACGATGGATTCGTCAAGATCTTCAGCCGGCGGGGGATGGGGGTCGTGGTCGGCGGTGTGGTCGTGGGCCCGAAGGCCAGCGAGCTGATCCATGCCCTGTCGCTGGCCGTCTCGGCCTCGCTCACCGTCGATCAGGTGGCCGATGCGTTCACGGTTTACCCCTCGATGTCCGGGTCGGTCGCCGAGGCGGCCCGTCGCCTCCACCGGCTCGACTGACGAGGTCTTTCGTAGGGTCCCGGGACCGGCCCCTGCAACCGCAGGAATGACACGGTTGTAGTTCGTAGGTTTCTCGTTTTTCGGTCGCATTTCGGCAAAAACTATGAGCATAATCGATCGGCGACCACTCTGGTCACACCCGTCACATCTGCCACATCTGTCACAGGAATGGACTTCCCCATGCTTTCCTGGCTCACGGTTCGACGCCTGTCTGGCCTGATCACCGCCCTCGTGGTGGCGTTCGGCCTGCTCGGGCCTGCGTCGGCCCAAGCGGCAGGAGCGGATGGTTCCGTCGACACGGTCGTGGTGGCGAGTTCGGGACGCATCCCGGTCAGCGGTCACGGCTACGGCCACGGCATCGGGATGAGCCAATACGGAGCTCAGGGAGCTGCGAAGGCTGGTGTCACCTACGACGCGATCTTGGCGGCGTACTATCCGGGCACGACGCTGTCGTCCCGGTCGGGCTCGATCCGGGTGCTGATCTCCCAGGACACCTCCGATGCGGTTGACGTCCAGCCGAGATCTGGACTGGTGTTCCGCAAGCTGTCGAGCTCGTTCAGGGCGTCGCTGCCGACCACGATCGGTGGTCGGACGGTGCGCACCTGGCGCATCGTGCGCGTCTCGTCCCGCAAGACACAGTCGCAGTTGCAGTACCGGACCACGGGCGGCTTCCGCGCCTACAAGCGAATCCGATGGACCGGCGCCGGCCAGTTCGAGGGGCCGGCCACGATCGGCCTGGTGCTCCCGGGTGGGTCCGTCGTGAAGTACCGCGGGGCGATCCGCTCGGCCGTCCCGTCGAAGGGATCGACGGCCCGCAACACCGTCAACGTCCTACCACTCGAGCACTACGTGCGCGGCGTGATCGCCGCCGAGATGCCTGCCGGGTGGGCTCCTGAAGCGCTCAAGGCCCAAGCCGTCGCCGCGCGCACCTACGGCGTCCGCAGCCTCGCCCCGTCGCGTTACTACGACATCTGCAGCACCACGGCGTGCCAGGTGTACGGCGGAGCCTCGCGCGAGACCTCCACGACAAACGCTGCTGCCCGCGCCACAAGCGGCCAGTTCGTGAGCTATCAGGGTGCGCCGGCTCTGACGCAGTTCTCGTCCTCGTCGGGGGGCTGGACGTCCGTCGGCTCGCAGCCGTATCTGACAGCGTCAGCAGACCCGTACGACGGTTGGGCGGGCAACCCCAACCACGCGTGGTCGACGACCGTAACGGCCAGCACGATCCAGAAGGCTTACCCGGCCATCGGGTCGCTGCGGCAGCTCGCGGTCACGAAACGGGTCGGTGGCGGGTCCATGGGGGGCAGAGTTGCCTCCGTGACACTGGTCGGATCCAACAGCAGCATCACGATCTCGGGCAATGACGCCCGTTGGGCCTTCGGGCTCAAGTCCAATTGGTTCGGTTTCCAGGGGCCTGCGTGAGGTCCATCATCATCAGATTCAGGGGTTAGGGTTTCACATGCGTTTGTTCTCGGGGACGATGGTGGGAGTCGTCTTGGCGGCTTCCCTGACGTACGCGTCATCCAGCACGGCACAGGCCGACGAGGTTGTCGAACCGGCGACCGAGGCGGTGGACGTGTCCACGACCAGCATCCCTGCTGTGGACACAACAGCATCTGATGAGAAGACTCTGTTGGCCGCCGATGCGTCCGATCTGGTCGCCGAGCTGCCCCCGCGCAGCACCGACGACTTCGGTCTGGTCGGGGTCACGTGGGATCGCGGCTTCGACGACGCGGGGATGCTCGTCGAGGTGCGTCTGCGCACCGATGGTGCTTGGGGCAGCTGGGAGGAACTCCACGTCGAGTCCGGCGACGGCAGCGAGGGCGGCCAAGACGGCACCGAGCCGCTCTGGGTCGGATCTGCCGATGGTGTGTCGGTGCGGGTGACCTCGCCGACCGGCCAGCGCCCCACAGGCCTGAAGGTCGCGACGATTGACCCCGGTACGAGCGCCGCTGAGACTTCGACTGCCACCGCAAGCCCGGCGATCTTCCGCTCATCCTCGGCCGGCTCGGTCTCGGCTGCCGCCTCGGCACTGGCGCCCACCCAGCCGCCGATCATCCTGCGCAGCGCCTGGGGCGCGGCGCCCAACACCAAGTGCGACACCCCGATCAGCGTCAGCGAGACACGCGGCGCCGTCGTGCACCACACGGCCGGCACCAACACCTACACCGCCGACCAGTCAGCCGGAATCGTGCGGGCCACGCAGGCCTTCCACATGAAGTCGCGCAAGTGGTGCGACCTCGGCTACAACTTTTTGGTCGACAAGTACGGCCAGATCTTCGAAGGTCGCAACGGAGGCATCGACCAGCAGGTCCGTGCAGCTCACTCAGGCAACGCCTCGGTCAACACCTACGCGATGGGCGTCTCGATGATGGGAACCTACTCGACGTCCGCACCGACCCAGGCCACTAAGGACGCCGTGGCGAAGCTCATCGCGTGGCGGTTCAGCTCCAAGGGGACTCCCGTGATGGGAACGTACTCGCTGGGCGGCAAGACACTCAACCGCATCGCCGGACACCGCGATGTCGTCGGTACCGAGTGCCCCGGTGCGGCCGCGTACGCGTGGATCACCGCGCCTGACGGCCTCCGCCAGAGTGTGGCATCGAACATGACCGGGGGGGCGACCGAGATCGCCAGGCTGGCCGCCAAGCTCGGTGCCGCCTCCACCGGTGCGGTGGTCGCCGCCGAGTACCCGTTCTACTCCGCGCCGGGCGGCACCAAGGCCCGCTTCGCCAAGCTCGACATGGTCACCTCGCCCATGGGCACCTTCTTGCTCCGCGATGTCGTCCGTACGCGGTACAACTCGCTCAAGGCGCAGTCGGGCGTCCTCGGCGTACCGACCAGCGCCCTCACGATCACCCGTCGCACGCAGGTGCGTGCCCAGCGGTTCCATCACGGGACGATCTACCGGGTCAAGCGCAAGAACAAGAAGGTCGCCGCCTACGCCCTCTACGGCAAGATCGAAAACAAGTACCGGTCCGTGGGTGAGGCCAGCGGCAAGCTCGGCGTGCCGACGAAGTCGCAGAAGAACATCTCGGGCGGACGTCAGCGGGCCTTCTTCAGCAAGGGCACGTTGACCTTGGAGAGCAACGGCAGGGTCACGGTGTCCGTGCGGTGAGTGCCGGCCCCGGTCGCCTCCGGGTCTGGGATACTCGGGGGGTGACGCCCTCCGCCAAGACCATCGCGATCTCGGCCGCGGCCAACACCGCGTCGCTGGCCTTCGCGGCCTGGATCTTCGACCGATTCAACATCCGGTGGAGCTGGTTCATCGTCGCAGTTGTCCTGTTCACGATCCTCACGGTCGCCCTGCGGGGGATCGTGGTCAGCACGGTCAACCGTTTTGCCCGTGGGTACACGATCGTCGGTGGGCTCGCCCTGACCTTGGTTGTGCTGGCCGTGACCGATCTCGTGGTGCCGCGTCGGGGGTTCGAGATCGAGGGTTGGGGCACCTGGCTCGGGGTGACCCTCATCGTGTGGGCCGCGGGCGTGGCCTTCGGCGAGGTCGACTCCGCGGCGCCCGTATCCCGCCGCCGCTCCTGATAGCCGACCTGCCGCAGGTCACTCGGCCGCTGCGGGGTCCTTGATCTCGGCAACTACCTCACCGGAGCCGATGGGTCCACCGACCTGCACCGTGAGACCCGTGACGACGCCGTCCTTGTGAGCGTTGATGGGCTGCTCCATCTTCATGGCCTCCACGACGATGATCTGATCGCCGGCCTTGACGGTGGCGCCCTCCTCGACCGTGACCTTGACGACGGTGCCCTGCATCGGCGCGACGAGCGAGTCACCCGATGCGGCCGCACCGGCGG
>Ga0075364_10002407_pt1 | contig 10494 bp, 7 predicted proteins | sample EndMetdeltDD1764_FD_71517 | JGI IMG/M metagenome (GOLD analysis project Ga0075364, IMG submission 71517) | Populus endosphere microbial communities from Tennessee, USA - Endosphere MetaG P. deltoides DD176-4 | ecosystem: Host-associated > Plants > Roots > Endosphere | place: USA: Tennessee...
CGGTGATCTCGGGGGTCGCACCGGCGAGCAGCTCCTTGGCCGCCTCCGGGTCACCCGCCGGGTTGTCGTCGGCGAACGCCGGGTTCGGCTCGAAGCCGGAGACCGCCTTGGAGACGATCGACGACGACGGCTCACCGTAGTTGTCGCCACCGTAGGCCTGGATCATGCCCTCCTTGTTCAGCGCGAGCGAGAGCGCACGGCGAACGTCGGGGTCGGTGACCGTCAGCGAGTTGATGAAGAGGAACCGCGTGTAGGGCGAGGTGCTCTTGAGCGTCCGGTCGGCGATCTCGCCGGTCTCGACCTGCGAGTAGAACGTGGCCGGGATGTTCGCGTCGGAGAAGGCCGTCTGGTCGCTTCCCGCGTCCGCGATCAGACGCTGGAACAGCACGTCCGTGTCGGAGACGAACTCGAAGTTGAACTGGTCCGGCAGGGCCTCGCGCAGGTCGGTCGTGTCGCTCGCCGGGTCGTACTCGGGGTTGCGGACGAACGTGGCGCCGGTCGCGCCGTCGAACTCGTCCTCTTCCATCATGTACGGGCCGTTCGAGTTGATCTCCCACAGGGTCGATCCGTCGTCGAACGACGCCTGGTACGGGTCGGTCGTGAAGAGACCGGCGGCCGCGGACGGGAAGTCGCCCCACGCGTTGTCGAACTTGTAGGTGACCTCCTGGCCGTCGGCGAAGAAGTGCTCGTCGAAGACGGCCTTCGCCTCGTCGCTCGAGGTGAACGGGCCGGTGTAGCCGGCCTCGACGACCGAGGGCGCGTAGCTGGACAGGTAGGTCACGCCGACGCCGGTGCCGTTGACGAGGGTCTCGTCGAAGGAGCGCGAGAGACCGTAGATGAAGTCCTCACCCGTGATCGGGGAGCCGTCCTCCCAGGTCACGTCGTCCTTGATGGTGAAGGTCCAGGTCAGGCCGCCGTCGTCGGAGGTGCCCGTGTCGGTGGCGAGGTCGGCGACCGGAACCGGGTTCGGGTCGTCGGTGATCGGCAGCGCGGTCAGGCCGCGGTAGACCAAGCGGCGGAGCGAGGCAATCTCGTTGCCGTAGTAGACGGTGGCGGGGTCGGTGCCTTCCCACTGCCCGGCGACGCCGAGGTAGGTCACGGTGCCGCCGGTGTTCTCGCTGTCGCCACCACCGGTCGACGCCCCGCAGGCCGTGAGTGCGGTGATGGCCGCACCCGCAACCGCGATGGCGCCCCAGCGGGCGATCGATCGCTTCTTCATGTGTTGGATCTCCTTGGTGAGATGGTCGACGCCCGCTCCCGGGCGCCGTTCTTTCGGAGCTTTCTCCGGAAGTCTTCGGTTAGCGGTTGCCCTTCGGGTCGAGCGCGTCGCGCAGCCCGTCGCCGAGCAGGTTGAACGCGACGACCAGGACGACGAGGACGAGCACGGGGATGATGAAGTAGGTGAAGTCGGCGACCGGGTAGCGCACCGCATCTTGGAGTACGTTGCCGATCGTCGGCGTCGGCTGCCGGATCGACACGTTGAGGTAGGCGAGCGCCGCCTCGGTCGAGATGTAGGCGGGCAGCAGGAGCGTGCCCTGCACGAGGATCGGCGCCCAGAGGTTGGGGAGCACCTCGCGGAACCAGCGGCGCATCGGGCTGGCGCCGATCAGCTTCGCCGCCTCGATGTACTCGCGCTCGCGGATGCTGAGCACCTGGCCGCGGATGACGCGGGCGACCCCGACCCAGCCGAAGACCGCGAGCACGAGGATGACGTAGGTGGCCCGGGCGACGTCGCCGTCGGGGACCCCGAAGCTGACGATGATGCCGATGACCGTGCTGGAGAGCGCGAGCAGCATGAGCGTCTGCGGGAAGGCGAGGGTGAGGTCGATGAGCCGGCCGATGATGTAGTCGACCCACCCGCCGGTGAGGCCGGCGATGATGCCGAGGATCACGCCGATCAGCATCGCGAGCAGCGACCCGATGAGGGCGATCGCGAGCGAGAAGGTGAGGCCGTACCAGATGCGGCTCAGGGTGTCCCGGCCGAGGCCGGGCTCGACGCCGAAGGGGTGCTCCCAGCTGATGCCGCCGAACGGGCCGAGCGGCAGGCTGTCGCTGGCGATGAGGTCCTGGTTGTTGGCGTACGGCTCGAGCACGCCGACGGCGACCAGGATCGGCGCGGCGATCGCGGCGAGCAGGTAGAAGAGCACGACTGCGGCGGCGACGACGGTCTTCTTGTCGGAACGGAAGCGATCCCAGGCGAGGCGCCCCGGGGACCGGCTGACGACCGCCGCGCGCACGGCGGCAGGCGCGGCGACGACGTCAGGAGTGATGCTGCTCATTGCCCATGCCTTCGGTGTCGCTGGTCGGTGCGTGTGCGTCTTCGCGGTGTCCCCCCAAGCGAGGCACGTCGAAACGGCGCGGGTTCACGGTAAACCCTTATCCTGCATCTCGCCCAATGCGCAGCTCAACTTGTTACATGGCGGAAACGAAATCTGCGCGCGCCGAGGAGGCCCTTCACGCAGGATAATTGCGTGGCGCGCCTGAATCATGCACGATACCTGCTCCGACGCAACAATCCTCAAACGTGCGGCATTCCGGGTAACGATTGTTCGAATCCCGTACCCCGGGCGCTCACCCGGCGTCGGCCGAGAGGATGCTGACAGGCGGCAACGCTGCGCGTCCGCCGTCCCCGGGGAGGCCCCGGTGGCGCGGACTAGAGTGGGCGCGATGCTCAGAGCGCCCCGGACATCCCGCATCGTCGCGGTGATCGCAGCCTCCGCGGCGGCCGCTGCGCTGCTCACCGGCTGCACGACGTCGAACGTCGTCGCCGGCAGCGAGGTCGGGGTCGCGGTGGCCGAGCCGTTCACCTCCCTCAACCCGGCCACGTCGTTCGGCCGCACGAGCGCGACCAATGCCGACGTCGCCTGGCTGACCGGGGCAGCGTTCGCCGCCTACGACGACGCCTACCGCCTCGTCGAGGACCGCTCCTTCGGCACGGCCGAGATCGTCGCGGAGGATCCGCTGACCGTGCGCTACCAGGTCTCGGCCGATGCCCGATGGTCCGACGGCACCGCGATCGACGCCGCCGACCTCCTCCTGGCCTGGGCCGCCGACTCCGGCGCGCTCAACACCCCCGACTTCGACGACGCCGACTACGTCGACCCCGACACCGGCCGGTACACCGACGACGTCCCCGCCGACGTGGTGTTCTTCGACGGCCGCATTGGCGGCGGCCTCGAGCGGGCGACCCAGATGCCGCAGCTCGGCGACGACGGGCGCACGCTGTTCGTGCACTTCGACGAGTACGTTCCGGCCTGGAAGACGGTGCTCGCCCCCGGCGTCCCGGCGCACGTGCTGCAGGTGCTCGCCTCGGGACGCGACTACGAGGATGCCGGCAGCGCGAAGGACGACCTGGTCGCGGCGATCACCGACGGCGACACCGAGGCGCTCGGCGCGCTCGCCCGCACCTGGAACGACGCGTACAACATCGACGAGACCGACGGCGACCGGACGCCGCAGGACGCGTCCCTGCTGCTCTCGGCCGGCCCCTACGCGGTGACCGCGATCGACGCGGAGGGCGTCACCCTCGACGCCAACCCGGAGTACCGCGGCGACCACCGGCCGAGGATCGAGACGATCCGGCTGCGGTTCTCGCCCGACCCGCTCGACGCGGCGCGCCTCCTCGCCGCCGGCGACGTCGACATCGCGACCCCCGAGGCGACCGAGGAGGTGGCCGCGGCGCTGCTCGACGTGCCGGACGTGAGCGTCGTCGCCGGATCGGAGAACCGCGTCGAGCACCTCGACCTGCAGTTCGCCGACGGTCGCACCGGCGTCTTCTCCGACGCGCGGGTCCGCGAGGCCTTCCTGCACGTCGTCCCACGACAGCAGATCCTCGAGGCGGTCGTGACGGGGGTGCAGCCGGATGCCGTGCTGCTCGACTCCTTCGTGCTGCGGCCCGGCGCCGAGGGCTACGCCGACGCGATCGCCGAAAGCGGCGCGGCCGACTACGCGACGACGGATGTCGACGCCGCGGTCGACCTGCTCGCCGAGGCCGGGATGCCCGCGCCCGCCGTGTGCCTCCTCTACGACCCGTCGAGCGAGCAGCGGACGCAGGAGTTCGCCCTCATCCAGTCCAGCGCCGCGCGGGCCGGCTTCGTCGTGTCCGACTGCTCGAGCCCCGACTGGCAGGGTCTGCTCGGCGTCGCCGGAGCGTACGACGCGGCGCTGTTCGCCTGGGACACCACGCGCCTCGGTCCGGGCGCGGCGGGCGCGATCTTCCGCAGCGATTCGGCCCTCGCCAACTTCAGCCGCTACGCCAACCCCGAGGTCGACGCCCTCGTCGACCAGCTCGCCCGCACGGACGACCCGGCCGCCTTCGGCGGACTCGCCGCCCAGATCGACACCCACCTCTACGCGGATTCCTACGGTCTCCCGCTCTTCGCCTATCCCACCCTCACCGCGGTCAGCAGCCGGGTGGAGGGTGTGACGCGGTCGCCCCTCGCGCGCGGCGTCTTCTGGAACGCCTGGGAGTGGGCGCCGGCTCCTTCCGAGTAACCCGGGGGTGGGCTGGGGCGCCGTCCGACCGCTGAGGCAAGAGCGGGGACCCCTACCCCGATTGCCTCATCGATCGGACGGCGCCCCAGCCCGGGTCACTCGTCGATGCCTTCTGAGAAGACGGGGGGAGAGCAGACCTCCGACCCGGGCGTGCGAATGACGGAGGCTGCAGGGCTGCCGACGACCTTCGAGTCGATCGGGGTAGGGGTCCCCGCTCCTTCGGCTCGAAGGTCGTTGGCAGCCCCGCGGCCGTCCCCCCGGTAGACTCACTCAGTTCCCCCCTGAAGATTCTGAGGTAGAGGTATGTCCGAAGCACGTCGCAATGACCTGAGGAACGTCGCCATCGTGGCGCACGTCGACCACGGCAAGACGACGCTCGTCGACGCCATGCTGCGCCAGACGGGTTCGTTCGGTTCGCACGAGCACATGGAAGAGCGCGCCATGGACTCGAACGACCTGGAGCGCGAGAAGGGGATCACGATCCTCGCGAAGAACACCGCCGTCACCTATAAGGGCATCCACGCGACCGAGGGTCCCGTCACGATCAACGTGATCGACACCCCCGGTCACGCCGACTTCGGCGGCGAGGTGGAGCGCGGCCTGTCGATGGTCGACGGCGTCGTGCTGCTCGTCGACGCGTCGGAAGGTCCGCTGCCGCAGACCCGCTTCGTGCTCCGTAAGGCGCTCGAGGCGAAGCTCCCCGTCATCCTGCTGGTCAACAAGACCGACCGCCCGGATGCCCGCATCGACGCGGTCGTCGAGGAGAGCCACGACCTGCTGCTCAACTTGGCGAGCGACCTGCACGACGACCTGCCCGACCTCGACGTCGACGCGCTGCTCGACCTCCCGGTCGTCTACGCGTCGGGCCGCAACGGCGCCGCGTCCTGGAACAAGCCGGAGAACGGCACGCTCCCCGACAACGACGACCTCGAGCCGCTGTTCGACGCGATCCTCAAGCACGTGCCGGCCCCGTCGTTCGACGATGAGGCGCCGCTGCAGGCGTGGGTGACGAACCTCGACGCGAGCCCGTTCCTCGGACGTATCGCGCTGCTGCGCGTCTTCTCCGGGACGATCAGGAAGGGCCAGACGGTCGCCTGGGTGCGCCACGACGGTTCGCACACGACGGCGCGCATCACGGAGCTGCTGCTGACCCGCGCGCTCGAGCGCTACCCGGCGGAGTCGGCGACGGCGGGCGACATCGTCGCGATCGCCGGGTTCCCCGACATCACGATCGGCGAGACGATCGCCGACCCCGACGACATCCGTCCGCTTCCCGCGATCACGGTCGACGACCCCGCCATCTCGATGACGATCGGCACGAACACCTCGCCGCTCGTCGGCAAGGTGAAAGGCCACCGGCTCACCGGCCGCATGGTGAAGGACCGCCTCGACCGCGAGCTCATCGGCAACGTGTCGCTCAAGGTCGTCGACATCGGTCAGCCGGATGCCTGGGAGGTGCAGGGCCGCGGCGAGCTGGCGCTGGCGATCCTCGTCGAGAACATGCGCCGCGAAGGCTTCGAGCTCACCGTCGGCAAGCCGCAGGTGGTCACCAAGGAGATCGACGGCAAGCTGCACGAGCCGTTCGAGCACCTCACGATCGACGCGCCGGAGGAGCACCTCGGCGCGATCACTCAGCTGCTCGCCGCCCGCAAGGGCCGCATGGACACGATGACGAACCACGGCACCGGCTGGGTGCGCATGGAGTTCATCGTCCCGTCGCGCGGCCTCATCGGCTTCCGCACCGAGTTCCTCACGATCACCCGGGGCACCGGCATCGCGAACGCGATCGCCCAGGGCTACGAGCCGTGGGCGGGCACGATCACGACCCGCATCAACGGCTCGATCGTCGCCGACCGCGCGGGCGTCGTCACGCCGAACGCGATCGTGCAGCTGCAGGAGCGCATGTCGTTCTTCGTGAAGCCGACGCAGGAGGTCTACGAGGGCATGGTGATCGGCGAGAACTCGCGCGCCGACGACATGGACGTGAACATCACGAAGGAGAAGCAGCTCACCAACATCCGCTCCTCCACCTCGGACAACTTCGAGAAGATGACGCCGTCGCGCGAACTGACCCTCGAGGAGTGCCTGGAGTTCGCCCGCGAGGACGAGTGCGTCGAGGTCACCCCCGAGATCGTGCGCATCCGCAAGGTGGAGCTGGTCGCCTCGCAGCGTGCGCGCAACCTGTCGCGGTCGAAGAAGCAGGGCTGAGCCGAGACGTCAACCCGTTCCCCGGTCTCCTTCGTCGGAAGGATGACCGGGACGGGTATCCTCCCGGGTAACGAGGCGAGGAGCATTCCCGTGCTGAAGAACAACGTCCGTCCCTGGATCGTCGCGATCGGGATCATCCCGCTCGCGCTGACGCTCACCGGCTGCTTCGGCGGGCCGGGCGGTGCGACCCCCGGCGGCGGGGACTCGGACGTCGACGACGAACTCGTCGAAGACCTCGTGGAGGGCTCGAACGGCGACGTCGACTTCGAGGGCGGAGCGCTTCCCGCGGACTTCCCGGTCGACGATGTGCCCCTCGTGCCCGGCGAGCCGGGCCCGAGCATGTCGATCTCGGACGGCCAGGCGTGGACGGTCACGATCTACACCGCCGACGAGGCGACCGCGAACACGGCGCCCGACCTGCTCGAGGCCGCCGGTTTCAGCAACGAGAGCCAGATCGTCTGGGAGACCGAGGAGTACCTCGTCATCATCACCGGCATCACCGAGACCGAATCCGACGGCTGGGCCGTGAGCTACCAGGTGCAGGTGCAGCCGTGAGCGCCCGTCGTCGCGCCGCCGCCGTCGCGCTCGCCGCGATGCTGCTGGTCGTCACCCCGCTCGCCCTCAGCGGATGCTCGATGGTGGAGGGGATCATCGAGAGCCAGACCGGCGGCGACATCGACCTCGGCGGCACGACGGTGCCCGACGACTTCCCGGCCGACGTGCCGCTCGCCGCGGGCGACGTGGTCAACGGCTCGGCGATCTCGAACGGCGACGGCGAGAAGGTCTGGAACGTGCTCATCACCTGCTCCGACCCGGCGGCACCCGACGCGATCGCGGCGCAGCTCGAGGCGGCCGGGTTCACGTCGCCCGGCGTCGGCGGCCTCACCGACGAGGGCGGCACGCTCAGCTACACGAAGGATGCCCTCGTCGTGAACGTGCTGCTCGCGAAGACCGGCGACTCCTGGACCGCGAACTACACCGTCGCGCAGAGCACGCCCTGATGACACCGCTCGCGCGGGGCTTCACCGTCGTGCTGTCGTTCGCGACGGGCGCGGCGATGGGCTTCGTGCTGACCTTCACCCACCGCCAGTACGTCGTGGAACTCGGACCGGTGACGGTGCCGCTCGGGCTCCTCGGCGGCCTCGCGATCGTCGCCGGCCTGCTCGCCGGGATGCGGCTCGCCTTCGGGGAGCGGGTGCCGCCGATCGCCGCGGCCGCCGGACTGCTGGTCGGCGCCGGCATCCTCGTGCTGCCCGGCAACAACGGGTCGCTCTACCTGGAGACCGACCCGCTCGGCTACATCTGGGTGCTCGGGCCGACGATCCTGGCGATCGTGATCATCGGCTGGCCCGAGCGCCGGGGCGCGGCTCAGTCGAAGAGCGGGGCACCGACGTACGACCCGTCGCTCGCGCCGGGAGGCACGGCGAACACCGCCGACGAGACGTGACGGATGTACTCGTTCAGCGCGTCGGTCGCGAGCGAGCGCTGCACGGCGCTGAACTGCTCGGGGGAGCGCTGCATCGAGATGAAGAACAGCCCCGCCGCCAACTGGCCGAGCTCGTTGGAGCCGTCGACGAAGTTGTAGCCGCGGCGCAGGATGCGGGTGCCCGTCGTGGTCGGATGCGCGAGCCGCACGTGCGCATCGACGGGGATCACCTTCGTCCCGTCGGTGGTGCCGAGATCGAAGTCGGGCTCGTCGAATTCGGCTGAGCCGGTCAGCGGGGCGCCCTCGCCCTTCGAGCGGCCGACGATGTCCTCCTGCTCGGCGAGCTGCACCCGGTCCCAGTTCTCGATCGTCATCACGATCTTGCGGGTGACCAGGTAGGTGCCGCCGGTCATCCACTCCTGGTCGGCGTCGCCCACCCAGACGAACTCGTCGACGGCGGCGGGCTCCTCGGACTTCAGGTTCGCGGTGCCGTCCTTGAAGCCGAACAGGTTGCGCGCCGTCGCCTGACCGGTCGACGTCGACGACGTGCGGCCGAACCCGAGCTGACTCCAGCGGATCCGCGCGGTGCCGAACGCGATCCGGGTGAGGTTGCGGATCGCGTGCACGGCCACCTGGGGGTCGTGGGCGCAGGCCTGCACGCAGAGGTCGCCGCCCGAGATCGGCTCCTGCAGCAGGTCGAAGGCGAACAGCGGCAGCGGCTCGAGGTCGGCGGGCTTCCGGTCGGCGAGCCCGAAGCGGTCGTCGAACAGCGACGGTCCGAAGCCGATCGTGATCGTCAGTCCGCTCGGCGGAAGCCCGACCGCCTCGCCGGTGTCGTCGGGCGGCAGCAGCGGGTTGCCGTCGACGGCTCCGCGGCCGACATCCCGCCCCTGCGTCATCGCGGCGGCGGCGTCGGTCCAGTCCTTCAGGAGCTGGATGAGGCCGTCGCGGTCGGCGGTGCTCGTCAGGTCGAACGCCGCGAAGTGCAGGCGATCCTGCACCGGGGTGGTGATGCCCGCCTGGTGCTCGCCGTAGAACGGGTAGGCGTCGCGCGGGTCGCCGTCGGTCGACGCGGACTGCGCGAGCGAGGCGGTCGTCGCGGCTCCGGCGGCGAAGCCCGCGCCCGCGGTTCCGGCCCCGAGGATGCCGAGGGCCGCGCGCCGGGAGATCCCGTCCGGGGAGGAGGGTTCGCCCGGCGCGCTGGTGGTCACCGAACTATTCTGCCGGGATCCCCAGGACGGTGCCGGTGAGCTGCGACAGCGGCTCCGACAGCGCGTTGAGCTGGGCGCCCAACTCGTTGCGCTCGTCCTGCGTCACGGTGTCGTAGAACACGAAGCCGGCGTCGTAGTCGCCGTAGGTGTTCAGCAGCGCCTTCATCGCGGCGAACTGCTCGTCGAGTTCGGCGACGAGCGCCTCGCCGTCCGCGCCGGCACCGGCCGCGATGTCGCGCACCGCGAGGTACGCCACCTCGGCGCCTTCGACGTTGGCGTAGAAGTCCGACAGGTCGGTGTGCGAGAACTCGTTCTCCTCGCCGGGCAGTTTGCCGTCCGGGGCCGAGACCTCGTCGAGGAGGCCGATCGCGCCGTTCGTGATGTCGGCGATCGAGAGCTCGAAGTCGTCCGCGTGCACGAGGTCGTAGAGCGTCTGGATGTCGGCGACGAGCCGGTCGCCGAGCTCCTGGCGGCCTGCCGGGTCGAGGGCGTCGAACTCGCCCGGGTAGTTCGCCTGGGCGGCGTCGAGCCACAGGTCGGCCTCGATGCGGTGGAAGCCGGTGAACTCCAGCCCTTCCGCGTCGGCGCCCGGCTTGCGGTAGTCGATCGCCGGGTCGAGGTCGCCGAACGCGGAGGCGGTGGGCTCGATGCGCTCGTAGAAGACCCGGGCCGGGGCGAAGAGGGCGCGGGCCGTCTCGTCGTCGCCGGCGACGTAGGCGGCGACGAAATCGCCGACCGCGGTCACGAGCTGGGCGGCCTGGTCCTTGGTGTAGGCCGTGTACGACGTCACCGCGGCGGCGATGGCCTCCTCCTGGCTCGCGTCGACCGCGACGGTGTCGCCCGTGACGGTGAAGTCCGCGGTGCCGACGCCGGCGCCGATCATGCCGGGCTTGCACTCCGTGAAGTAGCTGCCGGGCTGGGCGACGACGGTGAGGTCGCGCGACGAGCCGGGGGCGATGTTCTCGACCTCGGAGACGATCGAGAGGCCGTCCTGGCCGAGCAGGTAGAACTCGGTGATGCGGTCGCCGGAGTTGGTGACGCTGAAGGTCACCGTGCCGCTCGCGACGGTCGCCGTGTCGACGACGCAGTCCGACGCCGAGCTGTCGACGGCGACGATCGTCGCGTCGGCGCCGGCCGGGGCGTTCGGCACGCAGC
>Ga0075364_10002408_pt1 | contig 10494 bp, 11 predicted proteins | sample EndMetdeltDD1764_FD_71517 | JGI IMG/M metagenome (GOLD analysis project Ga0075364, IMG submission 71517) | Populus endosphere microbial communities from Tennessee, USA - Endosphere MetaG P. deltoides DD176-4 | ecosystem: Host-associated > Plants > Roots > Endosphere | place: USA: Tennessee...
GTTGTTGCTCAACAGTTTGGTGGTGATCATCGGAATCTTGGGCGGCTACATGTTTTCGGTGTTCATCCAGGATGTGAATCCGGGCGCGTTCGCCGCGGGCATCACGCTGTTGACCGGGGTTCCCGAAGTGATCATCTCCTGTGTGAAGGCCGCGATGTTCGGGTTGATCGCCGGGCTGGTGGCGTGCTACCGCGGATTGAGCATCTCCGGTGGTGGCGCCAAAGCGGTGGGCAATGCCGTGAACGAGACTGTGGTGTATGCGTTCATGGCACTGTTCGTGATCAATGTGGTTGTCACGGCCATCGGTATCCGGATGACGACGGGCTAGCGGCATGGGCACGATGACGACCCTGCGATCGACGTACCCACGGCTGAGTGAGGGGCTCAAGCGGCCGACTGACCTCCTTGGGCGCATCGGCGACCACATGCTCTTCTACGTGAAGGCTCTGGGCGGCGTACCGCATGCGGCCATTCACTTTCGCCGCGAGATCATCCGGCTCATCGCCGAAATCAGCATGGGTGCAGGGACGTTGGCGATGATCGGCGGCACTGTGGTGATCGTCGGTTTCCTGACGCTGGCCGCGGGCGGCACCCTGGCGGTGCAGGGCTATAGCTCACTTGGGAATATCGGCATCGAAGCATTGACGGGGTTCCTCGCGGCGTTCATCAACGTGCGCATCTCCGCTCCGGTGGTCGCGGGTATCGGCCTGGCGGCGACGTTCGGCGCGGGTGTGACCGCGCAGCTGGGTGCGATGCGTATCAATGAGGAGATCGACGCGCTGGAGTCGATGGCGATCCGGCCCGTCGAATACCTGGTGTCGACTCGGATCGTTGCTGGGATGATCGCGATCACCCCGCTGTACTCGATCGCAGTGATCTTGTCGTTCGTCGCCTCGCAGTTCACCACCGTGGTGCTGTTCGGTCAGTCCGGTGGACTGTATGACCACTACTTCAACACCTTCCTGAATCCGATCGACTTGTTGTGGTCATTTCTGCAGGCGCTCTTGATGGCGCTCACGATCTTGTTGATCCACACGTACTTTGGCTATTTCGCCTCTGGCGGGCCGTCCGGTGTGGGAGTCGCGGTCGGCAATGCGGTGCGCACGTCACTGGTCGTCGTCGTTTCGGTGACGCTGCTGGTGTCGCTGTCCATCTACGGTTCCAACGGCAACTTCAACCTGTCGGGTTAAGCAGTGCGGGCGATCCGCTCGACGAACCCTTTGCTTGCCAGCAGGAAGAGGCAACCGGCAAGCACTTGTGCGACAGGCACGATGAGCAAGGCTCGCCCCAACGACGCTGCGCCCATCTCGTCGCGCAACGCATCGCTGATGGCGCCGGCCAAAAACGGTCCGATCGCGCCGATGATGGCCGCGGCCGAGAGAAAGAAGGCGGATGCGGTGGCCCGCAGGTCGGGTGGCACGAGGAGCTGAATGGCCGCGACAGATGGGGCCATGTACGCGGCTCCAACGACGTAACTCAATGCGATGAAGACAACGGCGACAGTTGGCTGCCTCACTGTGAACCCAAGGACCGAAAATGGCAGTGCCACGACGATGATCGCTACGACGAGCCAAAGCAGCCAGCGCTGATCTCGGCGTGACAAGTAGTCAGCCAACCGGCCAATGGTGAGTAGGCCGAGCACCCCGATCGCACCGCTTGCGATTCCGTATTGCACCCCGACTTCGGCAAGCGACATCCCACGGACGCGCATCAGGTATGCGGGCGCGAACGTCGACAGCGTGTAGCCGGCGACCGAGATGCACGCGACCCCCGCCACGATCGCAAGGTAATTCGGTATCCGAACGAGATCCCACCACTTGGCCTGCGGTATGTCTTGCTCACGGACAGGCGTCGGCATCGTTTGGCGGCTTCCAAGCACCAACAACATAAGCGGTGCAACCGCCACACTTGTGCCACCGAGAATCGCGAACGCAGCACGCCAACCCAGGTATTCGGCCAGCAACCCGCCTGCGAGCAAGCCCGCGGCACTTGACACCGGTATCGCAAGGGTGGTGACCGCCAGGGGAGCGGCCCGGCGCTCCGGCGGAAAGTTGCGCGCCACGTAGGCGTGGGCCGCGGGGTTGCTGCCGGCTTCTCCGACCGCCACCCCGACACGAGTAGCGGCGAGTTGAAAACCCGACTGCACAGCCGCGCCGAGCATCGTCATAGCCCCCCAGAGGGTGAGGCATCCCGCGATCACCAGTCCGAAGGCGCCGCGGTCGGCGATTCGGGCGATTGGGATGCCGATGAGGGCGTACACGAGCAGGAAACCGAAGCCGTTGATGACGCCAATCGCGGTGTCGGACAGGTGAAGTTCGGCCTTTATCGGTTCTGCAAGAATCGCAGGCAGAAAGCGGTCGGCGTAGTTCAACACGCCGACGAGGGTGAGGAGCACAACAGCAGACCACGCACGGCGGGGCCCATGAACCGGATACGTTGGGTCGTCAACCGTGACGAATTTCGTCATGCGACCGGACTCCCGGATGTGGGCATTGTGCACCTCGTCATCACGTCTTCTCCTTGGTGAGAATAGGCGCTTTCATTCGATGAAGACGTCTTTCGGGTTCGCGCCGCCAGCCGAGTGGTCTGGAAACCCCTGTTCTCTGATGAGAGAATCAAAATACTCGAATCGAATACCACTATGGTGCTGGACATTCCCATGGTCATTGAGCGGGGAACTATCGCCGGCTGACGTGCGATCAACTACGGCGAGACGAAGGACAACATGCAAAGCGCTGCGGCTCCGGCGATTGTGCTCGCAATGGAGTTTACCGTTCCAGAGCCGCAACGAGTGTCGGGTGTGCTGGATCGACACGTGACAAGCTGATGCAACTCGGCGCTCACCACGTCGTCGTGCATCGATCGGCGGTCGATTCGAGACGCGTGCTGACGACAATTGGTATCCGGTCCCGACAACCGATACGAGAACTGCTTGGCTCGAGTCAGCTGTTCGAATGGTTCGACGCCGTCGGGCTCGACGAGGTACCCGCAGTCTTCGCGGGGGATTTCGTGGCGCGTGAAGACCTCGTCGCGGGTCCAGCGCCCGGCAATCCCGGAATTGTGGTCGCCGCGATCTTTCCCGTGCCGGAACTAGCGACGTTTCTAGCCCAGATCGAGGCATCATTGACGCGGTTCCGGCGGGCCGGGATCCGAAAGGTGTGGGTGTACCAGGCCTTTGATGACCGTCACGAAGTGATGCTGCTCTTAGAAATGGACGACGACCGCAGCGCGCGGCGGTGGCTGTCGAAGTCGGACGCTGCCGCATCGTGGCTCGCGGAGGCCGGCGTGGGCATCTATCCGCCCGTCTTTCTTGGAACTACCTACCACGCGATGCACCTCGCTGAAATGCATCGGACCGGCGACTCCTGATGTATGTCTGCCTTTGTCTCGGCGTGACCAGTCAGGCTGTCACAGTTGCGGTGAACGCTGGTGCCACCACCACCAACCAGGTAGCTTCCGATACCGGCGCAGGCTCGCAATGCGGGCGCTGTCGGCGCAACGTTCGAGCAATTATCAACGCGACGTCCAGGTCGTCTGACTTGGCGGAGGAGCTCCACGGTCCGGCTGAAGCGTGAACGTCAAGACCGACGGCATGTCGCTCGCAGACCGCTCGTTATGCGGGGCGATGGAGGAATCCGTGAAGGATGGCCCGAATCAATTCCTCGACGATGGCGTCTCGCGAAGGCTGCCTGACTCCAAAGAAGGACGACCGCAACGCGGCCATGCCGGCGATCATCGCCACCGTTGAATGGGCCGGCAGGTCGGCTTCGCCGGCCGGAACCGCCTTCAATCGCATTGCCTGTGCACCGATTTCACTGAGCACCGACAGCGTATGCCGGACATCAGCGATGCCGACGTCGGCGATCTCTTGCTCGCTCATTGCGTCTGAGTTCATGAGTGTCAGCAGCAGACCCTTGTGCTCGACGAACACGTCGTAGAGCTTTCCCACGAATTGCTGAGCGAGAGTGTCGTCGTCATTGGCCTGCTCCGGGGTCATCGACTGCCATGTGCGGGCGAAGTCGTCGACGAACGTAGTGAAGGGCAGGACGAGCGCCTCGCGGAACAGAGCGGCCTTCGAACCGAAGTGGCGGAACAGTAGATGCTCGGTGATGCCGGCAAGCTGGGCGATCTCGCGCGTGGTCGTGCTGCGGTAGTCCTGGCTCGCGAAGCGTTCGCGTGCGGCCTCGAGGAGAAGTCGCCGCGCGGCGCCACGGGGCCGGCGCTTCGCCGAGACGGAGTTGGCCGGCACCTGCTGCGGCGCGGATCGATGTTCGGGCGCTGTCACGATGCGAACCCTGTCTGACAGTTGACAAAGATTAAGACAGTCTCCACTATCTTCGTTTGGATAGTAACTACTATCCAATGTCGGTTTTTCGGTTGGGAGGCTACGAGCGTGGGCGCTGTCATCATGTTGGGCACCCTCTTCGGGTTGATAATCGTGATCTTCGGCCTGGTGATCCTTTTCGATCCCGAGGCGCGCCGCAGTCCGACAGAGGGACGCGACAAGTGAGGGCCGAAATGACGCCCACGCTGATTGGCTTACTGATCTTTGCCTGGGCCGGTGGCATTTTGTTCATCGCGCTGGGGATCTACCTGAGCATTCGCAAACGCCGACTTCACCCCGTACTACTCCTGTCGATCTCGGCGCTGTCGTTCTCCTGGATCGAATCGCCCTATGACTGGGCGATGTATGCCCAGTTCAGCCCCGCCTGGCCCCGGATGCCGTCGTGGTGGCCGTTGAACATGACATGGGGTGGGCTCCCTTCGTCAGTGCCGTTGGGCTACATACCGTACTTCGTCCTGCCCGCCGTGGTCGGCGCCCCGCTCGGGCAGTGGTTGAGCGCGAAGTTCCAGTGGCGACGGCCGATCACGCTCCTGTCGGTCGGCCTCGTCGTCGGTGTCTGCTGGGCGCTGTTCTTCAATGCGATCATCGGGTCTCGCCTCGACAGCTTCCACTACGGATACGTCATTCCGGGTCTTGCGCTGTGGGAGAAGACGATCTATCAGTACCCGCTGTACGACTCCCTGGCGATGGGAGTGCAGATGATGGTCTTCACCTACCTGCTGGGGCGCACGGACGGCGAAGGACGAAACCTCTTCGAGATCTGGGCGGCGAGATTTTCCCAGAGTCGAGCCAAACAGGCGGTGTTGTCCATCGTCGCAGTGGTGGTGGTCGGTCACGCGGCCTACGGCGCCGTTTTCGCGCCTCATCTTGCGACCAAGCTCGGCGGCTGGGTGAACTCGGGACCCACTGAACAGCTCTTTCCAGGGGTACCGAATCAACCTCTCGGGCATTAGCGTCCTGGGTCGCCGATCGAGACGGAATAGGTTGAATCAATGACTTCGGCGCAGACACACGGCACCGACGGCGTCACCGCGTACTTCTCCCGCCGCGGAGACAAGCTTGACCCGAGCTCGCTCGCCCAAGGAGGGTGGGGCGAATCCATCAGCGGGCATGTGGTGGGCGGGCTTCTTGGCTGGGCAGCCGAACAAGCCATCGACGACCCGGCCTTTTTGCCCGCCAGGCTGACCGTCGACTTGCCACGACCGACCGCGCTGGAACCCGTCACCGTGCAGACTCGAGTGCTACGCAACGGCAAGCGATTGCGACTTGTCGAGGCCGCGCTGGTCCAAGGTGACACGATCGTCGCGCAGGCGACCGGTCTGTTCCTGCGTCGCGCTGAGCAGCCGGCGGGGCACATCTGGGCGCCCGATATCCAGATGCCCGCTATTCCAACTGATCTCGCGCCCTCGGACGCATCGCTCTTCGTGCGCACCTACGGCTGGGGGATGCCGATCCAGAATCCGGAAACCAGCTGGGACGGACAAGGTGGGGGCAAATTCACGTGGTTACGGCTGATTCAGCCCTTGATCGAGGGTGAGCCACTCACCGCGTTCACTCGCGTCGCTATGGCCGCCGACGTGACGGCTTCGTTGGTCAATTGGGGTTCAGAGGGTTTGGGGTTCATCAACGCGGACTACACGCTGACCCTCAGCCGTTTGCCCGAAGGGTCCTTGATCGGCTTGGCTTCGCAGGACCACTGCACGCAAGACGGCATCGCGACCGGCTCTGCAGCAGTTTTCGATGAGCGGGGCAAAATCGGAAGCAGCGTCTCGGTTTCCCTGGCGCAATCGGGCTTTCGTCCGCCGGTGCCATAACGTAGTCATGGCGACCGGTCTGTTAAGGCTGGTTCGTGTTGCGGCAAATGTGCCATGCGATGATCGCTGCCGTAATGGCCCATCGCAGTTTTACGTTTCAAATCGCCGCAGTTGGAAGCGATGGCTGCGTCGTTGAAACACGCGACGACCAACTGTATCGCGGGCTCGCCGTCCACGAGTATAGGCAGCGCATGGTTGAGGATGAGCTTGTTGTGGAAAACCGGTTCTTCATTCGTGCGGAATTCGATGTCGCGCCCTTAGAGCACCGATCTCGGCCGAGCTGGTTTGCCGCCGTCCACGCACTAGGGTGTCGTAGCGGTTGTTGTCGAACAGTCACACGTGTTAACGCCCGTTGGCACGAGCGCGTCATAGCGGGGCCGTCATACTGGAAGGGTGAGTTCCGACACCGGACCCGTGAAGGCGAGGGCGGCGCTGGGGGCCGGTGACGGTTCCGTGCGTCGTAGGCGCGTCGATGGTGAACGCCGAACGAAGTTGCTTGACGAGGTGGCAGAGCTTCTGCTGGCCGAGGGGTTCACGACTGTGAGCATGGACGACCTGGCGCAGCGGCTGCGGTGTTCGAAGGCGACGCTCTACAGCGTCGCCGGAAGCAAAGAGCAGCTCGTGGTCAGGGTGACCAAGGAGTTCTTCCGGGAGGCGACCGAGCAAATCGAGGTTGCCGTCGCGGCGGTAGCTAACCCGCGGTTGCGTATCTCGGCCTATCTGTCGGGTGTCGGTGAGGCCATGAGCCGGTGTTCGTCAGACTTCTACACGGACATGATCGGTTTCGGTCCTACAGCAGATATCTACCGCGCCAACTCGGACGCTGCGGCCCGGCGCGTGCAGGAGTTGATCGCCGCGGGCGTCGAAGAAGGGTCGCTTCGTAAGATCGACGGGAACTTCGCCGGGCAGCTGGTGGCGCTGGCGATCGAAGGTGTGCAGTCAGGAATGTTGTTGCGCCGCACCGGCTTAACTGCAGGCGAGGCGTACCAGGAGATGGCGGATCTACTGCTGCACGGCCTGAGCAGGCCGGGAGCCTGACCGCACGGGCTTACCGGATCGATGATCCGATGGCGATGCCGCCGTCCACGTCGAGGACTACACCGGTGATGTAGCCGGCGGCCTCGCTGGCCAAGAAGGCCGCGGCTTCGGCGATGTCCTCGGGCCGCCCGGTGTGTCGCATCGGGATCTTGCCGGTGAGTTTGTCCCGTGCGGGCCCGTTCATCGAGGCGAGCATCGGTGTTTCGATCAGACCGGGGGCGATGGCGTTTGTGGTGATGCCGTGGAGGGCGCCCTCGAGGGCCAGGGTCCGGGTCAAACCGACGATGCCGGCCTTGGCGGCGACGTAGTTGGCCTGGCCGAAGTTGCCGCGCCACGACATGGAGGACATGCTGATGATGCGTCCGTAGCCTTGACGCTTCATCGGACCGAACGCGGCGCGGGCGCAGTGGAAGCTTCCGGTGAGGCTTACATCCATTACCGCGTGCCAGTCGTCGTCGTCGATGTCCTCCACGCGGTTGTCGCTGATGATTCCGGCGTTGTTGACCAGCACGTCGATGCGGTCGAATTCGGTGACAACTCCGGTGATCCAGCTGTCGACCTGCGCTGAGTCGGTGACGTCGACCACGTCGGTGCGGTTCTTGGTTTCGTGTGCGGTGGAGATGGCCGAGGCGGCCTCGGCAAGCGCCACTTCGTTGACATCAGCCAGCGCCACGGTGGCGCCTTCAGCGGCGAAGCGGGTGGCCATCGCGAGCCCGAGGCCCTGTGCGGCTCCGGTGATGGCTACGACCCGGGCGTGGTAGCGGTTCATGCGGTCTCTGCTTTCGTGGCTTCTGCGGGACGGGTATCGAGGAACGCGGTGAGGGCGTCGACCACCGAACTCCTCGTCCAGTTGTCCGCGAAGGTGGCCAGTTCTGCCCGCAGGGCGACGTCCGGGGTAAGACCCTCGATGCGGTGCAGCAATGTCTTGAGCTCCCGTTGCGCGGGGCTGTGACGACCGGCCAGCAGGTGGGCGAGGCGCATGGCGGTGGCGTCAAGGTCGGCTTCGGGCACGATCGACTGGATCCAGCCGGTGTGTGCGAAATCGCGTGCAGGCAGCAGCTCCCCGGTCAGGAGAAGCCGCCTGGCCAACCCTCGCCCGACCGCACCGGCGAGTCGGACGCTGGATCCGCCCGCCGGTGTCAGCCGGTGGTTGAGGTGCCCGTCCCCGATCAGCGTGCTGTCGGCGGCGACGACGACATCGCAGACAAGGGCAAGCTCCAGACCACCGGCGACCACGTGACCATGCAGCGCGGCAACCCACGGCACCGGGCTTGCTTCGATGCGGCTGAAGCATGTCGAGACGTCGGTCAGAAACTCGACGGGATTGCGGCCCTGCTCGTCCAACTTCAGGAATTGGCGAAAATCCCCGCCTGCACAGAAGCTCGGACCGTTGCCCGACACGGCTACGACCGCCGTCTCGGGGTCGGCCTCGGCGGCGGTGATCTGCTTGTCCAGGGCCGAAATCAATTCGGCGTCAAGGGCATTGCGCCGGTCCGGCCGATTGAGCCGCAGCCAGCGGACTTGCCCGCGCTGTTCGACCAGCAGAGGTGCGCCAGTGCTCACTGTTTCTCCGCGGTCGCCAGTTCGGCCTGCCGCCGACTGCGTAAGACGTCGCGCTGGATCTTGCCGCTCGGTGTTTTGGGCAGGCTGTCGATGAAGTGGATCGTGCGCGGATAGGCGTGCGCTGCGTAGCGTGTCTTCACCAAATGCTGTAGCTCACAGGCCAATTCCGCTGACGCAGTGGTGCCAGCGCGCAGAACGACGTAGGCCTCGATGACCTCGCGCCGAATCGGGTCCGGTGCCGCGATGACCGTACACTCGGCGACTGCGGCGTGCTGGCACAGGACGCTCTCGACCTCGAACGGTCCGATCCGGTAGCCGGCCATGATGATGACATCGTCGTCGCGGGAGGAGAAGAAGAAGTCTCCATCGGCGTCCATCGCGCCGACGTCACCGGTGAGGTACCAGCGGCCATCGGCGGTGAACTTGTTGCCCTGCTTAAGATTCGCTGAGTCGTAGCCGCGGAAGGTCATCAACGGGCTGGCTGCGACGTCGATCGCGACCCGACCGATTACGCCCTTCGCGGCGGGCTCGTCCTGATCGTCGGCCAAAACGGTGACACTCCAGCCCGGTATGGCACGTCCCATCGAGCCGGGTTTAAGGGGGCGGGCGAGTTCGATGTGGTGGTGGTTGGCCAGGACCATGCCGACCTCGGTCTGACCGAAGTGGTCGTGCACCTGCAGACCGAGTGCGGCGCCTGCCCACTCGTTGACTTCCGGAGTCAGCGGCTCCCCGGCGCTTGAAGCTCGCTGCAGCCGCAGGCCCGGCGGAGTGGGCACCGATGACGAGCGCAGCGCCCGGTACACGGTCGGAGCGGCCGCGAAGTCGGTCACCGCATGGTCGACCAGGGTCCGCCACGTCGTCTCGACCGTGAACCCGCCGGCCAGCAACAGGCTGGGAATTCCGGCGGCCGACGGGGCGATGATGGCGGCGTAGAGCCCATAGGCCCACCCGGGGTCGGCGGCACACCAGTAGCTGCTCTCACGAGTGACGCCGAGCGAATACTCAAGGTAGGCATGCCATCCGGCGATATAACTGACGGGGTGGACAACTCCCTTCGGCTTGCCGGTGGTGCCGGAGGTGAACATGTGCACCAGCGCTCCGCTGCCGCCGACGGCGATGGCGGGGAACGGTTGCGGCGATGCGACGTTGAGGAGGTCGGTCAGCGCTAGTTCGTCGTCGGAGGCGGTGGCTCCCGCGACGACGATGCTGCGTTGTGGGTCCTCGGGCATGTCTGGGCCAGGAACGAGCTTGTGGCGCTGATCGGGATCCACGATCACGACCCGCGTCCCCGAGCCTTCCAGTCGCAGGGCGATGGCCTGGGGCGCGAACGCGGTAAACAAGGGGACATAGACTGCGCCGAGCCGCCAGATCGCGAGGATCACGGTGACCAGCTCGGCGCTTTTGCCCATCAGCGTCGCGACGCGGTCGCCGGGACCGACGCCGAGCCCTTGCAGCGCCTGGGCGTAGCGGTGGGAGTCCGCGGCAAGTTGTCCGAACGTGACGACGGACGTTTCGCCGGCGGCATCGACGACGGTGAACGCGACGTCGTCGGCGGGGTGGCGGTCGCACAGCAGCCAGGCCACTTGTGCGTCCACGGCGCCGAAGGTCGCGGCGAGCTCGTCGACCCGGTCCGCGACGCTCATCGCGCCTCTTTGCGGTCGATGATGGGCAGGACGAGACGGCTCGGGTAGTCCGGGCCGTGATGAATGTGGTTGGCCGCGGGCACCATTTGGT
>Ga0075364_10002409_pt1 | contig 10489 bp, 9 predicted proteins | sample EndMetdeltDD1764_FD_71517 | JGI IMG/M metagenome (GOLD analysis project Ga0075364, IMG submission 71517) | Populus endosphere microbial communities from Tennessee, USA - Endosphere MetaG P. deltoides DD176-4 | ecosystem: Host-associated > Plants > Roots > Endosphere | place: USA: Tennessee...
TGCTGCATGCCACCCTGCAGACCAACGCCACGCAAATGGTGCCCAGCGCCCGTGGCACCGCAGTGGCCTGGTTCGCCTCGTGCCTGTTCATGGGGCAAGCCGTGGGTGTGGCCATTGCCGGCATGCTGGTTGATGCGGCAGGTGCGGTGTGGATATTCGGAAGCTCTGCAATGCTATTGCCCGTGCTGGGGGCGACGTTCGGGGTGGCGTTGAAACGCCGGAAAGCGGCGATTTAGTCCAACATATCAGTCGAAGATCGCACGTCCTGCGCGGCCCAGGACGAACAGTGCCCGGGCTGATGGCAACGTACAACGCCGACTGAACCCCAGCGCGCCGCATCCAACGAATGGTATGCGACGTGCGGCTCAAGTCCATCAGATCATTGGTCCACGACGAATCCATCGTAATGGGGTCGCATGCTGATGGGCTTGGACAATGGCGGGCGAATTTTCTGAGCATCAGGCAGTAAAGTCATACCCAAGCCTGGACGGGTAGGAATGGTCACAAAGCCGTTTTCTGCCCGTGGAACTTCGTCCACGACATTGCTGCCGAGATGCTCAGGCCGAGATTCGAATATGCCGGCCTCGAATCCCGTTGCATACTCCTGAATCGCGAAATTTGGGGTGGCTGCAGCAATTTGGAGGCAGGCCGCCAGACCTATAGGTGAAAGCGGGTTATGCGGAACAATCTGCACATGATGCGCTTCGGCCATCGCTGCCACCTTCCGCGCGCCCGTGATACCCCCACACAAGCAGACATCCACTCGCGCGAATTCGACTGCATTTCGGGACAGTAGGGCCTGAAACTCGTAGATCGTTGAAAAACGCTCCCCAGTCGCGATGGGAACATGCAGCTTCTCTGCCACTCGGGCCATGGCATCGGCACCCTCAGGGCGGATCGGATCCTCGACGAACATAGGATGCGTGTCTTCGATACCTCGCGTGAAGGTAATCGCTTCCGCAGGCGTCAGGCGCCGATGCAACTCGATCAGAAGATCGACTCGATCGCCCACTACCTCTCTCATGCGATGGACGTTATCAATCGCGTCCCGCATCTTCTTGATATGGGTCTTGAAATAAACCTGATCGTTTCCTTCATCAAGAAACGGATTGAGGTGGCCGAATGCATTGAAACCAGCCTCCATCTTGGCCTGACACTCAACGAGGATTTTCTCGATAGAGCTCTCGTAGATGTGGCCGTAAATCCTGGCCTTGGTGCGCACTGGACCGCCAATCAACTCATAAATCGGGACCTTCAGCGCCTGTCCCTTGATGTCCCACAAGGCGATATCGATAGCAGAAATCGCCGCATTGATTGCCATTCCCTGGAAGTACCCGAAGCGGTGCATCACATTCCAGTGATGCTCGATATCGAACGCGCGCTTGCCTTCCAGATATTCGGCAAAACGCTTGATGGCAACGCCTGCGGCCTCCAGGTGCCCCCAGGTTCCAGCCTCTCCAATTCCCACCAGGCCGGAATCCGTTTCTATCCGTGCATACATGAACTGCCCCACGTGCAGCGGTGTCACTGTCTTGATTTTCATCATCTACTCCTTGCCATCAATCGTCGGTCGTTTAGTTATTCTTCGCTTGGGTGACGGCGCTCTCGCGCATCAGGCTGCCCCACCGCTTGGTTTCGGAGGTCACGCGCTGCCGGGCTTCGGCGGGAGAGCCGCCGAGCGCTACGCCTCCTGCAGTGTCCAATCGCTTCAAAAAATCCGGATCTTTCAGTGCTGAGTTGACGCCATTGGACAAGGCATCGATCACGGGTTGCGGGGTGCCCTGAGGAACGGCGAGGCCAAACCAGTTGCTGATCTCGAATCCCGCCAACCCAGCCTCTTTGGAAGTTGGCACATTGGGTAGCGCAACGACTCGTTCATTACGCGCCACTGCCAGAGGACGAAGACGCGGCTCGGCGATCATTGATGCAACGGTCGGCGCCGCAGTAATGAGCATCTGGATCTGTCCGCCCAACAAATCCTGCAACGCTGGTCCTGAACCTCGATACGGCACGTGAAGAATTTCGGTCTGAGTCAGTTTCTTGAACAGCTCTCCTGCGATATGCGGGCCACTACCGACCCCCCCTGATCCATAAGTGATCTTTCCTGGATTGGCTTTTGCATAGTCGATGAACTCCGTCAGGTTCTTCGCCGGAACATCGCTGCTGATCACCAGCACAAAGGGCGTCTCGGCAACGAGCACGGCCGGCGTCAACGAGCTGATGGGATCAAACGTCAGGTTCGGCACCAGTTCTGACACGACAGTCGATGTGATCTCATTCATGTACAGCGTGTGGCCATCAGGCTTTGCGCGCGCAGCTTGAGCCATGGCGATCGTGCCACTTGCGCCTGGCCTGTTCTCCACGACGAAGGTGCCTTTGAGTTCCGTTCCGAGTTTGTTACTCAAAATGCGAGCAACCGAATCAGTTGCGCCCCCTGGCGAATAGGGCACCAGGATCGAGACCGGTCTTTCACCCGGATAAGCGGGCTGGGCCACGGCCGTAACAGAACACGCCATCAATCCGAACACCGCGCCAAACACCCCAGCTCTCGCAAACGACTTCATATGAATCTCCTCGTTATGGCGACCGCATCAATGCGGCGCGAAAATTATGAGGAGACTCTAAACCCGCTCCGATCAATCGCAATCACGTTAAAGTTATTGTTTTATTGCCTTCAGGTTAATAATCAAATGACTGCTCCCACGTCGGAGATGGCCTTTTTCAGCCTGCTGGCAAGAAACGGGAGCCTTGTCGCTGCCGCCAGGGAAATGGGCGTCAGTGCACCCGCCGTCACGAAACGGCTTTCCGCAATGGAATCCAGACTAGGCGTGCAACTCGTCACACGAACCACACGACGAATGCACCTCACAGCGGAAGGCGAAATTTATCTGCTGCATGCCCGACGAATACTCGCTGATATCGATGATATGGAAAGACACGTATCAAGCTCAGACCGATCACCTCATGGGCTGCTCCGGGTCAACGCGACGCTGGGATTCGGACGAAACCACATCGCGCCGCTGCTCTCGAGTTTTCGTAAGCGATACCCCGAGATAGACACACAACTACAGCTGACTGTTGCGCAGCCACCCTTGAGTGAAGACGTCTTCGATGTCTGCATCCGGTTTGGCGAGCCGCCCGATGCCCATGTCATTGCGCGCCTGATCGCGCCTAACCGCCGCGTGCTGTGCGCGTCGCCAGCCTATCTGAAACGACATGGCGAACCTCACGCGCCTGAGGAACTCGTGCGACACTCATGCATTGATATTCGTCACGGTGACGAAACACATGGCGTATGGCGGCTGCACCAGGGAAAACGTGCGCACACCGTCAAGGTTCCGGTCCGGATGAGCACAAATGACGGCGAAATCGCGGTTACGTGGGCGCTCGATGGCCATGGCATCATTCTGCGAGCCGAATGGGATGTCGCGCGTTACTTCAAGACAAACAGACTGCGTCCGATACTGAGTCGCTACCAGACCTCAGCGGCTGACATCTATGCGGTCTACCCTGCAAGACATCAACTCAACGGTCGCGTTCGCGCCTTTGTTGACTTTATTCAAGAGGCTTTTTCGGGCAGGAAACCAGGGACTTGAGGGCGGCGGACTCTCGCACGAAGATGGTTTCTCTCTATAGCAGCGACACCTACCGACTCTTTGTCTACAATTGTGAATACTTGTCGTGACGCTGTGTCCGATACGAACCTCTCGATCGCACTCCCGCCTCACAGATCAAGGACAAATCATGGATGAAGCGAAACCGCGTAAGCCCCGTAAAACAAGTGTCAGTGGCGCACCCACCATGGAAAGAATCGTCGAGATCTTGCGCGACCGCATCGTGAGTCAAGAGTTGCCACCGGGGTTCAAGCTGCGCGAGTCGGTCCTGACTGAAGAGTTCGACGTATCGCGTCCCCGTATTCGGGAAGCTTTTGGCGTGCTGGAAGATCGTGGCCTGATTCTGCGCGTTCACAACCAGGGTGCAGTGGTGGCGCGACTGGATGCCGAAGAAGTCTTCGCGTTGTTCGAAGTACGTGAAGTGCTGGAAGCGCTGTTGGTCAGGCTGGCTACCGAACGATCCGAGCCGCATGCCTGGGATGACCTTGTCGAGCTATTCGGCACGCCCGCTCAGGAGGCGCTCGATAAAGGCAATATCGATTTCTATGTGGAAGCCGTCAACGTCTTTCGCCAGCGTGCCATCGCGGCCGCTCGCAATGCCGTTCTAGAGAGCCAGATGGAAGCGCTTTACGACCGTACTAAGGTGCTGATTCGTCGGCTGGTGATGGTGCCGGGCCGTGCGGCTGAAGGTCTGCGTCAGCATCAGGGTATTTTGCAGGCGATGGCCGCGGGCGACGCAGAGCTGGCAGAGCAACTCAAGCGCGCCAACATCCGCAGCTCACGCGAGAGCTTCTCCAACTATAAAAAATACGTGCTTTAAGCCCACCCTCAGATCATCGGCATCAGGTGGATTTGAAGATCAGCGTCACTGCGGTTCGATATTCGCTGATTTTCCCACCGCCTTCCAAAGTGCCAATTCGTCCGCCAGCGTCTTCCTGAAATCAGCAGCGCTGCCTGCGCCCAGAGTCAGCCCACCGGCTTGTGTCAGGCGCTCTCTAACAGCGGGATCGGCCAACACGGCATTGACCTCCTTGTTCAGGCGGGTGACGAGATCAGCGGGCATTCCGGCAGGCCCCATCACGCCGAAAAACAGGCTCGTGTTGTAGCCCTTGATCCCTGCTTCGGCGAAAGTAGGCACGTTCGGAATGAGCGGCGAGCGCGCACTGCCCGATATCGCCAGCCCCCGCGCACGATCACCTGCAATGACTGGCGCAGCAAGCAGAAGGGTTTCCATCAACGCATCGATTTGATTGCCAAGCAGTGCCGCGCTGGCCTGACCATTGCCCTTGTACGGGATGTGGACAAGTTCTGTCCCGGTTGTGCGCGCGAAGGCTTCCATCGCCATATGCGTGGAACCGCCAATACCCGAACTACCGAAATTCACGGTCTTGGGGCTTTTCTTGGCGTAGGCAACGAACTCGTCCACCGTCTTGACTGGCAATTGACTGGACGACATGAGCACAGTGGGCAGGTAGCCGATCAATGCAATCGGCTCAAGTTCGGACATGACCTTCTCGCCATTTTTGTATACAGCGGGATTGACGGCGATTGCGCTGGACACCGTCAGCAACGTATAGCCATCGGGCGCTGCTCGCGCGGTGTCCTGCGCCGCCAATGAACCGCCTGCACCGACCTTGTTTTCCACCACCACGGGTTGACCGAGACGCTTGGCCAGGCCTTCGGCCAACACGCGCCCAACAATGTCGGTTGCGCTACCCGCGGAGAAGCCGATATACATTCTGATCGGTTTGCTGGGGTAATCAGCCGCCCAACCTGTCATACCCACCGCAGACAACCCCACCGCCAGCGCAATCTTTAGAATTGTTGTGCCCATGCGTGTCTCCTTGTCTTCTTATTGATACGACGTCGTCCCTAGGGCTGGACGCCGTACTTTGGCTTCATACCCAGACTTGTCTTCAGTCGCTGCTCGGCAAGCGCAATAAATTCGCACAGGATGGGCCGCGTCTCGCGTGGGTCGATGATCTCTTCTACTGCGAATGCTTCTGCCGTTCGGAATGGCGACGCATACGGCTTGAATTCCGCCTCGATCTCCTTCTCCCGCGCAGCGGGGTCTGGCGCTGACATGATGTCCTTGCGAAATGCCGCCGCGACACCGCCTTCGACTGGCAGTGATCCCCATTCTGCCGAGGGCCAGGCCAGCTTCATATCAATATCGTTTTTGTTGCACGTCGCCATACCAGCCATGCCGTAGCATTTGCGGATGACCAGCGTGATGGTAGGAACCTGGAGCTTGCCTGCCACGCACACCGCACGCATCCCTTCGCGCAGCGTGCCTTCCTGCTCAGCCTTCAGACCCACCATGAACCCAGGCACGTCGACGAAGAAAACGATAGGAATGTGGAAGGTGTCGCACAGTTCCATGAAGTGGATCTGCTTGCGCGCCGAGTGCACATCCATGGCACCGCCATAGACCATGGGATTATTGGCTACGATGCCCACCACCCGCCCACCCAATCTGGCCAGCATCGTGATGACGGACTTGCCGTAAGTCGGACGGATCTCGAAGGTCGAGTCCTCATCGCAGACCATTTTCACCAGCCGATGCATGCTGTAGGCCTGTGTCCGTTTTTCCGGAACAATCGTCGCGAGGCGTTCATCGCATCGATCCATCGGGTCTTCGCTTGCCACCGTGGGAGGCAACTCCCAGACGTTGCCGGGCATAAAGCTCAGGAACCGTCGGATCTGCGCCAGCGCGTCCGCCTCGGAGTCCGCCGCGTTATGAATGGTGCCGCCGGTGTCGACTGCGACCTTCGTGCCACCCAGGGCATTCTTGTCGATGGTCTGGCCAAGCGAGCGCTTCACCACCGGTGGGCCGGCCGCGAAGATCTGACTCGTGTCGCGCACCATGACGGAAAAATGGGAAAGAATGGCTCGCCCCGCAGGACCACCTGCGGCTGTGCCAAGCACAGCAGAGGCCACTGGCACCTCACCCAGAAGCTCGACCGAACGTTCGAATCCGTGGACGCCTGGAAACACACTGTGCCCGCGACGCTGAATAGAATTCACGCTTCCGCCAGCACCGTCGATAAGGTTGACGAGCGGGATTCGATAATGATGCGCCAAGTCTTCTATCAAACCTCCCTGTCCGCCCTTTCTCCGGGTGCTGCCAAAAGTGGTGCCTCCCCGGACAGTGAAGTCCTCGCCTCCTATCACAACGGGCCGACCGTCGATCTTGGCAAGCCCTGCCACGTAGGGCGCGGGTGTGACCGCAACGATCTGTTTGTTGGCGTCATAGACACCACTTCCCGCCAGTGTTCCTATTTCCCTGAAGGAGTCTGGGTCGGCGATGATCCCAATGCGTTCCCGGATCGTGAGGCGCCCTGCCTCATGCTGGCGAGCGATCGCTTCGGTGCCGCCCATTTTCCGGGATTCGGCGCGGCGAAAAGTCAGTTCGGGAAAGGGGTCCTGTCTCTCGGCAGTCTGCCGATCTTGCGTGGCTTCGATCGTGTTCATGCGCGCACCACGCACAGAATCTGATCTTCGCTGACACTTTCACCTTCATCGACATGCAATGCCTCAAGCCGGCCTGGGGCGTCGGCTTGAACTGGAATTTCCATTTTCATGGATTCCAGAATCATGATGACGTCGCCCTCCTCAAGCACGTCACCCACAGCGCGCTCTACTTTCCAGACGGTGCCCGTGACAGGGGACCCAATTTCGCTACTCAACATTGTTCAGCACTCCTTGTTGTTCGCATCGCTTGCCTGGGCGACGCCAGATCGATCGGCCTGAATGACGGAGATCATTTATTCAGCATCGGTGTGCGCCGCGCGATAGATGATTTGTGAGGTGGCCAGTTCATCCACTTCACTCTGGCTAAAACCGAAATCCTCCATGAGCACGGCCTCGGTATCCTGACCTGTGTCGTGTCCCGCCCAGCGCACCTCGCCAGGCGTGCGGGAGAGCCTAGGCACCACGTTCGCCATGGCAACAGGTCCAAGCACCGGATCGGTCGCTGTGACGATCATGTTGCGCGCGCTGTAGTGAGGGTCGTCGAAGATATCCGCCATGTTGAAGATCCGGGAGGCCGGTACGTTCACGGCACCCAAGATTTTTTCCAACTCAAGCAGATCAAGCGAGCCGGTCCATGCGCCTACAAGCGCGTCCACTTCATCCTCGTTCTCGGCACGCGCCAATGGCGTCGCAAAGTGCGGATGCGCGAGCAAATCTTCCCTTCCCATGACATGGGCAAGCCGCTTGAACACGCTCTGCGAACCTGCCGTGACGTGGATATACCGGCCATCGGCCGTGGGATAGAGCGAATTCGGGGTGTGCCCAGGCAGGCGTGATCCACATCGTTTCGCCACCAGCCCGAGTTGCTGAAAGGCGGGTATGTGCGGCTCCATGAAGCTGAAAGCGGCCTCGTACAGAGCGGCATCCACGACCTGTCCGCGGCCGGTACGTTTGCGATCCAGGGCCGCCATGGTGGCCCCGAAGGCGGCATATAAACCCGTGATGTAGTCGGTCATGGACACCGCAACGCGGGCCGGGGGGCGATCGGGATCCCCGGTGATTTCGCGTATGCCACTGAAGGCCTCGCACACGACGCCGTAGCCCGGTCTCTGACTGTTGGGACCATCCTGGCCGAAACCGCTGATGCGCACCAGGATCAGACCAGGGTTCGTGGCTGCCAGGGTGTCGTAGCCCAGGCCCCACTGCTCGAGTCGCCCCGGCGTGAAATTCTCGATGACAATGTCGGCGCGATCACACATGCGCCGTACCAACGCCCTGCCCCGCTCGTCGCGCAGGTCGACGGAGACGATGCGCTTGTTTCTGAAAATGGAGGCACCGTAAAGGGAACGTCCCGCTTTTACATTGCCCATCGAACGCACTGCGTCGCCCTCGCGCTGCTCGACTTTGATGACGTCTGCGCCGAAGTCAGCGAGTAGGCGCCCACAGAAGGGGCCCGCGACTGTGGAACCCAGTTCAATGACGCGGTATCCCTGCAACGGACCTTTGCCACGCGCTTGCGTGGGTGAGTCGCTCTCGCTCATGCCGTCTCCAGTTGTCTCCTCTCACTCACGCGCGGCAGTTGCGCCGAACGATCATTGAGGGCTGCATCTTTCTTTGTGTTTGAACGACTATACCTACCTACAACCATATTGACAACATAAATGTATACATTTTAGAAGGCGAAAAACCAGGTAGATTGGTGATCCTTTGCACAGTGGAAAGGCGGCATGTCCTCGAGGCTATAGGCCTGAAGCACATCATCGCCCAGTCAAGTCGTCGGCCTTCCGAACCGACGCCGCGAGGGCTTATGTCGTCACGGCGGGTTGCTACGACGCCATGACCTGGAGCACTCCCTCGCCTTTCTCAACAAACTCACGCATCAGGTGATACGCAATGGCATACGGCTTGGGCGATGTGCATCCCCCCGCATGCGTGCCTGCGATCATGTCGGCGACTTCTTGGCGGGTGAACCACCGCGCATCTTCCAGTTCAGTCCTGTCCACGACAACGTCCGCATCCACTGCCCGAGCGAAGCAGCCGATCATCAACGAAGAAGGAAACGGCCACGGCTGGGATGCGAAATAGCTCACGTGTGAACAGGTGATGCCGCTTTCTTCCTTCACCTCTCGTCGCACCGCATCTTCAATGGTTTCCCCTGGTTCCAGAAAACCGGCGAGTGCCGAATACATGCCCGCTGCGAATTGCGGCTGACGGCCCAGCAGGCACCGATCGCCATCAATCGTCAACATAATCACGACCGGGTCCACACGAGGGAAATGCTGAGCACCACAGGCCTTGCAGTCGCGGCGCCAGCCTGCCATCGAGACATCGCTGGGCGCCCCACAATTGGCACAGAACCGATGGCGCTGATGCCAATTCAGCATGGCATTTGCGCCACCCACACTGCCCAGCAGATCCGGCTCGATCAGGCCGCGCAAGGCAATCGAGCGCAAATCAATGATTTCCAGACCGGGATAGCTGGAGATGCGTTCGGCGTTCCCTTGGTCGAAAGCGACGGCAAAGCGCGCCGAGCCGTCTGACGCCTGCCCGAGAAAGATCTCGCCCCCGGGTTCGCCCAGCACGGTCACCTGTTCTTGCGTGAAGAGTGGATCCACGCTTTCACCCCTGACGTGCAGCACGGGAAGGCCCCCGGCAAATGCCAGGAATCGGGCCGCAGGGTCGGCCCGTTGACTGTCGATGAAAGCCGCGTCGTGGCGGGATTCTGAGAAACGGTTCAGCGGGTTCAAGCCGAAATTGATGGCAGACGAACGGTCAAAGGCGGACATCGAGTTTCCTGGTGAAAGATTCCGACGAGGGTCGCTCATCGTACGCCCAAAGCGGTGCCGAAGTTCGAGATTTGCATCAGCTTCCTGTCTGCTTGTACTATCTTCAATACAAGTAGGGCCTTGCACGCGGCTTGCCCCAACCCTACCTAACAAAAAAATCTTCCGGAGACTCATCATGCATTTCATCGGACGCGCCATCACGGCTTGCGCCTCGGCTCTCGTGCTCAGCATCGCCACCCTCCCCCCCGCACAGGCGCAGAACAGTGTCATCCGCCTGGTGGTGGGTGCGTCGCCTGGCGGCACCACCGACACGGTGGCGCGCAGTATCGCCGTGCATATGGGCAATGAGCTCAAGCAGACTGTCGTGGTGGAGAACAAGCCGGGCGCGGGCGGAAATATCGCTTCGGATTACGTTGCCAAGAGCGCACCCGACGGCAAAACCCTGCTGGTCAGCTTCAACAGTTTCTCCATCAATCCCAGTCTGTACAAGACGCTGCCCTTCGATCCGATTGCCGACTTCACGCCCATCAGCATGCTGGCCTCGGTGCCCAGCGTGCTGGTCGTGCGCAAGGATTTCCCGGCAAAGGACATGGCAGAACTCATCTCGATGGCCAA
>Ga0075364_10002410_pt1 | contig 10488 bp, 12 predicted proteins | sample EndMetdeltDD1764_FD_71517 | JGI IMG/M metagenome (GOLD analysis project Ga0075364, IMG submission 71517) | Populus endosphere microbial communities from Tennessee, USA - Endosphere MetaG P. deltoides DD176-4 | ecosystem: Host-associated > Plants > Roots > Endosphere | place: USA: Tennessee...
GATCGGCGATCACGGGGCCGGCCGCATCGAAGTCGTCACCCGAACGCGGCGTGACCACGAACGGCGCGCCCGCCACCGGCAGGATCATGGTGGTCAGCGGCGTCCATACCTCGTCGCCCCCGGACAGACCCTGCTTCCCGGCGTAGGCGACGGTTCCGGTGAGCGGCACGTTCACCCGGCCTAGGCCTCGGGTGTTGTCGACGTAGGCGCCCAGCGGTGAACTGCAGCCGGTGGTCTTCCAGGACCCGCGCTGCTGCCCGCGGATGTCGAAGAAGTTGGCATTGATGGCGATTGTGGGCTGTCCCAACGCCTGCCACGCGGCGATCGGGGTGTAGATCTCCGACGCCTGCACCAGCCCGTCGCCGGTGCGGGCACCCGGGGTGCGTTCGCAGCGCGACTGGTAGCCGTTGTGGGTGTCCACCAGCAGACGGGGCGCCAGCCGCTGGGAGGCCGACTTGATGATCATCAGGTGGCCGCCACCGCCGCCCTCATACCAGTTGCCCGCGGCGTTGAGCATCGGTGTCGGGTTGCCGCCGCCGAAGTTGTACACCAGATAGGAGCCGCGGGTGTTGGCGATGGCGGTCGCCAGCAACGTCCGGCCGTCGGCGGCGCTCGCGATGGGCGCGCCCGTGGTCGTCGCCAGCGCCGCGGTGACCGCACACGCGGCGATTCCGGCGGCGAGACCCCGAAAACGGGCGGCAACGATCGGCACGGCGATCCCTTCAAGCTGGTGTGGACGGACGACTCAGATTAATCACACCAGCAACACTGTCAACTTGCGTCACAACTACATCTCAGTTACGCATCGGGTTATGCGCTTGAAGGCCAGCGGAATCGGGTAGCCAGGCGAAACCACTGGGCTAGTTGAGGAGCACGTCATGATCGGAACCATCATCAGCGCCTTGTTCGTAGGTCTGATCGTCGGCGTGTTGGCGCGGCTGATCCTGCCCGGCAAACAAAGCATCGGCATCGTGATGACCGTGCTGCTGGGTGCGCTCGGTTCGGTGTTGGGTAGTTGGGCGACCTATCAACTGGGGTACGCGAATGCCAACGGGGGCTGGGCCATGATCCCGTTCCTGGCCGGCGTCGGAGTGGCGGTCATCCTCGTCGCGCTCTATGCCGCAGTCACCGGTGCCCGCAAAGGCACGCCCGTCCGCTGAGCCGCTATCCCGGCGGCGTGAGCCGGTACACCGCATCGGCGTAGTCGTCGGTGATGTACACCGCGCCGTCGGGGCCGGTCACCGCGGCAACCGGCCTGCCCCAACGACTTCCGTCGGGCGCCTGGAAGCCGCCGACCAGGGTCTGCTGATCGCCGAGGCGGCCGTCGCGCCACTGGAAGAACGAGACCTCGGGTTCCTGCGGGTTCTGCCGGTTCCACGATCCGTGCACGCCGACCAGTGCGCCACTGGCATAGGGCTCCGGGAGCTGCCCGTCGGTGAAGCTCATCCCCAGCGGGGCCGAATGCGCGCCGAGGCTCTGCTCCACCGGGGGGAGCGCGGCGCAATCCATCGCCTGGCCGTCGGGATTGGTCTGGACATCGCGGATCAGCGCGAGATCGGCCGGGCCGCCGTCGGGATTGCAGTAGGGCCAGCCGAGTTCACGGCCGGGAGTCAGCCGGGCGACCGATTCGGGCGGATGGTCGTCGACGTAGGCGGGGTCCACGGTCCCGGTGCTCGGGTTCGCGACATTGTCCCGATTGTTCACCGCCGTCCACACCGCGCCGTCGGGCGCGACGGCCAGCCCGGTGCCGTTGCGCACCCCGGTCGCGAAGGGCTCCATCTCACCGCCGCCGGCAGGGACACGCATGATGGTCGCCCGCGGCGGTGTGGCCGTCCGGTCCTCTTCGGAGATGTTGCCGGTGGATCCGATCGAGAAGTAGACCGCGCCGTCGGAACCGACGGCGACGCTCTTCAAGGCATGGGAGTAGGCGCCCCGCAGATCCGGGCTGCGGGCATCGGGCAGACCGTCGGCGACGGTGCGGCGGTCGGTGGCGGCGCCGTCGCGGTAGGCGTACGCGTCCACCCGGTCACTCTCGGCGACGTAGAGGGTGTCGCCTGCGAAGGTGAGCCCGTGGGGCTGGTTGAGACCGTCCAGCAGCACCTCGCTCTGGCCCGCGCGCATCGACAAGACCTGTCCCGCACTCGGTACCGACACCAGCATCGCGCCGTCGGGAGCCCAGGCGACCAGCCGCGGCTTCGGTGTTCTGGCCCATACCGCCATCGACCAGCCCGCCGGGATCAGCGCCCGGCGGGGCTCGTCGAACGGGGCGTCACCCATACCGTCGGGCACGGTGACCGTCACCTCGGTCAGGCCCGCGGCGGCCGGCGCGTCCGCACTGCTGCGCGGCGCGCTCGTCGAACTGCCTGCGGTGGGTGGCTCGGGCGGCGTGCCGGTAGAACAGGCGACCAGCATCGCCGCGCCGGCCAGTCCGCCGACGATCCTTCGACTATCGGCCCAGGCCGGCATGCATCTCCCAGAGCAGGATCTCGGATGGCTCGGTGGCGGTGACCCGCTGTCCACCCGTCGCGGTCAGTCGCGCCGCATCACCCTCGGACAGTTCGCCGGCGCCTTCCAGGCTCACCGCGCCGCGCGGGACGAACAGGTGCAGATAGGGCGCCTGTGGCAGTTGCACCGATTCGCCGGCCTGCAGTCGTGCGCCGTGCAGGGCGGCGTACTTGTTGCCGATGGTGATGGCCGAGTGATCACGATGCTCGGGCATCCCGGAGGCGATGGTGACCAGCCGGCCGCGCAGCAGTTCGTCGTCGATTTCCAGCTGCTGGTAGCCGGGGTCGCGGCCGGACTCGTCCGGGACCACCCACATCTGCACGAAATGAACCGGCTCGCTGTGCGTTTCACGTCCGGTCAGGGTCCAGGAGTCGTTCTTCTCCGAATGCAGGATGCCGCGGCCCGCCGACATGCGTTGGGCCAGTCCCGGATAGATGACACCGTTGTTGCCGGTGGAGTCCTGGTGCACCAGCGAGCCCTGCATCACCCAGGTCACGATCTCCATGTCACGGTGCGGGTGGGTGTCGAATCCGGTACCCGGTGCCACCCGGTCGTCATTGTTGACCAGCAGCAGCCCGTGGTGGGTGTTGTCCGGCTCGTAGTTGCCGCCGAACGAGAACGAGTGTTTGGAATCGAGCCAGGAGATCCTGGTCGCCGCGCGATCCGCCGCGGGCCGGATGTCCACGGATGCGGTTCGGGTCATCGATGCTCCTCGAGATCAGTGCCCAGCCTAGGCGCGGGGCTATGGACAGCACAACTTAAATGATGTGTCATGTATTCCATGTGGCTGAATGCGCGCGAGCAGGCGCTGTGGCGGGGGTATATGGCGATGACGGGCCGGCTGCAGGCCGCGATGAACCGCCAGCTGCAGCAGGAATGCGGATTGTCGCTGGCCGACTACGACGTCCTCGTCGCCCTCGACGAGTCGCCGGGCTGCCGGATGAACGATCTGGGGGAGCACCTCGGCTGGGAGCAGAGCCGGGTGTCACACCAGCTGCGGCGGATGCGCGACCGCGGGCTGGTGGACCGTCACAACGCCGACGATGACCGCCGCGGGGCGATCGTGGAGCTGACCGCGCAGGGTCGCACCGCGCTGGCCGCCGCCGCGCCGGCGCATGCCGAACTGGTGCGCGCGGTGGTCTTCGACGGGATGACGGCCGTGCAACTGCGCGCCGTCGATCAGTGGGTGAGCGGCGTGCTGGCCCGGTTGGGGCCGATGTAGCGGGTCAGCCGGCCGGATCCCACCCGTGCATCGCGGCATACATCTGGTCCTCATCGAGTGCATCGGTGCCCAGCGGCTGCTGATCCGGGTGCCGCCGCATGCCCTCCAGCAGGAGCGCGACATAGCGGCGCCACAGTTCGGGATCGACATGGCCGGCCCATTCACTGACGGTTCCGGCCAGCAGGCCGATGATGGGGGTGTCGGTGTGCTCGATATCGGCACGCAGGTGCCCGTCGTGGCGCGCGCGGTCCACGAGCTTGGAGACCAGCGGCACCAGCTCGTCACGTGCGCAGTCCACCCGGTCGCCGCCGTAGGCCTTGCTGTAGATCATCTCGCGCAGTCCGCGATCGGTGGCGGCAAGCTCACATTGACGCTCGATGAACCACACCAGCCCATCCCATGAATTCGGATGTTGCAGCGCGGTTTCCGCCAGGCAGACGACTTCGGCGATACCTTCCTCGAAGATCGCCTCGACGAGGTCCTCCTTGGTGGCGAAGCGCCGGTACACGGTCCCGACGCCGACGCCGGCGTGATGAGCGACATCGTTGAGGGTGGCCTCCATGCCCTTGACGGCGAACAGCTCGCGCGCCGCGGTGAGTACGCGCTGTCTGTTGCGCGCGGCGTCCTTGCGCAGGCCACGGCATGGTTTGTCAATCACGGAGCCCAGTTTAGTGATGTCCCTTACCAAAACGCTATAACCGGATTGACTCTATCCACTTGTGGGTTTAGATTCCAAGATCAGATCGCATGCCGCCGGTGGCTCGCGGCGTCCCTCACCGAAAGGCACGACCATGCCTGCAGTTTTCGTGCGCCCACTTACGGCCGCGAAACTTTTGTCCGACAACGGCGGTCGTGCGCGATGACCCTCGTCAAACGGGTCTGGCTGCCCGTCCTGGTGGTGTTCGCGATCGCGATCGGCCTGGTGGCCGTGTCGAATCTGCGCTCGGTGTTCGGGTCGGACGGCGCCATCGTGACCCCGATAGATGCCGATACCGCCGAGAACTTCAATCCCAAGATCGTCACCTACGAGATCTTCGGGACGGGCTCCTACGCCTCCATCAACTATGCCGACCTGGACGGCAAGCCGCAGCGCACGGGCGAGGTCAGCCTGCCCTGGACGCTGACCCTGGAAACGACGCTGCCGTCGGTCATGCCGAACATCATGGCCCAGGGCGACGGTTCATCCATCACCTGCCGCGTCACCGTCGATGACGAGGTGAAAGACGAAAGGACGGCCGACGGTATGAACGCCGCCACCTACTGCCTGGTGAAGGCCGCATGACGACTTTCACAGACGACACGCCCACCGACGCGCTGCCCCCGGCGCGGCACGCGGCGCGTCCGAAACTTCCCCGCTTCATCAGGGCCTTCGCGGTGCCGATCGTGCTGGCCTGGGTGGTCATCGTGGCCCTGCTCAACACGGTCGTTCCGCAGCTCGAAGAGGTGGGCAAGCTCCGCGCCGTGTCGATGAGCCCCAACGACGCACCCGCACTCATCGCCACCAAACACGTCGGGCAGAAGTTCGAGGAGTACGACACCTCGAGTTCGGTGATGATCGTGCTGGAGGGCGATCAGCCGCTCGGTCCGGACGCGCACGCGTTCTACGACGAGGTGGTCCGAAAGCTCAACGCGGACAGCACCCATGTGCAGCACGTGCAGGATTTCTGGGGTGACACGCTGACCGCCGCCGGTGCGCAGAGCATCGACGGCAAGGCCGCCTATGTGCAGGTCTACATCGCCGGTGATCAGGGTGAGGCGCTGGCCAACGAGTCGGTGCAGGCCGTGCGTGACACCGTCGAAGGCACCCAGGCTCCGCCGGGTGTGAAGGCATACGTCACCGGGCCCGCAGCGCTGACCACCGACCAGAACATCGTCGGTGACGCCAGCATGAAAACCATTGAGGGCGTGACGATCATCATCATCATCGTGATGCTGCTGATCATCTACCGATCATTCGTCACGATGCTCGTCACCATGTCGATGGTGTTCATCGGGCTGTTGTCCGCCCGCGGCATCGTGTCCTTCCTCGGTTACTACGAGGTGTTCGGACTGACCACCTTCGCCACCAGCATGGTGGTGACGCTGGCGATCGCCGCCGCCACGGACTATGCGATCTTCCTGATCGGGCGCTATCAGGAAGCCCGGCGATCGGGCATGGACAAGGAATCGGCCTACTACGACATGTTCCACGGCACCGCGCACGTGGTGCTCGCCTCGGGTTTGACGATCGCCGGTGCCACCGCCTGCCTGCACTTCACCCGACTGCCGTACTTCCAGAGCATGGGCTTCCCGCTGGCGATCGGCATGACGATCGTGGTGGCCGCCGCGCTGACGCTCGGGCCGGCGCTGATCTCGATCGTGACGCGGTTCGGAAAAGTCCTGGAGCCCAAGGGCAATGGGCGCGCCCGCGGCTGGCGTCGGCTCGGTGCAGCGACGGTCCGCTGGCCTGGCGCCATTCTGGTGATGGCGATCGTGCTGTGCATGGTGGGTCTGCTGGCGTTGCCCGGCTACCACACCATCTACAACGACCGTATCTATCTGCCCAGCGACGTGCCCGCCAACGTGGGCTACGCCGCCTCGGATCGGCACTTCTCCGATGCCAAGATGAATCCCGACCTGGTCATGGTCGAAGCCGACCACGACATGCGTAATCCCGCGGACTTCCTGGTGATCGAGAAGATCGCCAAGGCGCTGGTGCGGGTGCACGGCATCGCGTCGGTTACCACGATCACCCGCCCGGACGGCAAACCGATCAAGCACGCCTCGCTGGCGTACACGGTGAGCCAGAGCGGCAACGGCCAGATCATGAACAACGATTTCCAGCAGACCGTGCTGGACAACACGTTGCAGCAGGCCAACGAGATGCAGGTGACCATCGACTCGATGGAGACGATGCAGCGCATCACGCTGGAACTGGCCGATGTCACCCGGCGGATGTCGGACAAGATGAACGACACCTCGGCCAACCTCAACGAGGTGCGTGATCACCTGGCCGATTTCGACGATCAGTTCCGCCCGCTGCGCAACTACTTCTATTGGGAGCCGCACTGCTTCAACATCCCGCTGTGCTGGTCGATGCGGTCGGTGTTCGACAGCCTCGACGGCATCAGCACGATGTCGGATGATTTCACCGAACTGGTCCCCGACATCGAACGGATGGCCGAGCTGACGCCGCAGATGGCCGCGGTGATGCCGGCGATGATCCAGACGATGAAGAACCAGAAGCAGATCATGCTGAACCAGTACCAGGCGCAGAAGATGCAGCAGGATCAGAACATCGCTATGCAAGAGGACAGCACCGCGATGGGCGAGGCGTACGACACCGCCCGCAATGACGACACCTTCTACCTGCCGCCGGAAGCATTCGAGACCGCCGACTTCCAGCGCGGTATGAAGCTCATGATGTCGCCGGACGGGAAAGCGGTGCGGTTCACCGTGTTCCATCAAGGTGATCCACTGACCGAGGACGGCACCGAGCGCATCGATCCGCTGCGTATCGCCGCGGCCGACGCCATCAAGGGCACCCCGCTGGAGGGCTCCACCGTCTACGTCGGCGGTAGCGCGGCGATGTACAAGGACATGCAACAGGGCGCCGATTACGACCTGCTGATCGCCGCTGTCGCATCGCTGATCCTGATCTTCTTGATCATGGTGATCCTGACCAGGGCCATCGCGGCGGCCGCCGTCATCGTCGGCACCGTCGTACTCAGTCTGGGGACATCCTTCGGGCTCTCGGTTTTGCTGTGGCAGCACATCGTCGGTATCCCACTGGGCTGGATGGTGCTGCCCATGTCGGTCATCGTGCTGCTCGCCGTGGGTGCGGACTACAACCTGCTGCTGGTGTCGCGCATGAAGGAGGAGATCAACGCCGGCATCAACACCGGGATCGTGCGATCCATGGCCGGTACCGGATCAGTGGTCACCGCAGCAGGATTCGTGTTCGCCTTCACCATGATCGGCATGCTCGTGAGCGACATGATCGTGATCGGGCAGGTGGGTTCCACCATCGGCCTGGGCCTGTTGTTCGACACGCTGGTCGTACGGTCGCTGATGACCCCGTCGATCGCCGCACTGATGGGCAGGTGGTTCTGGTGGCCGCTGCATGTGCGTCCCCGGCCGAAACCCCAGCCCTGGCCCAAGGTCACCCAGGAGGTGAACGCGTGAAGCGTCGGATGATGGCCGGACTCGTGACGGCGTTGGTCGCGCTGCCGATCAGCCTGGCGCCCACGGCGTCGGCGGACCGGGACACCGACTTCGCCACGGAACTGCACGGTTTCGGGATCTACGGCCAGCGCGACTACAACGCCTGGCTGGCGAAGATCACCTGCAAACGCCTCACCACCGGGGTGGACGCCGATGCAGCCGAGTCGGCGGTCTTCCTGTCCGGGAATCTGGCGCGCACGTCGAGCACCGAACAGGTCTGGCAGTTCCTGGGCAGCGGTCTGCGGCTGTACTGCCCTGAACATCTCGGGAAACTGACCGCGATGTCCAATGATCATCCGGAGGCCCCATGACCATGCACAGCATCCGATGGACGATCCGGGCACTGCTGCTGATCGTCTCGGCATCGGCCGCAGCGGCGCTGCTCGCGTCACCGCAGGCCTTCGCCGATGCCACCGACGAGTATCCGATCCCCAGCAAGCAGATCGAAACCCAGTGCGATGCCGAGCAGTACCTGGCGGCGGCCCGCGATACCAGCCCGGTCTACTTCGAGCGGTACATGCTCGACAAGAGCAACCGACCGCTCGATGTGCAGCAGATGGCCGAAGACCGCATCCACTGGTTCTACTCGCTGGATGCCGCCGGGCGGCGCCAGTACTCCGAGGACACCGCCACCAACATCTACTACGAGCAGGTGGCCACCCGCTGGGGCAACTGGGCGAAGGTCTTCTTCAACAACAAGGGCGTGGTGGCCAAGGCGGCCGCGGTGTGCATGAACTATCCGCGTGGTGACCTGTCGGTGTGGGACTGGCCGGTCGCCCGCTGACAGAGCGCCTACCATTCAGGCGCATGGGCCAGCCGTACCCGGACGAGTACGACGACGATGACTACATCGACGACGACGAGATCATCGAGCGTCCCAGTAACCGCGGAGCGGTCGGGATCTTCCTGCTCGGCTGGCTGTTCCTGCCGACGGCAGGCATTCTGCTCAGCGAGCTGCAGAGCCCGTGGTTCGAGGTCGGCGCCCTCATCACGCTGGCGTTCATCGCCGCGTTCGTCGTGGCGGTGGTGCGTGTGGTGAAGAACTTCTAGCCGACCTCGCGGGCGCCGTCCGGTCGGTGTCGGCGGAGTAACCTCGAAGCCAGGGTCGGGATCCGAGGAGGGGGCGCACGATGAGCCTGAAGAGGGTTCTCGCGGCAGTCGCGATAGCGGGTTCGCTGGGTGCCGGTGCGGCCGGTGTCGGTGCCGGTACCGCATACGCCGATGATCACTGGGTGCCGTGGGTGCCCAATGTGGACCGGGTCATCCCGGACGGACCCGCGCCTGGCCAGGTGAAGAAATGGTGCCCCTGGCAGTCCGCGCCCGGACATTGGATCGGCGGTCCGCACGGCATTCCCTGCACCTGAGTTCCTGATCGACCGTGGGTGAGCTCGTCCGGGCTCCGGACCACCCTCAACCCACCGGTCGGGAGGGCTTAGTCTGTCGACGTGGATATCAATGGAGCTAGCGCAATCGTCACAGGTGGCGCGTCCGGCATCGGCGCGGCCTCGGCCCGCCAGCTGGCCGCCAAGGGCGCCAGGGTCGTCGTCGCCGACCTCAACGCCGAACGCGGGCAGGAACTCGCGCACGAGATCGGCGGTGTGTTCGTCACCGTCGACGTCACCAACACCGACCAGATCCTTGACGCGGTCAACACCGCCGTCGACCTCGGCCCGCTGCGCGCCCTGGTCAACTCGGCCGGCATCGGGTGGGCCCAGCGGACCATCGGCAAGGACGGTCAGTTCGACTCGGCGCACAACCTGGACGCCTACAAGAAGGTGCTCGCCATCAACCTGGTCGGCACCTTCGACTGCATCCGGTTGGCCGCAACCGCGATGAGCCGCAACGACTTCACCGACACCGGCGAGCGCGGCGCCATCGTCAACCTGACCAGTGTCGCGGCCTTCGACGGTCAGATCGGCCAGGCCGCCTACTCGTCGTCGAAGGGCGGCGTCGTCGGCCTCACCCTGCCGGTCGCGCGCGACCTGTCCGCATCGGGCATCCGCGTCAACACCGTGGCCCCCGGCCTGATTGACACCCCGATCTACGGGGAAGGCGAGGCCTCGGAGGCCTTCAAGGCGAAGCTGGGCGAGTCGGTGCTCTTCCCGCATCGCCTCGGCAAGCCCGAGGAGTTGGCGTCGATGGTCATCGAACTGCTCACCAACTCGTACATGAACGCCGAGGTCGTCCGCGTCGACGGCGGCATCCGGATGCCCCCGAAGTAACCTCCCGCACCCCGAAGAGCCCCCTCGCCGACTCGGCGAGGGGGCTCTTCGTTGTGCCCGCGAGGGCGACCCTGGCGAAAATGCCGAACTACGCATTAGGTTGCGGACTGATTTGCCGCAAGCGCAAATTGTGCGCAGCACCGTCTGATCCCCCGCCGTCCGTCAGGCCCGAGCCGTCGATGCTGGCAAATTTCGCGAGATCTTGATATTTCAAGCTAAAAGCACCTTTATCGTGCCCAAGTCATGCGTACAGTCACCGATACTGTCAACTCTTCGCACAATGAGGTCGGGGATCATCTTGGTGAACAAGCATCGCAAAGGTAATAGCTACAAGGT
>Ga0075364_10002412_pt1 | contig 10475 bp, 7 predicted proteins | sample EndMetdeltDD1764_FD_71517 | JGI IMG/M metagenome (GOLD analysis project Ga0075364, IMG submission 71517) | Populus endosphere microbial communities from Tennessee, USA - Endosphere MetaG P. deltoides DD176-4 | ecosystem: Host-associated > Plants > Roots > Endosphere | place: USA: Tennessee...
GAGATCGCCGGCGATCTCTGCATCTACACCAACCAGAACCATATCGTCGAACAGTTGGGCGGTTAGAGGTCTAGATCATGTCTGCATCCAATATGACTCCCGGAGAGATCGTCTCCGAGCTCGACAAATATATCGTCGGGCAAAACAAGGCCAAACGCTCGGTCGCCGTGGCACTGCGCAACCGCTGGCGTCGCAGCCAGGTGCCCGAGCCCCTGCGCAATGAAATTCATCCCAAGAACATTCTGATGATCGGGCCCACCGGCGTGGGCAAGACTGAAATCGCACGCCGCCTGGCCAAGCTGGCCAACGCGCCGTTCATCAAGATCGAAGCGACCAAGTTCACGGAAGTGGGCTATGTGGGCCGCGATGTGGAAACCATCATCCGTGATCTGACGGAATACTCGATCAAGCAAACGCGCGAGCTGGAGATGAAGCGCGTGAATGCCCAGGCCGAGGACGCCGCCGAAGACCGCATCCTCGACGTGCTGGTGCCCCCCTCGCGCAATGCGTCGGGCGAGCCTGAGCGCGGGACCGACAACACGGCGCGCCAGACCTTTCGCAAGCGCTTGCGTGAAGGTACGCTGGACGACCAGGAAATCGAGATTGAAATCGCGCAGGCTGCCCCTCAAATGGACATCATGGGGCCGCCCGGCATGGAAGAAATGACCGAGCAGCTGCGTGGCATGTTCGCCGGCATGGCGCGCGAGAAGACCAAAGCGCGCAAGATGAAGATCAAGGAAGCATTCAAGCTGCTGGTCGATGAAGAAGCCGGCAAGCGTGTGAACGAGGACGATCTGCGAGCGAATGCAGTCACCAATGTCGAACAGAACGGCATTGTGTTTCTGGATGAAATCGACAAGATCGCCGCGCGCTCCGAGGGCGGCGGGGGCGGCGAAGTGTCGCGCCAGGGCGTGCAGCGCGACCTGCTTCCGCTGGTGGAGGGCACCACGGTCAATACGCGTTATGGCATGGTGCGCACCGATCACATCCTGTTCATTGCCTCCGGCGCCTTTCACCTGGCGCGGCCCTCGGATCTCATTCCTGAACTGCAGGGGCGCTTTCCCATCCGGGTCGAGCTCGATTCGCTCACGGCTGCCGATTTCGTGCGCATTCTGTCCGATACGGATGCCTCGCTGACCAAGCAGTACACGGCCTTGCTGGCCACGGAAGACGTCCATCTCGAATTCACCGATGAAGGCATCCAGCGCCTGGCCGAGCTGGCCTTCGCCGTGAACGAAAAGACCGAAAACATCGGTGCCCGGCGCCTGCATACGGTCATGGAGAAGCTGCTGGAAGATCTTTCCTTCAGCGCCACCTCGTCATCAGAAGAGGCCGTCCGCATCGATGCAGCCTACGTGGATGACAAGCTGCAGGAAGCCGCTGCAAGCCAGGATCTGGCCAGATACGTGCTGTAGAGCTACGTCTCACGCGGGCCGCCCGATGGGGTGGCCACAGGAAACATGAAGGATGTGATGCCCCTGTGCACACATCCTTTTTTTTCGTGTGCCGGCAGGCGCCGCTCGCTTGCTGCAGGTGCCATCCAGCGGGGATGCCGGCTGCCTGCGGGTTACTCCCTAGCGTGAAAATATATTTTCTTGCATACAATAAGCCTGTAATTATTCTTTCACGTCGCTTTTTTCTGCAATGTCCTCCCACACTCTCTCAATCGCCGATCGCATCGCTCGGGCGCAGCCTGGCCTGAGCGCGACGCAGCACAAGATGGCGCACTACGTGCTGGCCCATCAATTTCGTGTTGCGACGATGACCATCGACGAATTTGCGGCGGCTGTGGGCGTGTCGGTGGCCACGGCCAACCGTTTCGCGCGGGCACTCGAACTGCCTGGCTACCCGCAGTTTCGTGCCGAGCTGGCGCGTGGCTTCGAGGCGGCACTGGAGCCGGTGGAGAAACTGCGTTCGGTGATGGCGCATGCCGATGCGTCCGCTGCGCAGGTGTTTGCAGCCGTGCTGGAAGAAGATATCCGCAATGCCCAGTTGACCTTGCAGGCCTTGAACGCGACCGCCTGCGAGCGTGCCGTGGACGCCGTGGTCAACGCAGAGCGCGTGTTCATTGCAGGCTTCGGTGCCAGCGGCTTTCTGGCCGGCTTGCTGCAGCGTGGCCTGTGCATGCATGTTCCCTCGGTGGAGAACCTGGCCGGACCCGGTGGCGTTTCTCACGCCGCGCGCCAGATGTCGCGCATGAGCGAGCGCGACCTCGTCATCGCCATCGGTTTCCCCCGGTATCTGGCCGACACCGTCACGCTGGCCCGCGCGGCACGAGCCGCCGGTGTACCCGTGCTGGCACTGACGGACCAGCCGACCTCGCCGCTGGCACCCACCGCCACGGTCGCGCTGTATGTGCACAGCGCCCGGCAACTGGCGTCGAACTCCGAAACGGCCGCGCTGGGCCTGATTGAAGGCCTGTCGGCTGCGGTCGCCTACCGAACCAAGAACGCAGTGCAAACCGCCGCTGGCGTGACCGAGTCGGTCATGCCATGGCTCTTTCATGGTGCCGGAAAGCGGTGATCGATGCCATGCATTCGATCTGAACCGATAGCCCCCTTCATCATCCACTGCCACCTTTTAAAACTGTTTCCTGGATACCTGGCTCAATGAACGACGCCCTTCACGCGACTGAAACATCAACGTCTCCCGCATTCAAACCCGTCATTGCCATTCATGGCGGTGCAGGGGCCATGTCACGCCAGGCCATGTCTGCGGAGAAGGAGCAGGAATACCTCAGCGCGCTGGAACGAATTCTCAGCGCCGGGCAAAGTGTCCTGGCCGCAGGTGGCACGGCGCTGGACGCGGTGACGCAGGCCGTGCGTCTGCTGGAAGACTGCCCGCTTTTCAACGCCGGCCATGGTGCCGTGTTCACCAGCGCGGCGACTCACGAGCTCGATGCGTCGATCATGGACGGTGCGTCGCTGCGTTCAGGGGCCATTGCCAATGTGGACTGTGTGCGCAACCCGGTGCTTGCCGCACGCGCCGTGATGGAGAACAGCAAACACGTGTTCTTCGTGGGAGCTGGTGCAGAGGATTTCGCACGCGAGCAAGGGCTGGAGATCGTGGACCCGTCATACTTTTCCACCGACGCCCGTCGGGAGCAGCTCGAGCGCATCCAGCGTGAGCATCCCGATGCCGCCGTGCTCGATCACGACGGGCAGGCCCTGGTCGCCCGCAGCCAGCCCGCGCCGGCCGACCCGCTGGACAGCGATCGCAAGTTCGGCACCGTCGGCGCGGTAGCCGTCGACGCCCAGGGCAACCTCGCGGCGGCGACGTCCACCGGCGGCATCACCAACAAACAGATCGGCCGTGTAGGCGATGCGCCCCTGATCGGCGCAGGCTGCTATGCCAGCAACCAGACTTGCGCCGTGTCCACGACGGGCACCGGCGAGATGTTCATCCGCATGGTCGCCGCCTATGACGTGGCCGCGCAGATGGAATACATGGGTGCCACGCTGGCTGATGCGGCCGACCGTGTCGTGCATGAAAAACTGCCGCGCATCGAGGGTAAAGGCGGCCTGATTGCAGTCGATGCGAAAGGCAATGTTGCTCTTCCCTTCAATACCGAAGGCATGTATCGCGGTTATGCGCGCGTGGGTGAAAGCCCCGTGGCGTCCATTTACCGTTAATTGCTGGCGCCTGACCGCCAGAGTATAGGAATTGAATGAAGATGGTTGATCGCGCTCAACACCCGGCGCTGCCTGAAAACCGCGTGGTCCAGGTCGATGACCTGACCGTGCGCTTTGTCGGCTCCGAACGCACCGTCGAGGCCGTGCGCAACTTGTCCTTTCACGTGGATCGGGGCGAGACCCTGGCCATCGTGGGGGAATCGGGCTCCGGCAAGTCGGTGACGTCCCTGGCGCTGATGCGCCTGGTCGAGCATGGCGGCGGGCGCATTGCACAGGGTCGCATGAACCTGCGTCGGCGCAATGACCAGATCATCGACCTGGGCAACGCCACGCAGCGCATGATGCGCGACGTGCGCGGGGCAGACATGGCGATGATCTTCCAGGAGCCGATGACCTCGCTCAACCCGGTGTTCACCGCTGGCGAGCAGATCGCCGAATCGATTCGACTGCACCAGCGCATGGATGCGGCTGCCGCGCGCGCCGAGGCTTTGCGCATGCTGGAGCAGGTGCGCATTCCCGAGGCGCGTTCGGTCATGAGCCGCTTCCCGCATCAACTGTCGGGTGGCATGCGCCAGCGCGTGATGATTGCCATGGCGCTGGCCTGCAAGCCGGCACTGCTGATTGCCGATGAGCCCACCACGGCGCTGGATGTGACCATTCAGGCGCAAATTCTGCAACTGATTCGTGCGCTGCAGGACGAGATGCAGATGGGCGTGGTCTTCATCACCCACGACATGGGTGTGGTGGCCGAAGTGGCCGACCGCGTGCTGGTGATGTATCGCGGCGACAAGGTTGAAGAAGGCACCTCGGACCAGATTTTTGCTGCACCGGCGCATCGGTATACCCAGGCCTTGCTGTCGGCCGTGCCCAAGCTGGGCGCGATGACCGGCACCGACCTGCCTGCACGTTTTCCGCTGGTGCAGATGGCGGGCCAGCCCGAAGCGCTGCCCGACCCGACGCTGGCACCCGTCGTGACGCCGAACGTGTCACCCACGCCAGTCGCCGCGAGCCCCAACGCCCCCACGCCGGAACTGGCCATCGCTGCCACGCCGGTCATCGATGCTGCCGCAGCAACCGGTGCGGCACCGGTGACATCCGAACTGGCGACTGCCGAGGCGGCGCCTGCCGCGACCGGCGAGCAGCTCGTCACCCCGGGCAAGGATGCGCAACACACCATCGCTGCCACGCCGTCCATTCCGGTCGATGCCAACGGTCAGCCCGATGTCTCGCTGGCGGCCCTGCAGGGCAATGCGCCCCCGCCTGCCCGTGAGCCCATCCTGAGCGTGCGCAATCTGGTCACACGTTTCGATCTGCGCGGCGGCATTCTGAGCCGCGTGCAGGGTCGCGTGCATGCGGTCGAGAAGGTCAGCTTCGATCTTTTTCCCGGCGAGACGCTGGCGCTGGTGGGCGAATCCGGCTGCGGCAAGTCGACGACGGGCCGCTCGCTGCTGCGCCTAGTCGACAGCCAGAGCGGCGAGATCGACTTTGGCGGACGCGACATCACCAAACTGAACAATAGCGACTTGCAGTCGCTGCGTCGCGATATCCAATTCGTGTTCCAGGATCCCTTTGCGTCGCTGGATCCGCGCGTGACCGTTGGCTTCTCCATCATGGAGCCGTTGCTGGTGCATGGCGTGGCCCGTGGCAAGGAAGCCGAGCGTCGCGTGTCCGAACTGCTTGAACGCGTCGGCATGCCGCCCGAGATGGCGCAGCGTTATCCGCATGAATTCTCTGGCGGCCAGCGCCAGCGCATCTGCATCGCGCGGGCCCTGGCGCTGAATCCGAAAGTCGTGATTGCCGACGAATCGGTCTCGGCCCTCGATGTGTCGATTCAGGCACAGATCGTGAACCTGATGATCGACCTGCAGCAGGATCTGGGCGTGGCCTTCCTGTTCATTTCGCACGACATGGCGGTGGTCGAACGCATCAGCCACCGTGTCGCGGTGATGTATTTGGGACAGATCGTGGAGATCGGTCCGCGCCGTGCGATTTTCGAGAATCCGCAGCACGCCTATACGAAGAAACTGATGTCAGCGGTGCCGATTGCCGATCCGGCCCGCCGCCATCTGAAGCGGACCCTGTTGTCCGATGAAATCCCCAGCCCCATCCGCAAACCTGGCGACGACCCCGTGGTCGCACCGCTGGTACAGGTCGGGCCGGATCACTACGTCGCCCGGCATCCGGTCGGCGGGTCCTACTGAAGTTGCGCTCTTTATCCACCACAGACCTATTCCGACAGGAACCTGGAGTTTTTCGATGAAAGCATTCCGTCCCACCAAATTGATTGCCGCCGCTGCGCTGGCAATGGGCGTGCTGTCCGCGCCCATGGCCTATGCCGCCAAAGACGTGACCTTCGCCATTTCGATCGCGCTGGAAACGCTGGACCCCTACAACACGAACAGCACGGTCAACCAGGCCGCAGGCAAGGCGTTCTACGAAGGCCTGTTCGAGTTCGACAAGGACCTGAAGATCCAGCCGCTGCTGGCCACCGGCTACACCGTCAGCGACGACGGCCTGGTCTATACGATCAAGCTGCATGATGGTGTGAAGTTCCACGACGGCTCGGCCTTCGACGCCCAGGCCGTGAAGGTCAACTTCGATCGCGTGTCCAACCCGGACAACCGTCTGGCGCGCTACACCCAGTTCAACCGGGTTGCAAAAACCGAAGTGGTCGATCCGTTGACCGTGCGCATCACGCTGAAAGAGCCGTTCTCGGCGTTCATCAACGCGCTGGCTCACCCCGCCGCCATGATGATTTCGCCCACCGCGCTGACCAAGTTCGGCAAGGAAATCGGCTTCAACCCCGTGGGCACCGGCCCGTTCAAATACGTTGAATGGAAGCCCGCCGAATACCTGAAGGTCGAGAAGTTCGACGGCTACTGGCAGAAAGGCCTGCCCAAGGTCGATTCGATCACTTTCCGTACCGTGACCGACAACAACACGCGCGCAGCCGTGGTGCAGACCGGCGAAGCCCACTTCGCTTTCCCGGTGCCTTTCGAACAGGCCGCATCGCTGAAGTCGGCAGGCAAGCTGGATGTGGTGGATCACAACAATTCCATCATGGCGCGCTACCTGTCGATGAACACGCAGCAAAAGCCGTTTGACGACGTCAAGGTTCGCCACGCGGTGAACTATGCGATCAACAAGCAGGCTTTGGCCAAGGTGGCGTTCGCAGGCTTTGCCACGCCGGTTGAAGGCGTGGTTCCCCAGGGCGTGGATTTTGCCGAAAAGATCGGCACCTATGCCTACGATCCCAAGAAAGCACGCGAGCTGCTGAAAGAAGCCGGTTATCCCAACGGTTTCGAAAGCACGTTGTGGTCAGCCTATAACGACGGCACCTCGGTCAAGGTCGTGCAGTTCCTGCAACAACAACTGCAACAGGTTGGCATCAAGGTGTCGATCGAAGTGCTGGAATCGGGTCAGCGCGTGCAACGTGTTCAACAGGTGCAAAAGCCTGAAGACGCCAAAGTGCGCATGTACTACGCCGGCTGGTCGTCCTCGACCGGTGAAGCCGACTGGGGCCTGCGCCCGCTGCTCTCCACCGCAGCCTTCCCGCCGGTGCTGAACAACGTGTCGTACTACTCGAACAAGATCGTTGACGACGCGCTGATGAAAGCACTGGCCACCACCGACCGCAAAGAGAAGGCATCGCTGTACAAGACGGCACAGGAAACCATCTGGAACGATGCGCCCTGGGCTTTCCTGGTGGTGCAGAACAACGTGTACGTGAAATCGAAGAACCTGTCGGGCGTGTATGTCGAACCCGACACCTCGTTCTGGTTCCGTGAAGTCGACCTGAAGCAGTAACCCGCAACATCAATACGGTCGTGCCGGCCGCACCCATCAGGGTGCGGCCGCACTTCCCGGGAATTTCAATGCTGACCTATATCGTCAAACGCCTTCTGGGCATGATCCCCACCCTATTGCTGGTGGCCGTGGTCGTGTTCCTTTTCGTGCACATGCTGCCCGGCGACCCCGCCAGACTGGCTGCCGGCCCCGAGGCCGATCAGCAGACGGTCGAACTGGTGCGCAAGGAGCTGGGACTGGATCTGCCCATGCCGCAGCAGTTCGTGCGCTACTTCGGCAATATGCTGCAAGGCGATCTGGGCACCTCGTTGCGCACCAAGCGCCCGGTGTCCACAGAAATCGCCGACCGCTTCATGCCCACCCTGTGGCTGACGTTCGCTGCCATGGTGTGGTCGGTGACCTTCGGCATGGTGATCGGTATTGTGTCTGCTGTCTGGCGCAACAAGTGGCCCGACCGCCTGGGCATGACCCTGGCCGTCTCCGGCATTTCGTTTCCGGCGTTCGCACTGGGCATGATGCTGATGCAGGTGTTCTCGGTCAATCTGGGCTGGTTGCCCACGGTTGGCGCATCCACCTGGAAGCACTACATTCTGCCTTCGCTCACGCTGGGCGCTGCCGTGGCAGCGGTGATGGCGCGGTTCACGCGCGCCTCGTTCGTGGAAGTGATTCAGGAAGACTTCGTGCGCACGGCCCGCGCCAAGGGGTTGTCCGAGCGCGTGGTGATCACCAAGCACACGCTGCGCAACGCCCTGATCCCCGTGGTCACCATGATGGGCCTGCAATTCGGCTTCCTGCTGGGCGGCTCCATCGTGGTGGAGACCGTCTTCAACTGGCCTGGACTGGGCCGCCTGCTGGTGGACGCGGTCACCCAGCGTGACTATCCGGTCATCCAGGGGCTGGTGCTGCTGTTCTCGCTGGAATTCATTTTGATCAATCTGATCGTCGACGTGCTGTACGGCGCGATCAACCCCAGCATTCGCTACAAGTGAGGGCGGACATGACTGCACAAAACGCCGCCGCCGCGACCCCTGTCGTGGCCAACAATGATGTGCGCACCCCTGCGACCGAGTTCTGGCGCAAGTTCAAAAAACAGAAGCTCGCACTGGGCGCCGGGATTTTTGTTCTGCTGCTGGTGATCGTCGCACTGTTCGCGCCCTGGATCGTGCCTTTCGATGCCGAGAACTATTTCGACTATGACGCGCTGAATTCCCCACCCACGCTGGTGCATTGGCTGGGCGTGGACTCGCTCGGTCGCGATATTTTCAGTCGCATCCTGATGGGGGCCCGCATCTCGCTGGCCGCCGGTTTCCTGTCGGTGGCCATGGGCGCTGTCGTGGGCACTTTCATGGGCCTGATGGCGGGCTACTACGAAGGCTGGTGGGAGCGCATCACCATGCGCCTGTCCGACGTGCTGCTGGCTTTTCCCGGCATGCTGCTGGCCATCGGCGTGGTGGCCATCATGGGGTCGAACATGATCAACGTGATCATTGCGGTCGCCGTGTTCAGCGTGCCCGCGTTCGCCCGACTGGTGCGCGGCAATACGCTGGCCATCAAGCAAATGACCTATGTGGAAGCCGTGCGCAGCGTGGGCGCATCGAACTGGACGATCATCATGCGCCACATCCTGCCCGGCACGATCTCGCCGATCGTGGTGTATGGCACCATGCGCATCGGTACCTCGATCATTACTGCTGCCAGCCTGTCGTTTCTGGGCATGGGCGCACAACCCCCGACGCCCGAATGGGGCGCCATGCTCAGCGAAGCGCGCGCCGATATGGTGATCGCCCCGCACGTGGCGATTTTTCCGGCCATCGCGATCTTTCTGACGGTGCTGGCCTTCAACCTGCTGGGCGATGGTCTGCGCGATGCGCTGGACCCCAAGATCGACCGCAAATAAGGTCTGTAGCGACATGGGTCAGCAGACCGACAACGACACGAGCACCGCAGCCCCGAGATCGGGGCGGGTGCGCGCAGGGGCATCGTCAATGGCAGCGGCCTCACCATCGGGGTCGGCGTCGTCGGCGCCATCGGCGTCGGCATTGCCATCGGCGTCGGCATTGCCATCGGCATCGGCATCGGCATCGGCATCGGCATCGGCATCAGAACGGCCTGGCGCTCGGGGGCTCGACGTGCCCCGTGTCGGCTATCTCGCCAGCGGCCTGCGCGATGCACTGACGGATGTACCGGGCGTGACGGTGGGCCATTGCACCCTGGCAGAAGGTGGCGTGCAGACCGGTGTGACAGTTATCTGCCCGCATGCGGGCAGCCTGTTTCTGGACAAGGTTCCTGCTGCCGCCACGGTGCTCAATGGCTTTGGCAAAAGCACGGGCCTGGTGCAAGTGTCGGAACTGGGCGTGCTGGAAACGCCCATTGCGCTGACCAACACCTTCGGGGTGGGGACGGTGGCCAATGCCCAGATCCGGCAGGCCGTGGCGCAGCACCCCGAAATCGGGCGCGAGTGGCCCACGGTCAATCCGCTGGTGTTCGAATGCAATGATGGCTACCTGAACGACATTCAGGCCATGGCCGTCGAAGAACATCATTACCTGCAGGCCTGCAACCATGCCGCCGAGTCATTCGCACAGGGGTCGGTCGGCGCAGGGCGCGGCATGTCCAGCTTTTCGTTCAAGGGTGGCATAGGATCGGCATCGCGGATGGTGGCTGCGCACACGACCCGTGACCCCCGTTCCGGGCATTGGACCGTTGGTGCATTGGTATTGTCCAACTTCGGGCGCCTGCCCAATCTGACCGTGGCCGGGCGTCCCGTCGGACGTGCCTGGCTGGCCTCGCGTGAGACCCCTGCCCGCCACTCGACGGCCGAAGATGAACATGGCGCAATCAGTGATGCCCGGGGCCCGGAAAAAGGCTCGATCATCATCGTCATCGCCACCGATGCTCCGCTGGATGCGCGCCAGCTCAAACGCCTGTCGTTGCGCGCAGGCGCCGGGCTGGCACGCACCGGCTCGGTGTTCGGCCATGGCAGTGGCGATATTGCGCTGGCGTTTTCCACGGCCTACACCCTGCCCCAGCACGCGC
>Ga0075364_10002413_pt1 | contig 10474 bp, 8 predicted proteins | sample EndMetdeltDD1764_FD_71517 | JGI IMG/M metagenome (GOLD analysis project Ga0075364, IMG submission 71517) | Populus endosphere microbial communities from Tennessee, USA - Endosphere MetaG P. deltoides DD176-4 | ecosystem: Host-associated > Plants > Roots > Endosphere | place: USA: Tennessee...
ATGTTCACGCTGATACTCATGGGTGCATCGACCTTCGCCATCGGTTGCCTGCCCACGTACGCGGCGGTCGGGGCACTGGCGCCGATCCTCCTGGTGGCGTGCCGACTGCTGCAGGGCTTCTCGGCCGCCGGCGAACAAGCCGGCGCCAGCTCGCTGACGCTCGAGCATTCCCCCGATCGTCAGCGCGCCTTCTACACGTCCTGGACGCTGACCGGAACTCAGGGCGGACTGATCCTCGCCTCGCTCGTCGTCATCCCGATCGTGGCGCTGCCGGACGAGGCCCTCTACTCCTGGGGCTGGCGAGTTCCGTTCTGGCTGAGCGCCGTTGTCGTCATGGTGGCCTACTTCATCCGCCGGCGGCTGCACGAGACACCGGAGTTCTCCGAAGCCAAGGCGGCAGGAGCCATCGCCCGGATGCCCCTGATGCCGTTGCTGCGCAACCACTGGCGTGACGTTCTGCGAGTTGTGTTCTGCGCGTTCATCGCCGCGGTCTCGACGGTGTTCGCAAACTTGGCCATCGCCTACGGAAAGAAGATGGGTCTGAATGCGGACGAGACGCTGTGGCTGGTCGTGGTGGCCAACGTCGTGGCGCTGGGAACCCAGCCGTTCTTCGGCAAGCTCGCCGACCGCGTCGGCCGCAAGCCGGTGTACATCTACGGTGCGCTGTCGTCGGCGGCGCTGATGCCCCTCTATCTGCTGTCGATGAGCGGGGGCAATGACCTGTTGATGTTCGCACTCGCCATCGCCACCTTCTCGTTCGGGTACGCCGCGGCCAACGCCGTGTGGCCGTCGTTCTACGGCGAGATGTTCTCCACCCAGGTCCGATTCTCGGGGCTGGCCATCGGCACCCAATTGGGCTTCCTGGTAGCGGGTTTCGCACCGGCGATCGTCACGGCGCTCGGTGGCGTGCAGGAAGGCGGCTGGGTGGTCATCAGCGTGTTCACCGCAGTCGTCTGTCTCATCGCCACCGCCGCCGCGCTCACGGCGAAGGAGACCAAGGACGTACCGACCCCGCTGCTGGGCGCCAAGACGCCCGGTACCGCGCGGGAACTCGTCGACCACTGAGGGGCACCGATGATCGACACCAATCCCGACAGCGCAGCGGCCACGCAGCAGGAGATCAGCGCGGAGATCGCGGCCATCGAGACCGGGTATCAGCGCACGGGGATCGAGGAGACGCAGCCGCGTCTGGAATACGCGCCGTACCGCAGCAGCCTGTTACGGCACCCGACCAAGGATCTTCACCACGCTGATCCCGAGGGCGTCGAGTTGTGGACACCGTGCTTCTCCGAACGCGACGTGAACCCGCTGGAGGCCGACCTCACGATCCAGCACGCCGGCGAACCGATCGGTGAACGGATGGTGGTGACCGGCCGCGTCGTCGACGGGGACGGACGGCCGGTGCGACGACAGTTGGTGGAGATCTGGCAGGCGAACGCCGGTGGCCGCTACATCCACAAACGCGACCGGCATCCGTCGGCGATCGATCCGAATTTCACCGGCGTCGGCCGTTGCCTCACCGACGGCGACGGACGCTATCGCTTCACCACCATCAAGCCGGGACCATATCCGTGGAAGAACCACCGCAACGCCTGGCGGCCCGCCCACATCCACTTCTCGCTGTTCGGAACGGAATTCACGCAGCGGATGGTCACTCAGATGTACTTCCCGGGCGATCCGCTCTTCGCGCTCGATCCCATTTACCAGTCGATCACCGATCAGAAGGCGCGAGATCGGCTGGTGGCCAGCTACGACCACGACGTCACCACTCACGAATGGGCCACCGGTTACCGGTGGGACATCGTGCTCACCGGTACCGCGCGCACTCCTGTTGAGACTGCTGGAGGTGATCGCCGATGAGCACGCTGCTGACGGCAACCCCCGGACAGACCGTCGGGCCGTTCTTCGGTTATGCGCTGCCGTTCGATCGTTGCAACGAGCTGGTACCCCCGGGGGCGGCCGACTCGGTGCAGCTGTGGGGCTTCGTCTCCGACGGCCATGGCCGGCCCGTTCCCGATGCACTGCTGGAGATCTGGCAGGCCGACGCCGATGGCACGATTCCCGATTCCGCCGGATCGCTTCGCCGTGACGGCTTCACATTCACGGGCTGGGGCCGGGCCAGCACCGGCGACGACGGCAGGTACAGCTTCTCCACCGTCATTCCCGGTGCGCCGGCGTCGGGTGCTGCGCCGTTCATCATGGTCACCGTATTCGCTCGCGGACTGCTCAACCGCCTCTTCACCCGCGCCTACGTACCCGGAGCACACCTCGCGGACGATCCTCTACTTGCATCGCTGCCGCCCGAGCGCCGAGATACCCTGGTGGCAGAACGTACCGCCGGCGGGCTGCGCTTCGACATCCAATTGCAGGACGCGCCAGGCAAACCCGAGACCGTCTTCCTGCGCTACCCCGGGCATCGATCATGACCGACCTGTTCTGGCCGGGGGATCATCTCGCGGGCGGACTGATGAGTGACGACGCGTTGCTGTACGCGATGGTCGCCGTGGAACAGAGGTGGCTCAGCGGTCTGGTCGACGCGGGGATCGCACCCGAGGAAGCACGCGCCGAGTTGACCGGACTCATCAGCGACGGCGACAGCGCCACGATCGCCCGTCGCGCCGACATCGACGGGAATCCCGTCAGTCCCCTCGTCGCGCTGCTCCGGGAGCGTTGCCCGGCGGCGCCGTCGACCTGGCTGCACCGAGGACTGACCAGTCAGGACGCGCTCGACACGGCGCTGATCCTGTGCGCTCGCGACGTCCTGGTCAGAGTCAGACAGGAGTGTGTCAGACAGACCAACGCGCTGGCGGTACTCACTGAAAGCCACCGGACCACACCGGCTCTCGCGCGGACACTGACCCAAGCGGCATCGCCGAGCACGCTCGGTGCCAAGGTCGCGCGTTGGTTGACCGGCGTGCTGGACGCGGCCGAGCCGCTGACCGAGCTGTGTTCCTCGCTGCCCGCACAGATCGGCGGTGCGGTGGGAAACCTCGCCGCGACGGCCGAGTTGGCGGGTTCGGTCGAAAGGGCAATCGCCCTCGTAGATGCTGTCGCCGCAGACCTGCAGCTGGCCTCGGTCACGCCTTGGCACACCACGCGGTCGACCATCACCCGCCTGGGAGACGCCCTCGCGACGTGTTGTGATGCGTGGAGTCACATCGCGTCTGATGTCGCGACGGGCAGCCGGGCCGAAATCGGCGAGCTGGCCGAGGGAACGGGCGGCGGTTCATCGACCATGCCGCACAAGAACAATCCAGTGCGTGCGGTGCTGATCCGCAGGGCTGCTCTCGCCGCGCCTGGACTGGCCGCCACCCTGCACGCCGCATCGGCGGCCAGTGTCGACGAACGCGCCGACGGTGCCTGGCACGCCGAGTGGGCCACGCTACGGACACTGGCCCGGCATACCGTCGTCGCGGCCGTGCACACCTCCGAACTCGTCGAGGGGCTACAGGTCGACGAAGCCCGCGCCGCCGCGAACCTCGCCGCTGCGCAGGGTGTTCGCTCCGAGCAGGATGCGATGGTCGAGTTGACCGGTCGCGCAGCGCGATCCGACTACCTGGGTGCCACCGATCGGATGATCGACGTGACGCTGAGTCGAGCCCGGCTGTTCGCCAAGGAGACGTCATGACGATTCCGACGCTGGCAGCCGTCGATTTCGGGGGACCCGACACCGGCCCGCTTCTGATGCTCGGACCATCGCTGGGCACCTCGGCGGCGGCCCTCTGGGGCGCTGCTGCTCAACGCCTGACCGCGCACGCGCACGTCGTCGGATGGGATCTTCCAGGTCACGGACGGAGCGGCCCGGCCGAACCGTTCACCGTCGCAGAACTGGCCGCCGCAGTGCTGGCGCTCGCCGATCGGCTCAATGTCGAAAGTTTTCACTATGCAGGCGATTCCGTCGGGGGATGCGTCGGCCTTCAGCTGGCACTCGACGCCCCGGGCCGAGTGGCGACGGCGACACTACTGTGCACCGGCGCGGTGATCGGAACCGCAGAGGGCTGGCAGGACCGCGCGCGCAATGTCCGCGCCAATGGCATCGCGACCGTGCTGGCGTCGGCAGCAGAGCGCTGGTTCGCCGCCGGATTCACCGAGCGGCAACCAGGCATCAGCGCGACGCTCATGGACAGCCTGGCGAGGACGGATGCCGAGGCCTATGCGCGGACGTGTGAGGCACTGGCGACCTTTGACGTGACCGCACACCTGTCGGAGATTCTCACCCCGGTGCTGGCCATCGCCGGCCGCGAGGACGTACCCACTCCGCCGGAGTCCCTGCAGCACATCGCATCCGGGGTCAAGGACGGTGAGCTCGTCGTGCTGGACGGGGTCGGCCACCTGGCACCCGCGGAAGCGCCGGACCGGGTCGCCGCGCTCATCGCCGAGCACGCGGGACTGCCACCGCTACCGTCCGGGCGCACCCTCGACGAGGTGTATCGGGCCGGTATGGCGGTGCGACGGGAGGTCCTCGGTGACGCTCACGTCGACCGTGCCACAGCAGCCGCCACCGGCCTGACCGCCGACTTCCAGCACATGATCACCGAGTACGCGTGGGGCGGCATCTGGACTCGGCCCGGCCTCGACCGCCGGAGCCGCTCGATGATCACGCTGACCGCGTTGATCGCACGTGGTCACCATGACGAGTTCGCCATGCACCTTCGTGCTGCCCGTCGAAACGGCCTGAGCACCGACGAAATCAAGGAACTGATCATGCAAACAGCCATCTACTGCGGCGTCCCCGACGCCAACGCCGCGTTCCGAATCGCTGCCGATGTGCTGTCTGAACCGAAGGAGCACCTATGACCCTGATCACCGACGATGCGCTGGAAGCGGTCGCGGGAATCGCCGACGGTGCAACCATTCTGGTCGGCGGCTTCGGCATGGCCGGCATGCCGACGACGTTGATCGACGCCCTCATCGCCCAGGGCGCCACCGACCTCACCATCGTGAGCAACAACGCGGGCAACGGTGACACCGGTCTTGCCGCACTGCTGGCTGCGGGTCGGGTGAGCCGGATCATCTGTTCCTTTCCCCGTCAGAGCGACTCATACGTGTTCGACGGGTTGTACCGCGCAGGCAAGATCGATCTCGAAGTCGTTCCGCAGGGCAATCTCGCTGAACGGATGCGGGCTGCCGGAGCGGGCATCGGCGCCTTCTTCTGCCCCACGGGGTTCGGCACGGACCTCGCCGCAGGTCGCGAGACGCGTACGATCGGCGACCGCAACTACGTCCTCGAATATCCGATCCACGGTGACGTCGCCTTGATCGGCGCTCACGTCAGTGACCGGATGGGCAACCTCGTGTACCGCAAGACCGCGCGGAACTTCGGACCTGTCATGGCGACAGCCGCAGACCTCACGATCGTGGAGGTGTCGGCCGTCGTCGACACCGGGGACATCGATCCTGAAACCGTTGTGACACCGTCGATTTACGTCGACCGCGTATTGGATCTCGGTACTGTCGCGGCACGGAGGGCATCATGACCATCGCCCTCACCGCCTCCAAAACTGTCGAGAATCTCGACCGGGGTCCGCTCAGTCGCGACGAGATGGCAATGGCGGTCGCCGCCGACATCCCCCGCGGATCGTTCGTCAACCTGGGTATCGGCCAGCCCACGAAGGTGTCGGACTATCTGGCCGCCGACAGCGGTGTGGTCCTGCATACCGAGAACGGCATGCTGGGTATGGGCCCCGAAGCCGTTGGTGACGCAGTCGATCCCGATCTCACCAACGCCGGCAAGATTCCCGTTACCGAACTGCCCGGCGCAGCGTACTTCCACCATGCCGACTCCTTCGCGATGATGCGCGGCGGACACCTCGACGTGTGCGTCCTGGGCGCCTTCCAGGTATCCGAATGCGGCGACCTGGCCAACTGGCACACCGGGGCGCCGGACGCCATTCCTGCTGTCGGCGGCGCCATGGATCTCGCGATCGGCGCCAAGGATGTGTTCGTGATGATGACCTTGTTCACCAAGGACCGCGAACCGAAACTGGTTCCGCGATGCACCTATCCCCTCACCGGGCTGGCCTGTGTCAGCCGGGTGTACACGGAATGGGGAACCTTTGCGGTCGGAGCCGACGGCGTGCGGGTGATCGCCACCTACGGAATGTCATTCGACGAACTCGAAGAACGACTCGATACGCCGCTGACACGCATGGAGGGCTGACAGGCGATGCCCGGTGTTCTCGTCCTCAACGGACCCAACCTGAATCTGCTGGGTACGCGCGAACCCGATCGCTATGGTCCACAGACCCTCGCCGATGTCGAGAAGCTCTGCCGGCGGGTTGGCGAGGAATTGGGGCTCGATGTCGACTTCTTTCAGTCCAACCACGAGGGTGTTCTGATCGACCGGATCCACGCCGCGGGAGCGCAGTGCCGGGCGGGGACGCTACTGGGTGCGGTGTTCAATCCGGGTGCGCTCACCCACACCTCGATAGCGCTGCACGACGCGATCCTGGGTGTCGAACTGCCCGTGATCGAACTGCACATCACGAATGTCCATCAGCGTGAGACTTTCCGGCACCACTCCTACATCTCACCTGTCGCCGCCGGTGTGATCATCGGACTGGGTCCCGCAGGATACGAGTGGGCCATCCGCGCTCTGGCAACGAAAGAAGGTCATTTCCAATGACGCTCGGCTCACCGCGATACATGAAGTCGATCGCGACGGTCTGCCTGTCGGGGACCCTGGACGACAAGCTCGTCGCCGCCGCACACGCCGGGTTCCGCGGGATCGAGCTGTTCGAACCCGATCTCATCGGTTCCACATCGAGTCCCGAACAGATCCGCGCACGATGCGATGAACTCGGGCTGCAGATCGTGCTCTATCAACCGTTCCGGGACCTCGACAGCATCGATCCCGTCCAGTTCGAGCGCAACCTGCGTCGGCTCGAGCGGAAAATCGACGTCATGGAACGGCTGGGTGTGGACCTGATCCTGGTGTGCTCCAATGCTTCTGGAGATGCGGTCACCGACAAGGACGAATTGGCACGCCAACTGCGGATCGCGGGAGACCTGGCCCAGTCTCGCGGGGTGCGCATCGCGTACGAGGCGTTGGCGTGGGGGACCGCGATCGATCTGTGGCAGCTGTCATGGGACGTCGTGCGGCGCGCCGACCATCCCGCCGTCGGTCTGTGCCTGGACAGTTTCCACATCCTGTCGCGATCGTCCACCATGTCCGAACTGAGTGACGTGCCGGGGGACAAGATCTTCTTCCTCCAACTCGCCGACGCACCGCACAAAGACATGGATGTGCTGCAGTGGAGCAGGCATTACCGGCTGTTCCCCGGCGAGGGGGCGTTCGACCTCGTCGCCTTCACCACGAGCGTCCTCGAGGCCGGATATCGCGGTCCGCTGTCGCTCGAGGTGTTCAACGACGTCTTCCGGCAGTCTTCGCCGGTACGAACGGCCATCGACGCGGTGCGGTCGCTCGAATCGCTCGAAGCCGGGCTCGGAGACCACCGGACTCCGCCACTGACCGGTGTCGCCTTCGTCGAAGTGAGCGTCACGCCCACGAACGTCGCGACCGCCGAACACGCCCTTGTCGCGCTCGGATTCTCCCGCTCGGCCGCACACCGTTCGAAGAACGTCTCCGCATGGACGCAACTGGACGCAACCATCCTGCTGACCGTCACCACCGACCTGCCCGAAGAGGATTCCTCCGCGATTGCCGCGGTCGCTTTCGACAGCAACGACCCCGCAGCCTTCGCGGCGTCGGCCGAAGGCCTACACGTCGCCGCCCTACCGCGGGTGGTGCGACCCGGAGAGGCCGACCTGCCCGCCGTCGCAGCACCGGACGGAGTCTCCATCTTCTTCGTCTCGGCACAACCCGAGGGCGACTGGCGGAAGGACTTCGACGCGACGCCCTCGCTCAGCGACACCGACGACGCCGGTATCACCGGTATCGACCACATCTCCGTGACCGCACCGTTCGACCGGTATGACGAGAGTGTGCTGTTCTACCGATCCGTACTCGGCTTGCGCACGGAGGAAGTGGCCGAGTATCCCGGGCCGTACGGACTGGTCCGCAGCCACCTCCTTCGCATACGCCAGCCGTCCGGATTCGGTGTGGCGCTTGACGGACCACTACTGCGGCGGGGCAAATGGTCGCCCGGCGTGCAGACGCCTCAACACATCGCCTTCACCACGGACGACATCGTCGCGATGCTCACCGCGTTGCCCTCGCATGCCCCGATCCTTCAGATCCCCGACAACTACTACGACGATCTGCACGCCCGATACGACCTCGACGACGAGTTCGTGGACGTGCTACGACAGCACAACATCCTCTACGACCGCGTCGGTGACGGGGAATATCTGCACGCGTACACGACGGTGATCGGTTCCCAGGTCTACTTCGAAATCATTCAACGCCGGGGTGATTACCGCGGACGTCCCCTCGCCGATGCGCCGGTCAGGATGGCGGCTCATGTCGCCGCGCGTCGAGGGAAGGCCTCGGAGGGGTTGCACGGTCGGCGATACGAATCTGCTTCATAGGTCGTCAACCCGCTCGCCGAATCGACGGTCTTGGCCATTGAACCTTTTGGCCGTCGACTTCGTGTCCTCGGCGAAACGATGAATGCCCTGCTCGCGACGGCATTGCTGGGTACGTTGTGGAGCGGAAAGATCCGCAATTCTCACATGACGGCTTTTTGACCGGAGGACGATAGGCAGATGGCCAGCGGAATAGCGGCCGAATTGGCGGCCGCCGGATTCGACGACGCCGTCGAGGTTGGACGCGGCGGCAGCGGCGTCGTATATCGCTGCTTCCAGAAGTCCCTTGGACGAACCGTCGCCATCAAGGTCCTCGCGTCCGGTCTCGACGAGGCCGACCGCGAGCGTTTCCTCCGCGAGGGCTATGCGATGGGCGCGTTGTCGGGCCACCCCAACATCGTGAACATTCTTCAGGTCGGCGTTGCCGAAAGTGGCCGGCCGTTCATCGTGATGCCTTATCACGCACAGGGTTCGCTGGCTGAGCGACTGCGCCGCGAAGGCCGCATCGCATGGCCCGAGGCGTTGCGCATGGGTGTCAAACTGTGCGGGGCCCTCGAGACCGCCCATCGCACAGGCACTTTGCACCGCGACATCAAACCCGCCAACGTTCTCTTCAACGAATATCGTGAGCCACAACTGAGCGATTTCGGGACCGCGCGCATCGCCGGCGGCTACAAGACGGTGACCGGATTCTTCACCGGCACCCTGTCCTACACCGCGCCCGAGGTGCTGGCCGGCAATCCTCCGACCGTCGTCGCCGACGTGTACTCCCTTGGTGCCACGATCTACGCGCTGATCGCCGGAGGTCCGCCGCACGAGCGCAAGGCCGACGAGGATCTGATCGCGCACTATCTGCGGATCACGTCGACACCCGTTCCGGACCTGCGCCCGCACGGTATCCCCACCGATGTCTGTGCCGCGATCGAACAGGCGATGTCGCGGGAGCCCGGCGACCGGCAGGCGTCGGTGGCCGAGTTCGGTCGCCAGCTTCAGCTGGCGCAGCGTCACAACGGGTTGACCGCAGACCCGATGGCGCTCAGCGAACCCGGCGGGGAGCTGGAGGCGACGGGCGGCACCCAGGCGCTTCCGCTCACCGGGGACATCCGCCGTGCCGAGCGCTCCGCGCCCAGCGGCGAGCGTTCGGCGCCCAGTGGTGAGCGGTCCGCACCGTCCGGCGAGCGATCGGCACCGCCGGGTGAGAGATCCGGACCGTTGCCAGACGTGTCGCCATCCCTTGCAGCCTCACCGGTCGTCCCGACAGGCTCGACACCCCCGCTGGATCCGAACATGTTCGCGCACACCAGGTCGGTCAGCCTCAGCAACGTGCCGTGGCAGCAGGTCCCGCCGACCCCGCCCGTCCCGCCGGGAGCGTCGGCTCCTCCTGTCCCGCAACCGGATCCGGCGGGTTCATCACCCAACCCCGACCGAAAGAAACTGCTCATCGTCGCCGGCGCCGCGGCGGCAGTGGTGATCCTCGTGATCGCCAGCGTCTTCATCTTCACGTCGGGCGACAAGGACACTGCGGCACCGCAAGCCGCCCCGAAGCAGCCGACCGTCGAAATGCAGCCGGAATGGGAGTCGGTGTCGGATGCCCGCGTCGCCCGCGGTGCGGTGGCGGCCACCGAGGCCGACGGCACCATCTGGGTCTTCGGCGGTTTGGGAGCGGGCAACCGGGTGAGCGCGGCCCACGAGGGTTACGACCCCGCCCTCGACAGCTGGAAGGGCGGCGAGAACCTACCGGTTCCGGTGCAGCGCGCGATGGCGGTGACGTGGGAGGACACCCCGGTCGTGCTCGGCGGATGGCGCACCGACGGCTCGAATCAAAAAGTGGCGACGGACAAAGTCTGGCGTGTGGTGAACAGCCGCTGGGTCGAGTTGCCGCCGCTGTTGCAGCCGCGCGCCGCAGCGTCGGCCGCCGTCGTCGACGACCTACTCGTCGTCACCGGCGGTGTGGACGCCAGCGGCAAGCTATTGAACACCACCGAGA